>MRWG01001727.1_pt1 | contig 12872 bp, 11 predicted proteins | sample 1013341 | NCBI WGS metagenome assembly MRWG01 (sample SAMN06117577, study PRJNA244670) | biofilm metagenome | biome: Water; feature: Cathode Biofilm; material: Biofilm; isolation source: microbial consortium enriched at the cathode of a solar microbial fuel cell | place: USA: District of Columbia ... | reverse complement strand
GTCGGCGAACGCCAGTTCGGCGACGTCGCCCTCGATCTGGCTGGCGATGTCCAGGAGATAGCGGGAGTTGAAGCCGATTTCCATCGCGTCGGAATCGTAGTCCGCCTCGATCTCCTCGCTGGCGGCGCCCGCCTCGGCATTGTTGGCCGAGACCGTGATGGCGCCCGGCTGTAGCGCCAGCTTCACCGCCCGCGACTTCTCGGTCGAGATCGTCGAGACGCGGTCGACCGCGTCCTTGAACGACTGCCGGTCGAGCTGGACGTACTTGTCGTTGCCGGACGGGATGACGCGCTCGTAGTCGGGGAAGGCGCCGTCGATCAGCTTCGAGGTCAGCACGACGTCGTCCATGGCGAAGCGGATCTTGGTTTCGGAGACGCTGACCGCCACGTCCTGGTCGCCCGCCTCGTCGAGCAGCTTGCGCAGTTCGCCGACGGTCTTCCGGGGCACGATGACACCTGGCATCTCCGCCGCGCCGTTCGGCAGCGGCGCCTCCGCGCGGGCCAAGCGGTGCCCATCCGTCGCGACCGCGCGCAGCACCGGCACGCCGTCATTGTCGGCCGGATGCAGGAAGATGCCATTCAGGTAGTAGCGCGTTTCTTCCGTCGAGATCGCGAATCGGGTGCGGTCGATCAGCGTGCGCAGGTCGCGCGCGGCCATGTTGAACGCGACCGGCATCTCGCCATCGGCGAGCGAGGGGAAGTCCGCCGTCGGCAGGACGGCCAACTGGAACGTCGAGCGGCCGGCGCGGACGATCATGCGCTCCGCTTCCGCGTCAAGCGCCAATTCGACCTGGGCGCCGTCCGGCAGCTTGCGGACGATGTCGTGCAGCGTATGAGCCGGCGCCGTCGCGGCGCCCGGCTCCGACGCCGGGTCGGCCGACGCCACTTCGACGAGACCGATCTCCATATCCGTCGCGGTCACGCGCAGCTTGCCGTCCGCAACATCCAGCTTCACGTTCGCCAGAATTGGAATGGTATTGCGCCGCTCGACCACGCTTTGCGCATGGGAAAGCGCCCGCAACAGCGCGTTTCGGTCGATCATTAGTCTCATCGCAGTCCAACCCTCGCCTGCACTGACTACATTTTGAGCCTACCTGCCGCGACATCCCCCAAAATATGGGCCACGCTGCGGCGGAGAAAAGTAGCAGAAACTACCGCGCCCCGGCGCATTGCGCCAGCCCGGAATGCCGCTTTCCTGGGGGCCGATGCCGGCCGCTATGCCGGACTAATCGGACGGCAGCCGCATCGGCAGGCCGGCGTCGGCCATGTGGCGCTTGGCGGCCCCGATCTCGACTTCGCCGAAATGGAAGATCGAGGCCGCGAGGACCGCCGAGGCGTGGCCTTCGCGCACCCCTTCGACCAGGTGGTCGAGCGTGCCGACGCCGCCCGAAGCGATCACCGGCACCGGCACGGCGTCCGCCACGGCGCGGGTCAGCGCGAGGTCGAAGCCGGAACGCGCGCCGTCCCGGTCCATCGAGGTCAGCAGGATCTCGCCGGCCCCGAGCTCGACCACACGCTTCGCCCATTCGACCGCGTCGATGCCCGTGTCGCGCCGCCCGCCATGGGTGAAAACGGACCACCGACCCGGCCCGACCGACTTGGCGTCGATCGCGACGACGATGCATTGGGCCCCGAACTTCTGGCTCGCCTCCGCCACGAACTCCGGCCGTGCGACGGCGGCGGAGTTGATCGAGACCTTGTCCGCGCCCGCGAGCAGCAGGCGCCGGATGTCCTCCAGCGTGCGCACGCCGCCGCCGACGGTCAGCGGCATGAAGCATTGCTCCGCCGTCGCGCGGACGACGTCGTAGAGCGTCTCCCGCTCCTCGTGGCTGGCGGTGATGTCGAGGAAGCAGAGTTCGTCGGCGCCCGCCGCGTCGTAGACCCTGGCCTGCTCCACCGGATCGCCCGCGTCGACCAGATTGACGAAGTTGACGCCCTTCACGACGCGGCCCGCGTGAACGTCGAGGCAGGGAATGATCCGGACCGTCAGCATCAGCCGGCGAGCACGGCGAGCGCCGCCTTCGGCTCCACGCTGCCGTCGTAGAGGGCGCGGCCGACGATCACGCCTTCGATGCCGGCCTCCTCTTCCGCCTTCAACGCCTTCAGGTCGTCGATGCTTGAGACGCCGCCCGAGGCGATGACCGGCGTCGAGAGCGCGAAGGCGAGATCGACCGTCGCATCGACGTTGACGCCGCCCATGGCGCCGTCGCGGTCGATGTCGGTGAAGACGATGGCGGCGGCCCCCGCGTCCTCGAACCGGAGCGCCAGTTCGATGGCCCGCATGCTGCTGGTTTCGGTCCACCCCTTGACCGCGACCATGCCGTTCCGCGCGTCGATGCCGATGGCGACCTTGCCGGGAAAGGCGCGGCACGCGGTCTTGACGAGGTCGGGATCCGAAAGCGCGATCGTGCCGAGGATGACGCGGGCGACGCCCGCCTCCACCCAGCGCTCGATGGCGGCCATGTCCCGGATGCCGCCGCCAAGCTGCGTCGGCAGCTTCGTCGCCGCCAGGATGGACTTCACGGCGGCGTCGTTGATGGCCTTGCCCTCGACGGCGCCGTCGAGGTCGACGAGATGCAGGCGTTCGAAGCCCTGGCGCGCGAAGGCTTCGGCCTGGGCTGCTGGGTCGTCATTAAAGACGGTCGCTTTGCCCATGTCGCCGCGCAGCAGGCGTACGCACTGGCCCTGTTTCAAGTCAATCGCGGGATAGAGGATCATATGGCAGGGGGCTCCGCCGGCGGCGGATCTGTCTCCAGCAGGTTCTTGTAGAAGAAAAGTCCGGCGACCCAGGCTCCGCGCACGAAGGCGTAATAGGGATGGGTCGCCCAGTGCTCATAGCCAAGCGCCTTGTAGAGGCGGATGGCGGAAGCCTGGGTTTCGCGGACGTCGAGATTGAGGAGGCGGAAGCGACGCTTGCGGGCGCGCATCTCCACCTCGCGGGTCAACGCGTGGGCGAGGCCGTGGCCGCGCGCCCATGGGGCGACGAAAGCGTGCTGCAACGCGGCCGAATGCTTCTGCGCCTCATTGTTCTTCGGCGGCGCTACGAGCTGCGCCGATCCGCAGATGACGCCGTTCAGTCTGGCCACGAACAGCTCCCGCTCGGGCACCAGCATGACGCCCCGCCAGTAGGCCTCCAGCGTCTGCCGGGGCGGCGGCTCCAGCCACCCGAAACCGCCGCCATCCAGAATGGCGAGGCTCGCCGCGTCGCAGAGTTCGGCGATATCGGACTCGCCGAACTTCTCCACCATGTCGACATGGGCGCCGGCCGTCGTCATCGCGTCATGGCTCCCACTTCAGGAAATTGGCGATCAGCCGCAGTCCCGCCGACTGGCTCTTCTCGGGGTGGAACTGCGTGCCAACGATGTTGTCACGGCCGACGATCGCCGTCACCGGTCCGCCGTAATCCGTCTTCGCCAGAACGGCGTCCGCATTGTCCGCCCGAAGGGCGAAGGAATGCACGAAGTAGCAATAGTCGCCGGGCGAAATGCCTGCCAGGAGCGCATGGGGCTTAAGCGGCGCCTGGAGCGCGTTCCAACCCATATGGGGGATCTTGAGCGCCGGGTCCGAAGGTTCGATCGCCTCGACCGCGCCCGCGATCCAGCCGAAGCCCGGCGTGTCGCCATGCTCCCGCCCGACGGTCGCCATCAGTTGCATGCCGACGCAGATGCCGAGGAACGGGACGGCGCGGCCGACCGCCGCTTCCCGAACCGCATCGCCCATGCCCGGCACGGCGTGCAGGCCGTCCCAGCAGTCGCGGAACGCGCCGACGCCGGGCAGGACCACCTTGTCGGCCCGCGCGACGGCGTCCGCGTCGTCGGTCACTTGGATGTCCGCCGCCGTCTCCGCCTCGCGCGCCGCACGCTCGAACGCCTTCTGGGCGGAGCGCAGATTGCCGGAGCCGTAGTCGACGATCGCGACCTTCACCAGCGGCGCTCCACCCCGTCGGCGCGGACGGCGTCCGCTTCGATCAGCATGGCTTCGGCGAGGTCGCGGTCGCGCGCGACGGCGACGTTGTCGAGCCGCCAGCCGTCTTCATCGAGCCAGAGCGCCTCGAAATTGCGGGCGGATGCGCCGGACCAATAGGCGACGATGACCCAGACAAGGCCGCCCGCGGCCGGCCCGGCCGCCGCGGCCAGGATCGCGCCGATCGCCCAGCCGAGCCCGAGCGCGGCCGCGGCGCGCCAGCGGAAGCGAACGATGGCCCAGATCGGGCCGAACAGCATCGCCCCCCAGGAGAAGCCGTCGTCGATCACCATGGTCTCGGCCGCGCCGTCGAGGCCGCGCCAACGCCGATATGCGGAGAAGGTGCGCGTCATGGTCAGAGCGAGCCGCCGAGCACGCCCTTGGTCGACGGCGTCGCGTCGCCGCGTCGCGGGTCGATCTCGACCGCCTCGCGGAGCGCGCGCGCCAGCGCCTTGAAACAGGCTTCCGCGATGTGATGCGAATTGACGCCGTAGAACGCTTCGACATGCAGCGTCGCGCCCGCCGCGACGGCGAAGGCCTGGAAGAATTCGCGGACGAGTTCCGTGTCGAACGTGCCGATCTTCGGCGTCGGCATGTCGACCCGCCAGACCAGGAAGGGCCGGTTCGAGAGGTCGATCACCACCCGCGCCAGCGTTTCGTCCATCGGCGTGTAGGCCTGGCCGTAGCGGCGCACGCCCTTCCGCTCGCCGAGCGCCTTGCTGACGGCCTGGCCGAGAACGATGCCGCAGTCCTCGACCGTGTGGTGGTCGTCGATGTGCAGGTCGCCCTTCGCCTTCAGGTCGACGTCGATCAGACCGTGCCGGGCCAGTTGGTCGACCATGTGATCGAAGAAGCCGACGCCGGTCTGGATGTCCGACGCGCCGGTCCCGTCGAGGTTCACGGTCACGGATATCTCGGTCTCGCGCGTTTTCCGCGCAATCGTCGCTTGGCGCATGGGCTGTCGCGTTCGGATACGGAAGAGCGGGTTTGTAGCAGGCGCCTAAACTTGAGGCTAGCGCGCGGCGTTGGCGCGAATCGCCGCGACGATCGCCGGAACCGCGCCGTCCGGGTAGTCGTGCGCCATGCCTGGGACGACGGTCATGGTCGCGCCCGGCACGCTGTCGCGCACGTCCTCGCCGCAGGCGACCGGCACCAGCGGGTCGTCCGACCCGTGGATCACGACCGTGGGCGCGGAAATCTCGCCAAGATGGGCGACGCGCCCGTCCGCGGACGCGATCGAGGCCAGCAATTGCCGGCCATGGCCGCCCGGTCGGTAGGCCCGGTCGTAGAGCGCGCCGGCCCGGGCGCGGATCGCCGCCTCGTCGCGCGGGAAGCCGGGGCTGCCGATGATCGACGCGGTCTCCAGCGCCTCTTGGATGAAGTCCTCCCGGCTCGCCTCGCGCTTGCGCGTCCTGTTCAGCCAGGCGGTCGCCGCCTCCGTTGGACGCGGCAGGCCGCGCCGCCCCGACGTCGCCATGATGGAGGCGAGCGACTTGGTCTTGGCCTTGTGCCGATAGGCGAAGATCTGGGCGATGGCGCCGCCGTTCGAGCTGCCGACGACGTGCGCCGCCGGAATGCCGAGCGCGTCGAGCAGCCCCGCCGCGTCGTCCGCCATATCCTCCAGCTTGTAGGGCGCGTTCACCGGCTCCTTCGCCCGCGCGGCCTTGAACGCGGCCGGAATGTCCGCGGGGCCGAACGAATCGAAGTCGGTGGAAAGACCGGAATCCCGGTTGTCGTAGACGATGACCCGGAAGCCCGCGTCGGCCAGCCCGTCGAGCAGCTTGTCGGTCCAGGAGATCAGCTGCGTGCCGAGGCCGTTGACCATAAGAAGCGGCTGGCCGTCCTCCGGCCCGCGCATCGCGTATTCGATCTCGATCCCGTTCGCCTTCGCCTTCGGCATGATCGCTTCCTCTTTCGTTATTGTTTGCAGCCGGCGACGAAGGTCGCCCACATGTCGTCCGGATCGTCCGCGCCGATCGGGTAGTAGAGCGAGACCCGGTCGAGCACGCCGTCCGACCGTTCCCGGAGCTTCTTCGGCAGTTCCGCGAAGGAGCCGTGCACGGCGAGCGCATCCATAAGGCTGTCCGGCACCAGTTTCGGCATCTCGGCGAACTCGCCGTTCCGCATCAGGTGGGAGAGCTGGCGCGCCTCTTCCCCGCAGCCGTGGTGCTCGAAGATGCGACGGTAGTTCGGCGTCGAGCCGTAGAAGGCGATTTGCTCCCGGATCGCCGCTTCGGCCTTGGCGCGCTCCGCCTCCGTCTCGCCCCAGACCGCGAAGACGGGCGCGTAGAGTTCGACGTCTGCGAGCGACCGGCCGTTCGCCGCGGCCCCCTCTTGGATCGCCGGGCGCACCACCTCCTGCAGGTAGGAGCGGGAATGCATCGGATGGACGTGGAAGCCGTTCGCGACCTCGCCCGCCGCCTTCGCCATGCGCGGATTGACGCCGGCCAGGTAGACCGGGATGTCCGGCTTCGCCACCGGCCCCGGATTGAAGAACGGGTTCATCAGCCGGAAGCGGTAGAACTCGCCCTCGTAGCCAGGCTTGGCGTCGGTCTGGAACGTCTCCCAGATCGCGCGCATGCAGCGGATGTAGTCGGTGATGCGCGCCGCCGGCCGGTCGAACGGCATGGAAAGCCGGCGCTCGACATGCGCCCGGACCTGCGTCCCGAGGCCCAACCGCAGGCGCCCCGCGCTCTCCCGCTGGACGTCCCAGGCGACCTGGGCGGTGGCATAGGGGCTGCGGGCGAAGGCGACGGCGATATTGGTGCCGACTTCGAGCTTCGAGGTCGCCGCCGCCGCGAAGGCGAGCGGCAGGAATGGGTCGTGCTTCGCCTCGAAGGTCCAGACGCACTCGAAGCCGAGGCGCTCCAGGCGCTCGGCTTCTGGGCCGACCTGGGCGAGCGGGATATCTCGGATCTGGGTGTCGATATGCATGGGACGCGCGGGCCTGATATGGAACTCGCGGCAAGACTAGGACGGGATCAGATCGAATGGAAATCGAGGAATTTCGGCGGCACGCCCACCGCATGGTGGACTGGATGGCCGACTACATGGCGAACGTCGAAGAATATCCCGTCCGCGCCCAGACCAAGCCGGGCGAGGTCGCAGCCCGCCTGCCCGAAAGCCCGCCGGTCGCGGCCGAACCGTTGGATGCCGTGATGGCCGACTTCGAGCGGGACATCCTGCCGGGGATCACCCATTGGCAACACCCGCGCTTCTTCGCCTATTTCCCCGCGAACAACAGTCCGCCCTCCGTCCTGGCGGAGATGCTGACGGCGACGATCGGCGCGCAATGCATGCTCTGGCAGACCTCACCCGCCGGCACGGAGCTGGAGACCCGCGTCACCGATTGGCTCCGCCAGATGATCGGGCTGCCGGAAGGCTTTCACGGCGTCATCCAGGATTCCGCGTCGAGCGCCATCCTCTGCGCCGTCCTGACCGCTCGGGAGCGGGCGACGGACTGGCGCGCCAACGAAGCGGGCCTCGCGGGCGGGGCGCCGGTCGTCGTCTACACGTCCGACCAGACCCATTCGGCGACGGAGAAAGGGGCCAAGGTCGCGGGCATCGGCCGGGAGAACGTACGGCTGATCGAAACCGACCCCGAGACCTTCGCCATGCGGCCGGAAGCGCTCGAAGCCGCGATCCTGGCCGACAAGGCGGCCGGACGCCTGCCCGCCTGCCTCGTCGCCAACCTGGGCGCGACCGGAGTCGGCGCCATGGACGACCTGGAGGCGCTCGGGCGGATCGCAAGAGCGCACGGCCTCTTCGCGCATGTCGACGCCGCCTGGGCGGGATCGGCGCTGATCCTGGAGGAGCACCAGCATCTGCTCCGCGGCATCGAGCACTTCGACAGCTTCGTCTTCAACCCGCACAAATGGCTGATGACGAATTTCGACTGCTCGGCGCACTATGTCCGCAAGCCGGAAGACTTGATCCGCACGCTTTCGATCCTGCCGGCCTTCCTGCAAAGCCGGGAGGCCGGATCGGTCATCGACTATCGCGACTGGTCGGTGCCGCTCGGCCGGCGCTTCCGGGCGCTCAAGCTCTGGTTCGTGCTCCGCTGCTACGGCGTCGCGGGGCTTCAGGCGATCATCCGCAATCACATCGCCTGGGCGGCGGATCTGGAGGCGGCGATCCGGGCGGAGCCGGACTTCGAGATCTGTGCGCCGCGCCAGCTTTCCCTCATCAACTTCCGCTTCGCGCCGGCGGGCGCGGACGACCTGGACGCGGTCAACGCCCGGCTTCTGGAAGCGATCAACGACGACGGTTTCACTTATCTTACCCAGAACCGCGTCCGCGGCGCCTTCGCCTTCCGCTTTCAGATCGGTCAGACCATGACGACGGCGCAGGACGTTCGGGACGCCTGGCGGCGGGTCGTCGAGATCGCGCGGCGCCTGGCGCCATAGAGGCCGTCGTTCAGCCCGCAGCCAGAATTGCGTCGGCGGCCTTCTCCGCGATCATGATGGTCGGCGCGTTCGTGTTGCCGCAGACGACCGCCGGCATGACGCTCGCGTCGACGACCCTCAGACCTTCCAAGCCACGCACCCGCAGAGACGTATCGACGACCGCCGACGCGTCGTGGTCCGGCCCCATCCGGCAGGATGAGGCCGGGTGCCAGTTCGAGGCGCCGGCTTCGCGCGCGTAGTCCGCGAAATCGTCGTCCGACTGCACGTCCTTCCCCGGCGCCAGTTCGACGTCGTAGTAGGGGCGCATCGCCTCCGCTTCCATGACTTCGCGGCAATAGCGCATGGCGAGGATCGCGGTCCGAAGGTCGTTCTCCGTCCCGAGCACGTTGGTGTGGATCAAGGGGTCGGCGAACGGGTCGGCCGACCGCGCGTGCACGGACCCGCGGCTTTCGAGCCGAAGCAGGGTCGGCCCGAGGGTGACGCCCGGCGCCTTGTGCAGCTTCCGTGTCCGCATGTCGTCATAGGTGCCGGGGAAGAACTGAATCTGGACGTCGGGCGTCTCCAGCTCCGGCCGCGTGCGGAAGAAGGCGTTGATCGGATTGGTCGGGCTGGTCAGCACGCCGCGCCGCGCAAAGACGTACTTCAGGCCTTCGCCAAGCGCCGTCAGGCCGCGGGTGCGCTCGTTATAAGTGCCGGGCTTGCCCTTGAGCCGCCATTTCATGCGGAAGACCTGATGGTCCTGCAGACCTTCGCCGACGCCGGGCAGATGGTGGACGGGCTCGATGCCGATCGCCTTGATGCGCGCCGCGTCGCCGACGCCCGAGAGCTCCAGCAATTGCGGCGAACCGTAGGCGCCGCCACACAGGATCACCTCGCGGGCGGCGCGCGCCTGGCGCTCCTGGCCGTTCTGGATATAGGCGTAGCCGACGGCGCGCTTGCCCTCGAAGAGCACGCGCTTGCCGCGGGCGTTCACCTCGACGCGGAGATTGGGGCGCGACCGGGCAGGCTTCAGGTAGGCCCGGGCCGCGCTGTTGCGCCGGCCGTTCGACGTCGTCGTCTGGGTGAGGCCGATGCCCTCCTGCTCCGCCCCGTTGAAGTCAGGGTTGAGCGGCATGCCCGCCTGCTGGCCAGCCTTCAGGAAGGCGTCCAGGACAGGCGGCTTGTCGCGGAGGTCGCTGACCTGCAAAGGCCCGCCGACGCCGTGGAATTCGTTCGCGCCGCGGGCGTTGTTCTCGGCCTTGCGGAAGTAGGGCAGCACTTCCTCATACGACCAGCCGCGGCAGCCCATCTGCGCCCAGAGATCGTAGTCCTGCCGTTGGCCGCGCATGTAGACCATGCCGTTGATCGAACTGGAGCCGCCGAGAACGCGGCCGCGCGCCAGATAGTCGACGCGGTTGTTCGCCTTGGTTTCCGGCACGCTGTCGAAGCACCAGTTGACGGCGCGGTTGGTGATGTTCTTGCCGTAGCCCAAGGGAATGTGGATCCAGGGATTGCGGTCCTCCGGCCCGGCTTCCAGCAGCAGCACCTTGTTCTTCGGGTCGGCCGAGAGGCGGTTCGCGAGCACGCAGCCGGCCGAGCCGGCGCCGACGATGATGTAGTCGTAAGTGGCGGAAGAGTCGGGAGCGTCGGGCACGATGGAGGGCTTTCGCATGTGGCGGGCTCGGAAACGGTAGTGGCGAATTTCCGGCCGTTCAATCCGGCCGCAATTGCGTCCGTTGACAGTCACGGACCGAGCCGCGCATGCTTCGCGGATCGCCTGGGGAGCTCCGGCAAGGAGCTGAGAGGCCGCTATGACGCCGATCCGGCGCCGGCGCGGCGACCCGTTGAACCTGATCCAGTTAGCACTGGCGAAGGGAACGGTTGTACGTGGCTTCCATACGACATCATTGGTCCATCGTATCGACGTGCTCTCCCTCCGCGCGTGCGCGCTGGCGTTCCTTCGCCAACCGGGGAGTACAGACATGGACGCGATTACGCCGAAAGTGACGACGGGGCCGCTGCCGGCCTCGCGCAAGATCTACGTTGCAGGCGCCGCCGGCGGCGATGTCCGCGCGCCGATGCGGGAGATCGCCCTGCACCCGACCGCGGGCGAGCCGCCGGTCGTCGTCTACGACAGCTCCGGCCCCTACACGGACCCCGACGTCAACATCGACATCGCGGGCGGCCTGCCGCCGCTGCGGGCGGCATGGATCGCGGGCCGCGGCGACATCGAGGCCTATGCCGGCCGCGCGGTCCAGCCGGCCGACAATGGCTTCGTCTCCGGCAATCGACTGACGCCGGAATTCCAGAACCGGCGCCCGCCGCTCCGCGCCAAGTCGGGCGGCGCCGTGACCCAGCTCGCATACGCGCGGCGGGGCATCGTGACGCCGGAGATGGAGTACGTCGCCATCCGCGAGAACCTCGGCCGGGAGGCCGCGCGCGCGGCGGCGGCCAAAGACGGCGAGAGCTTCGGCGCGGAAATCCCGCCCTACATCACGCCTGAGTTCGTGCGCGACGAGGTCGCCCGCGGCCGCGCCATTATCCCGTCCAACATCAACCACCCGGAAAGCGAGCCGATGATCATCGGCCGGAACTTCCTGGTGAAGATCAACGCCAATATCGGCAACTCCGCCGTGACCTCATCCATGGCGGAGGAGGTCGACAAGATGGTCTGGGCGATCCGCTGGGGCGCGGACACGGTCATGGACCTTTCGACCGGCCGCAACATCCACAACATCCGCGAATGGATCATCCGCAATTCGCCCGTGCCGATCGGCACGGTGCCGATCTACCAGGCTTTGGAGAAGGTCGACGGCGTCGCCGAGGCGCTCAACTGGGAGGTCTTCCGCGACACGCTGATCGAGCAGGCCGAACAGGGCGTCGACTATTTCACCATTCACGCTGGCGTCCGCCTGCCCTATGTGCCGCTGACGGCGGAGCGGACGACCGGCATCGTCTCGCGCGGCGGCTCGATCATGGCGAAGTGGTGCCTGCACCATCACCGCGAGAGCTTCCTCTACGAGCATTTCGAAGAGATCTGCGACATCTGCCGCACATATGACGTCGCCTTCTCCTTGGGCGACGGCCTCAGGCCCGGTTCGATCGCGGACGCCAACGACGCGGCGCAGTTCGCTGAACTGGAGACGCTGGGAGAGCTGACCCAAGTCGCCTGGGCGAAGGACTGCCAGGTCATGATCGAGGGACCGGGCCACGTGCCGATGCACAAGATCAAGGCCAACATGGAGAAGCAGCTCCAGACCTGCGGCGAGGCGCCGTTCTACACGCTCGGGCCGCTCACGACCGACATCGCGCCCGGCTACGACCACATCACGTCCGGCATCGGCGCCGCGATGATCGGCTGGTTCGGCACCGCGATGCTCTGCTACGTGACGCCGAAGGAGCATCTGGGCCTGCCCGACCGGGACGACGTGAAGACGGGCGTCGTCACCTACAAGATCGCCGCCCACGCGGCGGACCTCGCCAAAGGCCATCCGGCGGCGCAGATCCGGGACGACGCGCTCTCCCGCGCGCGCTTCGAGTTCCGGTGGGAGGACCAGTTCAACCTCTCGCTCGATCCGGAGACCGCCGAGCGCTTCCACGACCAGACGCTGCCGAAGGAAGCGCACAAGGTCGCGCACTTCTGCTCGATGTGCGGGCCGAAGTTCTGCTCCATGCGCATTTCCCACGACATCCGGGCGGACGCGCAGCGTGAAGGCATGGCGGCGATGGCCGAACGCTACCGCCAGGGCGGCGACCTCTACGTGCCGGCGGACGCGGCCGGCAAGGCGGTCGAGGCGGACTGACGCTTGACAGCGGGCGGGGGCCGCCGGATAAGCCGGCCATGGTCCTCGCCCGCGCCAAGCTCTCGACCCAGAAAAAAGCCCCGCTTCCGGGGCTGCCGGTCGTTCAGCCAGGGGCGCCTATCTAGGACCCGGCAAGCAGAACGACCCTATCGACCCCGCCGGTTCGGACGGGGTTCCCTGCTTGCGCTCCGTCTCCGGAAATTTCTTGGAGATGGAACAACATGCAAACCGATACGAACACCCTGGGCGGCCTCTGGCTGCCGCTCGTGACGCCGTTCCGCGACGGCGCGCTTGACGAAACGTCGCTCCGCCGTCTGGTCGCGCATTATGCGGCCGAGCCGCTCGACGGCCTGATCCTGGCCGCGACGACCGGCGAGGGCATGTCGCTCGACGAGGATGAGGCGACGCGACTGATCGACGTGACGGCGGCCACGCTCGCCGACGCCGGACGGCCCCTGCCGCTCTATTTCGGGCTCTGCGGCAGCGATACGGCGAATCTTGCGAAGCAGCTTCGGGCGACGGCGGACTGGAACGTCACGGGCTATCTCATCGCCTGCCCGTACTACACCCGCCCGTCGCAGCAGGGCCTCTTCGCGCATTTCTCGGCGCTTGCCGAGGCGACCGAACGGCCGATCCTGATCTACAACATCCCCTACCGAACCGGCGTCAACATGGGCAACGAGACCATGCTGAGGCTGGCGGAGCGGCCAAACATCGTCGGC
>MRWG01001726.1_pt1 | contig 12882 bp, 11 predicted proteins | sample 1013341 | NCBI WGS metagenome assembly MRWG01 (sample SAMN06117577, study PRJNA244670) | biofilm metagenome | biome: Water; feature: Cathode Biofilm; material: Biofilm; isolation source: microbial consortium enriched at the cathode of a solar microbial fuel cell | place: USA: District of Columbia ... | reverse complement strand
GAACAGCAGTTGGCCGTCGTTCGGCCGACGCAGGGCGATCTCCAGTTCCAGGCGGGTGCGGTTGGGCGCACCGAGAACCTGTTCCAGCTTACGGATGCGGCCCGTCATGACGTATTGCGGGTCGAGCCGCATTTCGGGAATGACGACGCTGCCGGCAAGCTTCGCCTGACGCAGGTATGTCACCAATTCATCCCGCAGCATGATCGTCGGCGGCTGCGTCCAGAAATGATAGTGGTATTCCTGGAGCTGGTTGGGGTCGTTGGTCTCGACATAGACGATCGGCCGCCCCGCGGTCAGCCCGTCGGCGGAAAAGCGCTCGACCTCGAAATTCCCCGGAAACTTGACCGACGCGGACGGTTCCGCGGCGAACACCGCCTGCAAACGGTAGTACTTGTCGCTCGGCACCGGCGGCTGCGACGCGCACCCGGCGATCAGGACACCGAGCGCCAGCATCAGTCCGGCAATCGGGACCGTTTTCAGGATCGGGTGCGTTCTTGTTATGGTCATTTTACCGTTCCTTTGTCTTCCGGCGACGTCCCGCCCAGCAGCAGCCCGGGATTCTGCCTGATCTGACGACTGAACTCGTACAGATTCCTCGCCGCACCGTCCATGTTCTGATTGATTGCGTCGATATTCCGCGCCACCGATTCGACGATGTAACGGCTCTCCTTCATGGTCACGGCCAGATCGCCCTCCGCATCCAGGACGAGGTCGTCGACGTCCTTGAGGATAGAGTTCATCGTGATCAGCACGGTATCGAACTTCTGCGTCGCGGCGTTGAGGTTATCGATCATGCCGAGGATTTTCTGCTGGTTCTCGGGCGTCAGAATCTCGTTAAGGCGGCGGCTGGTAACGCTGACATCGGTAAGGATGGTTTCCAGGCGTTCAGCGATGGCCGGGATGCGGTCTTTCAAATCGGCCATGACCGTTCGCGCCATCGCCATAGTGTCGCGCGCATCGGCGGCGATCATCCGGCCTTCGCCGCCAACCTGCAGGAACTCGCTGATTTGTGTCACGGTGGTATCGACGTTCCGGAGCAGCGGCTTGAGATAGTTGTTGGAAAGGTCGCCGAAATCGCCCGCCACGTCGGCGACGGCGGCAAACATGTCCGAACGCTCCCGGGCATCGATTTCCGAACCCGGGTCCAATGCGGTTGAGCTTTCCCCCGCTTCGACGGAGAGCGTCACCGCCGCCAGCAGGCCGGGCGCCGCGATCTCGACGACACTGTCATCCGGAATACGCCAGCCCTGAACCACGTCGAAGTTGACGCGAAACCGCATGCGGCCGCTCTGTTCTTCGGGAACGACATCGATGACCTGACCGATCGGATAACCTTCATAGACCACCTGGGTGCCGAACTTCACCCCGGTCACATTCGAATAATAGGCATGATACCCGTCGGTCGCGCCGGTCCGGCCCGTGAGCAGCGCGACCGAAATCACCAGTCCCACGATCATGGCGATCACGAACAGCCCGACGATGAAGTAGTTGATCTTGCTGGTTCTCACGTATTCGTCCTCATAAATGCGCCGTGCCCGGGTTGTCTTCGCCAACCAGGCGGTTCAGGTATTCGTCCGGGTCCATTGTATCTTCTTCCGGAATGCGATTCAGAAGCGCCTGCACCCGTCCCGAGGGAGATTTCAGCACTTCCTCGACCGTGCCGATCATCAGGATTTCGCCCCGGTCCAGGATCGTGATGCGGTCGGCAATCTTGAAGGCGCTGTCCAGCTCGTGCGTCACCACGACGATGCTCATGCCCATGGCGTCGCGCATATCGAGGATCAGGTCGTCGAGCGCGGACGCCACCACCGGGTCGAGACCCGCCGACGGCTCGTCACAGAACAGTACCTTCGGGTCCATGACGATGGCGCGCGCGAACGCGGCGCGCTTGATCATGCCGCCGGACAATTCGGACGGCATCAGGTTCTCGAACCCGGAAAGTTCGACCACTTCCAGTTTCATGCGCGCCATGATCTCCATGGTCAACGCGTCCAGGTCGGTGTGCTCGTAGAGCGGCAGCATGATGTTCTCGCCGACCGTCATCGAGCTGAACAACGCACCGGACTGGAAAGCGACGCCGAGCTGTTTGCGCACCTCCAGGAACTCCTGGCGGGTGATCTGGTCGATATCCTTGTCGAGGATGCGCATGATGCCGGAGGTCTTTTCCTCGAGCGCCATCAGGTATCGGAGCAGCGTCGACTTGCCGGATCCGGAGCCGCCCATGATCACCATGATCTCGTTCTCCAGCACGTTCATGCTGACGCCCTTCAGGATCATGCGCTCGCCGTAGTGCGTCACCAGATCCTCGACCTCGATCACGGCGCGCGGGCCGGTTGCCGGGCGGTGCCGGGATTTGCGTTCTTCGAGGATCGTCTCCGGATTGCGCATCTGGCCCCTACCGCGTCGCTACGAATGCAAACAGCATGTCGGTGACGATGATTGCCGAGATCGCCTGCACCACGGACCGCGTGGTCGCCTTGCCGACGCCTTCCGCACCGCCCTGCACGCCGGCGCCGTTGACGACGCCGATGACCGCGATCAGCACGGCGAAGATGCAGCTCTTGCCGAGCCCGTGCCCGAGATCGTCGAGCGACAGGATATCGATCGTGTCATGGGCATAGGCGGCGAGCGAAATACCCAGATCGGCGTTGACGTAGAGCCCGGCCGCGAACAACCCCATGAAGATGCCCAGCAGCGTCAGTGCCGGCACCATCACCAGCATGCCCAGCAGCGCCGGCACCACGAGGAACCGGGTCGGGTTGATGCCCATCACCTTGAGCGCGTCGATCTCCTGATTGATCTTCATGGTCCCGATGCGCGCGGCAAGCGCCGAACCGGAACGGCCGGCCACTAGAATGCCGGTGATCAGCGGCGCGAACTCGCGGACCACGGAGAACGCGATACCGATGGTCACACGGCTTTCGGCGCCGAAGATGCGCAGTGTATGAATGCCCTGGATCGCCAGCATCACGCCGATGGTGCCGGTCAGCATCAGGATGATCGGGATCGCGTTGATGCCGATCTCCATCATCTGCTGGATGACGGCGCTCAAGCGCACGGGCTGGCGTTCGCGCACCCCGAACAACAGCCAATAGAAGCTCTCGGCGACCAGAATGCCGCCGTTGCCCACGGCCTCCACGAAACCGACAGCGGACCTGCCGACCCCCTCTATGCGTTCGACCGCGGAAATCTTGTGATCCGCCAAGTCTCTCCCCCGTCCAAACCGGCGTTAACTTATCTGCTCAGCCGACCGTCTGAATACCCTCGTCGATCGTGCCGCAGATCGTGAAAACCTTATCGAGCCGCGCCAGTTGCAGCACCCGAAGAGCGCCGTCGCTGACCGATACCAGGGCCAGCTTCTGTCCCGATTTCTTGACGCTTTGCAGACACTCCACGAGCGACGCAACGCCCGACGAGTCGATATAGCCGACACCCGACAAGTCGACGAGGATAGGTTGTCCTTTTCCGACAAGACCCAATAGCGCCTTACGGGCGTCCGGCGACGTCTGCAAGTCGATATCGCCGGAGAAAGCGATGACGATCGCACCGCCGGATTCCGATAACTGGTGCTCCATATTCTCTCTAATCCCCGATTTTCTTTACTAACCTCAATAGATTGCCGCCATCTATCGGCGGCGGCAAGAAGTCTACTTCATCCATGACCTCGCCGATCAGGTGCGTGCCAAGCCCGCCCGGCCGTAAATCGTCCAGATCGCGCGGCTTGATCTTCGAAATATCCACCGGGTCGGCGAAATCGCGGATCAGCAGAATCATCGCGTCCGGCCTATGCCGGAACTCGATCGCGATGTCGCCCTCGCCCTCATGTCCATACGCATGGCGGATCACGTTCTGGCACGCTTCGTCGACCGCCAGCACGATATCACCCGTGTCGGCTTCGGAAAATCCGCAGAATTCTGCGGTTTCACGAACCGCATTGCGGATCAGCCGCAGGCGGTTCGCCTTGGCCGCCACACGTAGCTGGAAAACCTTTTCGCCCGGCATGTCCGTCGCGCCCGGCTCGGCGACACCCGTCGCGGTAACCGCCGTATGGGTCTGCGCACCATCATCGATGGCGATCAGTGTCACATCATCCCGCAATGCCCGGCCATCGCCACCGATCCTGTCCCGCACGGCGTTCAGAACGTCCTGCACATTGCCGGTGCCGGCCTTTATCATTTCCTTCAGACCCTCGATGCCGAGTTCGACCCCTTCTTCGATATAGCCCTCGGTGACACCGTCGGTGAAGACGAACAACCGGCCGCCGTCGAGATCGAATTCCGTTTCCGGGAACCCGTCTTCGTCCAGCAGCGCCGGCGATATGCCGAGCGGCGGCGCCTCGGCCTCGATGGCGCGGAATTCGCCGTCGCGCGACACCACGAGCGGCGGCTCGTGCCCGGCGTTGGCAAGGCGCACGTAACCGCTGTCCGGGTCGTACACGCCGTGCACCAGCGTCACGAACATGCCGCGCGTTGCGGTCTCGGCGACTTCCTCGTTGACCAACGTGAGCAGACGTCCCGGTTCCTTGATCGCCTTGCCGAGACAGCGCAGCAGGCTTGCCGTCTTGGCCATCATCAGCGCCGCGTTCATGCCCTTGCCGGAAACGTCGCCGAGGGTGAACGCCACGCGCCCGTCGTCGAGCGGATAGAAATCGTAAAAGTCGCCGGAAACAACACGGGCGGGCAGGTTAACACCCTTCACGGGGAAGTCGCTTTCCTTTTCCTCGGGCAGCAGCGAGCGCTGAATCTCGGCGGCGAGTTCAAGCTCGCGCTTGACCCGCTCCTGCTCGACCAGCTCCGCCGCCATGCGGGCGTTGAGCACGGCCAGACCGGCGGAGATCGCCAGCGACTGCAGCAGGTGAAGGTCATTATCATCGAACAGGCCGTCACCGCCGCGCTTGTTGATCAGTTCAATGGCGCCGATGCGCTCGCCCTTGACGCTCATCGGCGCACACAGGATCGAAAGAGTCTTGAAGCCGGTTTCGTCGTCGACGGCGGCGTTGAAATCCGAATCCTTGCTGACGTCGCGGACGATCCGACCGGCGTCCTTCTGCACGCAGAAACCGACGATCCCCTGATCGGCGGCGATTTCCAGCCCGGTGATCTCGACCGGACCGACACAGGCGTCGCAACACAGTTTTCCACCATCCGGCGACAGCATGAAGAGCGCCCCGGCTTCCGCGTCGACGTAGCCGGTGATGCGTGCAACCGCGCGTGTCAGGGTTTGTTCGAGATCCAGGCTGGAGGCGAAATCCCGGCCCATTTCGGCGAGCAGTTCAAGATGGCTGTGGACGGCCCCTGACGCCACGCCAAGGCGCGCGCCGCCTGTCAGTTCCACACTGCTCGCCTGTGCTTCGGCCATGGCCGAAACTATGCCCGGAAAGACTCCGGCGGGCAAATCAGATGCGCACCTTCACATAGGACCCCGGCGCATCCTCGATCACCTCGAGCTTGCCGTCGCCGGGCGTGCGGGCCGGAACCTCGCCGCCCGCATACTTCTTGATCCATTTCTGCCAGTCGGGCCACCATGAACCATCATGCTGTTTGGCGCTTTCGAAGAAAGCGTCCGGATCGGCCGGTGTCCTGGCGTTGGTCCAGAAACAGTACTTGTTGGCCGCCGGCGGGTTGATGACGCCGGCGATGTGGCCGCTCGCCGACAGCACGAAACGTTTCGGCCCCTTGTAGAGTTGCGTCGCCGCGTAGGTCGACTTCCAGGGCGCAATGTGGTCGTCCTTGGTCGACAGCCAGTAGACCGGAGTCTTGATCGTGGAAAGATCGATGGGCACGCTGTCCAGCGTGATGCCGCCCGGCTCGACCAGCTTGTTCTCCAGATACATCTTCCGGAGATAGAGCGAGTGCATCATCTTCGGCATGCGTGTGTTGTCGGAGTTCCAGTACAGCAGGTCGAACGCCATCGGCTCGCGGCCGAGCAGGTAGTTGTTCACCACGAACGACCAGATCAGGTCGTTGTCGCGCATCATGTTGAAGACCTGGCTCATGTACTGGCCGTCCAGGTAACCCTTCTTCTCCATGTGCTCGTCAAGCCGCTGTAGCTGGCTCTCGTCGATAAACACGCCCAGTTCGCCCGGGTCCGTGAAATCCACCATGGTGGTGAAGAACGTCGCCGACTTGACCCGGCCGTCGCCCTTGGCGGTCATGTAGGCGAGCGTTGCTGCGGTCAGCGTGCCACCGATACAGTAGCCGATGACGTTTACGTCCTTTTCGCCGGTGGCGTCCACGATCGCATCCATAGCCGCCAGCGGGCCTTCCAGCATGTAGTCCTCGAACTGTTTGCCGGCGTATCGTTCGTCCGGATTGACCCACGAGATCACGAACACAGTGTGCCCCTGATCCGTTGCCCATTTGATGAACGAATTCTTCGGTTGCAGGTCGAGGATGTAGAACTTGTTGATCCACGGCGGCACGATCAGCAGCGGCCGTTTGGCGACCGTCTCCGTCGTCGGCTCATACTGGAGCAACTGAATCAGGTCGTTCTGGTAGACGACCTTGCCGGGTGTAACGGCGACGTTCTTGCCGAGTTCGAAGGCCTCGGTATCGGTCATGGAGATACGAAGCTCGCCCTGTCCACGCTCGAGGTCTTTCAGCAACTGGTCCAGGCCCTTGATCAGGTTCTCACCCTTGGTCTCGGCGGCGGCCTTCAGGACCTTCGGGTTGGTGGCGACGAAATTGCTCGGCGACAGCGCATCCACGAACTGGCGTGTGTAGAACATGAGCTTTTCGCGAGTTTTTTCGTCCATGTCGTCGACGTCGCTGACCTGCGCCTGCAGCCAGTCCGACGTCAAAAGATACGACTGCTTGATGTAGTCGAAGACCGCCTCCTCGCTCCAGGCATCGTCCTTGAAGCGCCGGTCGTCCCTGGCGGGTTCGATGACCGGCTTGACGTCTTCCTCGCCGGACATGCGCTTGGCCGTCGCCTGCCAGAGATCGGCATAACCCTGCATCAGCTTGGCCTGCTGTTCGGCGAATTTCTGAGGGTTGGACATCATCTTGAGCGATGCGTCCATGAACATCTTGCCGATCTCGACCGGGTCGGCGACGGTATAACTCTCGCCGGATTTCTGGCGTTCCAGGAAGGCGTTCACGATCTTCTGCGAGCGTTCGGCGAAATCGGCGTAAATCTCGGCGTTCTTTTCCGCGTCGAACAACGCGCCCGTGTCCTTGCCTTCGTCGGCCATGGTATCCTCCCCTTGGTTTGATCCATCATAGACGATGATCCGTGACGATTTAAGTATTGTCGCGTGCCACCCGGAGGTTATAACCGGGTGCATGTCCGATTTCGTGAAGGGCTTTGCCCGCCACCCATCCCGACTGATCGCGCTTTTCACGACCGCAGCGGCGGTTCTGCTGTTTCTGACCCCGCCGCCCGAGGGCGTGAACCAACTGGCGACGACCGGCGCGGCGATCTGCCTGCTTGCCGTCGGGTTTTACGCGACCGTGGCGATCCCGGAGTACCTGACGGCGCTAATTTTCTTCACCATCGCCATGGTGATCGGCGTCGGCGACGCGGAGGTGGTCTTTTCCGGGTTTCACTCGACCGCATTCTGGATGGTGTTCGGCGGCCTGATCATCGGCGTCGCGGTGCAGAAATCGGGCCTGGGCGCGAGGCTGGCGACGACGATCACCGCCAGATTCGCCGGCAGCTATCTGCGCGTCGTCTGCGGCGTCGCTCTCGTCAGTGGCGCGCTCGCGTTCCTGATGCCGTCAACCATGGGTCGCATCATCCTGCTGATCCCGATCATCCTCGCGCTCGCCGACAATCTCGGTTTCGAAAAAGGCTCGAAGGAACGGATCGGCCTGGTGTTGACGCTGGCGTGCGCGAGCTGGATGCCGTCGAGCGCCATCCTGCCGTCGAACGTGCCCAACATGGTGCTGATCGGCGTCGCCGAGAACCTTTTCGGGCTGACGTTCAATTACGGCGAATACATGCTGACCCACATGCCGGTGAACGGCATTCTGAAGATGCTGCTGATCGTCGGCCTGGTGCTGACCCTGTTCCCCGCCGGGAACCGTAGCACCGCCGATGTCGTGCAACCGGAAGCCAAACCGCTCACCCCGGAAGGAAGACGGCTCGCGGTCATTCTGGCGGTCACGCTCGGATTCTGGGTGACAGACTTCATTCACCACATTTCGCCGGCCTGGGTCGCCATGGGCGCGGCCGTCGCCTGCCTGTTGCCGGGCATCGGTATCGTCGACGGCGACGATCTCAAGACACGGGTCAATTTCCCGTCCGCGATATACGTCGCGGGTGTGCTCAGCATGGGCGCGGTGTTGGTCGAGACCGGCGCCGGCGAATGGCTCGGCGGCTGGCTTCTGGCGCATGTGCCACTCAGTGCGGATGCGCCGCTCACCTCGTTTTTCTCGATGATCGGGCTTGGCGCTGTCGTCAACATGGGGGTCACGGCGCCCAGCGCACCGGCCGTCATGGGTCCGCTGGCCGGCAAGATATCGGCCCTGACTGGGTTCCCGGTCGCGACCGTGCTGATGAGCCTGGTGATCTCGTATTCGACCGTGATCCTGCCCTACCAGGTGCCGCCGCTGATCGTCGCCATGCACCTGGGCGGGGTCAGCCTCCGGGACGGCGCGAAGATGACCCTTGCCCTCGCCGCGATTTCGCTGGCGGTGCTGGTGCCGCTGAATTACCTCTGGTGGTGGTGGCTGGGGCTGATCCCATAGCGCATAGAAAAAGGCCGGGCAAAACCCGGCCTTTTCCGTGTCGATGAATGTGTGCCTCAGCCGGCGGGCGGCACGTAACCGGCCGAGCCCCACCAGTAGACGGCGGTGAACAGGAACAGCCACACGACGTCGACGAAGTGCCAGTACCAGGCGGCCGCCTCGAAGCCGATGTGGCCTTCCGGCGTAAAGTGACCCTTCAGCGCGCGGAAATAGCACACCGCAAGGAAGATCGTGCCGACGATCACGTGGAAGCCGTGAAAGCCGGTCGCCAGATAGAACGTCGAGGAATAGATGCCGTCCTTGAAGCCGAACGCGGCATGGCCGTATTCGTAGGCCTGACACGCGGTGAACAGAATGCCGAGGATCACCGTCAGCAGGATGCCGGTGGCACAGCGTTTCTGGTCGCCGAGACGGATCGCGTGGTGCGCGTAGGTCACGGTCACGCCCGACGTCAGCAGGATCAGCGTGTTCAGGAACGGCAGCGTCCAGGTATCGAACGGCACGACTCCTTCCGGCGGCCATACCGGCGAGGCGGCAAAGCTGATCGCCGGGATCGACGCGTTGAAGTAGGCCCAGAAGAAGGCGAAGAAGAACATCACCTCGGAAACGATGAACAGCAACATCCCCATCCGCAGGCCGTGACGGACCTCTTCGGTATGGTCGTGTCCGTTGCGGCCCTCGACGATGACGTCGCGCCACCAGATACCGGCCGTCAGGACCAGCAGGGCGAAGCAGACCGCGACCGGCGCGAACGACGAGCCGTGCATGTACATGATCGCGAAGATCGCCATGGCGAACGCCAGCACGCTGGCAACGAACGGCCACGGGCTCGGATTGACAATGTGATAGGGATGACTTTTCGCACCACTCATCGGTATTTTCCCCTCGGGTTTTAATTACTCATGACAGGGACGGCCCCCGGACCGTCCTTATCCGCCCTTCTCTCCCGCTTTCGCCGGTCGATCCACCGCCGACACCTTGTCTCCGTCCTCTTTCGGATAGAAGGTATAGGAAAGCGTGATCGTCGTAACGTCACGGGTATTCGCTTCCTCGTAGATTTCCGGATCGACGTAGAACGTCACCGGCATGTCGACCGTTTCGCCCGGCATCAGCGTCTGCTCGGTAAAGCAGAAGCAGTCGATCTTGACGAAAAACTGTCCGGCCTTGAGCGGCGTCACGTTGAACGTGGCGGTCCCGGTAATCGGTTTGTCGCTCAGGTTGGTGGCCTCGTAAAACGCCAGTTTCTCCTCGCCGAGCTTGAGGTTCACTTCGCGCTGGACCGGCCGGAAACGCCACGGCAGGTTCGGGTTTGTATTGGCGTCGAAACGGACGACGAATTCGGTATCCGTCGCCGTTACCGGCGCTTCGGCCGCAACACCGGGCGTGCCGCCAAGGCCCGTCACCTGACAGAAGATCCGGTAGAGCGGCACCGACGCGAACGCCAGACCGACCATGCCGGCGGCGACGGTGAAAAGTACCAACGCCGTCCGCAGGTTCTTGTCTCTGACGTTCGCCATCGTATCGCGCCCCGCTGCTCCGGCTTACTCGGCCGGCGCCTTGCCGGACATGTCCGGCTGGTCCTCGAAGGTGTGGAACGGCGCCGGGCTCGGCACGTGCCATTCCAGCGTCGTCGCGCCTTCGCCCCACGGGTTCTGCGCGGCTTTCCGGCCCGCCAGATACGTGTGGAACAGGATCGCGAAAAACAGCAGGGTGCCGATGGCCGTGATCAGCGCACCGACGGAACTGAGGTAGTTCCAGCCCGCATAGGCGTCCGGATAATCCGGAATACGGCGCGGCATCCCGGCAAGACCCGAGAAGTGCTGCGGAAAGAACAGCAGGTTGACGCCGACGAAGAACACCCAGAACTGAACCTTGCCCCAGAATTCGTTGTAGTCCTTGCCCGACATCTTGCCGATCCAATAGAACCACGCGCCGAACATCGCGAAGATCGCGGCGATCGCCATCACGTAGTGGAAGTGCGCGACCACGAAGTAGGTATCGTGGAACACCAGGTCCGCCGACGAGTTGGCCAGCGTCACGCCGGTCACGCCGCCCATGACGAACAGGAAGATGAAGCCGAAGGCGTAAAGCATCGGCGTCTTGAACTCGATCGAGCCGCCCCACATGGTCGCCAGCCACGAGAAGATCTTAACCCCCGTCGGCACGGCGATGACCATGGTCGCCGCCGTGAAGTAGGCACGGGTGTCGACATCGAGACCGACCGTGTACATGTGGTGCGCCCACACCACGAAGCCGACGACACCGATCGCCGCCATCGCGTACGCCATGCCGAGATAACCGAACACCGGCTTCTTGGAGAACGTGGACACGATCTGCGAGATGATGCCGAACGCCGGCAGGATGATGATGTAGACTTCCGGGTGGCCGAAGAACCAAAACAGGTGCTGCCACAGGACCGGATCGCCGCCGCCGGCGGGATCGAAGAACGTGGTGCCGAAGTTACGGTCGGTGAGCAGCATCGTCAGCGCACCGGCCAGCACCGGCAGCGCCAGCAGAAGCAGGAACGCGGTCACCAGGATCGACCACACGAACAGCGGCATCTTGTGCATGGTCATGCCGGGCGCGCGCATGTTGAAGATGGTGACGATGAAGTTGATCGCCCCCAGGATCGACGCCGCACCCGCAAGGTGCAGCGACAGGATACCGAAGTCGACCGCCGCGCTCGGGTGATAGATGCCGCTTGAAAGCGGCGGATACGCCGTCCAGCCGGTGCCGACGCCCGAGCCGACGAATGCCGAGATCAGCAGCATGCCGAGGCCGGCGAAGGTCAGCCACAGGCTGATGTTGTTCATACGCGGGAAGGCCATGTCCGGCGCACCGATCATCAGCGGCACGAACCAGTTGCCGAAGCCGCCGATCATTGCCGGCATGACGACGAAGAACACCATCAGGAACCCGTGCGCCGTCAGCAGCACGTTGTAGAACTGCATGTCCGGCGCCCCGCCCGTCAGGTACTGCAGACCCGGTTCGGCGAGTTCCAGGCGGATGAACCACGACATGCCGCCGCCGACGATTGCCGCGAACATCGACAGGTACAGATAGACCGTGCCGATGTCCTTGTGGTTGGTCGAGCAGAACCAGCGCGAGAAAAAGCCGGGATAGTGATCGTCGTGACCGTGGTCGTCGTGATGGGCGTCAGCTGCGTTCGCCATGTTACGTCCCTCTCCTCAAATATCTTTCCGGATGATCAACGGGTGGCGCCGGCTTCAGCCAAGCGTACCTTGTCGTCCGTTTTGGTGTCATCCGATGCATATTTCGCCTGGGCCTCCTGGACCCATTTTTCGAAGTCTTCCTTCGAGACCGCCTGGATGGCGATCGGCATGAAACCGTGATTGACGCCGCAAAGTTCCGAGCACATGCCGTAGATGGTCTTGCCCTCGTATTTTTCGTGAATGCGCGTCCATGTTTCGTTGATCCGGCCGGGCACGGTGTCGAGCTTGATCGACAGCGACGGCAGCGCCCAGTTGTGAATGACGTCGTTGGACGTCATCAGAAGGCGGATGTTGGTCTCGACCGGCAGCACGACCTTGTTGTCGACGCTCAGCAGCCGTGGCTGGCCCTCTTTCAGGTCCTCTTCCGGAATGATGATGCTGTCGAACGCGAAGTCGCCGTGATCCGGGTAGGTGTAATTCCAGTACCACTGATTGCCGGTGATCTTCAGCGTCATGTCGGCTTCGGGAATACGGTCCGCGAAATACAGGTGCTTCAGCGACGGCACCGCGATTCCGACCAGGATGAAGATCGGAATCACCGTCCAGGCCACTTCGAGCCCGGTGTGGTGGGTCGTTTTCGACGGCACCGGGTTGCGCTTGGCGTTGAAGCGGATCGCGATATAGGCCATCAGGCCGAGAACCAGGATCACGATCAATGTTTCAATGACCAGCAGTTGGAAGTTGAACTCGACGATTCGGTCCGCCGTCGGCGAACCCGGTTCCTGCAGCCATAGTTGCCAGGGCGCGGAGCGCACGTCACCCGCCGGGCCAGCCAGCGCCGGACCAGCGGTCATCAATGCGCCGATCAGCGCGGGCACGAAAGTCTTCAGCTTGTTTCGCATTCGTCTCACCTGATTGCCGGCCGCCCACCATAGAGCCGCCTTGAATTATCTTTGCAGACGCGCCGTTTCGGAGACGGCGCTTCTGAGCGTGTTTTTAAAGCCGAGACTGCGGCGGGG
>MRWG01001725.1_pt1 | contig 12896 bp, 14 predicted proteins | sample 1013341 | NCBI WGS metagenome assembly MRWG01 (sample SAMN06117577, study PRJNA244670) | biofilm metagenome | biome: Water; feature: Cathode Biofilm; material: Biofilm; isolation source: microbial consortium enriched at the cathode of a solar microbial fuel cell | place: USA: District of Columbia ... | reverse complement strand
TCCAGGCCGGCGTCCAATTGCTCCAGCTTAATGGTCAGCGGCGCCAGCACCTTCACGATCTCATCGTGCGCGCCGGAGGTCTCGATGATGAGACCGCGCTCGAAGCAGGCCGCGCAGATGGCCGAAGCCGTCTCGCCGTCGCCGACGTCGATGCCGCGGAACATGCCCCGGCCCTTGGTCGTGTAGCCGTGCTTCCTGGCGATCTCGGCCAGGCGGCGGGCCAGGTGGTCGCCCTTCTCCTGGACCTGCCGGGCGAAGCTGTCGTCCTTCCAGAACTTCTCCAGCGCCACCTTGGCGGTGACGAAGGCGTGGTTGTTGCCGCGGAAGGTGCCGTTGTGCTCAGCCGGCTCCCAGACGTCGTGCTCCGGCTTCAGCAGCACCATGGCGAAGGGCAGGCCCATACCCGACAGCGATTTCGCCATGGTCACGATATCAGGCGAAATGCCCATCTCCTCGAAGGAGAAGAAGCCGCCGGTGCGCCCGCAGCCGGCCTGAATGTCGTCCACGATCAGCAGGCTGCCGTGCTTGCGGGCGAGCCTTTCCAGGCCGCGCATCCACTCGGCCGAGGCGACGTTGAGGCCGCCTTCTCCCTGCACCGTTTCGACGATGAAGGCTGCCGGGGCCTCGAGGCCGCCGGAGGGGTTGTCGAGCATGGAGTCGAGCATCTTCAATCCGTCGACGCCATCGGCGAAACCGTCGTAGGGCATGCGGGTGACGCCCTCCAGGGGTACGCCGGCGCCGCCGCGATGATAGCCGTTGCCGGTGCAGGCCAGCGCGCCGAGGGTCACACCGTGGAATCCGTTGGTGAAGGCCACCACGTTGCGTCGCCCGGTCACCTTGCGCGCCAGCTTCAGCGCCGCCTCGACGGCGTTGGCGCCGGTCGGGCCGGTGAACTGCAGGCGGTAATCCATGTCGCGCGGCTTCAGGATGATTTCCTCGAAGGCCTGGATGAATTCAGACTTGGCCTGGGTGTACATGTCCAGGCCGTGGGTCACGCCGTCGCGCAGAATGTAGTCGACCAGGGCCAGCTTCATGTCGGCGTCGTTGTGCCCGTAGTTGAGCGTCGAACAGCCGGCGAGGAAGTCGATGTAGCGGCGGCCGTCCTCGGCGATCAGCTCCGCGCCCTGGGCGCGCTCGAAGAGCACCGGGAAGCCGCGGCAGTAGCTGCGCACTTCGGATTCTCTGCGGGTGAAGGTGTCGAAAGCTGAAGGCGTCGGAGCCTGGGACATGAAGGGGCCTCTTCTGTAATTCGCGGAATCGGGATGATGCTTGTGGCGCGGGTCACGCAACCCGGCGCAGCGAGACGCTGTCGAAGGGGCCGATCTCCACCAGGTGCTCGGTGGCGTGGCGGCCGTCGAAGTGCGCGTCGCGCTCGAAATGGGCGTCGTCGTCCATCGGCGCGTCGAGATCCGCGGCAATGGCGCGGAACAGCGCCCAGGAAGCCTTGTTATCGCGGGTGATGGTGCTGTGGATGTGGCGCACCTGGCGGCACTCGCGGCGCTTCAGCAGCTCACGGACAAGGCGCTTGGCCACACCGCGTCCGCGGGCGTCGGGATGCACCGCCACCTGCCAGACGAAAAGCGTGTCCGGCTGCTCCGGCGGGATATAGCCGGAAATCCAGCCGACCGGCTTGCCGTCGATCTCGGCCAGCGCGCAGGTGCCCGAGAAGTGCGAGCACTGCAACAGGTTGCAGTACATCGAGTTGTTGTCGAGCACCTCGATGCTCTTGACCAGGTCCCAGATGCGGGCACCGTCGGCCTTGCGCGGGCGGCGATAGCTGACGGCCTGAGTGCCGGTCTGGCTGTCGCTGGCGCGGGGGGCGGTGGCGGCTCGGTCTAACTGCATCGCGGGGGCTCTCCGAAGGGGTGAAACGAACCAGATAATTTGTACGTCAAACTAATTTGTCAACCGTAAATCCGGAGTGAATCTCCGGCGGATTCCGGCGTTGGCAGCAAATACTCTTGATAACCCGGGAAAATCGGCGAGGTTCCTGAATATCAACAATTTTATGTATCAAAAGAGACTCTGAAGAGAGAGGAAAATATCTTTCGTTAGCAGAACTAAATGGCCGGTTGGCGTGCTGGCTGCGTCGCCCTAGAATCCGGCGGCAAAAGCTTCGGGTGCCTAACTACCGGGGCGAAGGTGAGGGAAACACTATGAAGCGGCGCTCCCAGCAGGCCCTTTCAGCCATGCGCCAGATCCTGCGTGCGACCGAAAACTATGCGCGCAACCTGTCCCGCTCGACCGGACTGACGGCCTCGCAGCTGCTGTTGCTGCAGGTCCTGGATCAGCACGGCGAGACCACGGCAGGACAGATCGCCGCCCACATGGGCATCACGCAGGCGACCACCACCAGCCTGCTGCACAAGCTGGAAGCCCGCGATCTGGTGCGCCGCCAGCGCGGCGACAGTGACCGCCGCCAGGTCTGGCTCTCGCTGACGGCGGAGGGGCGCGAGAAGCTTGCGGCGGCGCCGGACGGACTGCAGGAGATATTCAAGGAGCGCTTTGAGAATCTGGAGTCCTGGGAACAGGCGATGCTGGTGGCAGCGCTGGAGCGGGTCGTCGCGCTGCTCGATGCCGAGGCGCTGGATGCTGCGCCGGTGCTCGATGTCGGGGCCATCGACCGCGACCAGCAACAGCATTGAGCAGAGATCCCCGCGCGCCGCGCGGCTAGCGGCTCACCACCACCATTTTCTCGATGATGTCGTCCATCTGGCGGTCGTCGACCAGCAGGTGCAGCGCCTCCAGGGTGGGCAGCAGGTTGTCGCGGTCGCCGACCCGGATGACGGGGTTCTTGCCCGGGATCACCATCAACCGCTCGCCGAAGTTCAGTCGCAGAAACAGCGTGCCGTCTTCCTCGAACCACCAGGGCTCGGGGCTCTTGTAGGTGATCTGCTTTACCGACTCGCCGTCGTCCTCAACGAACTCATGGCTCGGATAGGTGTAGTCGGGGTCGCGCGCCAGGGCGATCTGGTGGTCGAGGCCGGTGAGGAAAATGCGGCGCAGGTCCTCCATCCGGCGTTCCACCAGCTTCTTGCGGCGCACCGGATGGCTGGTGCGCGGTGCCTTGGCGGGAACCACGAAGTCGAGCTCTTCGCGTGTCAGGGACATAGCGGCAGCAGGCGCTCCTTGCGCCGTTTGTGAACAGGGAGCGGGACCCTATCGGAGAAACATTAATTTGTCAAAAGACGACACGCTGTCGTTTTTACGACAGATTAAGATTTGTTCTGCAGGGGAAATCGGCCGGTGTTTTGCCGCCCATTCGGGCCGCAAGAAGCAGTTCCTTCGGCGCGCGGCATGCAGGATCCATGGATTGTCGGCGGGCCCCTTGTGAGAAATTTGCGGCCCCGGGGCCGCGGCGGCCGGCTTGCCGTACGCAACGGGCAGGTGATAGCTTCGCGGCACTTTCGCGCGCCGCCCCCAGCCGGAATCGAGCGACAGACGAGGGACATTTCAGATCATGACAGCAGGCCAGGCAGGTCGACCGGGGACCGCACCGGAGATCGCTTATGACGACTTCGCCAAGGTCGACGTGCGCGTCGGAACCATTGTCGATGCCCAGCCCTTTCCCGAGGCGCGGCGGCCGGCCATCAAGCTCTGGGTCGATTTGGGCGAGGCGATCGGCGTCAAGAAGTCTTCGGCGCAGATCACCGTCCACTACGATCCCGCTCATCTGGTGGGCAAGCAGGTCGCCGCGGTGGTGAACTTCCCGCCGCGTCAGATCGGCAAGTTCATGTCGGAGGTTCTGGTTCTGGGCTTTCCCGACGCCGCCGGCGAAGTGGTGCTGGTCACCTCGGACCAGCCGGTGCCCAACGGCGGCCGGCTGTACTAACCGCCCGTCGCGCAGGCAACTGGATTGAAAAGGGCCGCTCGAAAGCGGCCCCCTACGCCCTGTCGAGGTGCTGAGGCGTCAGGTGATGTTGAAGCGCTGCAGCACGTCGGCGAGATCGTCGCCGAACTGGGCGCCGCGGCGGATCAGGCCGACGTTCATCGGCAGCGCCTTGAGGTCTGCATGGTCGGGGTCAAGGCTGGTCAGCAGGGCGACGGGGATCGCCTTGGTGGCCGGCATGGCGGCCAGGGCACAAGCCAGATCGACACCGCTCAGACGCGGCATCACCTGGGCGGTGATCACCATGTCGGGTTTGGTCTCGAGGATCAGCTCCAGCGCCTCGATGGGGTTCATCACGGTAGAGACCCGATAGCCGCAGGCGGCCAGCTCGCGGCCGACGACCTTGGCGGCCGAGCGTTGCGGCAGGACCAGGGTCACGTCCTTGTCCATCACCGTCACGTCTTCGACGTTGAAGGTGTTCTGCTGCGGTAGCTCGCGCAGCACCTTCGCGACGTTCTCGACGTCCACTTTTTCGCCGTCGAGCAATGCGCTGATGCGATCGGCGAAGGCGATCAGGTCGTCGGCGTGCTGGTTGTCGACGGCGTCGATCTCGCTGAGGTATTCGTCCAGGCGGTGGGTCAGCGGACCGAAGCCGACCAGGTTCACCGCACGGGCCTTCATGCGCAGATTGGCGGATTCCTGAGCCAGCAGCTTGGCGGCTTCCTTCGGATTGAGGACGCCGTTCTTCACCTGCTGCACGCGCAGTTCAAGGTTGCTGACCAGGTCCCGGGCTTCGTCGATGACTTCGCCCTCGATCTGGGAATCCACTTCTTCTTCGGAAATCAACCCACGCGTGACGGCCATGGCCCTCTCCAAAACCTGATTCATCTACATTTTTGACATGAACGGCGGTCCGGTCAGGTTAGGCCTGGAAACATTAAGGCTGTATAAACGGCCTCCCGCGGGGGCATTGAGCGCAGGCTCGAGGAGGGCCCTCTATACGGGCAGCCATATCCGCGCCCTCAGCCCCCCGCCGGGGGCGGTTTCCAGGGAAACGTCGCCGCCGTGGCTGCGCGCCACGTCGCGCGCAATGGTGAGGCCCAGGCCGATGCCGCCGGTGGCCGGATTGCGCGAGCCCTCCAGGCGGAAGAAGGGTTTGAAGACGTCGTCGTGATGCTCGGGCGGGATGCCGGGCCCGTCATCGTCGATGGTCACCTCGACCAGATTCTTGCGGCGCCCGGCCCGCACCGCGACGTGCTGGCCGTGGCGCTGCGCATTGGCGATCAGGTTGGTCAGGCAGCGGCGCATGCCCTCGCGGCGCAGCGGCAGAGTGAGGTCCTCCTCGACGTGCAGGTCGACGGCGCGGCCGTCCCGCGTCATCTGAGCCACGACCTCGCGCAGCAGCTCGCCCAGATCGGCCGGTGCCGGCGTTTCCTGGCCTTCGCCGCGCGCGAAGGCGAGATAGCCTTCCACCATGTGCTCCATCTCGGCGACGTCGGACTGCAGATATTTCGCATCGGGCACGTCCTGCAGCATTTCGAGCTGCAGCTTCATGCGGGTCAGCGGCGTGCGCAGATCGTGACTCACGCCGGCCAGCATTTCCGTGCGCTGTTGTATCTGACGTTTGATGCGGTCGCGCATATTGATGAAGGCGGCAGCGGCCTGGCGAACTTCCGTGGCGCCTTCCGGCTTGAAGTCGCGCACTTCCTGCCCTTTGCCGAAACTCTCGGCGGCACGTGCCAGGCGGCGGATCGGCTTCACCTGGTTGCGCATGAAAATGACGGCGATGCCGAACAGCAGGACCGAGCTGCCGATGGTCCAGAAGATGAAGATATAGGTGGTGGAGGAGAACAGCCGCTCGTCGGTCACCAGTACGCGCAGCAGTCCTTGCGGTAGCTTTACCAGGATGACCACATGGCCGCTGACCGAGCGGGCGTCGATCACGAAGGGCTGGCGCAGGCGCTCCCGCAAGGCGTCGTCCAGCCGGGTCTCCACCACAGTGCGCACCCGGGGTGCCTCCGGCGCCGGCAGGTCGATCCCTTCGGTGAGCGTGAGCTGCAGCTGCATGGCGACGCGGGCAAGCTGGAACACCTCGCGCCGGTGCTGCAGGTCCGGGTCGCGGCCGATCATCGTGATCACCGCGGCGACGTCGCCGGCCAGGCCCTGGGCCAGCCGCTTTGTGATGGTGTCGTAGTGGCGGTCGTAGAACACCCAGGTCGAGATCACCTGCAGCAGGATCAGCGGGGTGATGATGATAAGTACCGCGCGGCCGAGCAGAGAGCGCGGCAGGAAGCGGCGGATCGGGCCGGGGCCGCCATGCGGGTAGAGCGGGTCTGGCGGCTGAGAGCTCATTGCATCGGAGGGTAGCGGAGGGGGCGGGTTGCTATCAATCGGCACCGGCGGCTGTAAGGCCAATCCATCGCAGCGCCTCGCGAAAGGCTCAGTCGAGCATCAGCACGTAGCCGGTGCCGCGCACGGTCTGCAGGTAGCGCGGGAACCTGGGGTTGGCTTCGATCTTGCGGCGCAGGCGGGTCACCTGCACGTCGATGGTGCGGGCGTTGCCGCTGATCATGCTCTCCTCGCCCAGGTCGTCTCGGGTGATCGGCTCGCCGGCCCGCCGTGCCAGCGCTTTGAGCAGCGAGGACTCCGCCGCGGTCAGCCGCACAAAGTCGCCGGCGCGCGTCAGTTCCTCGCGCTCCAGGTCGAAACAGTAGTCGCCGAAGGTCACCTTGCTCGGCGGCTCGGCGGTGGGCGGAGGCGGCACGCGGCGCAGGATGGCGTTGATACGCAGCACCAGTTCGCGCGGTTCGAAAGGCTTCGGCAGGTAGTCGTCGGCGCCGCATTCGAAGCCGGCGATCCGGTTCTCCGTCTCGTTCATGGCGGTCAGCAGCAGGATCGGCACCGCACTGTCGAGGCGCAGGGTCTCGGTGAGCTGCAGACCGGTCTCGCCCGGCATCATGATGTCGAGCACCAGCAGGTCGAAGGCCAGGGCCGCCAGTTTGGCCCGCGCCTCGGCGGCATCGGTCGCGGTGGTGACGCGAAAGCCCTGGTCGCTGAGGTAACGCTGCAGCAACTCGCGCAGCCGCGTGTCGTCGTCGACCACCAGGATATGCGGCTGCTCCGCCGCGGCCTGCTTGCCAGCCTGCAGGTTTGCTTGTCCAGTCATGGGGCCGGAGTATAGGCCCGCACGCGGAGGGCTGCCAGCGACAGAAAGTAGGCGCGGCGGAGGTTTCTTCGCTGCCTTCGCTCCCTAGCCTTCCACAGCGAGCCAGGCGATGAGGAGAGTGAGGAAGAGGACGGACCAGACGAGCCCCGTCCACGCCCTCTCCAGCCGGTTGGCGAGCATTCCACTACCGAAGTCGGGCAGCAGGATGCGCCAGATCAGCGGGCGCGGGCCGGGCTTGCGTTCTCTCCTGCGCTTCTGCCAGCCGGAGGCGACGTCCATCTCCGCCCAGATTTCGCTGGCGTCGGCGTGCCTGGCGCGCCGCCGGCGCAGGCGCCGGGCGTGGACCAGCATGAAGACGCAATAGGCAACGGCAAGCATGACCAGGCAGGCAACCTCAGCCTCGACGACGTAGGCCCAGGACTTGCCTTCGGCGTAGGCCGCAGGAAAACGATAGAGGCGGATACCCCAGAAGGTCAGGGCGGCCGCGATGGCCGCCAGGGCCGTCGCGCGGAGATGGCCGGCGCCATATACCACGCGCGGCCGGAACAGCACGGCCCGCGGCTCGTTGGCTGCGAATTTGAAGCCCGGCAGATGGCGGTGCGCGAAGCTGCGGCGCCCGAGCACACTGAGCAGAGCGACCGAAAGCAGCGCCATCAGCAGGCCGGCGAGGCGCAGGGCCGTTTCTATGGTGGCCCGATCCGCATCGAAGGTTGCCGATATCTCGATGGAAAGGGGCCTGGCCGCCAGGGCGCCGCCGAGGATACAGAATGCCATGGTCAGTGTGTAGAAGGTGACAGCACGCCGTCGCCAGGCGTGGGCGGCTCTGACCGTATCCGCCAGGGCCTCGTCGGGGACCTCGTAGGCGCCGGTGACGGAGAAGGGGCTGGGGAAGTAAACGAAACTGCCGTCACGCCGGCGCTGGAAGCGCAGCCGGGGCATGGCATGGCGGATGCCCCAGGGGATGGATCTCAGTTCCCGGGTGCCTCGGCGTGCCAAGATCGGGCGCCCGCCGCTTCAGCGCCGGGTCGCGGTCTTTGCGGCAGGCAGCTTGCCACCGGACTTGACCGGGCCCGGCTTGCCGCCCAGGGGCTTGCCCATCTCCGGGCGCTCGAAGCGGCCGCGGTCGGCCTCGTCGATGATGTTGATGAGCACGGTGCGGAAGCCCTCCACCGCCTCGGCGCCGGCGCTGCGATAGGCCCGGGCGATGCGCACGCGCTGCTGCTCGGTCAGCTTGTTCTCCAGCTCGCGGCCCTTGTCGGTCAGCTCCAGCAGGCGCTGGCGGCGGTCGCGCAGGCCGGGGCGCTGGATGATGAAGCCGTCGTGCACCAGTTGGCCCAGCACCCGGGACAGCGATTGCTTGGTGATGCGCAGGATGGCCAGCAGATCGGAGACCGTGATGCCGGGGTGGCGGCCGACGAAGTAGATCACCCGGTGGTGGGCCCGCCCGAAACCGTAGTCCGCGAGGGTCTGGTCCGGCTCGCCGGTGAAGTCGCGGTAGGCGAAGAACAGCAACTCCATCGCCTGGCGCAGTTCCTCCTCGCGCAGGAAGAGGGGGTTGGGACCGCCTTTTATGTCAGCCATGTTGACATATCTACCTAATCTTGTTACATAAGGCTAGCAAGATTTGATCGAAAGTATCAAATCGAGACTATTAACAGAATAAAATCTCTGATTGGTGAGCCTTGCTGACTAATCTTCCTTGAACTTCAGGCGTTTCCGGGCGCCGGTTCCGGGAAGCCAGCCTCCGGGGGCCACCCTCTGGGATTAGGAGACGCACCAAGGCTTCCTTCGCGGCAGGTGCCGGGCGAGGCAGTCATAAGCGGGCCGGCGGTCCGGGTGCAACGGCCAAACGAGAGCAACGATCCACAAGCCCTGCGGCAACAAGCTTCAGGGCGAGGTATTAGGGACGAGACGAACAATGTCCATTCTTCCTTTCGACGACCGTGACGGCGTCATCTGGTACGACGGCAAGCTGATGCCCTGGCGCGATACCAAGCTGCATGTGCTGAGCCACGGCCTGCACTACGGCTCCTGCGTCTTCGAGGGGGAGCGCTCTTACGCCGGGCATATCTTCAAGATGGAGGAGCACCACGACCGGCTGCTGGCCTCCGGCAATCTGCTGGGCTTCAACCTGCCCTACAGCCGCGAAGAAATCGACGCCGCCGCCACGGCGGTGCTGGAGGCCAACGGCATCGTCGACGGTTATGTCCGTCCGGTCGCCTGGCGCGGCAGCGAAATGATGGCGGTCTCCGCCCAGCAGACCAAGATCCATGTCGCCATCGCCGCCTGGCAGTGGCCGGCCTACTTCACGCCGGAGGCCCGCATGAAGGGCATCCGCATGACCATCGCCGACTGGAAGCGGCCCTCGCCGGAGACGGCGCCCTGCCGCTCCAAGGCTGCCGGGCTCTACATGATCTGCACCCTCTCCAAGCACGCCGCCGAGGCCAAGGGCTACAACGACGCCCTCATGCTGGATTATCGTGGCTTGATCGCGGAGGCGACCGGTGCCAACGTATTCCTGGTGCAGGACGGCAAGATCCACACGCCGACGCCGGACTGCTTCCTCGACGGCATCACCCGCCGAACCGTCATCGACCTCGCCAAGCGGCGCGGCTACGACGTGATCGAGCGGGCGATCAAGCCGGAGGAACTTGCACAGACGCAGGAGATATTCCTGACGGGGACCGCCGTGGAGGTGACGCCGGTGGCCGAGATCGACGATTACAGGTTCCAGGCGGGAGAGATCACCCGCAACCTGATGAACGACTACGACGCCCTCGTGCGCAAGCACGCGGCGGCCAGCGCCGCCTAGCGCCGCAAATATCGGTCGTGAAAGACCGGGCGGCGCGAAGCAGGCGCCGCCCGGTTTCTTATTTTGGATGAGGAGACGTGAGAGATGTCCCGCGCTTTCGTGAAGGAAGACGACGCCGGCACGCCGGAAGAAAAGGTCAACCTGCCGGTCAGCGAGCATCCCAACCTGGTAACGCCGGCCGGCCTCAAGATGCTGCAGGACAAGGCCCGGCAGTACGAGGAGGAGCGCGCCGACCTGAAATCGCACGACAGCGAACTCTCTGCGCAATCACACCTGCCGCGCGTCGAACAGGAAATGCGCTACTGGGAGGAACGCCTGCGCACGGCGATCCCCGTCGACCTCGCCAAGCAGCCGCGCGACAAGGTCGCCTTCGGTGCCGTGGTGACGGTGGAGGATGAGGACGGCAAGCGGCACGACTACCAGATCGTCGGCGAGGACGAGGCCGAGCCGCAGAACGGCAAGGTTTCCTACGTCTCGCCGCTGGCCCGCGCCCTCGACGGTTCGGAAGTCGGCGACACCATCATCTGGAAACGCCCTGCCGGCGACCAGGAACTGGAAGTGGTGGCGATCAGGTACGAGGCCTGACCTTCCGGGGCCCGCTTACTGCCGCAGCGCCATCTCGATCTCGATCTGCGGGATCACCACCGTGTTTGAACGGTAGCCTCGCTCCGCGTTGCCGCCAGTGACATTGAAGCAGATATCGCCCGCGGGGGACGCGTCCTTGCCGGCATCCACGAGAAAGCTGTAGGAGACAAGGTCGTCGCGCGACTCCTTTTGGGCCTCGATCGGATCCGGGCCGCCGGGGGCAAGAGGAACGCCTTGCCAGTAGATGGCAGAGACGGCGAGGTTCTGCGCGCCCGCTGCGGCATCGCAGAAGCGCGCGTCGACGTTGAGGCTGTAGTTGTGGAAGGTGACGAAGCGCACAAGGTTTACCCGGCTGGCGAAGGCCACGCGCAGCGGGCGCCGCTCCGTGTCAGCCGTAAGACCCGCCGGCAGCATACCGGCCAGAAGTTTCGAACCCTTCGGTGCGACGGCCTCGACCGAGACCAATTCGACATCTGCCGGGATCGGCGCGGTGCAGGCCGCGAGCAGCAGCACGGCGCCGGCGATCAGGCCCCCCCTCAAGGCATCTCTCCTCATCCGGTGGTCACCGGACCAATCATAGGCAGGAATGCGGCAGGATTAGGGAGGCAGCTATTCCGCCGCGTCGGGGTCGCGCTTCACCCAGCGGGCGGCGGCGGTGTCGTCGCTGTCGCGGGCGTCGACCCACTGGGCGCCCTGGTCGGTCTCTTCCAGCTTCCAGAAGGGTGCCTTGGTCTTCAGCCAGTCCATGAGGAACTCGCAGGCCTCGAAGGCGGCCTGGCGGTGCGCCGAGGCGGTGGCGACCATCACAATCTGATCGCCGGGTTCGAGGCGGCCGTAGCGGTGGATCACGAGGCTCGCTTCCAGGGGCCAGCGCGCCTGCGCTTCCGCTTCGATCTCGGCCAGCATCTTCTCCGTCATCGCCGGGTAGTGTTCCAGGGTCATGGCGGAGATTTCGGCACCGCCAGCCAGATCGCGGACCAGACCCACGAAGACCGCGACGCCGCCGATGGCATGGTTGCCCGCGGTCAGTTGCGCCATCTCCTTGCCGACGTCGAAGTCTTCCGCCTGCACCCGGATCGCCATGCTCAGCCTCCCGTCACCGGCGGGAAGAGGGCGACCTCGTCGTTGGGGCCGATGGGGTCGCCGGGCTTGGCATAGCTCTGGTTCACCGCGACGCGGATGGCGCCGCGGTCGGACAGCGCGTCGGCGAATTCCGGTCCGCGCGCTTCCAGCCAGGACAGCAGTTCGGCCACGGTCCCGACGCCCTCGGGCGGCGTGACATCCTCTTCGGCGCGGCCGGTCTTGGTCTTCAGCCAGGCGAAATACAGCAGTTTCACGGTGACGATCTTCTTCCTAAGAGCTTGTTATTGCGCCACTTCACTGAAGGGCAGGAAATCCACCATCGCGCCGGCCTCCAGGCGGGTCAAGTCCTCGGGCAGCTCGATGAGGCCATCGGCGGCGACCAGCGAGGAGAGGATGCCGGCACCCTCGCGCGGGAACTTGCGGGCTGTCAGGCCGCCGGCGCCGTCCTCCTCCAGGTGCGCGCGGATCCACTCGCGGCGGTCCTTCTTCTTCTTGTGGTCGAAGCCGGCGCGCACGCGGAAGGTATGCGGCGGCGCATCGCGCCCGCCCATGAGGCGCAGGATCAGCGGGCGCACGATGGTGAGGAAGGTGACCACCACGGCGACCGGGTTGCCCGGCAGGCCGACGAAGGGCACCAGCCCGACCTGGCCGAGGGCGATGGGCCGGCCCGGCTTCACCGCCAGGCGCCAGAGGTGCAGCTTGCCCAGCGCCTCGACGGCATCCTTCACATGATCCTCCTCGCCGACCGAGACGCCGCCCGAGGTCACCAGAAGGTCGTGTTTGCCGCGCGCGGAGTCCAGGGCCGAATGCACGGCTTCGAAGCGGTCGGGCAGGATGCCGAGGTCGTCGACCTGACAGCCGAGTCCGGTCAAGAGGGCGTGGATGGTGTAGCGGTTGGAATCATAGATCGCGCCGGGATCGAGGTCACCGCCGGGCTCGCGCAGCTCGTCGCCGGTGGAGAACAGGCCGACGCGCAGGCGCGTCGAGACCATCACCTCGCGGCGGCCGACGGCGGCGGCCTGGCCGACGTCCTGGGCGCGCAGGCGCTGGCCGGCCTGCAGCACGATGGCGCCGATCTCGACGTCCTCGCCGGCGCGGCGCGCGTTGGCGCCCTTCTTGATGCCCGGCGCGATGACCACCGTATCGCCGTCGAGCACGCAGTCCTCCTGCATCATCACGGTATCCGGGCCGCCGTCCTCTCCGGCCGGCAGGCGCGCGCCGGTGAAGATTCGGATTGCACTGCCGCGCCTGGCCTGCGGCAGTTCCATTTGCCCGGCGGTGATGCGGCCGACCACCGGCAGGCGTGTCTCGTTCTCCGGGTCGAGGTCGGCGTGATAGACCGCGAAGCCGTCGACGGCGGAGTTGGGCGCCGGCGGGATGGCGACCGGCGAGACGATGTCCTCGGCGAGGATACGCCCCAG
>MRWG01001724.1_pt1 | contig 12911 bp, 11 predicted proteins | sample 1013341 | NCBI WGS metagenome assembly MRWG01 (sample SAMN06117577, study PRJNA244670) | biofilm metagenome | biome: Water; feature: Cathode Biofilm; material: Biofilm; isolation source: microbial consortium enriched at the cathode of a solar microbial fuel cell | place: USA: District of Columbia ... | reverse complement strand
GTCCGGTCGTCGTGCGGTCGGGCGCGAGCGCCCAGGCATTGGAGCCGAGCAGCTCGCTCGGCGCCGCCGCCGCCTGAACAGTATCGCGCCCGAAGGTCGGCGGCTCGGTCGCAAGCAGATAGGACGCCAGGATTTCGTCCGGCAGCTTTGCCGGTTGAAACCCGTCCGGGACGACGAGCGGTCGGTTCGGCTCCCGCGCCTTTCGGAGCTCGTCCGCTTCCGCCGGATAGGCGGCGAGCACGGCGGATCGTCGGATTTCATGATCGAGATTATGGACGCGGGCGTGCGAGCGGATGCGAACGACGTCTTCGGCCGCCCAGCGCGCCGGCTGCGTCCCCATCAGCTTGAACTCGGGCGGCAGCGCGTGTCGTCCGGCGGCGACGCCGTCGACATAGGCATTGATTCCGGCGACGAATGCTTCGGTCCAGGTCTTCGCGTGCGGGCCGTACATCGCCCATTCGGCCGCCATGTCGCCGCGATAAAGGAACAGGCGGGCGGCGCGGTCCTTTTCGACATAGGCCGGCCCGAAGTCGGCCGCCAGCAGGCCCAAGCCGCGCTTTCGCCAGAGGTCGATCTGCCAAAGCCTGTCGCGCGCCGCATTCCAGCCTTGCCCGAAGAACGCGTCGGCCGGGGATTCGCCGCGGATATGGGGTATGCCGTAGCGATCGACCCGAATGACGACCGGCGCCCCGGGGCCGTCGACCTTGAACGTCTGATCCGGGATTGTCTGATCCGGCATCCGGGCCTCCATCGTCCTGAGCTATGGCGGACAGGAGGCCCCGAATTGCCGGTTGTGGCAAGTAAACGCGGTCAGGCGGCCGAGGCGTTTCGGCTCGGCACGAGGAGGGCGGCGGCTTCGTCGGCGGTCAGCACGTCGCCGAAGAACTGGTGGAAGTTGTCGAGACTGGCGGCGTGCAGCGCGTCGGTCGGCGCGGCGCAGGCGTCGGAGATCATGGCGACATGGTAGTTCAGCATCATGCCGTCCCGCGCGGTCGACTCGCAGCAGATATTGGTCGCCACACCCGCGATCAGCAGCGTGTCGATGCCGCGCGCGCCCAGCACCTCCTGCAGGTTCGACGAGCCCTGGATGAACGCGCTGAACCGGCTCTTCACCACCTCGGCGTCGCCCGGTTTGCGGTCGAGCTCTGGCCAGAATTCGAACCCGAACGAGTCCGGCTTCATCTCGGAATCCCGGATCGCCCACTTCTCCGGCGAATAGCGGGCGGCGTAGGAGGGCCATTCGTTGGAAGCGTCGTCAGGCGAGCCGTTGCGGATCCAGACCACCAGTCCGCCGGCGTCCCGGAGCGCGGCGGCGAGGCGGTTGACGGTCGGCACGACCTCTCGCGCGACCGGCGTCTCCAACTGCTGGCCGGGGGCCATGAAATAGTTCTGCATGTCCACGACGAGGAGAGCCGTCTTCTCCGCCGGCGCCGACTGGATGCTGTGGCTGCGGCCAAGCTTTCCGGCAACGGACGACTTCACGGCGGCGGGCAGGCTATAGGGGTGCATCGCGCTCTCCTGTCGGTCTCAAGGTTGCTGCTGCAACGCAACATAACATGGATTTCGGGGCGGTTCCCGCATTATTCGAACGCAGCCCTGTCGGCGGCGTCCAACGCGGCGTCGAGCGCCGCGCGGTCGGCCTGCGTCAGCGGACGCAGTGGAAAGCGCGGCGGGCCCGCTGCGAGACCGCGACGCTCGGCCCAGTGTTTGAGCGCCGGGACGGGCGACCGCCCCTGGTCGAGCGGGCCGATGATCCAGCGATCGTAAACCGAGCGCAGCGCGCCCAGCCGCCGCCATGCGGCGAGCGCCGCGTCGGCGTCGCCGCCAAGCGCGGCCGCCCGGTATGCGCGAACCAGATCGACATCTTCGTTCCGGAAGAGGTAGGGCTCAGGATCCGCATAGAGCGGGCGGTCACCCAACGTCAGCAGGGTCGGCAAGAATTGATCCTCGTGCGGGTCGCAGATGACGAGCTCCGGAAAGCGGCGACGCAGGTCGGCGACCTGCTTGACGCCGCCGGTCGCCTTGACGCCGATCACCACGCACCGCTGCGCGATCCGGGCGATTGCGCCCGGGCCGAACGCCATGCCGGGCGCGGTCGATTCGAACAGCACCAGCGGCCGGCCGGCCGCATCGACGACAGCGTCCGCGAGATCGCCCAGTTCCTCGTCGCCCCAGGGCCCGCGCGGCCGCATCAGCACGATATGGTCCGCGCCGGCGGCCCCGGCATGGCGGGCGAGGGCGATGGTCTCCCGCGGCGCATGATGCGTGGCGACGACGCCGACCCGAAGCCGTCGGCCGGCGCCCTCCAGGATCGCTTCGAGCACCGACCGGCGCTCGCCGACCGTCAGCGAACCGCCTTCGCCCATGATGCCGTTGCAAAAGACGCCGTCGAGGCCAAGACGTTCCGCATAGGCCGAGGCGTTCGCTTCCGCGCCCTTCAGGTCTAGCCGGCCGGACCCGAGGAACGGCGTGAAGATCGCCGCCCAGACGCCGCTGAGCGGCGCGATCGCGGGACCGCTCAAAGCGCGGGCTTCCGCTTGGTCCATTCCGTCTCGGCTTCGTAGGCGGCGGCGACCCGGTAGACCGTCGCCTCGTCGAAATGGTGGCCGATGACCTGGATGGAGAGCGGCAGGCCTGTCTTCGTCGCGCCCATCGGCATGGCGAGCGCGGGCGCGCGCACGATGTTGAACGGCGGCCGGCCCTCCAGGCTGAAGCTCCGCGCAAGCCCGTCCGTATCGTCGAAGCGGGGCGGCGGGGCCAGCGTCACGATGGTCAGCGCCGCCTCGACGCCGCGCATGGCCTCGCCGAACGCCGCCTGCAGGCGCTTGCGGGCCTCCATCGCGTCCAGATAGTCGGCCGGGTTCAGCTTCGCGCCAGCGCCGATCCGATCGCGGGCGAGTGCGCCATAAGCGTTGCCGTTGGATTCCAGATGCTTGCGGTGCCAGGCATAGGCCTCGCTCGCCATGATCGGACGGAGGCAGGCGACATATTCGGGCAAGGGCGCGAGTTCGATGTCGACAAGTTCGGCGCCGAGGTCCCTGTAGACCTGCAGCGCCGCTTCGATCGCGGCGGCGACCTCGGGATCGGCTTCGCCGTCGCGTTCCCAAAAATGGCGGATGACGCCGATCCGCATGCCTTTCACGCCGGCGCCGAGACCCGCGGTGAACTTCGGCGCGGCGAGCGTCGCCGTCGTCGGATCGTCCGGATCATGCCCCGCGATCAGTTCCAAGAGGGCGGCGTTGTCCGCGACGGTGCGCGTCATCGGGCCGACATGGTCGAGCGACGTGCTCAAGGGCACGACGCCGCGAAGCGGGACGCGGCCATAGGTCGGCTTCAGCCCGACGATGCCGCAGGCGGCGGCGGGGTTGCGGATCGATCCGCCGGTATCGGTCCCGAGCGCGGCCGGAAAGAAACGGGCCGCGACGCCCGCGCCGGACCCACTGGAGGAGCCGCCGGGCGTCCGCTCCAGGTCCCAGGGATTGCGCGCGGGCGGCCAGGGCAGGTCGAAGCTGGGGCCGCCGACCGCGAACTCCCAGGTCGAGAGCTTGGCGAGGCAGACGCCGCCCGCGCGCTCCAGCCGGGCCGCGACCGGCGCATGCGCCGCCGCCGGCGGCGCGTCCGCCAGCACCCGGGAATGGGCGGTCGTCGGCACGCCTTCCAGGTCGATGATGTCCTTCAGGGCGTAAGGCACGCCGTGCAGCACGCTCCTCGGGCCGTCCCGCATGATCTCGGCCTCGGCTCGGCGCGCCGCCGCCATGGCGCGCTCCGGCAGCAGGCGCAGCACGGCGTTCACCTTGCCGTCGAGCGCCTCGATCCGGGCGAGACAGGCTTCCGTTAACTCGACGGGCGAGAGCTTGCGGGCCGCGATCAGGCGGGCGGCGTCGACGACGCCGAGGTCGGTCAGGTCCATCGGGGTTCCGTTAGGAGCGTTCGGGCGAGGTCAGATCCTGTCGGCGCGGGCGAGCACCGCGTGCATCAGCACGTCGACGCTGGGCGTGACGTCCTCGAGCGCGCAATCCTCCGCCTCGTTATGCGTGACGCCGTCCTTGCAGGGGCAGAAGATCATCGCGGTCGGCGCGACGCGGGCGACGTTGAAGGCGTCGTGGCCGGCCTGACTCAGGATGTCCATCTGGTCGTGGCCGAGAACGGTCGCGGCGTCGCGGAGGAGCGAAATGCAGTCGGGATCGAAAGACGTCGAGCCGAAGGCCCACTGGTCGACGACCTCGATCTCGACGTTGGCGCGCTTGCGCACGTCGTCGAGCAGGGCTTGGTAGTCCGCATCCATTTCCGCCGCGACGGCCGGGTCCGGATGGCGCATGTCGCTGGTGATCTGGGCGCGGCTCGGCACGATGCCGATCAGGTTCGGCCAGTTCTCGATACGTGTGGAGGTGCTCTTCCCGTCCGGCGCGTACTTCCAGCCGATCTCGTTGACGCCGACGGCGACCATCGCGGGGCCGACCAGGGCGTTCCGCCGGTCGGCCATCGGCGTCGGCCCGGCATGGGACGTGTCGCCGATGACGTCCGTCACATAGCCCCGCGTCGCATAGCTGCCCGTCACGATGCCGATCGGAATGCGTTCGCGGTCGAGGATCGGGCCCTGTTCGATATGCAATTCGAAATAGGAGTCGATTTCGCGGCCGCCGACTGGCGTCTCGCCGGCATAGCCGATCGCCTGCAGGGCGTCGCCGAAGGTGATCCCGGCCGCGTCCGTCCGGCCGAGGCCCCAGGCGAGGTCCTGCACGCCGCCGAAGACGGCGGAGGCGGACATCGGCGGGCCGAAGCGCGCGCCTTCCTCGTTCGACCAGTTGACCACCTCGATCGGCCGGCGGGTCTTGATGCCCCGGTCGTTCAGCGTGCGTACGATCTCAAGCCCCGCCAGAACGCCCAGGATGCCGTCGAAGCGGCCGCCCGCGATCTGCGTATCGAGATGGCTGCCGACCAGGACCGGCGGCAGGTCGTCCTCGATGCCTGGGCGCCGCGCGAACATGTTGCCCAGGCGGTCGACGGTCGTGGTGAGGCCTGCCGCATCGCACCAGCCCCGGTAGACGTCGCGAACCTCCTTGTCGGAGGCCGTCAGCGCCAGCCGACGGAGTCCGCCGGCGACGCCGGGGCCGATCTCCGCCGATCGCGCGATCGTCTCCCAGAGCCGCGGCCCGTCGATGCGGAGCGCGTTGTCGCCGGCCGCGCTCATTGGAACATCGGCCGCGTGGCGCGGTAGGGCGTCGCCGCCTCGAAGGCGGCGCCGGCGGCGAGCACGCCCGCCTCGTCGAAAGGCCGGCCGATGATCTGCATGCCGACCGGCATGCCTTCGTCCGAGAAGCCGTTGCAGACGCCGAGCGCCGGGTGGCCGGAGACGTCGAAGGGGGAGGTCAGGAGCGGGTTCTGGAAGACGTAGAACTTCGGCATCGCTTTCAGTTCCGGCGCCGGGTTCGGTCCGCCGGCGGTGATCAGGTAGTCGTAGCTCTCGAACGCCTTGTCGACCGCCGCCTTCAATTGCGTCCGCATGCGGTTCGCCTGCACGTAGTCGTAGCCGGTGACGAGGCTCGCCATCATCATGCGGTCCCGGAATATCTCACCGTACTTCTCCGGCGTTGCGGTCAGCGTCTCGCGATGGATTGCGTAAGCTTCCGCCAGCATGATGATGAAATTGCAGGCATGGAAGTCCTGCAGCGACGGCAAGGTTACTTCCTCGACGACCGCGCCGAGGTCCGCGAAGGTCTTCGCCGAGGCCGCCATCGCGTCCTGGACGGGCGCCGTCGCCTTGATGTCGCCGTCGTAGAAGTGGCGGATCAGGCCGATGCGCTTGCCGGCGACGCCCTGGCCAAGGGTCGCCATATAGTCCGGAACGGGCACGTTGGCGGAGGCCGGGTCCTTTGCGTCGTAGCCCGCGAGCGCGTTCATCATCAGCGCGCAATCCGCGACCGTCCACGTCATCGGACCACAGTGGTCGAGCGAGAAGGCGAGGGGCGTAACGCCGCGGCGCGAGACGCGGCCATAGGTCGGCTTCAGGCCCGCGATGCCGCAGAAGAAGGCCGGCATGCGGATCGAGCCTGCCGTGTCCGACCCCATCGTCGCCATGGCGAGGCCCGCAGCCGTCGCCGCGCCGGACCCGCTGGACGACCCGCCGGTGAAGCAGTCCGTGTTCCAGGGATTGCGCGCGGGCGGCGTCGGCAGGTCCCACGAAGGGCCGCCAAAGGCGAACTCGTGGGTGGTGAGCTTGCCGAGAAGCACGGCGCCGGCGCCAGCCAGCTTCGCCGTCGTGACCGCGTCCGCCTTGGGCGTGCGGTCGACGTGGATGTGCGAGGAGGCCGTCGTCGGGATGCCGGCCGTATCGTAAATGTCCTTGAGCGCGATCGGCGCGCCGTGCAGGGGGCCTTTGTAGTCGCCCGCCTTGATCTCTTTCTCGGCCTTGGCCGCCTGGACGCGAGCCAGATCGTCGGTCACCCGGACATAGGCCGATAGCTTCGGGTTGAGTTCGGCGATCCGCTCCAGAAAGGCTTCCGTCAATTCGACCGGCGAAATATCCCGGCGCTCGATCAGCGGGGCGGCCTCCTGGATGGTCAGCCGGCAAAGTTCCAGATTGCCGCTCATTCGCCGAGCCTCGCGTCGAAGACGGCGGCCGGCTCGTTCGACATGGCGTATGGCTGGTTCACCCGAGCGCGCATTGCCTCGAGAAGCGGCAGTGCTGCAAACATCTCTTGCAGCGCAGCATCAGTCGGCTTCAGGCCGGCCTCTTCGATCCGGCGCTTGAATTCCGCGAGTTCCATCGCTTTTCCCACTCCTCTTCAATGACGCGAAGCGCTGGTTTTCGGGCTTCGCAGGGCGTGCCGCCATTGCATGCCATTTTCAATGCAAAGGGCGCGCCAATCCACGCTCGACGCTTGGCGCCCAAATTGCATTCCATTTCATGACGCGGCGCAACACAAACCGCGCAACCGATCGACAGAGGAGTTCCGAATGAGGCTTTATCGCCAGTTTGAGCGACTGCGCTACGGCGCGGCCGCGGCAGCCATGGCCGCCGCGCTCGCATTGGGCGCGACCCATGCCGACGCGGACGGCACGCTGCGGATCGCGATGACCGCGGCAGACGTTCCGACGACGACGGGCATGCCGAACAATGGCTACGAAGGCATGCGCTTCCTGGGCTACCCGATCTTCGAGGGCCTCGTGCTCTGGGACCTGTCGTCGGCGGACACGCTCGCCGACATCAAGCCAGGGCTCGCCACGTCCTGGACGCAGAGCAAGGAGGACCCGACGAAGTGGACCTTCACGCTCCGCCAGGGCGTCACTTTCCACGACGGCTCGCCGTTCAACGCCGACGCCGCGATCTGGAACCTGGAGCGCTACTACAACACGGACTCGGAGCAGTTCGAGGCGCAGGGCTCCGCCATCACGCGGGCGCGCAACCCGAATGTGAAAGCCTACAAGAAGATCGACGACTACACGCTTGAAATCACGACCGACAGGCCGCTCAGCTACTTCCCCTATCTGCTCGTCTACATGCTCTATTCGAGCCCGGCAGCCTGGGAAGCAGCCGGCAAGGACTGGGCGGAATTCGCGAAGGCGCCGTCAGGCACCGGCCCCTTCGAGATCACCGACTTCAAGCCGCGCGTCAGCGTCACGCTCGACAAGAACGCGAGCTATTGGGACAAGGACCGCATTCCGAAGCTGGACCGGATAATCCTCTACCCGATGCCCGAAGCGACGACGCGTCTCGCGGCGCTGCGCTCGGGGCAGGTCGACTGGATCGAGGTGCCGCCGCCCGACGCCATCCCGAGCCTGAAGTCGGCGGGATACGACATCGTCACCAACAGCTATCCGCACGCCTGGCCCTGGGTGCTCGACGTCAGCCCGGATTCGCCGTTCTCCGACGTGAAGGTCCGGCAGGCGGCCAACTACTGCATCAACCGGGACGACATGGTCACGCTGCTGAACGGCATCGCCGAGCCGTCGGTCGGCTTCTTCAAGCAAGGCACGTCGAAGTTCGGCAATCCCAAGAACGCCTACACGTTCGATCCCGAAAAGGCGAAGGCGCTTTTGAAGGAGGCTGGCTACGGGCCGGACAAGCCGGTCAACGCGAAGGTCATGATCTCGACCAGCGGCTCCGGCCAGATGCTGCCGCTGCCGATGAACGAGTTCCTTCAGCAGACGCTCGCCGAGTGCAACATCAATATCGAGTTCGAGGTTGTCGAATGGGGCACGATGCTCGTCGGCTTCCGGGCGGAGCCGACGGACACGCCGTCGCTCGGCGCGGACGCCATGAACATCAGCCTCGTTACGTCCGACATCTCGCAGATGGCGCGCTGGTTCTGGTCCGGCAACTTCACGCCGAACGGCTCGAACTGGGGCCACTGGAAGAACGAGGAGTACGACCGGATCCTCGGCGAGATCCAGACGTCCAGCCTGGATGAGATCGACGCCAAGGTCGCGCGTCTCAATGAGATCGTCGTCGACGAGGCGCCCTGGCTCTGGATCGTCCACGACCTCAATCCGCGCGCGATGTCGAAGAACGTGAAGGGCTTCGTCTCCGCGCAGAGCTGGTTCCAGGACTTCACCCCGGTGACCCTGGAATAGACGGACGGATGGCCGCGGGAGGGGTCATCCCTCCCGCGGCTTGCCGGACGTCCGGACCTTCCCGAAAGCGAGCCGAAACGCATGTGGCGATTCATCGTGGGGCGACTGCTCTACGCCGTGCCGATCCTGATCGGGGTCTCGATCATCATCTTCGCCCTGGTGCAGATGGCGCCCGGCGACGTGACGGACATTCTGATCCCGCCGGAGGCGCCGCAGGAAGTCGCGGACGCGCTCCGCAAGCGGTTCGGCCTCGACCGGCCCGTCTACGAGCAATATCTGATCTGGCTCGGCAACCTCCTGCAGGGCGATCTCGGCGTTTCGATCTTCACCAACCAGCCGGTCGCGGGCGAGCTTGCTTCGGCCCTCGGCAACACGCTGCGGCTCGCCATACCGGCCGCCGTCATCGGCTTCGCGCTGGGTTCGGTCCTGGGCGTCCTGGCGGCGTTCTTTCGGGGCGGCTGGCTCGACAAGCTCTTTTCCGGCATCGCGATCGCCGGCGTCAGCCTGCCGCATTACTGGGTCGGCATCGTGCTTGTCGCAATTTTCGCCGTCATATTGAACGCCTTGCCGGCCCAGGGCATGGGACGGGAAGACGGCGGCCTGTGGGACGCGTTCCTGCACCTGCTGTTGCCCGTGATCACGCTCTCGCTGATCCCGATGGGCGTCGTCAGTCGGCTGGTCCGGGCGAGCGTGCTGGAAATCCTGAGCCAGGAGTTCGTCTCGGCGCTCTCGGCCAAGGGGCTGATGCGGAAGCGGATCCTGTTCCACATCGTCAAGAACGCGGCGCCGCCGACGCTCGCCGTGATGGGCCTGCAGTTCGGATACCTGCTCGGCGGTTCGATTCTGGTGGAGACGGTCTACAACTGGCCGGGCTCGGGCGGCCTGATGAACCTTGCGATCTTCCGCCGGGACGTTCCGGTGCTCTCGTCCACCATCCTCGTGCTCGCGGCGATCTTCGTCCTGATCAACATCCTGGTCGACGTGCTGCAGGCGCTGATCGACCCCAGGCTTCGTCGCTAGGAGAGCCCTGATGGCCAACCAAGCCGCCGTCAGCGAGGCGCTCGACGGCCCCATCCCGAAGCTGGACCCGGAAGCCGCGCTCGCGCGCGCCCGGGAAGGCAAGGGTTACTGGAAGCGCGTCGGCGAGCGCCTCCGCGACGACAAGGTGACCATCGTCGTCGCCGTCATCCTGCTGCTGATCTTCCTGGTCGCGATCTTCGCGCCCTATGTCGCGACCCATGATCCGATGAAGGGCTCGATCATCGGCCGCCTCAAGGGCTTCGGCTACAAGGACCATCTGCTCGGCACGGACGAAACCGGGCGCGACCTGTTCAGCCGGCTTGTCTACGGGGCGCGCCTCTCGCTGATCTCCGGCGTGCTGCCGGTCGTCTTCGCGCTCCTGATCGGAGGCTCGCTCGGCATCGCGGCGGGATACCTCCGGGGGCGGGTCAACACCGTCATCATGCGCGGCATGGACGTGCTCTACGCGTTCCCGTCGATCCTGCTGGCGATCGCGATCTGCGGCATCCTGGGCTCCGGCCTCGAGAACACGCTTCTCGCGCTCACCATCACGTTCATCCCGCCGATCGTGCGCGTTTCGGAGACGGTGACGGTCCAGGTCCGTTCGCTCGACTTCGTCGACGCCGCGCGGACCAGCGGGGCGGGCGCCTCGTCAATCATGTTCCGGCATGTGCTGAACAACGTGCTGGGGCCGATCCTGGTCTACGCGACGAGTCTGGTGTCGCTCTCGATCATCCTGGCGGCGGGCCTCAGCTTCCTCGGCCTCGGCGTCACGCCGCCGGACGCCGAATGGGGCCTGATGCTGAACAACCTGCGCCAAGCGCTCTGGGTCAATCCGGTGATCGCCGCATTGCCGGGCGTCGCGATCTTCATGACCTCGATGTGTTTCAACCTCTTGAGCGACGGCCTCAGGCAGGCCATGGACGTGCGCCTATGACCGAAACAACCGTCGCCGAACGCGCACCCGCCGACGCGGGCGCGCTCCTCGTCGTCAATGACTTGCGGAAGCACTTCCCCGTCAAGCGCGGCCTGCTCGGCAAAACGCTCTCGGCCGTGCAGGCGGTCGACGACGTCAGCTTCGAGGTGGCGAAGGGCGAGACGCTCGGCATCGTCGGCGAGTCGGGCTGCGGCAAGTCGACGACGGCGCGCTTGCTGATGCGCCTGATCGAGCCGGACGCCGGCACGGTCGCCTTCGCCGGCAAGGTCGTCGGCGCGCCGGGCGGCATCGGGCTTCGGGATCTCTATCGCGACGTCCAGATGGTGTTCCAGGACAGCTACGCCTCGCTCAACCCGCGCCTGCCGATCTCCATGTCCATCGCCTACGGCCCGCTCTCGCAAGGGACGCCGAAGAAGGAGGCGATGCGGGCGGCGGCGGAGCTCCTGGAGCAGGTCGGCCTCGACCCCGTGCTCTACGCCAACCGTTATCCGCACGAGCTGTCGGGCGGCCAGAAGCAGCGGGTCAACATCGCCCGCGCGCTTGCGCTGAAGCCCCGGCTGATCATTCTGGACGAGGCGGTGTCCGCCCTCGACAAGTCGATCGAAGCCCAAATCCTCAATCTGCTGCTCGACCTGAAACGCGCCTACGACCTCACATATGTCTTCATCAGCCATGACCTGAACGTCATCCGCTTCATCAGCGACCGCGTGATGGTGATGTACCTGGGCCATGTCGCGGAGGTCGGGAGCGTCGCCGACATCTACGACGCCCCGGCGCATCCCTATACCGAGGCGCTGCTGGCCGCGATGCCCTCGATGGACCCCAGGAAGCGCACGTTGGTCGCGCCCATCGCCGGCGACCCGCCGAACCCGATCGACCCGCCGCCCGGCTGCCGCTTCGCCGCGCGCTGCCCCTATGCGGCCGACGTCTGCACGACGAAGACGCCGACGCTTCGGAGCGGCGGAGCGCGTGGCAAGGGCCACTTCGTCGCCTGCCATATGCGCGATTCACGGTCCGGCCATCCGCAAGCGGGAACAGCCGCATGACACAGGCGCAAACGCAGAGCCAGGCGATGGCGCCGCCCGTCGCCGCCGGGGCGCCGCTGCTCTCCGTCCGTGACCTGACCGTCGCCTTCCGGACGCGGGACGGCGTGGTGAACGCGGTCAACGGCGTCAACTTCGACCTGCCGCGCGGCCAGGTGCTGGGCGTTCTCGGCGAGTCCGGGTCGGGCAAGAGCGTGACGCTCCGCGCGCTGATGGGCCTGCTGCCGAAGTCGCGGACAACGATCCGGGGTTCGATCGACTTCGGCGGGCGCGACCTGCTCGCGATGAAGGAGGCGGACCTCGACCGGCTGCGCGGGCCTAAGATGTCCATGATCTTCCAGGAGCCGATGACCGCGCTCGACCCCGTCTTCACTGTCGGCGAACAGATCGCGGAAACGATCGTCCGCCATGAAGGCGCTTCATGGGACGCGGCGATGGCGCGCGGCAAGGAATTGCTGGAGATGGTCCGCATACCCTCGGCAGAGCGGCGCTTGAAGGCCTATCCGCACGAGATGTCGGGCGGCATGCGTCAGCGGGCGATGATCGCACTGGCGCTTTCCTGCCGGCCGAGCATTTTGCTCGCGGACGAGCCGACGACCGCGCTCGACGTCACGGTGCAGATCCAGATCATCCTGCTCTTGCGCGAACTGCAGCGCGAGCTTGGCATGACGGTCATTTTCGTGACCCACGACGTCGGCGTCGCCAGCGAAATCTCCGACGCGATCGCCGTCATGTATGCCGGCCGTTTCATGGAGCACGGTTCGGCGGAAGAGGTGCTGCTGAATTCGCGCCACCCCTATACGCACAGCCTGTTGAGTTCGACCGTGCACGGCTCGATGCGCGGTCAGCGCTTGGACGCCATTCCGGGTCTGCCGCCCGACCTCGCCAATCTGCCGCCCGGCTGTCCCTTCGCGCCCCGCTGTCGTCATGCGATCCCGTCCTGCGAACAGGCGGACATCGCGCTCCGCCAAATCGACGGCGCGCAGCTCAGCGCCTGTCGGCGCGTTCAGGAAGAGGGACTGCGCTTCGCGTCGCCGGGCTGATCAAGCTTCCCAGGCGACGTCCCGATCGAGCGGGAAGCTCGGCCGCGGCAGGCGCTCGAACGGCCAGCGTTCGAGCACCGGGCTCGTCAGGCCGGGGGTATCGACTTCGTAGACGCGCTCCGGCGGGAAGAACGGCAGGAAGCCGGCGCGGAAATGGCCGCGCGACTTAACGACGACCGTGTCCGCCTTGGCTATGTCGAAACCAAACATTTCGAAGAACATCGGGTCCGCCGTCTGCACGCGGGCGGAGATGACGATCACCGTGATGCCGCCGATCCGAAGCGCGGCCGACGG
>MRWG01001723.1_pt1 | contig 12918 bp, 13 predicted proteins | sample 1013341 | NCBI WGS metagenome assembly MRWG01 (sample SAMN06117577, study PRJNA244670) | biofilm metagenome | biome: Water; feature: Cathode Biofilm; material: Biofilm; isolation source: microbial consortium enriched at the cathode of a solar microbial fuel cell | place: USA: District of Columbia ... | reverse complement strand
CTGTTGACGTCTGGACGCTCCGAGTCTTTGCGCACCCGCATTGTCCGTGCACGCGAGCGACGATCCACGAGATCGATCGCGCGATGACGACATTGCGCGATGAGCTTCAGGTGCAGGTGGTTGTCTACATCCCGGACGGCGAGCAGGAATCCTGGGCTGACGGGAGCACCGTCAGCGCGGTCAGGCGCATCCCCAATACAACCATCATGTTCGATCGCGGCGGTCGAATAACGCGGGACCATGGCGTCGTCGCATCCGGTCACACGACGCTGGTGTCGCCGGACAGCGCAGTCGTGTTCTCCGGCGGCGTCACCGCGTCGCGCGGGCACGAAGGCGCGAGCGTCGGCACGCGAGCCATTCGGAATTGGGTGCAGGCCGGCGACGGCGCCGCGAGCGCGCCGGTGTTTGGCTGCGCCATCCTCGGGCCTGATGACGGTCAGAATTCAGATTCGGAGACTCAACCATGAATGGCGAGTTGACCACCAGCACGAGCGAACGCGCCGCAGCGCTGTTTGATGAATCCATCACGGCGACTCGGCGCTGGACGGATCGATTGTTCGCCGCGCTGATGATTGGTCAATGGATCTTCGGCACGATGCTGGCGCTGGTGATTTCGCCGCGCACGTGGATCGGCCAGACCAGCGAAGTGCACATTCACGTGTGGGCGTCCATCCTGCTGGGCGGCGCCATTACATCCGTGCCGGTTGCATTGGCGCTTCTTCGCCCCGGGCAGACGCTGACGCGCCATGTTGTCGCGGCGGGCCAGATGCTCTTTGCCGCGCTGTTGATTCACATCACAGGCGGGCGGCTCGAAACGCACTTCTTCATCTTTGGATCGTTGGCGTTTCTCGCCTTCTATCGTGACTGGAAAGTGCTGATGACGGCAACCGCCGTCGTCGCAATCGATCACTTTGTGCGCGGCGTGTTTTGGCCGCAGTCGGTGTTCGGCGTCGTGCTGGCGAGCAACTGGCGATGGGCCGAGCACGCCGGGTGGGTCTTGTTCGAGGTTGCGTTCCTGGCGCGGTCGTGCCACCGCGCCGTACAGGAGATGCACGACATCGCGGATCGTCAGGCCGAGATTGAAGCCGCCAAGGAGAGTGTTGAGCAGCAGGTTCAGGAACGCACGCTGGAATTAACCGAAGCGCGAGCCGCTGCGGAAACTGCCAACCTCGCCAAGAGCGAATTCCTCGCGAATATGAGCCACGAGATTCGCACGCCGATGACGTCGATCCTCGGCTACCTGGATCTGCTTCGCGACCCCGCTGCAGGAGAAGAAGAGCGTCATGAGTATGCGGAGGTGATCAACCGCAATGGCCGGCACCTCATGGCGATCATCAACGACATTCTCGACATGTCGAAGATCGAAGCAGGCAAGATGAACATCGAGCGCATCCCGTGCTCGCCGGTGCAGATTCTGGAGGAAGTGTTCTCGATGCTTGGCGAGCGAGCCGCGACGAAGCGCATCATGCTTGAGCAGGAGCATGTCTGGCCCTTGCCGGCGATGATTCAGAGCGACCCGGTTCGGCTCCGCCAGATCCTGATGAACCTGATCTCGAACGCCGTGAAATTCACTGAGTCCGGCAGCGTGCGCGTGCGGTTGTCCTACAGCGCTGAATCACTCATCGCCGAGGTGTCCGACACGGGCATTGGCATGACAGATGAGCAGGTGCAGCGCCTCTTCCAGCCCTTCACGCAGGCGGACACGAGCATGACGCGGCGTTTCGGCGGCTCCGGCCTTGGGTTGCGCATCGCCAAGTCGCTCGCTGAGATGATCGGCGGCGACATCACCGTGACGAGCGAACAGGGCAAGGGGAGCGTCTTCACGCTGCGTGTGCATGTTGGCGCCGTCGGCGAAGAGGACCAGGCGTGGTCGCTGGATGATGTCGCCAAAGCTGCGCAGTCGAGCGTGGTGTCAGAAACAGACGCGGCGCCCGTCAGTGAAGCCGATCTGCGGCTGGATCATCACATCCTGCTCGCGGAAGACGGCGTGGACAACCAGCGGCTGATCAGCCACTTGCTGCGCAAGGCCGGCGCGATTGTCGAAGTCGCTGAGAACGGCCGCGTTGCCGTGCAGATGGCGATGCGATCTCTTGAGAACGGCTCGCCCTTTGACCTGATTCTCATGGACATGCAGATGCCGGAGATGGACGGCTACACGGCGACATCACTCCTGCGGCGCAGCGGCTACACGAGGCCGATCGTCGCGCTCACCGCGCACGCGATGGATGACGCTCGCGAAGCGTGCATCCGAGCCGGGTGCGATGACTACGCCTCAAAGCCCATCAACCGCGCGAAACTGATTTCGGTGTGCAGCCACTGGGTGCAGAAGGGCGCTGAGCGACATAACGAGGGGCCTGGCGCGCAGGCGGCGTGAAGATCGCTTTCGTTGCACAGTCATCAATCCGCGAGGCGCGATTCATGGCGAGCGCCGTGTCACAACGCTGATTCTGCGGCTTGTGTCCTCAGTAGTCTGGCCAGTTAAATCCCTGGTCTTCGACTGCGCGGCTGAAGATGTGATATTGCACCGTGCTCATGAACGCATCCGCTGGAACTTCATAGCAGCCCGGCCGTCCGTTGACCGGCGAGTAGAACGAAGGCGGTCTCATGCCCACCTGGAAGTACGGATATGGATCCCAGATGTGGAGACGAGAAATCCGTTGTCCGTCGAAGTAACGGCCTGCAATCACGACGAAATGCCCCATTTGGGGGCCTGCGGGATAAAAAAGCACAATGATGGGACACCCGCTTCGGAGTTCGCCATCGAGCCACGCTGGCGGGGGCGCCCCTCGGGCGCCGGTTGCCTGAACCCAGAATCGATCTCCATCATCATCAATGCCCCATTGATTCAGCAGGCCTTGCACTTGGGCGAATGTCGCGGGCGCATCAGGCGCTCGTCCATTCCAGTCTGATCCATAAACCTGCCGAACGATGGCATTCTGATTGACATTTGGACCGTGGTAATCAAGAACCATTTCGATGCAGGCTGCCCAGCACCACGTTTGTTGTTCTTGAGCGCGGTAGTACGGTTGAAACTGGCTGGGGCCGACGCCGCTCCAGCCGCGTGCCTGTGCGAATGAAGTTGATATTGGGCCGCCAAGGAGTGTGACGCCAGCGGCCAGCACGCAGCACCAGCGCGCGAATCGACAGAATCCAATCGAAACCTTTGAGCGATGATTAGCAGCCATTGCTTGCTCCATTCAGACCGGAACGAGTTGTCAATCTGCGCGACCGACGGACGCGCTCGGGAAATCAGTTTAATAAGTCCTCGATTCCGAATAGAGGTCTTTTGCGAAATCAGTCTGGACTGATCTGCGAGTTGGCGATGCAAATTATTTGGAATGAAGAATTTATCGAGATTCAAGATCTACACATGATCGCAGCAAATTCATCGCATGTGGAGTGCAACATCATCAGTTGCGTCATGGTGTTGACTGCGATTGGAGTGTCCCGCTGCGGCGATTCATTGAGGTTGATTTGCTCAAGTCGTCAACATGTTCGAGCAATGCTGGGTTCCATATACATCCATGTCGCGCAGCATGGCGATGAGCGGCACACGAATGAGCCTGACCGCACGCAGCCCAGGCATCGGTATTCAATAAACGTGGCGAAGCGGGCGCCGCGACCTGTGCGAAAGCGACAGGCCTGCTTTGTACGTTGCGTCGCGTTATTTGGGTATGCTCAGGGTGTTCGCGAATTTGCGGAGTTGAAGTAGACGAGCTTCAAGTCCCCTCGACTGACCGCACGATCGAAACGTATGGAGCATTGCCATGATCCGATCGATCATCGCCATTGTCGTGTCATTTATTACGGTCAATCTGCTCATCATGGCCTTGTTCCTGGTGACGGCCGTCGTGCTTGGCATCGAAGGAACGCTGCGGCCAGGTGAGTACTGGACCTCGACGACGTTCAATGTGATCGTGCTGGCAGGCGGCGCCGTCATGAGCGCTCTTGGCGGGGTGGTGTGCGCACTCATTGCCAAGTCGTGGCGCCCCGCGCTGGTTGTGGTGGGTGTCATCCTCGCACTGGGGCTGGTCGGCGCCGCGCAAAACCTTCAGAAGCCGGACCCTCCGACGCGCGGCGACGCGGTCGAAGGCGAGACCGATCGTCAGTACGCAACGCGAATTCTTGAAGAGATGATGGAGGTCGGGAAGGAGCCGACTTGGTTCTCGTTTGCGACGCCGTTTGTCGGAGCGCTGGCGTTTCTCGGGGGAGCGCGAATGGTTGGGGATCGGCGGCGGCGCGCAATTTCACCATGAAATTGAATTGGGCCAATGGCTTGCGTTCATTGCTCGCGCTCGTTGGAATTCAACAACCAATTAAAGAAAGCGGAGAGAGCGGGATTCGAAAAAGGGGTTCTTTTCAAACCAGGGCTGACGGGCGTAAACCGCCATAAAGTCCTAAGCCTGCGAGCGTTGCGTATTCCGAAGCGAGCCAGATTATAGCTGGTTCTCGCCTGTCTTAAGGCGCAAAACTGGAACTCAATTGGGAACTCAGCCCGCGATCGCCTGAGGAGATTCAGGTCGGGATGATGTCGCGATCGCCTCACGCGCCTGCGCGACGGGGGGATCCAAAGCTCATCGCTCGAAGTCCGCCTGACGCAGCTTGTTCACGATCTCTTCGGCCGAATGACGCTTCCTGCTTGCCATGCCCAGATCCTCCTGGATCCAGCACCGAGACTAACACTCGGACTGGATCAGATTCTGGGGGGCAGGTCAGTGGGAGGCGACCCATCCGTCGTATCAGGCCCAATATCGGGTCGATTTCACGACCAGAAAACGGGGGGAAATTGGAGCATTTGGACGAATGTGCTGATTTGGGTTGACAATTAGTCCGTTTGTAGTGTACTATTGGATCAGGTATGACAGCATATATGGCGAGTACGGACGAGATCGTGAACTGGAAGGAAGAAATATTCCACATGGCTAGGGTGGCCCTATCGGGCCGGCCCCAGGACATCCACACGCTTATTCGGAAGCTCGCCCGCAAGCACAAGGCCGATGACACTGAGTTCGCTGCACAGCTCACCGAGCTCTTGCGGAAGTCGCCGATTCAGGCGTCTCCCGCCCGGCGGGCGGAGCCGGCGGGACTTCCGATCGACGGGGATTCTCGCCTCCCGTTAGTCCGGCTCGCAGAGAATCCCGTGCTTGAGATAGAACCTGTCTACGCAGACGACACTTGGTCATCGCTCAGGCAGATCGTGAACGAACAGAAAGGTCTCGAACGTCTCCGCGCTGCGGGGATTGACCCTACGCGTACCGTCCTTTTCACTGGACTGCCTGGTGTGGGTAAGACCTTCGCCGCCAAGTGGATCGCTCGCGAACTCGGCCGCCCGCTCGCGACGCTCGATCTGTCGGCAGTGATGAGCAGCTTCCTCGGACGTACCGGCAACAACGTTCGCGTAGTGCTCGACTACGCAAAAGAGCACGAGTGCGTTCTGCTTTTGGATGAGCTCGATGCTGTCGCGAAACGCCGCGACGATTCGACGGAGATCGGAGAACTCAAGCGTCTCGTCACTGTGCTTCTCCAAGAAATCGACGAATGGCCCTCTTCGGGACTCTTGCTTGCGGCGACGAACCATCCCGACCTTCTCGATCCCGCGGTCTGGCGCCGGTTCGAGACCGTGATCGATTTTCCAATGCCAGCGCCGGAACACTTGGCCGCGGTGTGTCGTGACCTTCTCGACGAACAAGAAGTTTCGGCATGGCCGGAGGTGCTCGGTATCGCCCTCCAGGGTTCTTCATTCAGCGACGCGGTTCAAAGTGTTCGTCGCGCCAAGCGCCGCGCCGCGCTCCAGGACGGAGACACGGAGCCCGCCCTGATCCAGTTGGTGAAGTCCATCGCGGATCGTCTCGATCGAGCAGGTCGCCAGGAGCTCGCGGTCTCACTTGTCCAAGGAGTCGGACTCTCGCAACGCCAAGCAAGCGACATGACCGGAGTTAGCCGGGACACGATTCGCAAGCATGAGAGGGAAACGGTGGGGGGTTGACCGATGGCAAAGCGGCCGAACTATTTGCTCGGATTCGGCGAGCGGTTGACCGAGAGCGTCGAGATTAAGGGCGGTGGGGGGGACAAGCTCCCTCCGTACCCTTTCGACGAATCTAAGGAACGTTTGGCGCGGATGCTCGATACGACCGTAGGCGTGTTGAATAGCCTGCCTGAATCGGCTTGCCCGAACGGTGAGACGGTCGCGTCTATCACGCTCCACCCCGAGTATTTTGCCAAGAGCCACTACCCGGGCGGTCTTCTGCAAGAGACGGGGTTGCGTAACGTCGGCAGTCGGTCACGCACGCTTAAACCCGAGAAGCGGAGCCGCGGTCGCGAACCTGAAGAGATGGTCACCACGCAGCTCTTTGTGGCCGGTGCCAGGTCTTCGTTCGAGCGTTTCGCACAATCTCTGCCCAACTGGTCGGAGACCCGGTCCGAATCAAAGCACCTGCCGGCGATTGAAGAGATCGCTGCAGTCGATCCGGCGTCACGAGTCAAGCCGCTTCCAGACGAGAAGGCGGTTCCACTCGAGGTGGTGCTTCATGCGAGCGAAAGCCGCCGCGATCGGTTCATCGTCCATGGGTTCCAGTCCTATCTCGAAGAACTCGAGCTCGAAGCGGACATGGAGCGGCTCTTCTTCGCGGGTCGATTGTGTTTCCTTCGGATGTACGCACCGTCGGCGGCTACTGAGAGGATCGCGCAATTCTCGTTCCTCCGTGTTCTTCGGCAGATGCCCAAGCTGCGGGTCACACGGCCGATCCTGAGAGGGAACCCGCCGCGACCGCGCAACGCAGAGTTTCCAGATGGGGAGCCGACCGACCCAAACCTCCGAGTCGCCGTCTTTGACGGCGGCATCCCTGAAGGAAGCCCATTGCTCGCCTGGGCAGACTCCCACAACGTCCCCGGCGTCGGCGATCCCCATCCCGATCTCCTTTGGCATGGCGAGACGGTCACTTCTGCCTTGCTCTTCGGATCGCCTGGCGAAGGCCCTCTCAACAAGCCGGTGTGTCAAGTTGATCACTATCGCGTGCTCGACACCGACTCGGAGAACGATCCATTCGAGCTCCATGACGTGCTTGAGAGGATCACGACCGTTCTCGACACCCGGCCCTACGAGTTTGTGTCTCTGAGCATCGGTCCGACGCTTGAGGTCGACGATGAGGACGTCCACGCCTGGACGGCCGTTCTCGATGAACGTCTGTCCGAGGGGAGGTGCCTCGCGACGATCGCCGCGGGGAACACCGGGCTAGAGCCTAAGGACCCAGTTCTTCGTCCCTGGCGTGTTCAGGTCCCTTCGGACTGCGTAAACGCGCTCACCGTCGGGGCGTCCGATCGCAAATCGGGCGAGTGGAACCGTGCCCCGTATAGCTCTCGAGGGCCAGGTCGATCTCCAGGAATCGTCAAGCCAGATCTCGTGACGTTCGGCGGCAGTGACACCGAACGCTTTTGGGTGTGCGACCCTGATATGCCTGGCCGATTGATCACCACGGCCGGGACAAGCTATGCGACCCCGTCAGCCATGCGCGACGCAGCGACTGTGCGAGCGCACTTTGGCTCGGTCTTGAGCCCGCTCGCCATCAAGGCTTTGCTGATCCACTGCACCGAAGACGGCGGGCACACTAAGGACCAAGTGGGATGGGGCCGCCTGGCGGGCGATCCCGATGCGCTCGTGACCTGCCCGGACGGGTGTGCTCGAATCGTGTACCAGGACGAAATCACGGCATCCAAGTTTCGTCGCATCCGCATTCCGATGCCCCGCGATGGTCTCGTAGGCGATGTTTACATCACCGCGACTTTCTGCTTCGCAACGGGCATCGATCCTGAGCATCCCGGGAACTACACACGCAGTGGTCTCGAGGTTCGTTTCCGCCCGGACATGGACACCTTCAGCAATAAAGAGGCTGTCCATCCGGCGACAGCGGAGTTCTTTCGGCCTGCAAAGCTTTACCCTGATGAGCAGGAGCTCCGCAAGGACGCGCACAAGTGGGAGACCTGTCTGCACGCGCGTAAGCGCAAGCGTTCGAGCTCTTTGAATAAACCCGTGTTCGACATTCACTACAACGCCAGATCTCAGGGCCACGACGACTCCGCGCCGCGCAAAATCCGATACGCCCTGGCCATCACAGTCGAAGCGCCTCGTGTCAAAGACTTGTACGACCGCATTGTTCGCGCTTACCCCGCGCTATTGGAACCCCTGAACCCTGTGATCGAACTGCCCGTTCGCATCTGATTCGAGAAATTAAAAATGAAGTTCAACAAGTACGACTTGGGCCAGCTCGACAGAGGACAGATCGTCGAAGTCACGCTGTCTGGCAGCGCCGCAAACGTCCGACTGATGGACAACTCGAACCTGTCTGCATATCGCAACGGTCGCCAGCACCGGTACTACGGCGGTCTCATGACGCGCAGTCCTGCCCGGATCTCTGTTCCGCGTTCCGGGCGTTGGTATGTGACGGTGGACATGAATGGGCTCCGCGGCACGACGCGATCCAGTGTTCGTGTGCTGCCGAGCCCGCTTCCTCCGCTTCGCGAGATGCCACTCTCGTCTGTGCCTTCCCTGGTCCACGCGCTTGAGCCCGGCGTAGTCGAGGACTCACCGAAGTCCTACGACGTATTTGTCTCGCACGCCTCGGAGGACAAGGACGCTGTTGTGCGACCGCTTTCCGAAGCGTTGCGTGCAGAAGGACTGAGTGTGTGGTTCGACGAGTTTGAGCTTCGGATCGGATCGAGCCTTCGGCAGACTATCGACAAGGGGATCGCGAACAGTCGGTTTGGCGTCGTGGTTCTCTCGCACGCATTTTTCGGGAAAGGGTGGCCAGAGTACGAGCTCGATGGCCTCGTTACTCGATCGATCGCCGATGGCGAGCAGGTACTCCTCCCTGTTTGGCACAAAGTCTCCAAAGCCGAGGTCATTGCACACAGCCCCTCGCTTGCCGACAAGCTTGCCAGAAGTACAGCCACACACACCGTTGAAGAAATCGCCTCAGAAATCGCGGACGTGATCCGCGCTGCCGTTTCAATCCCGGCCGCATGAGCTGGGAGTTCCAGTTGGTGTTGCCCTCGGGGCAAACGGAAGGAGTGTTTCAGATGTCAAAGAATACAAACGGACTCAAGCCCGGTGACCAGGCCCCTCGATCTGGACAGTATCAGGAGATTGGCCCACGCGGCGGTAAGGGACGCGAAGTGACGAGCGTGAAGGGCGAAACGCTGCCACCTACGACGAAGTCCGGGAGTTCGTACAAACTGGTTGATCCCAGTAAGAACAAATCTGGTCGCGGTTGAGCATTGTCGCTTCAGTCGAGGATGCCGTTGCCGCCCGCTACCAGTTCTCGGTCTGGTTGGCCCCTTTGGCTGGACCTTGAACTTCCGCTTCTGGCTCGACGTCCGTTTGTGCGCGACCGCAAACGCACGGGCGATGTCGGCGATACGGCATAAATTGTCAAGCGGTGCAGAGAATGGCCGGCATCCAACTTCGATCGAATCGGGCAATGCTGACCTGTGCTCGAAGATAGCGACGCAGATGCTCTTAGCCGTCGCGAGTGCGAATTCGGGCATCATGATGTCTGAGTGCAGGATTTCAGTCATGCTCCGCGTGATGTTGTCAATTGCAATCTAAATCATGCGCGTCATCTCTCGAAGCGCGTTCGAGCCTACTAGAGGACTCGGCGCGCTGTTCTTTGGCTTGAGTTGACTGTTTTGGCAACGTCCCATGGACGGCTCCTTTCTCATGTGGTTGAAGCTCATTGGACCCTGCCGCCGGGCTCGGCCGGGATCAAGCGGCCGTCGGCTTCCGCGGCGTCGCTGCGCTCGCATTGTGCAGCCGATCCCCCGGCAGTGCTCGGGCGGCTGTTCGCTTGACCCGGCCTGCGACTCGGGCGGCCTGCCGGGTCCACGTTCAACCACAACAGGAAAGGAGTCCTGAACATGACCACTGACAACGAAGACCTCGGCAAGTTCATTACTGCCAAAGCCGTCGGCTCAGCGCGCGTGCTGATCTGGCTGCGCGACACGCCCGACGGCGGCAACGAGTTCGTCGCTACCGCCGGGCGAGTCTATTGCGATGAAGGCGGCGTCTGGCGCCTGTCCAACGTTTTTTATCCCGCCGACATGCTCTGCCTCGCCAAAGCGGCGGACATCGGCCACACCGAATACGGGAACCAATGGGACGTGCAGTTCGCCAAGATCGGTGAACGCTGCAGGCAGCGCGACTGATGGCGGCCGATCAATCGCTCGGACTGACGTCCGAGCCAGCAATCTCAAAGGCCGAGTTCGCCCGACAGATCGCCGAACGCTCGCTGGATGAACTGGCGCAACAGCTCGATGCCGGCGAGAGCGCACAACTCGCCGCGTACCTTGCGGCAATGGGTCGGTTCCACCAGTACAGCTTCAACAACCTGATGCTTATCCTCACGCAGTGCCCAAGTGCGACTCGGGTCGCCGGCTTTCACACGTGGCGGTCCATGGGCCGCACGGTGAAGCGGGGCGAGAAGGGCATCGCCATTTTCGCGCCGATGCGGATCAAGCCAAAGGCGGCGAACGCGGATGATACGGAGGAGAAAAAGGACGCACGCCCCGTGCTGCGGTTCCGCGTCGTGCACGTCTTCGATGTGAGTCAGACGGAGGGGGAGGCGCTCCCCGAGCCGCCACGTGTCGGCGGCCATCCCGGACCCTGGCTGCAGAGGCTAGAGCGGGCGATCACTGAATCGGGGATCACGCTGGAAGAGTCGTTGCGTTTGCCGGGCGCACTGGGCGTCTCGACCGGCGGCAAGATCCTGATCAAACCCGGACTGGCTCCGGCGGAGCATTTCTCCGTCCTCGTGCATGAGTGGGCTCACGAGATGCTGCATCACGTTGCAGCGGATGCGCGACCGAACAAGACGGTGCGCGAACTCGAAGCCGAGGCCGTGGCATTCGTGGTCAATAGCGCTGTTGGCCTCAACACTGGGACTGCTTCGTCGGATTACATACGGCTGTATAACGGCGACGCTGCGACACTCGCCGCTTCACTCGACCGCATTCAGCGCACCTCCAACAACATCATCGAAGCGCTTCACCCTGAGCTAAGCAAGGCTCGGCGAGTCGATATGGTCATCGACCACGCTGCAAAGTCCCAGTCTCGATCTCGGTGAGTCACGTCACGATACTTACGAATCCCACTTGCCAGGGAATGCGCTGTTGCAAGGCGGCAACTCTCCGAAGCGCTCGAAGTACGCGCGGATCGCTGCGCGCTCAGCGCGATCGATGACATTGTCCTTCAGCACAATCACTGAGGCCCAAATGCAGTGATCTCGAAAGAGCGGGTGGTCATTGAGGATTGCGCACGCCTTGCGGTACGTCCAATCGCCGGAATGTGAGCCGTAAGGGCGCAAGAAGTCGTTGCGCAATCGCGACCGCAAGCTGCAATCGGACTTGTTTGTCGTGACTCCGGACCGGCCGATGTAGAGGATCCCGTCGGAGTCCACTCCGCCAATGCGCGGGATGGGAATGGGCCCACCACTAGGGTGCGCGATATGCACGCGGTAGATCCCATGGCCGCTTGGCCAGTCCGTTGTCTCGTTCATTTCAAACCAGTCCGACCACTCCACGTCTCGTAGCGTAATCGAGAACAGGTGGGGCAAAGCGCGTGAGCATGTCTTGGTTGGGGTGAATGCGTTGGCAACGTCCTCTGGACGGCTCCTTTCTTGTGTGGTTGAAGTTCATTTGACCCTGCCGTCGCTGCTCGGTCGGGATCAAGCGGCCGTCGGCTTCCGCGGCGAGCGCTGCGCTCCGCCTTGTGCAGCCGATCTCCCGGCTCTGCCGGGCGGCAATTCGCTTGACCCGTCCTGCGACGCGACGGCTCTTGCGGGTCCAACTTCAACCAAGACGAGAAAGGAGTCTTGACTATGACGAACACAACATCCAACCAACCGGCGGACAATGTCCGCCTCGGCGCCGTCCAGGCCGCGATCTGGCGCAACACCGATTCGGAGGGCCGCACGCGATACAGCGTCACCTTTGAGAAACGCTACCGCGACCAGAACGGCGACTGGCTGTCGACCAACTCGTTCAATCGCGACGAGCTTCTGACGCTGGCCAAGGCCGCGGACATCGCCAACAGCCGCATCTTCGAGCTGCAGGCCACCGACCGCGAAGAGTCCGCCGCCAATGGTGCTGCGAAGTCCAAGGCCAAGGGCGCCTCGCGATGAGCGGGAACGCTCATGAGCCGCGCGTGGTCGAGACCTTCCGTCTCGGCCACGCCGTGGCGCGGGTGTTGGCGAGCGATCTCGACACGCTGACCCGCTACACCGTCGCGATCGGCCTCACCGAGGACGAATTGGACAATGCCCCCACCTACGAAGAAGACGAGCTCGAGGATCTCGGTAAGGCCATCCAAGCCGCGATAACGATGATCAGTTATCTCGCTGGGCGGCAATCTCTGCCGGAACTGGCCCGGCGGCTTCGCGGCCACCCTCTGGAGGGCGTGTGAGCGCGCTCATGACGGCGGAGCTCCGCCGGCGTCTTCCCCCGCTGTATTCAACCGAGGGGAAGCGCGACCCAATCGCCCAGGCCAAGTTCTTCACACCCTGGACCGACTGGACGTGGTACGCAATCGAATTCGACGGCGACGATCTTTTCTTTGGCCTCGTCGACGGATTCGAGGTTGAGCTTGGATACTTCAGCTTAAACGAGATGGAGTCGATCCGCGGACCGGGCGGCCTGAAGATTGAGCGCGACGATCACTTCACGCCCGTCAAGCTCTCGGCGCTGCCAACATTACTTGAATCGCCGCGGGTTGACCCTCGTCCCGATCGCGGTCGCTAGCGTTTCGCGCATCTCACCACACTCCCTCGAAGAACCAGTCAAGCCGCACGTGCAAGCTGCGAGACGCGCGGCACAGACGGCCCAAGGGAATCCTGGACTGGCCCGATTCGTAACGGCGGTACTGGGCGGGCG
>MRWG01001722.1_pt1 | contig 12919 bp, 14 predicted proteins | sample 1013341 | NCBI WGS metagenome assembly MRWG01 (sample SAMN06117577, study PRJNA244670) | biofilm metagenome | biome: Water; feature: Cathode Biofilm; material: Biofilm; isolation source: microbial consortium enriched at the cathode of a solar microbial fuel cell | place: USA: District of Columbia ... | reverse complement strand
TCCACCGTGCTCGCCAGGGCGAAGGAATTCGGCGGGATGATGCAGACGTCGCCGGACACGTCGACGAAGCTGCGCTCGTCGAAGTTCTTCGGGTCCACCGTGGCCGAGTGGATGTTGGTGAACACCTTGAACTCCGAGGAGCAGCGCACGTCGTAGCCGTAGCTCGAGGTGCCGTAGGAGATGACGCGCTGGTCACCCACGTAGCGCACCTGGCCCGGCTCGAAGGGCTCGATCATGCCCTCGGCTGCCATCTTCCGGATCCACCGGTCCGACTTGATCGTCATGGTTCTCGCTCTGTCTGATGCTGTCTGAGGTAGCCTGACCGGACGCGTCAGTCGTCCGACATGGTGATGGGCACGGCCCCGCTCCGATCCCCCGCCGAGGTCAGCCGCCACAGCTCCGCCGCCATGTGCCGGGCCGCATCGCGGTAGATCGCAGCAATCTCGCCCTCGGGGTCCCGCGCCACCGTGGGCGTGCCGCCGTCGGCCTGCTCGCGGATCTCCATGGTGAGGGGAAGCTGGCCGAGCAGGGGCGTGGCGAACTCCTCGGCGATGCGGCCGCCGCCGGCGGTGCCGAAGATGTGGCTCTCGTGGCCGCACGCCGGGCAACGGAAGGTCGACATGTTCTCCACCACGCCGAGCACCGGGATGTCCACCTTGCGGAACATCTCGATGCCCTTGCGGGCGTCGATCAGCGCGATGTCCTGGGGCGTGGTGACGATCACCGCGCCGGCCACCGGCACCCGCTGGGACAGGGTGAGCTGGATGTCGCCGGTGCCCGGCGGCATGTCGACGATCAGGTAGTCGAGCTCGTCCCACAGGGTCTGGCCGAGGAGCTGCTGCAGGGCGCCGGAGACCATCGGGCCGCGCCATACCATGGGCGTCTTCTCGGTCACCAGGAAGCTCATGGACATGGCCTGAATGCCATGGGCCTTGATGGGCACGAAGAAGCGGTCCTCCTCGCCGCCGGGCTTGCCCGGCCGGCTGACGATCTCCGGCCGGCGGCCCTCCGGCACGCCCAGCATCATGCCCTGGCTGGGACCGTAGATGTCGGCATCGAGCAGCCCTACCCTGGCGCCTTCCCGGTCCAGCGCCAGCGCCAGATTCACGGCCGTGGTGGACTTGCCGACGCCGCCCTTGCCGGAAGCGACGGCGATGATGTGCTTGATGGGTCCGGGGCCACGGCCGTCCGGGGCGCGGAACGCCAGGTCGAGGTCGACGTGGTCGACGCCGAGAAACGCCGCCAGCCGCTCAGCGAGGGCGGCGCGCATGCCGGCGGCCGGATAACCGAGCGTGACCGCCACGTCGGACCCCGAGACGCGCACCCGGGCGCCGAGATCCTGCCAGGGAATGTCGAGATAGGGGTCCGGGAACTGCTCGAGCTTCATCGTCTCTCCAGGTGGCGTCTGCGGTGGCGCCGCCATGGTCGGCCACGGCGCAGCCGCATGCACAACCGCCGCCGGGCACCGCTGGGCGGCCCCGGCGGCCGCGCATTATATGCGAGATGTCGGTATAGTCGCGCTTTTCCCGGACCGGCTTCAAACGCCGTCAAACCACACCCGTAGGAGCGGCCTCCCGGCCGCGACCCCCGGAGCGAAGATTCGCGGCCGGGAGGCCGCTCCCACGGTTAGAACCAACGACGCTCCTACAGGTCGAAGTAACCTTGTCGACAATGCCATGACCCGTCGAATCCTCGTCACCAGCGCTCTGCCCAACGCCAACGGCGACATCCACCTGGGCCACCTCCTCGAGCACATCCAGACCGACATCTGGGTGCGTTTCCAGCGCCTGCGGGGCCATCAGGTGACCTACGTCTGCGCCGACGATACCCACGGCACGGCGACCATGCTCAAGGCCGAGCAGGAGGGCACCACGCCGGAAGCGCTGATCGAGCAGGTGCGCCAGGCCCACGCGCGCGACTTCGCGGGTTTCCTGGTTCACCACGACAACTACTACTCGACCCACTCGGAAGAGAACCGCGAGTGCGCCGAGCTGATCTATTCGCGCCTCGAGGACGCGGGGCTGATCTTCACCCGCACGGTGGAGCAGCTCTACGACCCCGAGCGCAGGATGTTCCTGGCCGACCGGTTCGTGAAGGGCACCTGTCCCAACTGCGGCAAGGACGACCAGTACGGCGACAACTGCGAGGCCTGCGGCGCCACCTACGACGCCACCGAGCTCGGCGAGCCGCGCTCGCTGATCTCCGGCGCGACCCCGGTGCTGAACGACTCGGAGCACTACTTCTTCGACCTGGGCAAGTACACGGACTTCCTCAAGGCCTGGCTCGCCGACGGCCATGTCCAGCCCGAGGTGGCCAACAAGCTCCAGGAGTGGCTGGCCGACGGCCTGCGGCCCTGGGACATCTCCCGGGACGCCCCCTACTTCGGCTTCGTCATTCCCGGCACGAAGGACAAGTACTTCTACGTCTGGATGGACGCGCCGATCGGCTACATGGCCAGCTTCAAGCACTATGCCGCGTCACACGACGAGATCGACTTCGACGACTACTGGGGCGCCGACAGCGATGCCGAACTGCACCACTTCATCGGCAAGGACATCGTCAACTTCCACGCCCTGTTCTGGCCGGCGGTACTGGACGCGTCGGGCTTCCGCACGCCCACGCGCATCCACACCCACGGCTTCGTCACCGTCGACGGCAAGAAGATGTCCAAGTCCCGGGGCACGTTCGTCAACGCGTCCACGTACCTGGCGCACCTGAAGCCCGAATACCTGCGCTACTACTACGCGGCCAAGCTGAACGGCACCGTCGACGACATCGACATCAACCTCGACGACTTCGTCGCCCGGGTGAACTCGGATCTGGTGGGCAAGGTGGTGAACATCGCCAGCCGCTGCGCCGGCTTCATCACCAAGCATTTCGACGGCCGGCTGGCCGGCTCGCTCCACGATCCGGCCCTGTTCGAGCGTTTCACCGCCGCCGCGGCAGGCATCGCCGAGCGCTACGAGAAGGGCGACACCGCCCGGGCGGTGCGCGAAATCACCGCGCTGGCCGACCAGGCCAACCAGTACATCGCCGAGCACGCCCCCTGGGCGATGATCAAGGAGGACGGCCGCCGGGACGAGGTCCAGGCGGTGTGCAGCCAGGGCATCAATCTGTTCCGGGTGCTGATGGTGTATCTCAAACCGATCCTGCCCCAGCTCGCCGCGGACTCGGAGGCCTTCCTGCAGATCGAACCGCTCACCTGGCGGGATCTGGAGACGCCGCTGCTCGACCACGGCATCGCGCCGTTCAAGGCCCTGTTCGCACGGATGGAGAAGGATGCCGTGGACAACATGATCGAGGCGTCCCGGGAGGACGCCGCGCCGAAGCCGGAAAGCGCTTCGCAGGCCGATGCGCCGCAGCAGACGGACTCCAGCGAGATCACCATCGACGACTTCGCCAGGATCGAGCTGCGCGTCGCGCGGGTGACCAGAGCCGAGCCGGTGGAGGGGGCGGACAAGCTGCTGCGCCTGACCCTCGACGTCGGCGAGCTCGGCGAGCGGAACGTGTTCGCCGGCATCAAGGAAGCCTATGAAGCCGGGTCCCTCGACGGCCGTCTCGTGGTGGTCGTGGCGAATCTGGCGCCGCGCAAGATGCGCTTCGGTGTTTCCGAGGGCATGGTGCTGGCCGCCGGTCCGGGCGGAAAGAACGTGTTCGTGCTGAGCCCGGACAGCGGCGCCGAGCCGGGCATGGTGGTGCGCTGATCGGCGGGGCCCGGACATCTCTTGTGTAGGAGCGATCTCCAGATCGCGAATGCGGTCGGCCACCCATGATCGCGATCTGGAGATCGCTCCTACGGACGATGCTGGCAGAAGACCCATGACTGACCTCGCGCTCATCCTCATCGGCGCGCTGCTGGTGAACAATTTCGTCCTCGCCCAGTTCCTCGGGCTGTGTCCGTTCATGGGCGTGACGCGCCGCTACGAGCCGGCACTGGCCATGGCGCTGGCCACGGCCTTCGTGCTCACCACGGCGGCGGCGATCAGCTTCGTGCTGCACCACGCCGTACTGGCGCCGCTGTCCCTGGAATACCTGCGCATCGTCGCCTTCATCGTGGCCATCGCCGGCGTGGTGCAGCTCACCGAGCGGGTCATGCGGGCGAGCCATCCGCTGCTCTACGAGGTGCTCGGCATCTATCTGCCGCTCATCACGTCCAACTGCGCGGTGCTGGCAGTGGCCCTGCTGGCCGTCGGCGAATCGCTGTCGTTCGTGGAGACGGTGGTGTTCGCCCTGGGCGCCGCCGGCGGATTCTCGCTGGTCATGGTGCTGTTCGCCGCCCTGCGCGAGCGCCTCGAGCACGCCCGGGTGCCGGCACCGTTCCGCGGCGTGCCGGTGGCGCTGGTCACCGCCGGCATCCTGTCGCTGGGCTTCATGGGCTTCGCGGGGCTCGGCGGCTGATGGCGGCCGCGCTGACCGTGGTCGGCGTGCTCGGCGCCCTGGGCGGGCTGCTGGCCGCCGCCCTGGCCTGGGTCGACCGTCGGCTGCCGGCGGACCGGGACGAGGTGGTGGACGCCATCGACGCGCTGCTGCCCCAGACCCAGTGCGCCCAGTGCGGCTATCCCGGCTGCCGGCCCTACGCCGAGGCGGTGGCCGCCGGTGCGGCCGTCAATCTCTGCCCGCCGGGCGGCGAGGAAACCCAGCGGGCCCTGGCCCGGCTGCTGGACCGGGACCCCGGACCGCCGCCGACGGAGCCCCAGGCCCAGGTGGCGCGCATCGACGAGGCCGCCTGCATCGGCTGCTTCCGCTGTGTCGAGGCCTGTCCGGTGGATGCCATCGTCGGCGCGCCCCAGTTCATGCACACGGTGCTCGAAGACCGTTGCACCGGCTGCGAGCTGTGCCTGCCGCCCTGCCCCGTGGACTGCATCGACCTCGAGCCGGTGGCGACGCCGGTCCCGGCCCGGCCGCTGCGCATCCTGTCCCGGCCGCGCAACCGCGATCCCGAGGCCCCGACCCTGGCCTGCATCCGCTGCGGCGACTGCGAGGACGTCTGCCCGGTGCCGGATCTGGTGCCCCAGGAGCTGCACTGGTACTGCGCCGACGGCGCCTGGGGCGCCGCGGCCGACCGCGGGCTCGACCGCTGCATCGAGTGCGGCCGCTGCAACCAGGTCTGCCCCAGCAACATCGACCTGCTCGCAGGCTTCACCCGCGGCCGCCAGGCGCTGGCGGAGGACGCCGCGGCCCGGGCGGAGGCCGAGGACGCGCGGCGGCGCTACGAGCGTCACCTGGCGCGCAACGCCGCCCGGGCCCGGGACTGGGCGCGCCGGCGCCGCGCCCGCCTCGAATCTCCCGGCGACCGGCCGTGGCTGACATGACCACGGCGCGCATCATGACCACCGTGCTGGCGGCGCTGGTACCAGGCATCGTCGCGCTGGTGTACTGGTTCGGTCCCGGCTACCTGCCCCGCCTGGCCGTTGCCGCGGCCCTGGGCCTGGCCGTGGAGGCCGCCGCGCTGCTGGCCCAGCGGCGGCCGCTGCGTCCGGCTCTAACCGACGGCAGCACCCTGCTGACCTGCACCCTGATCGTCATCGCACTGCCGCCCCAGATCGGCTACGGCGTCCTGGCGCTGGCCGTGGTCACCGGCGTCGGTCTCGGCAAGCACCTGTACGGCGGCCTCGGCGGCAACCCGTTCAATCCCGCCGTGGTCGGCTACGCCGTCGCGCTGGTGTCGTTTCCGGCCGCCTTCGCCACCTGGCCCGCCGTCACGGACGGGATGACCGGCGCCACCGCCCTCACGGCGCTGCGCCACCGCGAAGGCGAGACCCTGGTGGAGCTGTACGCCGGCAATCCGGCCTTCGGCGCCCTCGGCGGCGCCGGGTGGGAGTGGGTGAACCTAGCCTTCCTGCTCGGCGGCCTGGTACTGGTGCTGCGCGGCATCGTCGCCTGGCGGATTCCCGCCGCCATGCTCGGCACCCTCGGCGCGCTGGCCCTGCTGGGCTACGACAGCGGCTCCTCGGAGAGCCTGGGCTCCCCGGCGTTCCACTGGCTGGCGGGCGGGACCTGTCTGGCCGCCTTGTTCTTCGCCACCGACCCGGTGACGCATCCGGCCACCCGTCGGGGGCAGATTGTGTTCGGCTGTCTGATCGGTGCGGTCGCCTTCACGGTGCGCGCGTTCGGCAACTACCCCGACGGCATCGCCTTCGGCATTCTGCTGGCCAACGGCGCAACGCCCTGGCTCGACCGGGCCTTCACCCTGGCGCGAGCGGACCGTGTCTGAGCGACGCTGGCCGGGGGTGGCCGCCTTCGTCGGGCTGACGGCCGCCTGCGCCACCCTGCTGGCCGGGGTGGCTGCCGTCACCGAGGCGCCCATCGAGGAGAATCGAACCCGCCGGTTTCAGCAGACCCTGACCGCCGTCACCGGCAGCGCCCGGCTGGCCGCCGACGTGGTGTGGCAGGACGGCCTGGCGCCGCTGTGTCCCGAGCGTGCGCTGCTGCGGGGGGCCGCAGCCGGCTACGGCGGCAACATCGCCTGGCTCGCCGCCGCCCGGTTAGCCGCCGGTGGCGATGGCCCGGTGCTCGAACGGGTGCGCATCACCGCGCACCAGGAAACGCCGGGCATCGCCGACTTTCTCGACCGGCCCGACGCCGGATGGCTGAACCGCCTCCCGGGTCGGGACGCCGCCGGGCTGCGCGCCCTGGATACGGTCAGCGGCGCGACCATCACCAGTCGCGCGCTCAAACGGGATCTGGCCCGGGCCCTCGAGCGGCCGGCCCTCGCCACCCTGGAGTGCCCGCCGTGAACCGGCTGCCGGTCAGCGCGGCATCACCGCCGCCCGCGCCCCGGGGCCGCGTGCTGACCGCGGGCATCGCGGCACGCAATCCCGCATGGATCCAGCTTCTGGGCCTGTGCCCGCTGCTCGCGGTGAGCAGCAGCACGGTGACGTCCCTGGCCCTGGCCCTGGCCAGCGCCGGCGTGCTGGTCGGCTCCAACGTGACCATCTCCATGCTGCGCCGCCTCATTCCGGACTTCGCCCGTCTGCCGGCCTTCGTGCTGGTGGTGGCCACCTTCACCACCTGCGCCGTGCTGCTGATGGAGGCCTACGCCTTCGAGCTCTACCTGCGCATCGCCCTGTTCGTGCAGATCATCGTCACCAACTGCATGATTCTCGGCCGGGCCGAGGCGTTCGCCAGCCGCCAGCCGGTATGGCCGTCCCTGCTGGACGCGCTGGGCACCGCGGCGGGCTTCGCGCTCGCGCTGGTGACCCTCGGCATGGTGCGCGAGGCCGTCGGCCGCGGGACCCTGTTCGCCGGCATGGATATGCTGTTCGGCCCCGGCGCCGCGACCTGGGCGCTCGCGCTGCCCGGAGACTGGCCGGGACTGCTGATCGCGACGCTGCCACCGGGAGCGTTCATCATCGCCGGCCTGCTGCTCGGGCTCGGCAACGCCCTGGCGGGAAGCCGCAGGCACGACGGAGAGCAATGACAGGCTGACATGAACAAAGAGAAACGACACCAGATCTTCACGCGCCTGCGGGAAGCCAACCCCAATCCGACCACCGAGCTCGAATACGCCACGCCCTTCGAGCTGCTCGTCGCCGTGATCCTGTCCGCCCAGGCCACGGACGTCAGCGTCAACAAGGCCACCCGGCCGCTGTTCGCCCGGGCGAACACGCCGGAGGCGATCCGCGACCTCGGCGTCGAAGGGCTGACGCCGTTCATCCAGAGCATCGGGCTGTTCAACACCAAGGCGCGCAACGTCATCCGCACCTGCGAGATCCTGGTCGAGGCGCACGGCGGCGACGTGCCCGAGGACCGTGCCGCCCTCGAGGCGTTGCCCGGCGTCGGCCGCAAGACGGCCAACGTGGTGCTCAACACGGCCTTCGGCCATCCCACCATGGCCGTCGACACGCACATATTCCGGGTCTGCAACCGCACCGGCATCGCGCCCGGCAAGACCGTGCGTCAGGTCGAGGACCGGCTGGTGCGCGTGGTGCCCGACGAGTTCAAGCGCGACGCCCACCACTGGCTCATCCTGCACGGCCGCTACGTCTGCCTGGCCCGCAAGCCCCGCTGCGGATCGTGCCTCATCGAAGATCTGTGCGAATACAAACACAAGACGGAGGTCTGAGAGGACGGGCGAGCCGATGACGGGTGACGCGCGTCCGGCCTGGCGTGCCGGGACGGCCGCTCAGAGGTCGACCAGCTCCACCGACCCGATCGGCTCGCCGAGGAAGAACCGGCCCACCCGGCGGAACCGCTCCGCACCGTCGGTGGCCAGCAGGGTCAGCCGGCCCGACCCGTCCGCCGCCGCCGGCAGATCGACGCCGCCCATCCGCTCCGCCAGCGCGGCCGCGGTGGTCTCCGCGGAATCCACCACGACCGGACCGGCGTCGCCCAGGATCTCTTCCAGGGCCCGCCGGAACACGGGAAAGTGGGTGCAGCCCAGCAGCACCGCGGAGACGGCGCCGGCGTCGCCCGGCACCACCCCGCGCAGATAGTCACGCAGCGCAAGATCGACCAGGGGTCCGGCGTGGCGACCCTCCTCGGCCAGGGCCACCAGCAGCGGGCAGGGCCGGGCCAGCACCGCGAGATCGGGACGTCGCGCCAGCAGTGCCCGCTGATAGGCACCGCCCCGGACCGTGCTCTCCGTCGCCAGCACCAGCACCCGACCGCGGCCGGCCGCCGCGGCCGCCGCCCGGGCACCTGGCGCCACTACGCCGAACACGGGCAGCGGCGCGTAGCGCTCGGTGAGGGCGTCGAGCGCGACGGCGGACGCCGTGTTGCATGCCACCACCAGCGCCTTGATGCCGCGTTCCACGAGGATGCGTGCCGCCTGCACGGCATAGCGCTGGACCGTGTCGGGGCTCTTGGTGCCGTAGGGCAGCCGGGCGGTGTCGCCCAGATAGAGGAAGTCCTCGCCGGGCAGCGCGGCCCGCAGGGCCCGCAGCACGGTGAGCCCGCCCATGCCGGAGTCGAAGACGCCGATGGGCGCGCAAGCTCGGTCGGTCACGGGGTCAGGAACGGCGGAACAGGTCGCGTACGAAACCGGACTTCTTGCGCGGCGCGGCACGGCTGTCGCTGTGAATGGGCGCCGCGGCGACCGCTTCCCGGCGCTCCGCCGCCGGGGCCGCCGTGGCCGGCCGGGCGTCCCGGCCGGCGCGCAGATCACGGATCTTCTTCTCGATCAGCAGATCTTCCTTGCGCTTCTGGATCATCGCGGCGGCGATGTCGATGCCGCACTGATTGCAGTGGCTGGCCTCGAGCTGCAGATGGCCGCAGCGGGGACACTCGACGTGGGCCGCGGTGATGTCCTTCAGGGTCTGCTCGTTCTGCCCCTCCATGCGCAGGGTGTCCTTGTCGATGGCCTGGGCCTTCGGCGCGGACAGGGACTTGATGCGGCAGATGGCGCCCAGGTCGGCGAGCCGCTGCTGCAGCTTGCGGGCTTCGCCTTCCATGAGCTGGCTGCGGATCACCACGGTGCGGCCCGAGAACAGCGCACGGGCCTTGCGGTCGTCGATGCCGAGCTCGCGTGCCAGCCTGGCCCGGACCCCGTCCATGTCCGAGTTGCGGGCTATCTCGCCACTGAACAGCACCTGAAAGTCGCCCATCGTGTCCTTCACCTAGGAGAGCTTACGGCCTCGTTTCGCGCCCAAGCGCAGCCGCAGGGCATTGAGGCGGATGAACCCCGCAGCGTCTGCCTGATCATACGCGCCGCGATCGTCCTCGAATGTGACGACGTGCGCATCGTAGAGACTGTCGTTCGGGGACATCCGCCCGCTGACCGACACGCTGCCCTTGTACAGCTTGAGGCGCACGGTGCCGTTCACCGGCTTCTGGGACTCGTCGATCAGCGCCTGCAGCACCTTGCGCTCCGGCGCCCACCAGTAACCGTTGTAGATGAGCTCGGCGTAGCGCGGCATCAGCTCGTCCTTCAGGTGTGCCACCTCCCTGTCGAGGGTGATGGACTCGATGGCGCGGTGGGCCTTCAGCAGGATCGTGCCCCCGGGGGTCTCGTAGCAGCCCCGTGATTTCATGCCGACGAAGCGGTTCTCCACCAGATCGCTGCGGCCGATGCCGTGGGCGCCGCCGAACTCGTTGAGCCTGGTCAGCAGCGCGGCCGGGCTGAGCTGCTCGCCGTCGATGGATACCGGGTCACCGTGCTCGAAGCCGATCTCCACGTACTGGGGCTCATCCGGCGCCGCCTCGGGGGAGACCGTCCAGCGCCACATGCTCTCCTCGGCCTCCTGCCAGGGGTCCTCCAGGTTGTCGCCCTCGTAGGAGATGTGCAGGAGGTTGGCGTCCATGGAGTAAGGCGACTTCTCGCCCCGCTTCGCGTCGACGGGGATCTGATGTTCCTCGCAGAACTTCATCAGCGCTTCCCGGGAGTTGAGGTCCCACTCCCGCCAGGGCGCGATCACCTTGATGTCCGGCTCCAGCGCGTACGCACCGAGCTCGAAGCGCACCTGGTCGTTGCCCTTGCCGGTGGCGCCGTGGGAGATGGCGTCGGAGCCGGTCTCGCGGGCGATCTCCACCAGCCGCTTGGCGATCAGCGGGCGGGCGATGCTGGTGCCGAGCAGGTACTCGCCCTCGTAGAGGGTGTTGGCGCGGAACATCGGAAACACGTAGTCGCGCACGAACTCCTCGCGCAGATCCTCGATGTAGATCTCCTTCACGCCCATGGCCTGGGCCTTGGCACGGGCGGGCTCGACCTCCTCGCCCTGACCCAGATCGGCGGTGAAGGTCACGACTTCGGCGTTGTAGGTTTCCTGCAGCCAGCGGCAGATCACCGAAGTGTCCAGACCACCGGAATACGCCAATACGACCTTGTCAGCCACGAGTCTCGTCCTGGTTGTGAGCGGGCGCCCATCATATGAGATGTCCGGGGCCTTATCACGTCATGGCCCCGAGTGCAGCGCGGGATCCGGCGTTACCGGGACGCCACGTCTCCGCCGCCCCAGTCGCGCTCCAGGCGGACGGTGGTGCGGCGGTTCTCGGCCCGGGCGGCGTCGGAGTCGCCCGTGGCCACCGGATACTTGGAGCCGTGATAGCGGACCACCAGCCGCTCGCCGGGCACTCCGGAGGACCGGAGGAAGGCGGCCACCTGCTCGGCACGGCGCTTGGACAGGGCCAGATTGGCGTAGTCCGGGCCGACGTCGTCGGTGTGGCCGTCGACGAACACCCGGGTCACCGCCGGGTCCGCCAGCACGTACTCGGCGACCAGCCGCAGCCGGGTCCGGTCGGCTTCGGACAGGGCGGTCTTGTCGGAGGGATATTCGATCCGGGTGCGCTCGTACATGGACCAGCCCCGGGACGTGACGTCCTCGAGGCAGCGGGCGAAGGCCTGATACTGGCCCCGCAGGTGCTCGTTGCCGATGCGGATGGCCGCATCGCCGCCGTACCAGGCCGCATGCTCGACCCGGGTCTCGTAGCCGTCGTAGAGGGCCATCAGCACCCGGGTGGCCAGGGGATCGGCAATGAGCACGGCGCTGCCGGCGCGCTGCTCGGTGCTGCCGAGTTCCACGGTGGCCGGGTGAGCGGGATGCCAGGGCGGCGCGACGCGATACAGTCCGACTGCCCCGTCGGCGAATACCTCGCGGTGACCGAGCAGCTCGAGCCGCAGCGGCATGCGGGGGGCGCCGACGAACCGGATCACGCCGAAGTCGCGCACCGCCTGCTCGAGCAGGCACAGGCCTTCCTCCTGACGCACGGACCAGGACGACCCCACGTCGTGGACGAACGGCTGCGCGGCGGCCGGAGGGGCCGCCAGCAGCGACATCAGCAATAGCAGTAGACGCACCGGCAATTCGCGAACAACCTTCGAGCTCAGAGACGTTGTCGGCCGGATGCGGGGAAACTTTAGCGGCCGCCGTGCTAAGGTGCCGTCGATGGACATGTCGTCGCGATTTCGCGGCTTTCTGCCGGTGGTGGTGGACCTGGAGACCGGGGGTTTCGATCCCGTGACCAATCCCATCCTGGAGATCGCCGCGGTGCAGGTCCGGTTCGAAGGCCGGCAGCTCAAGCCGGCCGAGGGCTGGCGCCGGGCCGTGCACCCCTACCCCGGCGGCGTGTGCAACCCCGCCGCGCTCAAGGTCACCGGCATAGACCCGATGGATCCGAAGCGGCAGGCCCTGGGCGAAGGCGAAGCGCTGCGACAGCTCTTTCGCCACGTGCGCACCGCCCTCAAGGAGGCGGGCTGCCACCGCGCCATCCTGGTGGCCCACAACGCCGCCTTCGATCAGCAGTTCCTGAACCGGGCGGTGGACCGGACCGGGGTCAAACGCAACCCGTTCCACCCGTTCTCGTTCATCGACACCGCGTCCCTGGCGGCGGTGGCCTTCGGCCACACGGTGCTGAGCGAGGCGTGTGCCCGTGCGGACATCGAGTTCGACCGGGACAAGGCCCACGACGCCCTCTACGATGCCGAGCGCACCGCCGAGCTGTTCTGTGCCGTGGTCAATGCGTGGGAGGGGCGGAGCCCGGTCTGAACCTGCCGGGCCCGCCGCCGCAGCGCGTCAGGAGGCTTCGCCGGCCTCGGCGGCCTTCTTGATCAGTTCCTGCAGCTCGCCGCTCTCGTACATCTCGACGACGATGTCGCAGCCGCCCACCAGCTCACCCTCGACGTAGAGCTGAGGGAAGGTGGGCCAGTCGGCGTACTTCGGGAGGTTCGCGCGGATCTCCGGATGCGCGAGCACGTCGACGTAGGCGAACCGCTCGCCACAGGATGCCAGGCACTGCACCGTCTGCGCCGAGAACCCGCACTGCGGCGCGGCCGGCGACCCCTTCATGTAGAGGATGATGGGGTTGGTCTCGATCTGATCGCGGATGGTGTCGAGGACGTCTTCGCTCATGCGAAACTCCCGTGAGCCCGATTACAATTGGGCGCTCAGTGTACTAGACCGGAAACCGCGGCGACCAGAGTGGTGTGCCCGTCAGGAGACCCCATGGCCCCATCGAGCCCCGACTTCGACCGTGTCATCGACCG
>MRWG01001721.1_pt1 | contig 12922 bp, 11 predicted proteins | sample 1013341 | NCBI WGS metagenome assembly MRWG01 (sample SAMN06117577, study PRJNA244670) | biofilm metagenome | biome: Water; feature: Cathode Biofilm; material: Biofilm; isolation source: microbial consortium enriched at the cathode of a solar microbial fuel cell | place: USA: District of Columbia ... | reverse complement strand
ACATGACCGCAAGCGATTGCCACGACAAAGCCATGCTGCAGAAAACCCTTGCACCGGGGCCGTCCATACATGTTCCGAGCATCCAGGGCTACCGTCCGGACAGCCGCCCTGGACCCTCGCAACAAGTGCGAGGGTGACATTGGGAGTTTTAGGGAATCAGGCCGAGGCCCTGATGGCCGGCAGCAGATCGCCGAGCACCCGGGCGACCTCGGCCGGGGCGCCGCGGAACTGCAGGCCGACGAGGCGGCCGCGCTGCCATGCCACGGTGGCACCCAGACCCTCGAAGCGGTCGCCCCGCAGGATCACGTTGCCCATGCAGTCGCGCGCCTCGCCGAGCGCGATCTTGGCGCCCGCCAGCGACATGTTGAGAATGGTGCAGGCGTGCTGGCCCTTGAGGGTCTCCAGCGTGCCCGGCCAGAGGACCGAGCGCCTGAGGAAACGCCGCCGGCCTTCCTCGTCGCCGAGCTGGGCGACGATTTCCTGGAACACCGAGTCCTGGGTCTCCGGGTCGCCGTCGAAACGCAGCTCGGCGATGCCGTCGTCGAAATCGACGACGCTGCACGCCAGCTGCCCGAAGTCGCGGATCGAAAGGTAGAACTCGCGGGACTCGCCGAGGTCGTCCGCCACCCGCACCTGCGCGCCCTTGCGCGACAGGGTGAGGATCTCGCACTCGAGGGTGCCGTCCGGCCCCTGGAGCTGGCCGGGTTGCTGCACCGAGATGCGCTGCTCGACTAAGGTCACTTCCGCCATCGCTACCACCCGGCGGGGCCCCCGCCCGCCTGCCAGAGTCGGACCGCCATTCGACGGCCGTGGAAAGGCAGTATCGCGCCCGGTCTGTTAACAAGTGGCGAAGAGCGGGATACCGGGAAAATGCCGGATATCCGCCGGATTCCGATGATTTGACAGGCGCTTGCGGCTATTCGGCGGCCAGCGGCGTGAAGGCCGGGCCCCCCGGCATGATGCGCAGGCCCGGGCGCAGGCGGCGGAAGGCGAGCGCGCGGTTGTCGAGCACCACCGGGCCCGGCGCCACCACCACCAGCACCGCCTCGGCGAGCGGCTGGAAGTCGGCGCGGAAGTGCACCGAGGACTTCAGCGCCAGGATGCTCTGCGCCGCCGGCTCCACCCCGAGATGCCGCAGCATGGCCTGGTCGGCAAGCTGCACCTTGGCCGAGGCAACCGCCACGCGCACGCCGCCGGTTTCCAGCAGCGCCGTGAGGCCCAGCTTCATGTGGGCGCCCTTGTAGAAGGGCCCCGTGCCGGTGCACTGGCCGTCGCCCAGGCGCAGCACCTTGAAGGTCGCCTGCAAGGGGCTGTCGCCGGGGATGCGCGACTGGCCGCCCAGCGCCAAGGTGATCTCCGCCCCCTCGCCCGCCGCGTGGGCGGCCTCGGCCGCCGCGGGGTCGTAGAGGTTGGCGAGCACGGCGCCGACGGCGCCTTCGTCGATCAGCGCGCGCAGCAGGCCGGTGGTATCGGCATTGCCGCCGCCGCCGGGATTATCCTGGGCGTCGGCCAGCACCACCGGCTTGGAGCTGTGTTTGGCGATGCGCAGAGCCTCGCGCACCGCTTCGGCCGGCTGCAGGGCCTCCAGCGCGAAGGCGGACTCGCGCTCGACGGCGGCTTCGTAGAGCGCCGCGGCGGCCTTGTCCGCCGCCTCCTGGGTTTCCCCGTAGGCGACCAGCGAGGCGCCGGCGCCGGGGAAGTCGGCCGGGCAGAAGCCGCAGGCGAAGGAAATGCCGACGACACCCGGCTCCTGCGCCAAGAGCTTCACCTCGCGGTAGACCTCCTTGGCCGGGCCCTGGTAGGTGCAGCCGCTGGTCAGCGGGATCATGAAGGGCAGCTGGCGGTAGGCCTTGCAGAAGCGCTTGCCGCTCTTGATCAGCCTGTCGAGCTGCACCGCGGAGCGCCGCCCGGTCGCCGCCATGTCGACGTGGGGATAGGTGCGGTAGATGTCGAGAATGTCGGCCAGCGCGACCATCTCCGGCGTCACGTTGGCGTGCAGGTCCAGGCTCACCGCGATCGGCAGGTCGGGGCCGACGAGATCGCGCACCCGGGCCAGCATCTCGCCCTCGCCGTCGTCGACGTGCTCGGCCACCATGGCGCCGTGCAGGTCGAGGTAGAGGCCGTCGAGGTCCTTCAACTGCGCGAGGTCTTCCAGGATCTGGGCGACGATGCGCTCGTAGGCATCCTCGGTGACCTGGGCCGAGGGCGTCGCGTTGCTCCACGACAGCGGCAGCAACTCGTGTCCCTGCTGCTGCGCCGCCTCGACATAGCCGGCCACCGGGATGTTGATGCCCCTGATAGCCTCGAACAGCGCCGCGCCGCGCGTGAGGCCAGGCCAGGCGCCCGGCTTCACGAAGTCGGCATAGGTCGCCTTCGAGGGCGCGAAGGTGTTGGTCTCGTGCTGGAAGCCGCCGAAGGCGATGCGGGCCATGGCCCCGTCCCTTTGTCTCAGATGTCCGCGTAGACGTGCTTTTCGGCCTTGCCACCGGGGTGCGTGACGGCGCCCTGGTAGGCCGGGCCGACGGTCGCGGCGTAGCGCCACAGCGCGCCGGACTGGTAGTCGTGCTCGCGCGGCTGCCACTTGGCGCGGCGCTTCTCCAGTTCCGCCTCGGAGAGCTCGACGTCGATGGTGCCGGCCACGGCGTCGATGACGATGATGTCGCCGTTCTGCAGCAGGCCGATGGGCCCGCCGACCGCCGCCTCGGGACCGACGTGGCCGATGCAGAAGCCGCGCGTGGCGCCGGAGAAGCGCCCGTCGGTGATCAGCGCCACCTTGTCACCCATGCCCTGGCCGTAGATCGCCGAGGTGGTGGACAGCATCTCGCGCATGCCGGGGCCGCCCTTGGGGCCCTCGTAGCGGATGACGATCACCTCGCCTTCCTTGTAGTCGCGCTTGTCGACCGCCTTGTAGGCGTCCTCTTCGCAGTCGAAGACGCGGGCGGGGCCGCGGAACTTCTGGTTCTTCATGCCGGCCACCTTCACGATGGCACCCTCCGGCGCGAGATTGCCGCGCAGGCCGACGACGCCGCCGGTCGGCGTGATCGGGTCCGAACAGGGCCGCACCACGTCCTGGTCCGCCGGCAGGGTGACGCCTTCCAGGGTCTGCTCGATGGTCTTGCCGGTGACGGTGAGGCAGTCGCCGTGCAGGAAGCCCCCATCGAGGAGCGCGCGCATGATGATCTGCACGCCGCCGACCTCGAAGAGGTCCTTGGCGACGTAGCGGCCGCCGGGCTTCAGGTCGGCGATGTAGGGGGTCGAGCGGAAGATCTCGGCCACGGCATTCAGATCGAAGTCGATGCCGGCCTCGTGAGCGATGGCCGGCAGGTGCAGGCCGGCGTTGGTCGAGCCGCCGGAGCAGGCCACCACGCGGGCGGCGTTCTCCAGCGACTTGCGGGTGACGAGGTCGCGCGGGCGGATGCCCTGGGCCAGCGCCGCCATGACGGCATGGCCCGAGGCCTCGGCATAGGCGTCGCGCGACTCATAGGGCGCCGGCGCACCGGCCGAGCCGGGCAGCGCGAGGCCGATGGCCTCCGACACGCAGGCCATGGTGTTGGCGGTGAACTGGCCGCCGCAGGAACCGGCCGAGGGGCAGGCCACGCATTCCACCGCATGGAGTTCCTCGTCGGACATGTTGCCGGCCGAGTGCGCGCCGACCGCCTCGAAGACGTCCTGCACGGTGATGTCCTTGCCCTTGTAGCGGCCGGGCAGGATGGAGCCGCCGTACATGAAGACCGAGGGCACGTTCAGGCGCACCATGGCCATCATCATGCCGGGCAGCGACTTGTCGCAGCCGGCCAGCCCGACCAGGGCATCGTAGCAGTGGCCGCGCATGGTCAGCTCGACGGAATCGGCGATGAGGTCGCGGCTGACCAGCGAGGACTTCATGCCCTGGTGGCCCATGGCGATGCCGTCGGTCACGGTGATGGTGCAGAACTCGCGCGGGGTGCCGGCGGCGGCCTTCACGCCGCGCTTCACCGACTGGGCCTGGCGCGACAGCGCGATGTTGCAGGGGGCCGCCTCGTTCCAGCAGGTCGCCACGCCGACGAAGGGCTGGGCGATCTCCTCCTCCGTCATGCCCATCGCGTAGTAGTAGGAGCGATGCGGCGCGCTCTGCGGGCCGACCGAGACGTAACGGCTCGGCAGCTTGGATTTGTCGAAGGTCAGATTCTTGGAATCGAGCGGCATTGTGGACGGCTCCCTCTGTGATCCCTTGGTTTTCTTGATGATTTAGCGCGGAGGATAGCGGGCGGGCCCTGCCCTCACCACCGCGAAATGCGCATACGGGCATGCGCCCTCCGGGACGCGCAAAGGGGGCCGGCTCTCGCCGGCCCCCTGGGCGGAATGCCTTGAAGTCCTGCGGCTTCAGTCGAAGCGGCGGCCGATCTCCTCGCGCTGCCGCGCCGCCATGCGGCGCCCGAGCAGCTTCCAGGCCAGCGGCAGACCGGCGGCCACCAGGGCCAGCTTCAGCAGGTCGCCGATGACGAAGGGGGTCAGTCCCCAGTCCAGGATCGGCTTGTCCCAGCCGAAGAGGACGCCGAGCCAGAACAGGCCGGGAATGTAGATCAGGGCGTTGCCGAACAGCATGGCCGCCGCCGCGGTGAAGACGTTGCGGTCCCAGCCGCGCGCGGCGAGGCCGCCCACGGCCGCCGCCGCCAGGACGTAGCCGACCAGGTAGCCGCCGGTCGGGCCCATCATGTAGGCGAGGCCGATGCCGCGCTCGGGCGTGTTGGCGAAGACCGGCAGGCCGGCGGCGCCCTCGGCGAGGTAGAGCAGCAGCGTCACGGCGCCGAGGCGCGGGCCGTAGGCCATGCCGATGGCCAGCACCGCGAAGGTGCCCATGCTCACCGGCACCGGATAGAAGGGCACCTGGATCTTGGCACAGGCCCACAGCAGCAGCGAGCCGGCGACCGCCAGCAGTGCGTTGCGCGCCGGGGCGGACATCTCGCCGAGCTTGCCGCTCTGCGGCCAGAGCGCCGCCGCGAGGGTCCCGTTGTGTGCCGCGATATCGGTCATTGCCATGTCGTGCCGTCCCCTTGTTGTGCGTCCCGAGAGACTCGTTCGCGAATGCTGCAGCGCATCTTACAGCGCCCGGCGATAGCTGCTGTCAAGTATGAGGTCCTTGCGCGGCCCCGTCACGCGCCAGACCACGCGCCAGGAATCGGGCCCCAGCGCGGTGAAGTCGCCGTCGTAGCGGTCCGGCGCGCAGAGATGCGTCGCCGTCCAGCGCCCCGCGGCAAGATCGAGATCATGAAAGAAGCGGCCGTCGCGGAAGTGCACCCTTGCGCGCGCCGGCCCGTCGAAGGCATAGCGGTGGACCTGTTCGGCCGGGCCCTCATGCCCGCCCATGGTCAGGCGGCCTTTCTCGCTGTAGAGCAGGTCATCACCGTCGGCCGCGAAGACGGCGGTGCCGGTGAGGATGCCCTGCTGGCCGGCGCGGCGGTCGTCGAGCCGCCGCTCTAGCCGCCATTCTCCTTCAAGAAAACCCTTCAGGTCGCTGATCTGAAAGAGACTTTCCGTGACGGACATGGCGCCTTCCGGACTCAGGCCGAGGCCAGCCGCTCAAGCGCGGTCTGCAGCTTCGACATGGTCTGCCGGCTGTCGGCGAGGCGCTCGCGCTGCTCGGCGACGACCTCCTCCGGCGCCTTGGCGAGGAACTGCTCGTTGCTCAGCTTCTTGTCGAGCTTGGTGATCTCGCCCTTCAGCTTGTCCATCTCCTTCTTCAGCCGCGCCTGCTCCTGGGCGAGGTCGATGACCTCGGCCAGCGGCAGCACCAGGGAGCACTCGTCGAGCACGTCCTGCACGGCGCCCTTCGGCACCGGCTGGTCGAAGGCGATGGTCTCGGCCCGCGCCAGGGTCTTCACCAGCGCCTCGTGAGCGGCGATGCGCGCCCGCGAGGCTTCCGAGGCCTCGTTCACGATGAGCGCGATCTTGGCCCCCGGCGGCACGTTCATCTCCGAGCGCAGGGCGCGGATCTGACTGATGAGGCGCACCGCCCAGCCGAGGCTGGCATCGGCCTCGGCGTCGATCAGGCCGGCGTCGAAGCTGGGCCAGTCGGACAGCAGCATGAGGCGTTCCTCGCCGCCGCCGCTCTGCTGCCAGAGCTCCTCGGTGAGGAAAGGCATGATGGGATGCAGCAGGAACAGCGCCTGGTGCAGCACCCACAGCGCGGTGGCCCGGGTCTCCGCCTTGGCGGCCTCGTCGCTGCCCTGGAACAGCGGCTTGGCGAATTCCAGGTACCAGTCGCAGTAGGTGTTCCAGATGAACTGGTAGCAGGCCTGCGCCGCCTCGTTGAAGCGGTAGTCCTCGATGCCGCGGCGCACCTGCGGCTCGACCTGGGCGAGCTGGCTGACGATCCAGCGGTTCACCCGCTGGGTGTTGGCCGCGGGGTCGTAGTCCGCCCCGTAGCGGCAGTCGTTCATCTCGCAGAAGCGCGCGGCGTTCCATATCTTGGTGCAGAAGTTGCGGTAGCCCTCGATGCGGCTCTCCGCCAGCTTCACGTCGCGGCCCTGGGCGGCCAGCGCGGTCAGGGTGAAGCGCACCGCGTCGGCGCCGAACTTGTCGATGAGGTCCAGCGGGTCCATGACATTGCCCTTGGACTTCGACATCTTCTGGCCCTTCTCGTCGCGGACCAGGGCATGGATGTAGACGGTGTGGAAGGGCGCCTCGCCGTCCATGAAGTGCAGGCCGTCCATCATCATGCGGGCGACCCAGAAGAAGATGATGTCGAAGCCGGTGACCAGCACGTCGCCGGGATAGTAGCGCTTCAGGGCCGGCGTCTCTTCAGGCCAGCCCAGCGTCGAGAAGGGCCACAGCGCCGAGGAGAACCAGGTGTCCAGCACGTCGGGGTCGCGGGTCAGCTCCACCGCCTTGCCGTAGTGCGCCTTGGCCTGCTGCGCCGCCTCGGCCTCGTCGTGGGCGACGAAGACCGCGCCGTCCGGCCCGTACCAGGCCGGCACCTGATGGCCCCACCAGAGCTGGCGCGAGATGCACCAGGGCTGGATGTTGCGCATCCACTCGTAATAGGTCTTCTCCCACTGCTTGGGCACGAAGACCGTCTTGCCGCTTTCCACCGCGGCGATGGCGGGCCTGGCCAGGGTCGCCGCGTCGACGTACCACTGGTCGGTCAGGTAGGGCTCGATGGCGACGCCGGAGCGGTCGCCATGCGGCACCGTGTGGCGGTGCGCGTCGATCTTCTCCAGCAGGCCGAGCGCCTCGATGTCGGCGACCACCTGCTTGCGCGCTTCGAAGCGGTCGAGGCCGCGGTAGGCTTCCGGCACCGCGTCGTTCATGTGGGCGTCGCGGTCGAAGACGTTGATCATCTCCAGGTCATGGCGCTTGCCGACCTCGAAGTCATTGAAGTCGTGCGCCGGGGTGATCTTCACCGCACCGGAGCCCTGCTCCGGGTCGGCATAATTATCGGCGACGATGGGGATGCGGCGGCCGACCAGCGGCAGCACCGCGTGCCTGCCGACGAGGTCCTTGTAGCGCTCGTCCTCCGGGTGCACCGCCACGGCGGTGTCGCCCAGCATGGTCTCCGGGCGCGTGGTGGCCACGGTGATGAAGCGGCCTTCCTCGCCCTCGATGGGGTACTTGAAGTGCCAGAGGTGGCCGTCGATCTCCTTCTGCTCGACCTCGAGGTCGGAGATCGCGGTGTGGAAGCGCGGGTCCCAGTTCACCAGGCGCTTGTCGCGGTAGATCAGCTTCTCGCGGTAGAGCGTGACGAAGACCTTGAGGACGGCCTCGGACAGCCCCTCGTCCATGGTGAAGCGCTCGCGGCCCCAGTCGCAGGTGGCGCCGAGGCGGCGCAGCTGCTTCAGGATGGTGCCGCCGGACTGCTCGCGCCATTTCCAGACGCGCTCGATGAACTCCTCGCGGCCGATGTGGCGCGTGTTGCCCTTGGCCAGCGGCAGGCCGCGGTCCAGCTCGATGCCCTCCTCGGCGAGCTGACGCTCGACCACCATCTGGGTGGCGATGCCGGCATGGTCGGTGCCCGGCTGCCACAGCACGTCGCGGCCGCGCATGCGCTGGTAGCGGCAGAGGATGTCCTGGATGGTGTTGTTCAGCGCATGACCCATGTGCAGGCTGCCCGTGACGTTGGGCGGCGGGATCATGATGGTGAAGGGCTCTTTGCTGTCGTCGAACTTGGCCGAGAAGGCATCGGCGGCCTCCCAGCGGCCGTATTGCCGATCCTCGACCTCTTCGGGCCGATAGGTCTTTTCCAGCATTGCTGGCGGTCCTCTTGAACTGTCGCTTTGGGGCGCGCGCCCCCGCCGAGCGGAGGGGCCCGAAGGGCCTGAACGCCTTGGTCAGCGCAGGGGTCTAGCAGATGCCGCGGAAGAGCGCCATACCAGGAGGCCCGCGCCCAATATGGATGGGGCCCCCTGACACGCTGTCTGTGGGAGGGGACCGGCCTACTGGTCTTCGGCGCGGCGTACCATCTTGCGGATTTCCTCGCGGACGATGCGCTCGACGAGATCGGGCAGGTTCTCGTCCAGCCAGCCCTTCAGCTCGGGCGCCAGGGACTGGCGCACCAGCTCTTCCAGGGTACGCCCGCCGCCGATGGCAACGGCGTCGGACTGGCGGTTGGCCATGGCGGCCTTGGTGATCGCGGACAGCGAGGCGGTGGCGGCGACCGCGGTCGGCGGCGAGACGTATTCGCTGTCGTCGCCGGCAGCGGCCAGTTCCTGGCCCGCGGGCGCGTCGGCGGCGGCCATGGCCGCTTCGACGGCATCGTCGGCCGCCTCGACCGCTTCAGGCTCTTCCTCAGCGGGCTCTTCCTCAGCGGGCTCTTCCTCAGCGGGCTCTTCCGCGGCGGGCTCTTCCGCGGCGGGTTCTTCCTCGGCAGGCTCTTCCTCGGCGGGCGCCTCTGCGGCCTCGGCCGCGGGCTCCGGCTCGGCTTCGGCCTCCTCGGGCGCCGCTTCGGCTTCGGCCCCTTCGGGAGCCGCTTCTTCAGCAGCCTCTTCCGGGGCCGCTTCTTCCGGGGCCGCTTCTTCGGGGGCCGCTTCTTCGCGGGCCGCCTCAAGATCGACGATGCTGCCGTCCTCGGCGACCATCTTGGTCAGGTCGAGAATATTGTCGGCGCCGCTGCCTTCGGGCTGGGCGGCCTCCGCCGGGGCCGGCGCCGGGGCCGCGGCGGCCGGTTTGGGGGCGGGCGCGGGCGCAGGCTGCGGCGCCGGCGCGGCAGCAGCCTCCGCTGGCTTGCCGTCCGGCGCTTCGTCTTCGGAGATGATTCGCCGGATGGAGGCGAGAATCTCCTCCATCGTCGGTTCGTTCTGCGCTTCCGGCTTGCTGCTCATGCCTCTCCGGCCACTGCCAAGGTCACCATAGGGGCCGCGGGGGGCCCTGGAGTCCAAATGATTACGCGGGGGACCGTTCCGTCACCGAAGCGGTCTTGTAACACTGGATAGCCGGAAAGCGGAAATTTTCTGTTAACCAAACGGCGCAAAGCGCCAAGCCGCCTGCACAATGGCCTGGCGGGCCCGGAGGCCGCGAATCGGCGCGCGGCCGGGGCCGCCCGGTAACTTCCCGGCGCCCGGACCCCTGGGAGCGCCTACTCGCCGGTGTCGTCCTCGGTGCCCGGGGCATCGAGGCCGAACCACTTCTCGCGTACCGCGCGGTAGTCCGCCTCGGGATCGTAGACCGCGGTGCCGAGGGAGAGATCCTCCGCGGTCATGCGGCCGATCGCGGTCAGCACCTGGAAGGTGGCGACGATCTCGTCGCGCTGGGCACTCACCAGGTTGACCTGGGCGTCGAGCAGTTCCTGTTCGGCATCCAGCACATCGAGCACCGTACGTGCGCCCACGGCATTTTCCTGGCGTACGCCTTCCAGGGCGATCTCGTTGGCCCGCACGCTCTGCTCCAGGGCGGCGATCTGGGCGCGCGCCGTCAGCAGGCTCTCCCAGCCGGAGATGGCGTCCTCGCGGGCCTGTCGGATCGCCTCGCGGACCAGCAGGCGGCGCTGGCTGGCGACCTGCTTGGCCTCGCGCACGCGGCTCGACACCGAGCCCTGCTGGTAGAGCGGCACGGTGACCACGGCCAGCACCTCGGCGCTGCTGCCCTCGCTGGTTCGCGAGTTTCGCTCGTGCTGATAGCCGACCGAGCCCTGCAGCTGAACCCGCGGCAGCAGTTCGCCGGTCACCTCGCGCACGCTGCGCATGGCGGCGAGTTCGTCGTAGTTGGTCGCCAGCACGTTCGGATTGGCCGATTCCGCGAGATCGATAATGGCCTCCTGGCTGACCGGCAGGCCGCCCGGCAGAGGCGGCTGCTCGAGGATGCCGGGATAGACGCCGACGACGTTTTCGAAGACGGCGCGGCTGGAGGTCAGATTGCCCTCGGCACCGATGCGGTCGGCGGTCGCGCTGGACAGGCGGCTTTCCGACTGCGCCACGTCGGTCCGCGTCAGCTCACCGACGTCGAAGCGGTCCTGGGTCGCCTCGAGCTGGCGCGCCAGCACCTGCTCGTTGTTGATGTTGAGCTGCAGCACCGACTGGTCGCGCCACACATCGGCGTAGGCGTTGACGGCATCCAGCAACACCGTCTGCTCGGTGTCGGCCAGCCGCGCCCGCTGGGCCAGCACCTCGTTCTCGGCCCGCTCGGTGCCGGCAACGGTCTGCCCGCCGCGGTACAGCGGCTGGGTCACCGTCAGATCGGCGCCGGCCGGCGTACGACCGCCACTGATGCCGGTGGGGCGCACATTGTCGTCGTAAGCCGAGCCGGCGGAACCTTCCGCCTCGACCAGCGGGCGCCAGCCGGAGAGCGCCTGCGGCACCCGCTCGTTGGTCGCCCGCAGCTGGGCGCGCGCGGCGCTCAGCGTCGGATTGGTCTGGTAGGTCTGGATCAGCGCCTCTTCCAGCGTCTGGGCCGCCGCGGCCTGGGCGCCGGCAAGAGCCAACGCCCCGGAGACTGCCAGGCAGCCCGCCACCAACTGCGCCCGGCGCATCGCATTCATCGATCGCATGCGTCCGATTTCCCCGCTCGTTGATTGTCACCGGCCCTGATTCGCATCCGCATCCGACTGTCATCCCCGAGCGCAATCCAGGCAGGTAAACTCACTAGTGTAATCTGAGCCGGAAAGCCCGCGAGTTCAAGACCGCGCGGTACCGTCGCGGCAGCGCACTAGAAAACGAAGCCGACCTCGCGCTCGAAGCCCGGCAGCAGCGGCGTCGCGGCGTCGAACAGCGTGCGCGCGGAGAAACTCTCGCCGGCGCGCTGGATCAGCGTGCCGCGGCCGATCCCCGCGGCATCGCAGATCACGGCAACCAGGCGGCCTCCGTCGGCGAGCTGTTTCTTCACTACCTGCGGCACCTCGCTGACGGCGCCCTGAAAGACGATGACATCGAAAGGCGCCTGCTTGGCATAGCCGGCCACCAGCGCGCCCTCCACCACCACGGCGTTGTCGACGTCGAGGGCGTTGAGGGTGCGGTTGGCCAGCTCGGCAAGGCCCCGGTCGCTCTCGAGCCCCACGACGGTCTGCACCAGCCGGGCGAGAACGGCGGTCGAATAGCCGGTGGCCGCGCCGATATCGAGCGCCATGTCGCCCGGCTGCGGCGCCGCGGCCTGCAGCAGGCGGGCCAGCACCATGGGCTCCATGAGATAGCGCCCGGGGGCGACCTCGAGATCCTCGTCGATGTAGGCGATGCCGCGCTGTGCCTCCCCTACGAAAGCTTCCCGCGCCACCGCCTCGAAGGCGTCGATGATGCGGGGATCCGTCACCTTGTTGGTGCGGATCTGACTCTCCACCATATTGAGGCGCGCTGCTGCAAAGTCCGTCATGTCGACAAGCGTCCCGCATTGCTGCGGCCCGAAGGCCGGTCCGGCCTCGGTTTATAAGCATGTCGAGGCGTCAAGACAACGCGGCAGAACCATCGTCTCAGGCGAGGCCCGCGGTCTGCCGCCGTCGCCTTGACCGCAGCTTGACCGCAGGGGGGGCCGGCAGTATAGCTTCGCCCCGCTCCCGATAGCTGACCTGTGGCCCGGTGGGAGAGTGGTTATCCAGAGGACTGCAAATCCTTGCACGCCGGTTCGATTCCGGCCCGGGCCTCCATCCCCTTCCCGTCTCCGCCCCTTACTCCACCCTTTACCGCGCCATCGCCAGCAGCAGGCTGTACCAGCCATAGCCGACGGCCGCGAAAAAGAAGGTGAAGGTGCCGAGCGCCGCCAGGCCGCTCGCCAGACGCTCCCACAGCGAGGGCGCCAGCCCGTTGAACCCGAGGCCCCGGTTGAGCCTGATGGTGGGGCCGAAGTCCTGCCCGATGGTCCGCATCCCAGTTCTCCCTTGCGTTCTGGCCCGGCGCCGGCCGGGCGTTGCCTGTTGGACGCCAAGGTAGGGCGCAGTTGATTCCCGTGTCAAGAACAAAACAAGAACGCCGACTCGCCTCTCCGGCGCGGGTTGTGTGCCACTGCCAGGGGCCTACAATGTTCCTTAAGGCTCTGACGCCAGGATGAGGCAGCGGGCCGCTTGCCCGACCGGGGAACACCGAGGGCCCCGGCAGCGTGGAGACAGGAAGATCAGACAGGATATCCTCACCTGCCTTCCCGAACACCTGCATCCCGTCAGCCAGATGTTCCTGGAGCACTGGCTGGCCGGCGATCTGGCGACGGCCGAGTTCCTGCGCTGGTTCCACATGCCCAATTCCGCCTACCTGCCGGTGGCGGACTGCATCATGGCGGTGGTGGCCGGCGCATGATCCCGGCGGCCGAGCCGAAGGGTGCAAAATCTTTGCAGCCGGCAAAGCGGTTTGATATAACCCCGCTTCGCCGCGCCGGGGGGTGCCCCGGCAGGCTGAAGGTTTCCTGATCCGCGGTAGCTCAGTTGGTAGAGCGGGTGGCTGTTAACCACCATGTCGCAGGTTCGAGTCCTGCCCGCGGAGCCAACACACCAGCAAGAGGGGCCGGCCGGTCGAGGGCCGGCCCCTCTTCGTTT
>MRWG01001720.1_pt1 | contig 12926 bp, 14 predicted proteins | sample 1013341 | NCBI WGS metagenome assembly MRWG01 (sample SAMN06117577, study PRJNA244670) | biofilm metagenome | biome: Water; feature: Cathode Biofilm; material: Biofilm; isolation source: microbial consortium enriched at the cathode of a solar microbial fuel cell | place: USA: District of Columbia ... | reverse complement strand
AGGTTGCCGCTGGCCGAGAGCACCAGCAGGCGCCCCGAGCAGCCGCGCGCCAGCACCATGCCGGCGCCGAAGATGAGGCCGCCCAGGATGGCGCCGGAGATCGAACCGGTCTGCGCCAGGAAGCGGACCTGTTGCAGCGGCACCAGGTCCAGTAGCGTGAAGGCCTGGGTCCAGAACACCGCCGTCGAGAAGCACAGCAGCCACACGGCCATGCGCGGGCCGAGCCGGCCGCGGGCGAACTCGACCGTGGCCGCGCGCAGGCAGAAGCGACTGCGCTGCGAGGCGACGCCGAAGATGGCGCCGACGGTGAGACCGACCAGGGCCGCCGCCCCGCTGTCCCCCGTCAGATCGAGGATGGCGCTGATATCCATGAAGCTGGAATCCGAGATCTCCGGTGAGCCGTTCAGATAGCCGAGTCGGAAAGCCGCGGCCTTGATTCAGGTCAGGCGCCGGTCTGGCGGACGGCCTGGCGCGGAGAGGGGGTCACCCTCTGCCTTCGCCGAAGCGAAGCCGCTTCGGCTTCGCGCAGGCAGGCCTCCCTGACCCTCCCGCATCTGTATGGACTGGAGAGATGGGTAACACCCGTTCGGAGACATGGGTGACACACTTGGCCATGGATAGTTCAGCGTGGGAGCTGTGCGATGCCGTGGTGTCGCCTTACGGCGCGGGCGGGACCTTGTCTTCCCCGTCATCGTCATCGAGGTCGTCGTCCCCGAAGTCGTCGTCGTCCTCGGCGGCCGCCGCGGCGCGCTTCTTCTCGACCATCTTCGCCATCAGGATGGAGATCTCGTAGAGGATGATGATCGGGATCGCGAGGCTGAGCTGGCTCAGCGGATCCGGCGGGGTGAAGACCGCGGCGACGATGAAGACGCCGACGATGGCGTACTTGCGCTTGGCCGCCATGCCCTTGGAGGTGGCCAGGCCAACCCGCGCCAGCAGGGTCATCACCACCGGCAGCTGGAAGCAGAGCCCGAAGGCGAAGATCAACTGCATCATCAGCGAGAGGTACTCGTTGACCTTCGGCTCCAGCTGGATGGGCAGGGTCGTATCCGTTTCCGGCACCTCGAAGGCGATAAAGAACTCAGCCGCGAAGGGGAAGATGATGTAGTAGACCAGCGCGCCGCCCAGGAAGAACAGGAAGGGCGTCGCGGCCAGGAAGGGCGCCAGCGCCGACTTCTCGTGCTTGTAGAGCCCCGGCGCCACGAAGAGCCAGAACTGCACCAGGAAGATCGGGAAGCAGATGAAGGCGGCGGCGAAGAAGGCGACCTTCACGTAGGTGAAGAAGACCTCCGTCAGCGCCGTGAAGATCAGGCGGCGCTGCTGTTCGCCGATGTCATGCTCCCGCATCACGTCGGCCAGCGGCTGGGCCAGGTACTGGAAAATCGGCTGCGCGAAATAGAAGCAGACCAGGAAGACCACCAGCAGCGCGACCACCGAATAGAGCAGGCGTTGGCGCAGCTCGATCAGGTGATCGAGCAGCGGCATCTTTTTGTCGTCGGGATTCTCGGTGGTCGTGCTCATTCGATTCAATCAGGGCTAGCCGCCGGAGCCCCGGCGTCGCTGTCGGTGCAGAGCCACAGGGTCGCGGCAACCGAAAGCAGACAGAAAAGGCTGCCGACCAGGATCATGTGCATGAGCAGCGAGAGGTATTCGCCGATCCGTGGCTCCAGTTCAATAGCCAGCGAGTTTTCGTGGGCCGGCGCTTGAAGGGCGACCCAAAACTCCATGAGAAGAGGATAGACCACGAAGTAGACCGCTGCGCCGCCCAGCAGGAACGACAGCATCAAGGTCGCCACGCCGATTTGCGCAGCCCAGCCGGCCCGCCGGCCGCCACCGGTCATCCTGAGGAGCCAGAGGTGAGACAGGAAGACAGGAAAGCAGATGAAAGCCGCGGCGAAGACGGCGACCCGTACATAAGTGAAGAAGACTTCGGTCATCGCCGTGAACACCATCCGCCGCGCACCGTCGGAATAACCCCCCGTTTCCAGGGCCTCCGCGATCGGCTGCATCAAAAACCTGAAAAGCGGTTCGGCGAAGTAGAAGCAGACGACGAAGACCGCCGCGAAGGCCAGCAGCCAATACAGCGCGCGGCGGCGCCACCCGGTCGGCTGCCTTGTGGCGTTTCGGGTGGCCCCGTTCACCGTCATCGCGCCAGTCATGCCGATTGCTTGGAGTCCTGGCCGGCCGGCTTGGCCTCCGCCTGTCCCTCGCCGCCTGCTGGCTTGTCGGCAGCAGTTTTATCGCTAGGGGGCGTGATGGAATGGGCCGGCGCGACGCTGGCGGGCTGCTTCACCATCTTGGCGGCGGCCCGGTCCGCATTGCTGTCGGCCTTGCTGCCCTTGTCGGCCTCGGGCTTGGACTCTGCCTCGCCGCCGCTGTCTTCGCGGCGCGCATCCTGCTCGATGGCCCTGACCTCCTTGCCGACCTCGTCGTCGGGGTCGAGGGCGTTGGAGAGGGTGCGCTGCAGGTTGCCGCCGCGCGTCGCGTCCAGCGCCTTGCGGGCGTCCTCCAGTTCGGCCTCGCGCACCATGTCGTCGATACCGGACTGAAATTCGCGCGTGAGGGAGCGCGCCTTGCGCATCCAGTGCGCAATGGTCTTCATCGTGCTCGGAAGATCTTTCGGCCCGATGACGATGAGCGCAATCAGCGCTATCACCGCCATTTCGGACCACCCGATATCAAACATGGCCGCCCATCATCGGCTGGTGCCCGTCATCGACTTGTGGTGGAGCAAGGGCGCGAAGCGGCCCAGCCTCAGCCGTTGGCCGCCTTGTCCTTTTTCTCCTCGGAAGACGCCGCCCTGGCTTCGGGGGCAGCCTGGTCCTGGTCGATGACCTTGGGACCGTCGCCCGCCTGCTCTTCTTCCTTCTTCTTACCGTCTTCCTTGAGGCCCTTCTTGAAGGCGTTGATACCCTGTCCCATGTCGCGCATCAGCTTCGGAATCTTGCCGCCGCCGCCGAACAGAACGAGTACAACAACCAGCACAATGAGCCAGTGCCAGATACTAAAGGTTCCCATTACGGGGGTCTCCCAAACGTTTCGACGTAACCGCCTCTTGGGGCGGACTATCGCAAAAAGGCCCCGCTGCCGCAACGCTGCAAGACAACAAGGTTAACCTGCGACTCAGGCCTGCTCGCGCGGAAAAACAAAGGCTTGCGCGCGGTCGAGCGCAACCTCCAGGCGCTGTTCCTCGGGCGGCAGGAAACGCCCCGGCACCCGGGCATGAAAATGGGGTGCCCCGGCCGGTAATTCCAGGCTGCGCAGATGGACCAGGCTGGTGCGCCCCATCAGCCGCGAGGCCATCACCGCCACGCTGTGCGGCGGCGGCGCGCAGCCGTCGTCGACCGGGGTCAGATGCAGCGCTTCCGGGCGGATCAGCACCTGCACCGCGGCGCCCTCGGCAAAGCCCTCCGCGGCCACGGCGCCGAAGGGCGTGGCCACCTCTCCTGCTTTAACAACGCCTTCCAAGTAATTGACTTCGCCGAAGAAAGAGGCCGCGAAGGCATTCAGCGGCCGGTAGTAGAGCTCGGCCGGGGTGCCGAGCTGGACGATACGGCCTTCGCGCATCAGGGCGATGCGGTCGGCCATGAACATGGCTTCTTCGGGGTCGTGGGTGACCATCAGCGTGGTGGTCTCGCCGCGCTTGAGCACGTGCAGGGTGTCGTCGCGGACCTGCTGGCGCAGGCGGGCGTCGAGATTGGAGAAGGGCTCGTCCAGCAGCATGACCCGCGGGCGCGGCGCCAGGGCGCGGGCCAGGGCGACGCGCTGCTGCTGGCCGCCCGACAGCATGTGCGGGTGCGATTTCGCCGCCCCTTTCATGCCGACGAGGTCGAGGGCGGCGGCGACCCGCTCGCGGCGCTCGCCGCCCGACAGGCGGCGCAGGCCGAAGGCGACGTTCTCGGCGATGGTCAGGTGGGGAAACAGCGCGTAGTCCTGGAACACCAGGCCGACCGAGCGGTCCTCGGGCGGGCGCTCCGGCCCCTCGCCGGCCACCACCTCGCCCTCGATCAGCACGCGGCCCTGCTGCAGCGGCTCCAGCCCGGCGGCGACCCTCAGCGCCGTGGTCTTGCCGCAGCCCGAGGGCCCCAGCAGGCAGACCACCTCGCCGCGCTCCAGGGTCAGGCTGACGTCGTCGACCGCCAGGAGATCGCCGAAGGCGTGGCTGACGTGCTCCAGGGCGAGCGCGGGCATGGCGGAAGGCTGTACGGACGCGGGCGGCCGGCGCGATCAGCCGGCGCTGCGATGGCGATGATCGCGAAGCGCGTCGCCGCCGGAGTCCTCCTCGCCGGACTCCTCCTCGTCGTCGTCATCTTCGTCGTCGTCGGCGGCATAGGCGATGTCGTCGTCCGCCTCATCGTTCTCGTCGTCGTCGTCGTCTTCGTCGTCGTCATCGCCCTCAGGCGCCGCCGCGTCGCCGCCGAACATGGCGGCTTCGTCACCGGCGTCGCTCTGCTCCAGGCCCTCGGGCTCACCCAGATCCTCGGCCTGGTTCTTCTCGATTGCCTCGAGGTCGACCTCCTGCGGCAGCAGATCCTCGCCGAAGGTCTCCTCCAAGAGCTCGCGCTCGCTGCCCTCAGTGATGTCGCTGTCGGCCTCGTCGTCGTCGTCCTCGCCTTCGACCCTCTCCTGCTCGATCGAGCCGGCGGCCGGCAGCAGGCCGCGATCGCTCAGCGCCGTCAGCGCCGGGCGGGCATCGAGCAGGCCGGCGGCCTTCAGCTCCTCGACCCCCGGCAGGGCGTCGAGGGAGTCGAGGCCGAAGTGGTCGAGGAAGCTCTCCGAGGTGCCCCAGGTGACCGGGCGGCCCGGCGTGCGGCGGCGCCCCTTGGGGCGGATCCAGCCGATCTCCAGCAGCGCGTCGAGGGTGCCCTTGGAGAGGGCGACGCCGCGGATCTCTTCGATCTCGGCGCGGGTCACCGGCTGGTGGTAGGAGATCACCGCCAGCGTCTCCAGCGCCACGCGCGAGAGCTTGCGGGTGACCTGCTGCTCCAGCTCCATGCGCGGGGCGAGGTCCTCGGCAGTGCGGAAGGCCCAGCGCCCGCCGCGCTTCACCAGGTTCACGCCGCGGTTGGCGTAGAGCGCCTCGAGGTCGGCCAGGATGCGGTCCAGCTTGCAGTCGTCCGGCAGGAAGCGGGCGAGCTGCGCCGGGGCCAGCGGCTCGGCCGAGGCGAACAGCAGCGCCTCGACAAGGCGCAGGTTGTCGAAGTCCGCCGCGCCGGTCTCCTCGCCGCCCTCGTCTTCACTGTCGTCGCCGCCGGCGTCCTGATCCTCGGAGGCCGCGTCGAGGGTCTCCTCGCGCTCGGACTCGTCGTCCTCGGGCAGCTCGGCGTCCAGTGCGGCAACCTCGGCTTCTGCGGTTTCCATTTCGGCCATTTCCGTTTCGGGACTCATGCCTGCTCCTGTTGCTCTTCGGCGGCGCTGCGCAGGAAGATGGTCCCGAAGGTCCCGTCCTGGCGGATGCGCAGCTTGCCTGCCTTGCACATTTCGAGACTGGCCGCGAAGGTCGAGGCCAGGGCCGAGCGTCGCAGCAGCGGATCGGGCTGCAGGTCGCGCGGCAGGAAGGACGACAGCGTGCGCCAGCCGGGGATGGCCCCCAGCATGCTGGAGAGCCGCGCCGCCGCCTGATCGACGGAGTAGAGCTCGGAGTGCCGGATCTGCAGGCTCTTCGGGCCGGCCTTGGCGCGCTGGCGCCCGTAGGCCTTCAGCAGGTCGAACAGCGTCGCGTCGTAGCTGGTGATGGTGCGCGTGCGCAGCCGCTCGGGCGTGCCGCGCGCGAAGATGTCCTGGCCGAGCTGCGGCAGCTGCATGATTTTCTCGCCGGCGTCGCGCATGGCCTGCAGGCGCTGCATCTGGAACTTCAGGGCGGCGGCCATCTCGGCGCCGCTGGGCTCCTCCTCCGTGCCGGTCTCCGGCAGCAGCAGGCGCGACTTCAGATAGGCCAGCCAGGCCGCCATGACCAGGTAGTCGGCGGCCAGTTCCAGGCGCAGGGCCCGCGCCTCGCGCACGAACTCCAGGTACTGCTCGGCGAGGTCGAGGATGCGGATGTGCTTGAGGTCGACCTTCTGGTCGCGGGCCAGTTCCAGCAGCACGTCGATCGGCCCGGCATAGCCGTCGAGGTCGAGCAGCAGGCGATCGCGGGCGGCGCTGCGGGCGCCCTCGATGCCTTCCTCGAAGGAGACGACTTCACTCACCGGCAGAAACCTCTCAAAGCAATATCCCTTCCGGCAGGCCCGCCAGCCAGGTGAAGGCCGGCATCAGCCAGTTCACCGGCGTGCGAATCACCAGGTCGAAGAACGACAGGTTAGCACCAAAGGCCTGCCCTGCGTAGGGCAGCAGGAAGAAGGCCGCGATGAGCACGATCAGGCCGTAGCGCTCCATCCGGGCCAGCGGCGCGGCCAGCCCGATGGGCAGCAGGCCGACGGCGATGCGCCCGCCGTCCAGCGGCGGCAGCGGCAGCAGGTTCAGCACCGCCAGGATGAGGTTCAGCACGATGGAATTGAACAGCATGTAGCGCGTCCACTCGCCGGCCACCTCCGGCAGCAGCCAGGTGATGTGGAACAGCAGTGCCGAGATCAGCGCCAGGATGAAGTTGGCCATGGGCCCGGCGGCGGCGACGTAGATCATGTCGCGGCGCGGCTTGCGCAGCCGGTGGAAGGCGACCGGCACCGGCTTGGCGTAGCCGAAGACGAAGGGCAGCGGCGAGATGTAGAGCAGGATGGGCAGCACCACCGTGCCGAAGGGATCGACATGCTTCAGCGGGTTCAGCGTCACCCGGCCCAGCTTGTAGGCGGTGTCGTCGCCGTAGGACCAGGCGATGATGCCGTGGGCGGCCTCGTGCAGGGTGATCGCCAGCAGGATCGGCAGGATCCAGGTGGAGATGGTGTAGGCCTGCGCCGAGAAGTCGAGATCGAACAGCGGCATCAGGCATTATTCATGAGGCCGTCGAGACGGCGCTGCAAGGCCGCCTGGTCGACGGGCCCGGGCTTGCCCAGGCGGGCGCGGGCGGCGGCGATGCGGCGCTGGGCCTGCGCCGTCAGCGGCCCGACGGCGGCGGCGACCTGCTCCATCTCCTCGGCCTTGCCGTTGCAGTGCAGGGCGATGTCGCAGCCGGCGGCGAGCGAGGCCGTGGCGCGCTCGCCCAGGCTGCCCGAGAGCGCCTGCATGGAGAGGTCGTCCGACAGCAGCAGGCCGTCGAAACCGATCCAGCCGCGGATCACGTTGTCGATGACCTTGCGCGAGGTCGTCGCCGGCGCCTCGGCATCCAGCGCGGTATAGATCACATGGGCGGTCATGCCCCAGGGCGCGTCGGCCAGCGCCTGGAACGGCCGGAAGTCGCTGGCCTCCAGTTCCGCCGCCGAGGTGTCCACCACCGGCAGCTCGTGGTGGCTGTCGACGCGGGCGCGGCCGTGCCCCGGAATGTGCTTGGCGACCGGCATCACGCCGCCCTCCAGCATGGTCTCGCAGACGATGCGGCCGAGGTCGGCGACCAGGTCCGGATCGCCGCCGAAGGCGCGGTCGCCGATCACGTCGTGGGCGCCCAGGAAGTGCAGGTCGAGCAGCGGCACGCAGTCGACGTCGATGCCGAGGTCGGCCAGCTCGGCGGCCAGCAGCGTGGTGTTGATGCGCAGGGCCTCGTGGGCGCGCGCGCGGTCGTGGCTGGCCATGCGCCCGAAGTAGCTGGCCGGCGGCGCGGCGCGCCATTGCGGCGGCTTCAGGCGGGCGACGCGGCCGCCCTCCTGGTCGATCAGCACCGGCGCTTCGGGACGCCCGACGGACTCGCGCAGCGCCGTCACCAGCTCGCGGATCTGGTCCGGGGTCTGGCAGTTGCGCGCGAAGAGAATGAAGCCGAAGGGATCGGCGGCGCGGAAGAAGTCGGCCTCCTTCGCGCTGAGTTCCAGGCCCGCGCACCCGTAGATTGCCGCGGAGGGGATCCGCTGATCGTTGGTTTCTGACATCAGCGTTGCTTGACGAGGCAGTCCTGGTTGCGGGCTTTCAATTGGCTGCAGACATCAGCCGCGGCGCTGCGGCTGGGGAAAGGTCCGGTCTGCACCCGGTAGTAAGTGGTGCCCTTCACCAGCGCCGTCTCCAGGGTCAGCGGCAGGTCGCCCAGCAGGCCGGGATGCGCCGCCTTCAGGCGCTGCCATTCCTGCGCCGCCGCCGCCTCGGACTTCACCGAGGAAAGCTGCAGCACCACGTCGCCCGCGGTGACGGCCGCGGTCTGGGTGGCGGCGGGCGCCGCGGGCGGGGGCTCCGCCGCCTCGGGCGGCGCCGGAATGTCGGAGGCGCCGTTGGCGGTTTCCAGCGGCTGCTGTTCCAGCAAACGGGCGATCTGGTCGTCCTGGCTTTCGGCGCCGGACTGCGGCTTGGGGATCGGCTTCATGACGCCGCCCTCGGCCATCTGGACAGTCTCGCCCCCGGGCGCTTCGGGAATATCTTCGGCGAACTCGGGGGCGAACTCGGGCGCCTCGGTCATGTCTGCGTCAGAGGGGGCAGCGCTGCCGTCGGCCATCAGCGGCGCCTCCGGCGCCTCGGGAAAGGTCTCCTGCGGCGGCAGCTGCGCGCTCGCAGAGGGCGGCAGGGGCTCCGGCGGCTCCGGCGTCTCGGGGCGCGGCAGCAGACGCTCGGCGGTCTGGCCGTCACCCTGGCCGGGAGCCTGGCCCGCCCCCTCGCCGCCTTCGTTCAGCACGGCGATGCCCTGATGCGGCACTTCCATGCCGCCGGGCTGTTCCGGGCGCACCTTCTCCGGCATCGGCTGGGCGCGCACCACCGGCAGGTCCTCGCTGGTCATCTGGCCGGTGCCCCAGGTGTAGGCGTACCAGACGATGGCGCCGAAGCAGAACACCGCGGCCAGCGCCGTGACCACCGGCACCAGGCTGCGGCGGCCACGCAGGTCGGCCGCCAGCTCTTCGGTGTCGTCCTCGAAGGCCCGGCTGCGGCTGTCGCGGGCGCGCCGGATGCCGGTCTCGCGGGGCTGGCCCCCGTAGTTGGGATCCTTGGGGTCCTGTCCGTAGATGATCCGGCGCATCCCTTCGTCGCTGAACGCCGGCGCATCGGCGGTCAGATCGTCGTCTCCGTCTCGGCCCCGTCCGGGTCCGCTCATCTAGCGCAACTCCTCAACCGGCGTGACGCCGAAGACCCCGAGGCCGGAGGCGATCACGAAGGCCACCGCCTGCACCAGCGCCAAGCGCGCCGCCGTCATGCCCGGATCGTCCGGCAGGAGGAAGCGCAGTTCGGCATGGTCCTTGCCCTTGTTCCACTGCCCGTGAAAGGCCGCGGCCAGATCGTAGAGATAGAAGGCCACCCGGTGAGGCTCGTGCGCCTCGGCGGCGCTTTCCAGCAGGCGCGGCCATTCCGCCAGCAGCTTGATCAGACCAAGCTCCCCCGAGTCGGTCAAGCGCTTGAGGTCGGCTCCCGACAATGCCACAGGATCCAGGGAAATCCCCGGAGTCTCGGCCTCCGCGTGGCGCAGGATGGAGCGACAGCGGGCGTGGCAGTACTGCACGTAGAAGACCGGGTTGTCGCGCGACTGCTCCTGCACCTCGACGAGGTCGAAATCCAGGGTCGCGTCGTTCTTGCGGGTCAGCATGATGAAGCGGACGACGTCCCGGCCGACCTCCTCGATCACCTCGCGCAGGGTGACGAAGGTGCCCGAGCGCTTGGACATCTTCACCAGCTCGCCGCCGCGCTTCAGGTTCACCAGCTGGCAGATCTTCACGTCCAGTTCGCCCTCGCCGTCGGTGAGCGCCTTCACCGCGGCGGTCATGCGCTTCACGTAGCCGCCGTGGTCGGCGCCCCAGACGTCGATCATGATCGGGAAGCCGCGGCGGAACTTGTCCAGGTGGTAGGCCATGTCGCCGGCGAAGTAGGTCCAGGCGCCGTCAGACTTCCTGAGCGGCCGGTCGACGTCGTCGCCGAACTGCGTCGCCTTGAACAAGAGCTGCGGGCGCGGCTCCCAGTCTTCCGGCGTCTTGCCCTTGGGCGGCTCCAGCACGCCGGTGTAGGTGAGATCGCGTTCCTCGAGGAACTTCAGCACCTCCTCGACGCCGCCGGCCTCGACCAGCGCGCGCTCGGAGGAGAACACCTCCTGGTGCACGCCGAGAAAATCCAGGTCGGCGCGCACCAGGTCCATCATGGCATCGATGGCGAAGCGGCGCACCTCGGGCAGCCACTCCGCCTCATCCTTGCCGAGCCACCTGTCGCGGTCGCGCCGGGCCAGCTCGACCCCGACATCCTTCAGGTAGTCGCCGGGATAGAGCCCCTCGGGGATCTCGCCGATGTTTTCGCCCAGGGCCTCGCAATAGCGCAGGTAGGCCGAGCGCGCCAGGGTGTCGACCTGGCCGCCGGCGTCGTTGATGTAGTACTCCCGGGTGACGTTGTAGCCGGCCTTGGCGAGCAGCAGGGCCAGGGCGTCGCCGACCACGGCGCCGCGCGCGTGACCCACGGTGAGCGGCCCCGTCGGGTTGGCCGAGACGTACTCCACGTTCACCGCCTTGCCCTGCCCCATGTCGCTGTCGCCGTAGGCGGTGCCTTCCCTGAGGATGTCCGCCAGGCGGTCGTACCAGACGTCGGGCGCGAGGCGCAGGTTGATGAAGCCGGGCCCGGCGACCGCCACCTCGGTCACGTCTGCATGATTCTTCAGGCGCTGGGCCAGCGCTTCGGCGAGGTCGCGCGGCTTCTGCCCGGCCGGCTTGGCCAGCACCATGGCGGCGTTGGTGGCGAGGTCGCCGTGGCTGCGGTCGCGCGGCGGCTCGACGCCCACCTTTGACAGCTCGAGGCCGGGCGGCAGCGCCCCGGCCGCCGTCATCTGCTCAAGTTCGCCGACAACGACGTCCTTGAAGTGCTTGAAAAGGTTCATGCGTTCTTGACTCGAATATCGAAATTCTTGGCGTGCTCGTCCTGCGCGTAGCGGTCCGTCATGCCGGCGATGTAGTCGGCCACCAGGCGCGCCCGTTCCCGTTCCGGCAGCGCCTTGGCCTGCCGCTGCCACTCGTCGGGCAGGCAGTCCGGACGCGCCAGGTAGTGCTCGAAAAGCTCCTGCACCACCCGCCGCGCCTTGGAGGTCATGCGGTTGACCTTGTAGTGGCGGTACATGCGGGCGAAGAGGAAGGACCGCAGGGCGCGGTCGTTCTGGCGCATCTCGTCGGAAAAGGCAACCAGCGGCGCCGAGAGTGCGCGCACCGCCGCCGCCGAGTCCGGCCGCGCCGCCTCGACCCGGCGCCGGGTTTCCGCCAGCAGGTCGCTGACCATGTGGTCGATGAGGCGGCGGATAGTCTCGTGGATCAGGCGCGGCCCTTCCAGGCCCGGATACCTGCCCTCGACCTCGGCGATCAGCGGGCCGACTAGGGGCAGCTCGCGCAGGTCGTCCAGCGTGAACAGCCGCGCGCGCAGACCGTCGTCGATGTCGTGGTTGTTGTAGGCGATGTCGTCGGAGAGCGCCGCCACCTGGGCCTCCGCCGAGGCGAAGGTGGCGACCTCCAGATCGCGCCTGTCGCGGCAGTAGACCGCCACGGTCGGCGGCACCGTCTCGTCCTCACGCGCATTGGGGCCGGTGAGCGGGCCGTTGTGCTTCACGATGCCTTCCAGGCTCTCCCAGGTCAGGTTCAGGCCGTCGAACTCGGCGTAGCGGCGCTCCAGCAGGGTGAGGATGCGGAAGGTCTGCTCATTGTGGTCGAAGCCGCCGAAGGGTTCCATGCAGTGGTTCAGCGCGTCCTCGCCGGCATGGCCGAAGCAGGTGTGGCCCAGGTCGTGGGCCAGCGCCACCGCCTCGGCCAGGTCCTCGTTGAGGCCCAGCGCGCGGCTGATGGAGCGGGCGATCTGCGCCACCTCGATGGAGTGGGTCAGCCGGGTGCGGTAGTAGTCGCCCTCGTGGTAGACGAAGACCTGGGTCTTGTACTTCAGGCGCCGGAAGGCGCCGGCATGGACGATGCGGTCGCGGTCGCGCTGGAAGCAGGAGCGCGTCGGGCTCTCCGGCTCGGGCAGGTCCCTCCCCCGAGACTCCTCGGGCCGGCAGGCATAGGCGGCAGGCGGACTCGGGTGCAGCATGGCGGCGACCCTACGGCCTCCGTGGGTTTCAGGCAACGGCGGTTTTCCGCGCGATTCGGCGTGCTTTCCCGGCGATCTGGGGCGTTTATCGCCTAAGGACGCATTGTCCCGCCAAGCAGCCGCAGCAGCATTTTGCGCTGATGGTCCTGCGCGCCGTAGAAGACCGCGAGGACGCGGACGACCTGCGCCTCGTCGTCCACTTCGAAATAGAAGATCGCACGCTCCTTGGTGACATGACGCAGCCCCTTGCCGAGCTCCGGGCGCAGGGTTCCCTGGTGCGGGACCTTGCCCAGCGCGGCCAGGGCATCCTCGACCGCCAGGACCCGCCGGGAGGCGCGCTCCAAGGCCGTGCCGGCATCCTCACCGAAAGCGAGAAACGATTCGAAGAGAAAATCGAAGATGAGCTCAAGGTCGCGGTCCGTGTCCTCGGCACGCTCGACCCGGTAAGTCATCGACCGCCGTTCTTGCGTGCCAGCATGGCACGGGTACGCTGGCGCCCTTCGCGCAGACCGACAAATCTGCCCTGCCGCCGCTCCTCGAGGAGAGCCCGCAGCGCTGCGTTCTCAACTTCGCGCGCCTCGGTCTGCTGGCGCAGGAGTTCCAGGCCCTGCTGCAGAACGGCGCTGAGGCTCGGGTAACAGCCCTCGGCGACCAGTTCCCGGGCGAAGGCTTCCTGAGCCTCGGTGAGCGAAATCGATGCTTTGACGCTCATTGTCGTGTTCCTCGCCGAGACACCATATATACTACCCAGTAGTATACTCGAAACGTGCCGGGGCGTCCAGAAGCGCGACCGGGCCATTTGACAAGCCCGGCGGACTCCCTACATCTTGAGGGCGCTCCGGGCCGCGAAACCCCGGACAAGGTTAAGAGGACGTCATGACCACTGC
>MRWG01001719.1_pt1 | contig 12934 bp, 13 predicted proteins | sample 1013341 | NCBI WGS metagenome assembly MRWG01 (sample SAMN06117577, study PRJNA244670) | biofilm metagenome | biome: Water; feature: Cathode Biofilm; material: Biofilm; isolation source: microbial consortium enriched at the cathode of a solar microbial fuel cell | place: USA: District of Columbia ... | reverse complement strand
GTCGAAGTCCGCAGCGACGTTGGCGGCCTTGCGGCCCAGCTGCACCAGTTTGCTGTGGCCGCCGCTCTGGCGCTTGATCCAGCGCGCGATGGGGGCCGTGCGCCGGCCCATGGCGATGACCAGGTCCGGCCAGGGCGGCGTCAGTGCGTCGGAGCGCGCGGCGTCGAGCGAGAGGCGGCTGGCCCCGAGCAGGCGGTTGCTCAGCCGGTTCAGCGCGGTAAAGCGCAGCTCGCGGGTCTCGTAGGGCCAGCCCAGCGCCTCGGCCAGGCCCACCACCTGGGTGGTGTGGCCGGGACGGTCGTCGAGCAGCAGCCACAGGCGCGGCGTCGCCGCGGGGGGGCGGTCTTGGTCCGGATGGGACACCATCTCGGCTGTGCGCGACTCCAGAACGGGCATAAGAGGGACGAAAACCGGTGGCTTCGGGTACCGCTGGGGCTCGGCTTCCCCCACGAATTCCTGTGAGAGGGTCATTGCCGACGCCCGGACATAGGGTTTATATCCAGCGGCCAGTGGGGTAAAGCGCGGTGATCCACGCTGGCCGCCGTGCCCGGCGCCGCGGGCGCATCCGAAGTCCCCAAGCGATACGGGAATTTATGGCTATCTTAGTTCTGGTCCGACACGGCAAGACGGAATGGTCGAGCCAGAATCGCTTCGCCGGCTGGGCCGACGCCCCGCTGAGCGCCACGGGGATGCAGGAGGCCCGCCTTGCCGGGCAGAGCCTGGCCGCGGCCGGCCTGCGCTTCGATCTCTGCTGCACCTCCTACCTCAGCCGCGCCGCCAAGACCCTGGAGATCCTGCTGGAAGAGCTGGGCCAGGGCGATGTCGCGGTGGAACGCAGCTGGCGGCTGAACGAGCGCCACTACGGGGCTTTGCAGGGCTTCAATCGGGCCAAGATGGCGTTGCGGTACGGCAACGACAAGGTGGCGGCCTGGCGGCGCAGCTTCACCGCCGAACCGCCGGCCCTGCCTGACGACGATCCGCGCCTGCCGGCGCTCGACCCCCTCTATGCCGGGATCGATCCGGCGCTGCTGCCGCGCAGCGAGAGCCTGGAGCAGGCGGCGGCGCGAGTGGCGCCCTGGTGGCGGGAATTCCTGGCCCCGCGTCTCAGCCAGGGCCGAAACGTGCTGGTGGTCGCCCACACCAGCAGCATCCGCGGCCTGGTGCGCGAGATCGAGGGTCTGAGCGGCGAGGAAGCCGCCGAATTCCGCATCGCCACCGCACTGCCCGTGATCTACACCCTGGACGCGGAGCTGAAGGTGACGGACAAGCAGGAGTTGACCGCCGGCTGGAGCAGCCGGCTGCGCAAGTTCCTCAACAAGCACAAGCCGGGCACGCGGATTTCCTGGATTTAGGCTCATCCCGCTGGGCGGCCGGCGGCCGGGTGGGACGTTGATTGTTCCGCCCGCAGCTCTTAGTTTTGAGCGCGATTCGCGCCCCTGAAGAAAAGGCAGTCCCTCACGTGTTGTTCGCCAGAACGCCCTGGTCCGGCCGCAAGTACTTCCTGGACAAGATGACCCTGCGGGAGCTGGTCTGGGCCTATGTGACCTATCCGGCGATCCAGGTCTATGCGCTGCTCAGCGTCGTCGGCATCGCGCTCACGGCCACCTGGGGCGGCGATCCGTTGCGCCTGGCCGCGGCGGCGCTGGCGACGGTCCTGGTCTATCCCCTGGTCTGGTACGTGTTGCACCGCTGGGTGCTGCACGGGCGCGTTCTCTACAAGTTTCCGCAGACCGCGCCCTTGTGGAAGCGCATCCACTTCGACCACCACCAGGACCCCAACGACCTGGGCGTCCTCTTCGGCGCGCTCTACACGACGCTGCCGACCATCCTGATTGTGACCATCCCCATCGGCTGGCTGATCGGCGGGCCGGGCGCGGCGGCCCTGGCGGCGGCGACCGGCTTGCTGACCACCTGCTTCTACGAGTTCTGCCACTGCATCCAGCATCTGCCCTTCACGCCGAAGCAGGAATGGCTGCGCCGCATCAAGCGCTATCACCTGGCGCACCACTTCCACAGCGAGCACGGCAACTACGGCATCACCAACTACTTCTGGGACCGGGTCTTCGGTACCTTCTATGCCGAGCCCAAGAGCTTCCCGCGCAGCGAGACGGTCTTCAACCTGGGCTACACCGGCGCGGAGTCCGCGCGCTTTCCCTGGGTCGCCTCGCTGTCCGGCATCACGCCCGGCAGCGCGGTGCTGCGGCGCGGCCGCCAGGAATGACCGGCCCCCAAGTTTCGCAGACCGGGGTTTCGGACAGCGGCGGCACGCTGACGATCAAGCCCGTCGAGACCCCGGGCGATCGCGAAGCCTTCATCCGGGTGCCCTGGGCGCTCTACCGTGACGATCCGGCCTGGGTGCCGCCGCTGCTCATGGAGCGGCGCGATCACCTGAACCCGAAGAAGAACCCTTTCTTCCAGAACGCCGAAGCGCGCTTCTGGCTGGCCCTGCGTGACGGCCGTCCGGTGGGCCGCATCTCCGCCCAGGTGAACCGGGCACACCTGGACCGGCACCAAGACGCCACCGGCCACTTCGGCATGCTGGAGGCCGAAGACAGCACCGAGACCTTCCGCGCGCTGCTGCAGACGGCGGAGGACTGGCTGCGCGGCCAGGGCCTGAAGCGTATCGCCGGGCCCTTCAGTCTCTCCATCAACGAGGAATCCGGCCTGCTGGTGGAGGGCTTCGAGACTCCGCCCTCTTTGATGATGGGTCACGCGCGGCCCTACTACGCCGCGCGGCTGGAAGAGCTGGGCTACGCCAAGATCAAGGACCTGATCTGCTACCACTACGACGCCAGGCAGGACCTGCCGCCGGCGGTCGCCCATGTCCTGCGCAAGACCGCGACCTCGCAGGAACTGGTGATCCGGCCTCTCGACATGCGCCGCTATGAGCAGGACCTGGCGGTCATCATGGATATCTTCAACGACGCCTGGTCGGAGAACTGGGGCTTCGTTCCGATGTCGCAGGCGGACATCCGCCATCTCGCCAAGGAGCTGAAGCCCATCGTGCGTCCGCAGTCGATCGCCATTGCCGAGCTCGGCGGCGAACCGGTCGCCATGGCCATCGGCCTGCCCAACGTGAACGAGGCCATCGCCGACCTGAACGGGCGCCTGCTGCCCTTCGGCTGGGCCAAGCTGCTGTGGCGCCTGAAGGTCAAAACCACGAAAACCGCGCGGGTGCCGCTGATGGGCGTGCGCAAGGCCTACCACAGCTCCCTGCTGGGCGCGGCCCTGGCGATTTCGGTCATCGACAGCATTCGCCGGGCGCAAAAAGCGTTCGGCGTGGAGAGCGGCGAGCTGTCCTGGATCCTGGAGGACAACCTGCCGATGCGCCGCATGATCGAGCAATTCGGCGGCAAGGCCTACAAGACCTACCGCGTCTACGTCCGCGAGCTGGGGTCATGACCAGCGCCCCGGCGGCGCCCTTCACCGCGCTGGTGCTGGCGGCGGACCGTGGGCCCGACGATCCGGTCTCCCGGGCCGCGGGGGTGGCGCACAAGTGCCTGGCGCCGGTCGCCGGCAAGGCCATGCTGGAACGGGTGGTCACCGCCCTGGCGGCCAGCGCCCAGGTGGGACGCATCGCCGTCTCCCTGCGCGATACGGCGCTGCTGGCGCAGTTGCCGGCCCTGGCGCCGCTGGTGGCCGAGGGACGGCTCACCGCCTTGCAGGCGGCGGGCTCGCCCAGCCGCAGCGTGCTGCAGGCGGTCCGGGATCTGGGCGAAGCCTTTCCGCTGCTGGTCACCACCGCCGACCACGCCTTGCTGACGACCGAGATGGTGGACCACTTCGGGGCGGCCAGCCGTGCGAGCGGCGCGGCGGTGACGGCGGGGCTGACCGCCTCGGCCGAGCTGCTGGCGCGCTATCCGCAGTCGAAGCGCACTTACCTCACCTTCAAGGACGAGCGCTACTCCGGCAGCAATCTCTTTGCGCTGATGGGCCCGGCGGCCCTGGCGTTGCCCGAGCTGTGGCTGCGGGTCGAGCAGCAGCGCAAGCAGCCCTGGCGCATCGCCGCCGTCTTCGGACCAGTGCTGCTGCTTGGCTATCTGCTGCGCCGCTTCAGCCTGGACGAGGCCATGGCGCGCGTCTCGGCGCGCCTTGGGGTCGGCGTGGCGGCGGTGAAGATGCCCTTCGCCGAGGCGGCCATCGACGTCGACAAGCCCGAAGACCTGGCGCTGGTCGAAGAGATTCTGGCGAAGGTGTAAGCGGGCTTAGGACGACTCGGCGGCGGCCAAGTTGTCGTCGGGCTTGGGGCGCCAGGAGGCGACCATGCGCTTGGCCGTCTGCAGGTCCACCGGATAGTCGATCTCGCACCAGTCGCGCCCGCTGATGGTGACGGCCTGGATCTCGATCTGCGGGGCCAGGGCCGCGATGACCGAGAGGTACCACTGGCGGATCGCCGCGGGGTCGCGCATCGCGGCTTCCAGGGCTGCGGCAAAATGCCGCGGGCCTTCACCGCGGAAATACAGCATGCCGATGGACTCGCCCTGCACCCGCTCGGCCGGCAGCTTCTTGCCGATGTCGGTGAGGCGGCTGCCCTGCAGCTCCACCTTCATGTCGTCGTCGTCGTACTTTTCCTTGTGGTCCACCGCCAGGCTGATCGGGGCCGGCGCGCTGGCCAGCAGGGTCTCCAGCACCGGCAGGCTGAACAGGGTGTCGCTGTTCAGCAGCAGGAAATCCCCCGCCATCTCGTGGCGGGCCATCCAGCAGGTGGCCAGGTTGTCGGCGACGCCGTAGAAGGGGTTGTAGACGCAGCGGAAGCTGGCCGAGGGCCAGCGCCGGGCGCAACTCTCCAGGCGCGCCTCGACGGCGGCCAGATTGAACCCGGCCAGCACCACGATGTCCTCGACACCGCAGGCGATCAGCGATTCGATCTGCCATTCCAGCAGCGACTTGCCGCCGACTTCGAGGAGGGCTTTGGGCTCCACTTCCGTGAGGGGGAGCAGGCGCTTGCCTTGGCCGGCGCCGATAATCAGGGCTTTCAACGCGGATATGGATCCCAGGTGACGATTTTTGGCTTTCACGCAGGCGGTTTTGATCACATGTTCCTTGTGTTACGTCAACCTTTGAGCTGCCGACCGGCAGCGGATCCTGCCTGATGTTCACCCTGGCCCACATCTCCGACCCGCACCTCGGCCCGCTGCCGCCGGTCCGGGCCAGGGACCTGATGAACAAGCGTTTCTTCGGCTATCTGTCGTGGATGCGCCGGCGCCGGGGCATCCACCGTCCGGAGGTGCTGGCGGCCCTGGCCGAGGATCTGGGCGCCCGCACGCCCGACCACCTGGTGGTGACCGGGGATCTGACCAACATCGCCCTGCTGGAGGAGTTCTCCCGCGTCGCCGAGTGGCTGCATGGCCTGGGCACGCCGGAGGCGGTCACCGTGATCCCGGGTAATCACGATGCTTATGTGGCGGTGCCCTGGGAGGCTTCGCTGGCCAAGTGGCAGCCCTTCATGACCTGCGAGGCGGGGGACGGCGCCGGTGCTGAGACCAACAATCACGGCGGCCCGGAAGGCTTTCCCTTCGTGCGCTACCGCGGCCCGGCGGCCATCATCGGCCTCTCCTCGGCCCAGGCGACGCCGCTGTTCTGCGCGCACGGCACCCTGGGTACGGCTCAGCTGGAACGCCTGGGGGCGCTGCTGCGGCGCCTGGGGGAGGAGGGCCGGTTCCGCGTGGTGCTGCTGCACCACCCGCCCAGCCTGGACAAAGTCGCCTGGCGCAAGCGCCTGGTTGACGCCACGCCCTTCCGCGAGGTCATCGCCGAAGCGGGGGCCGAGCTGATCCTGCACGGCCATGACCACAGCTTCGGCGCCGAGCGGATCGCGGGGCCGGGCGGCAGCGTGCCGGTGATTGGCGTGCCCTCGGCTTCGGCCGGCCGCGAAAGCAAGCACCCCATCGCCCACTACCAGCTCTATGATATCGAGCCGGGCGGCAACGGCTGGCGCATCGGGGTCAGGGCGCGCGGCTTCGATCCGGCCAGCGGCCGCTTCAGCGAGGTCCGCAGCTATGACCTGTAAGCCGCGCCGGCCCTAGAGGTAGAGGATCGAAATCCGCAGACTGGTGAGGGCGCTGTCGATGGTGAAGAGTGTCTCCTCCAGCTCCGGCTTGCCGAAGCGGAAGCCGGGGTTCTGGGAGAAGCCGTAGCCTTCGACGGGAATGCCGAGGAAATCCCGGTCGAATTTCTTGTTCCCGTTCTCGTCATGATAGAGTGCCACCGAATAGCGGCCGCTGGCGGGGGCCTTCAGACAGAGCACGGTTTCGCCCTCCTGGGCCTCGACCCGGATCCGGTCGAGTTTCTCGCCGCTTTTCAGGAAGGTCTGGGGATCGTCCGAATAGAGAACAGCGGTGATTAGGCCCTTGGAATTGCGGACATTATCCACCGTCACCTGGACCGTGGTCGGTGCCGGGCCGGTCGTCGCGGCCACCGGGGCGGCGCACTTGGCCACCAGCGGCTCTTCGCCCCGCGCGGGGGGCGCGGCGGCAAGGGCCAGGGCGGCGGCTACCAAGCCCGCCGTCAGCAGCGGCAGGATCGCATCTTTTGACTGGACCGTGCGGGAACTGAGACCCATCTTCGCATTCCCATTCATTGCAGGCCGGAAGGGTGCCTGGAGCGGCACCATCTGATATTACGAAGCGGGGGCGGTTGCCATCCCCCGCGGCCCCCTGAGGTTCATCGGGGCGGTGCGACCGGCGTCAATGCAAGCGAGGTATGACCGCAGCGTGACTTTGTCAAGTAAGCCCAACGAGACCATGACCAAGTTCGGCTACCCCGGCAGCCTGATCCGCGACTATGGCCGCTGGGTGGTGCTACTGCGCCCGCACCAGGCGACGCTGGGCGCGCTGGTGCTGGTCTGCAAGGACGAGGCGCAGGCTTTCAGCGACATCTCGGGCGAGGCCTTCGCCGAGCTGCAGCAGGTCATCGGCGACATCGAAGCGGGGCTCGGCGCCTTCCGTCCCTATCAGAAGATCAACTACCTGATGCTGATGATGGTGGACAAAGACGTGCATTTCCATGTCCTGCCGCGCTACGACGCGGCCCAGGAGTTCCAAGGCATCGCCTTCGGGGACACCGGCTGGCCGGCGGTTCCCGACCTTGCCGGCGGTGTGCAGCCGGAGCCTGCGATGCTGGACGCCTTGGCCGCCGCGGTGAAGGCCGCCTGGCCCGGCGCGGCCGGCTAACAACGACCAGCGAGCACCAGCGGCCCCGGCCATGTCGACCATCAACAGCTACATTCTGCGGCAGACGCTGGGCCCCCTCTTCGCGGCCATCGGCATCGCGCTGCTGGTGCTGCTGACCGAGCGCATGCTGCGGCTGCTCGACCTGGTGCTCGACACCGGCGGCGGCCTGACCGTGCTGCTGCAGATGCTGGCCTTCCTGGTGCCGCACTACATGGCCCTGGCGCTGCCCGTCGCTTTCTTCCTGGGTGTGCTGCTGGCCTTCAGCCGTTTGCACCACAGCCGCGAGCTGGACGCGCTCGGTTCGGCGGGCATCAGCCTGTCGCGCCTCATGGTGCCGGTGATCATTCTCGGGATCGGCCTGTCGGTCCTCTCGGCGGCGAACTTCGCGGTGGGCCAGCCCTACACGCGCTACATCTATCGTGCGCTGGTGCACAACGTGTCGGAGGCGGCGGCCAATGTCTACCTGAAGGAGCGCACCTTCATGGAGGTGAAGGGCGTGACCTTCATGGCCGAGCGTATCTGGCGCAACAGCCAGGAGTTCGCCCGGGTCTTCATCTACGAAGAGAACGACAAGGGCCAGGCGATCGCCACCACCGCCGAGCGGGGCAGCCTCCACGTCGCGCCGAAGGGCGAGCAGTCGACCTTGCAGCTGCGCGACGGCGTGCGCCTGGAAAGCCCGATCGAGAAGCCGGCCAAAGTCATGACGGAAAGCGATACCGCGGTCGGCCAGGCGGGCGCCCTGCAGTTCGGCCAGCTGCAGGTGCCTATCGACCTGGTGGGGCAGCAGGGTTTCCGGCCGCGCGGCGAGGACGAGCGCGAGCTCACCCTCTTCGAGCTCTGGCGCTACCGCAACGCGCCGCCGCAGGGGGTGACGACGGACCAGATGCTGTCGGACTTCCACGACCGCCTGGTGCGCAGCCTTTCCGTCCTGTTCCTGCCCTTCCTGGCGGTGTCCTTCGCGCTGGGGCCGCGGCGCGCGCGCCAGGCCTATGGCATCGCCATGGGGCTGCTGATCCTGGTGGCCTATAACCAGGCCCTCAGCATCGGCAAGTCGCTGGCCTCCATCGACAGGGTTTCGCCCTTCGTCGGGCAGTGGCTGCCCTTCGTCATTCTGGCGCTGGGCAGCGCCTGGCTCTACTACCGCAGCGCCTTTATGGTGCCGCGCGGCGGCTTCAGCCGCTTCTCGCCGGTCTCGCTGCTGGAGGAAGCGGTGCAGCTGCTGCGCGCCAGCCTGCGCATGAACCGGCGCCGGCCCTCAGAATGAGTGGTCTGGCGGCATGAGCGGGCGGGCGACATGAAGACCCTGGCCGGCTATCTCACGCGCCTTCTGGTGATGCGCTTCCTGCTGCTGCTCTTCGGCATGGGCGCCTTCCTGATGGGCCTAGACCTGATGGTCAATGCCAACAGCCTGCTGACCCAGGGCGACGGCATCGAACCGCTGCTCCGCTACGTGCTGCTGCGCAGCCCGACCATCGTATCCGACCTCATCAAGATCGCCACCCTGCTGGCCGGGCTGCTGACCTTCGCGACGCTGATCCGCCACGGCGAGCTGACGGCGATCTGGGGCGCCGGTGTCTCGCAGTTCGGACTCTTCCTGCGGCTCATCCCGCTGGCGGTGGTGCTGGGCGGCCTGCAGTTCGCCGTCGACGACTTCGCGGTGCCCATCGGCTTCGACGGCCTGCGCGAGTGGGGCATCGGCGACAGCGGCGCCTCGGAGGACGCCAGCCTGACCGAGGGCGTGACCTGGATCCACGTCGGCAGCGATATCGTGCGGGTGCCCACCGCCAACATCGGGGAGGGGCGCCTCAACGACTTCACCATATTCGAGCGCGACGCCAGCGGCGGCCTGCTGGACCGCCTCGATGTCGGCGAGGCGCACTACGCCGACGGCGTCTGGGTGCTGAGCGACATCAACGAACGTTCGGCCGAGGGCGGCGCCCTCAGCCACAGCGACCGGCGCGAGTGGCGCACCTCGCTGGACCCGGAGAGCCTGCGCAATCTCAGCGCCCATCCCCGCCATCTCTCCTTCGACCAGATCAGCCGCTTCGCCGATGGTGACGGGCAGGGCACCTGGGCGCCCTACCTCTACCGCACCTGGCTCTACGAGAAGTTCAGCACCTGCCTGGTGCCGCTGCTGATGCTGCTGCTCTGCGCCGCCCTGGCGCAGCAGTCGCAGCGGACCGGCCGGGTCGAGCTGCTGTTCCTCGGCGGCATCGCCATCGGCTTCGCCTTCTTCATCTTCAACGGCATCGCCCTGGCGATGGGGGAGGTGGGCCTGCTGCCGCCGATGATCGCCAGCGTCGCGCCGCTGGTCGCCTTCACCGCCATCGCCATGAGCGTCATCTACTGGCACGAACTGAAGCACCGGCCGGCCTAGGTCCCGTCGCTGTGGCTTCCTTGACAAGCGCCGCCCGGTCCGATTAATGGAGCGAAACCGCCCCTTCCAGCACCTTGCCGCCGTCCGGAAGGGACTCCCCAAACTCCTGATTTGCAAAGAGAGTTCACTTGCTCGCTGAGAAGCAGTCACGGCCCGCAGCCGCCGCCATCGTCGGGGCCGGTGACCCCCAGGTGTGGTGCGCCGCGGCTTCCGACCGCCTGCGCCGCCAGCTCGCCCGGGCCGGTGTCACGCAGGTCGTCGATGAAGGCGCGTTGGCCGGGCAGGAAGGTTCCGTCCTGCTGCTGCGCTCCGAGGGCGTCATCGACACGCCGCTGCTGCAGGCGCTGCTTGCGGCGCCGGGCGCGGTGCTGCTCTCCAACGGCACGCCGGCGGGCGTGCCGCTGGCGGTCCATGCACCGGCCGGACTGGCGGGCGCGGCGGCCGAGGTGTTGCGGCGCAACAGTGCCGGGGAACTGCCCGAAGGCTTGCAGGCCGTCACCAGCGGCGATCTCGGCGCCTCCTACTGGCAGGCGCTGCGCAAGCGCGAGGAGCCCTACGCCCTGCTGCTGCAGGCCGGGCACCTGAAGCCCATCGAGTGGCGCATGTTCATGGGCACCTACAAGGGCGCCACCGATTTCGTCACCAAGTGGTTCTGGCCGCGCCCGGCCTTTCACGTGACCAAGCTCTGCGCGCGGCTCGGCATCACGCCGAACCAGGTGACGGCGCTGAGCGCCGTTCTGGTCGTTGCCGCCTTCTACTGGTTCTGGGAGGGCAACTGGCTGCCCGGCCTGCTGGCCGCCTGGGGCATGACCTTTCTCGATACCGTCGACGGCAAGCTGGCGCGCATTACCCTGCAGTCCAGCAAGTGGGGCAACGTCTTCGATCACGGCATCGACCTGGTGCATCCGCCCTTCTGGTACTGGGCCTGGGGCGTCGGCCTGCAGCAGGCCGTCAACCCCGACAGCCTGACGCTGATGCTTGTCGTGATCATCGCCGGTTACGTGCTGCAGCGGGTCATCGAAGGGCTGGCCATCTGGCGCCTGGGCCTGGAGATCCACGTCTGGCGCAAGGTCGACACCTGGTTCCGCCTCTTCACCGCGCGGCGCAACCCCAACCTGGTGCTGCTGACGCTCTTCGCGCTCTTCGGCCGCCCGGACCTGGGCCTCGCCGCGGTGGCCTTCTGGACCGCGCTCTGCCTGCTGCTGCACGCGCTGCAGATCGCGCAGGCGCTGTTCGCGGCGCGGCGTGGCAGGCTGAACTCCTGGATGGCGGGGCCGGCGTGAGCGCCGGCGGCGGGATGCCCAGGATCGGCGTCATCACCAACCCCGGCAGCCAGCGCAACAAGGCGGGCCTGGGGGAACTGCGGGAACTGCTCGACGGCGCGCCCAATGTCGAGCACGCCATCCTCGACAAGATCACCGACATCCCGGAGATCCTGCGCGGCTTCGCCCGGCAGGAAGTCGGCGTGGTGGCCGTGGCCGGCGGCGACGGCACGGTGCAGGCGGCCCTGACCGAGCTCTACGGCCAGCGCCCCTTCGAAAGCGACCCGCTGCTGGTGGTGGTGCCGCGCGGCATGACCAACATGATCGCCGCCGACGTCGGCCTGAAGCGGCGCGGCCTCAAGGGCCTGCAGCGGCTCCTGGCCGCCGATGCCGAGACACTGGAACGGGCCTGCCTCACGCGGCGCATCCTGCGCCTGGAGAACGCCCTGAACCATCAGCCGCAATACGGTATGTTCTTCGGCGGCGCCGGGATCACCCGCGCCATCGAGGCCTGCCGCAGCAAGGTCCATCCCTACAACATCAAGTCGGACTCGGCGGCGGCGGTGACCCTGGCGGGCCTGCTGGGCGGCTGGCTGCTGCGCGGCGGCGAGGACGGCCGCAAGGCAGGCCGCAAGGAAGGCAGTATCTTCTACGGCGACAGGATCGTGATGACCTTCGATGACGCCCCGACGCAGACGCTGGAAAGCCTGCTGGTGCTGGCGACCACGCTGGACAAGCTGATCCTCGGCAGCCGGCCCTTCTGGGGCGGCGATGCGGGACACCTGCGCTTCACCGCTATCGCCTATCCCCCCAAGGGGATGCTGCGCTATGCCCTGCGCATTCTCTACGGCGGGCCCGAGCGCAAGCTGACGCCGGAGACCTACCTCAGCCGCAGCGTGCGGCGCGTGGCGCTGGCCATGGACTGCCCCTTCACCCTGGACGGCGAGATCTTCGAGCCGACGCCGGGCAAGGAGGTCGTCCTGACCGCCGCCGACGAAGCCCGCTTTGTGAGGCTCTAACCGTGAGCGGCGACGCCCTGACGGCTTTGCGGGACGCGGAGACGGCGCAGGCGGTGGCCGCGCCCATCACCGCCATCGTCGAAGCCGCGCGCGCGCGCCACGGCGCGGCGGTCTCGGCGGTGGTCTTCTACGGCTCCTGCCTGCGCCTGGGCGACGACGACGGCAAGATCGTCGATCTCTACGTCCTGGTGGACAGCTACGCCGCGGTCTACGGCAAGGGCCTGCGCGCCTTCCTGAACTGGGCGCTGCCGCCCAACGTTTTCTATCTGGAAGCACCTTTTGAGGGGCGCCAGGTGCGCGCCAAGTACGCGCTGATCTCGCTTGCCGATTTCGAGCGCGGCGCCTCGGGACGCTGGTTCCACCCTTACCTCTGGGCCCGTTTCGCCCAGCCCTGCCGCCTGCCGTACTGCCGCGACGCGGCCGTGCGCGCGCGCGTGGTGGCCGCGCTGGCCGCCTCGGCGCGCAAGGTGGTGGGCGAGGGGCTGGCCCTGGTTGAGGGCGCCTTCACCAGCCGCGACCTCTGGGTCTCGGTGTTCCGCCAGACCTACCGTACCGAGCTGCGCGCCGAACCGCCGGAGCGGGCCGAGGAGCTCTACGAAGCCAATGCCGCGCACTACGGCGAAGTCGCGGCGACGGTGCTGCCGCTGCTGGGCGCGCAGGCGGCGGGCGAGGGCTGGCAGGCGGCGCCGCAACCGCGCGCGGGCCTCAAGTGGCTGCTGCGCCGCTGGCAGGGCAAGCTGCTGTCGGTGGCGCGCCTGGTGAAGGCGGCCTTCACCTTCCAGGACGGCGCGCAGTATCTGCTGTGGAAGATCGAAAGACACTCCGGCGTCAGCATCGCCCTGACGCCCTGGCAGCGCCGCCATCCGATCCTGGCGTCGACGGTGCTGTTCTGGCAGCTCTACCGCAAGGGCGCCTTCAGATAGCGGCGGCGCCTGTTCCGCTGCGGCCCCTATTCCGCTGCAGATTGGGCGGCTTCCCATTCCTTGAGGGCGCGGCGGGCCGCGTCGAAGACCTCGCAGACCTTCTGCACCTGGGCCGGCGTGTGGGCGGCCGAGAGGCTGCAGCGCAGCAGGCAGGAGCCGTCCGGCGTGCCCGGCGGCAGCG
>MRWG01001717.1_pt1 | contig 12944 bp, 9 predicted proteins | sample 1013341 | NCBI WGS metagenome assembly MRWG01 (sample SAMN06117577, study PRJNA244670) | biofilm metagenome | biome: Water; feature: Cathode Biofilm; material: Biofilm; isolation source: microbial consortium enriched at the cathode of a solar microbial fuel cell | place: USA: District of Columbia ... | reverse complement strand
CGAAGTGGAGGAGGGAGTAGATGGGGTAGCCCTCCCCTTGTCCCCTCCCGTAAGTCGGGAAGGGGAGGACAAGCGCTCTGCAATCGCCCATGCCAGCGAGAGGCCGTCGAGTGTGCTGGTGCCGCGGCCGATTTCGTCGAGGATGACGAGCGAGCGCGCGGTGGCGTGATGCAGGATGTTCGCGGTCTCGACCATCTCGACCATGAAGGTGGACTGGCCGGCGTGGAGCGCATCATCGGCGCCGACGCGCGTGAAGATGCGGTCCGTCAGGCCGATCGTCGCGCTCGTCGCCGGGACGCATGATCCGGTGTGCGCGAGCAGAACGATGAGCGCGACCTGCCGAATGTATGTGCTCTTGCCCGCCATGTTGGGGCCGGTGATGAGCGCGAGCCGCGCCGGCGCGTCTGGCGCGCCGAGGATCGCATCGTTCGGGACGAAGTTCTCGCCGAGCGCGCGTTGCAGCACCGGGTGCGCGCCGTCGCGGATGTCGAGAACAGGCTCATCGACGATGTCGGGCGTGATCCAGCTTCGGCGCTGCGCGACTCGGGCAAAGCAGGCGAGACAGTCCAGTTCGGCGACGAGGTGCGCGAAATCCCGAATGGCGCCCGCCTCGCGGCTCGCGTGCGCGCACAGATCATTGAAGAGCTTCTGTTCACGCTCGACGGCGCGGGACTCCGCCGTGGTGATCTTGTCTTCAAATTCCTTCAATTCGGGCGTGATGTAGCGCTCGGCGTTCTTGAGCGTTTGCTTGCGGATGAAGGAGTCCGGCGCGTGCCGCGCTTGTGATTTGGTGAGTTCGATGTAGTAGCCAAACACGCGGTTGTAGCCGACCTTGATGCCGGGGAGGTTGTGCTCCTTGACGACGAGGCCCTGGTACTCGGCGAGCCATTGGGACGCATCCGTCTGCAATGCTCGGGCTTCATCGAGTTCAGCGTCCACGCCATCGCGGATGAGGCCGCCGTCGCGCATGTGCGCCGGGGGCTCATCGATGCACATCGCCTGAATGCGATCCGCCAGCGGCGTGAGCGATGCGCGCAGTTCGTGCAAGGCCTCTCGACGGTCAGCAAGCGCCGGCGCGCCCTCCATGGCGTCGAGCAGGTCATCGAGTTTCGCCAGCGTGCCGCCCAGCGCGACCAGATCCCGCGGCGTCGCGCGCCCAACACCAAGCCGCCCCGCGATGCGAGCGGCGTCCTGCATCGGCCCGAGCGCTTTATCGATCGCGCGCGACGTCTGGCCATCTTCGCGCAATGTCGCCACACATTTCTGTCGTGATTCGATAGATGCGCGATCCGCCAGCGGCCTGAGCAGCCAGTCGCGAAGCAGTCGCCGCCCCATCGCGGTGCGGCAGCCGTCCCTGCCCTGGAACACACCAAGCAGGGAGCCATCGGTCTCTCCGGCGCGCATCGTCTTTTCGACTTCGAGCGCGCGCAGGCTGGTGGCGTCGAGAATGAGCGAGCCGCGCGGGTCCTCGCGCATGGGGGGCGCCAGGTGCGAGAGACGCGATGCGCCCCCTTCAGCGTCAAGCGCCTGCGTCTCGTGCAGATACCGAATCACCGCGCCGGCGGCGCCCAGCGCTGCGTCATCATCGCGCAGGCCAAACCCGCTGACGGTCGCAACGTTGAATTGCTCGCGGATGACTTCGCACGCTTCATCATGCCGGAACTGCCAGCTTGGGCGCGGCGTGCCGGAAACGCTGAGTTGCTCGATGATCCGAGCAGCGCGCGGCGGCGTGTCGCCGGTGGCGGTCTCAGCGATCAGCAATTCATTGACATTGCGGCGCGACAACTCATCAGCCGCGTTCAAGACCGACGTTTCAATCAAGGTGAACGCGCCGGTCGAAACTTCCACGATGGCGAGCGCGACGCGCCCGTCGTCATCGTCGCCTGAATCCAGGAAACAGATCGCGGCGAGGTTGTTCGCGGCGTCATCAGTCAGCAGCGATTCATCGCTCAGCGTTCCCGGCGTAATGACGCGCGTGACGGCCCGCTCGACCACGCCCTTGGCTTCCTTCGGGTCCTGCGTCTGCTCGCAGACGGCGACGCGGTGGCCGGCCTGAATCAGCCGACGGAGGTAGCCCTCGACGGCGTGGTAGGGGACGCCCGCCATGGGCAGGCCGCTGGATCGCTCGGTGAGTGTGAGGCCGAGGACGCGATGCACGAGGACGGCGTCCTCATCGAACATCTCGTAGAAGTCGCCCATGCGGAAGAAGAGCACGCAATCGGGGTGCTTCTTCTTGAAGGTGAAATACTGGCGCATCGCGGGGGTGGTCCGCGGATCTTTGGCGCCGGATTTCGGCTCGCGTTGGGTCGTCGTTTCGGTCATGGATCGACGGCCGAGCATACCGGCAGTGCGCCGACAAAAACGCAATCGCCCGACACAAGGCCGGGCGAGTCATGCGTTGCCATCTTGACGGGGGCAAGTGGAGCGGAAGGGGATCGAACCCTCAACCTCCTCGATGCGACCGAGGCGCTCTCCCAAATTGAGCTACCGCCCCAACTGAAGACCACCAAATGGGGCCTCCGTGGGAAAGATGCGTAGCATAGGCACTCATCCGCCGCGCCGCGAGGGGGCGGCCGATCCGATTTTCCTTACCTCGAACCCATGCACGACACGCCGCCGACAACCGACGCCGCGATTGAATTCGACGACGTTTCGTACACCTATCCGGGCGCCGCGCGATCCGCGCTGGAGCGCATTTCGCTGCGCGTCGAGCCGGGTGAGCGTCTCGGCGTGCTCGGGCCCAACGGCGGCGGCAAGAGCACGCTGCTTCAGATCGCGATGGGGCTGCTCTGGGAGCATGAAGGGACGGTCAGAGTCTTCGGCGAACATCCGAATGTGGCGCGCCGGAAGGGGCGACTTTCGTGCGTCCTTCAGAAGTGCCAGGCGGAGATGGCATTCCCGCTCTCCGTGCGCCAGGTGGTGGGGATGGGCGCCGCGCAGCGCGTTTCGCCATGGCAGAGGATGGGGCCCGCGATTCGAAAGCAAGTCGATCACGCGCTTGAATTGACCGGCGTCGAGCATTTGGCGGCGCGCCCCGTCGGGGCGCTGTCTGGCGGCGAACTCCAGCGAACGCTCATCGCGCGGGCCATTGCCACCAAGCCGGACATTCTCGCCCTGGATGAGCCGACCGTCGGCATCGACATCGAAGGCCAGGCCCGATTTAGTGAATTGCTGGACACGATTCATCAAGAGCTCAATCTCACGATCGTGATTGTCTCGCACGACGTGCGCGCGATCGCGGCTGGGTGTGACCGTGTCGCGTGTCTGGCGCGGACGCTGCACTTTCATGATGCGCCGCAGGGCCTCACGCCGCAGGTGCTGGCGGAGGTGTTTCAGCATGATGTGGCGGGCGCCTTTGGCGATGTGCATGTCGAGGCGCACCGCGCTGAGGAATGCCCCGGCGGGCATGCGCACACGCATACGTCAGGATCGGAAACCTCATGACGACGATCGATCTGTTGACGGGACCGGCGTCCGGCATGATGTGGCCGGGCGTGATCGCGGCGATCGCCATCGCGGCGCAGTGCGCTGTCCTGAGCGTCTTCATCGTGCTGAAGCGACTGGCGTTTCTGGGTCAGGGCGTCACGCACGCAGCCTTCGGCGGCGTCGGCATTGCAGCGATCCTTGGCCTGAGCGCGGGCGCCGGATTCATCGTTGTTGCTGCATTCTGTGTGGCCAGTGCTGTGGCCGTCGGGGCGTTGACCGAGCGCAAGAAGATTTCGTCCGACACCGCGATTGCGTTGTTGCTGGTTGGCTCGATGGCGCTCGGCGCCGTGCTCTTGCACATTCGATTGACGCGCATCGGTCCGACGCCGATGGCGCGGGGGTGGGAGAGTCTGCTCTTTGGTTCGATTCTGACGGTGCAGCCTGCGGACGCCGCGCTGGCGTGGATCGCGCTGGTGTTGATTGCGTTCGTGCTCTTTGTGTGGCGGCGCGCCCTCATCTTCTGGGCGTTCGAGTCCCCCGCAGCTCAGGCGTATGGCGTCGCGACCGGCGCGATGCGCATGGTGTTGCTCGTGCTCGCGGCGATCGCGATTGTCGTGTCGATGAAGCTGGCGGGCGTGGTGCTGGCGACGGCGTTGTTGGTGCTGCCCGGCGCCGCGGCGTTGCAGTTGAGCCGACGCCTCGGGGCGGTGTTTGTCCTGGCGGTGGTGATCGGTGAGGTGGGGGCCCTGGGCGGCCTCGCGCTGTCATTTGAGACGGATCTGCCCGCCGGACCCTGCATCGTGGGGTGTCTGGCGGCGATTTTGGCCCTCTCATGGGCTGTGCCGACGGGTCGGCCAAGAACTTTGGAAAAGGCCTGAGGAAAGTTCTTGTCTCGCCCAATCTCGTGACGATAATTCGGGCATCGCGGACGCGAGGCTCGGCCTGCTGACCGTCGAAAAAACGGCGCGACGCCCGAACCTGACCGCGACGACCGAGACGCATGATCGCGACTCGGGCGATGAGCCTCGGGTGACGGCCCGAGGGGAAGGAATCTGGCGGCGGGCAGTGCAGATCCGCGACGGCCAGTGCGTCTTTCCAGACAAGGAGGTGATCCAGTGACGAATTGTGACTGTACGAAGGGGCTGCACGCTTAACAGGCGTCGGCTCGACGGTGCTGACGTCGTGCAGCCCGTTCCGTGCGGATCAACGCACGAACTAACGCGCCCCGCGGTCGAGTGATCGCGGGGTGTTTTCGTTTTGAACTACCGATTGGAATTGCTCCAGTGCCATGGTCTCGCGGCGAAGCCGGGAGGCCATGCGTTGAGTGCGGGCGCATCATCTTGGCCTCGCCTGCGGCGAGACCATGGCACATTTGAGATAGGCTCAATTATCAAGCGCCGACAAATCCAAGCCCGGCCACCAGACATGAGTTGATTCTAGAGTTTGAAGTTTCGATTCAAGCGGGCTGGATTTCTTCACTCGCTACATTCTTTAAATCCAACTGTTGACCATCCAGATTCAACGATTTCTGACATCGCGGCGTCACGACCTGGGATTTCAACTGCAAAAAAACCGCCGACATCGGCAACTGCATCTTGCGGGTGATCCCAGCCGGCGCCGCATTCGTCACACTCTAGAAAGAGCGCGCCAGATTCAAGGCGTTTGTAAACGTATAGCCAGCCTTGATCGCATGATCGGCACCAAACATATCGAATGCGATTTGCCATGAATCCTAGTAGTTCCCGTTCAAATGTAGTCATTGCGAGCAGATAGTAGTTAGTGCAGGTGATAGAATTATACGGGCTTTGCTAGATGTGCAGAGCCCGCATCCGCTCCACCGCCGCCTCCAACGTCTTCATCTTTTTGCAGAACGCGAAGCGCACGAGCTTTTTCCCTTCATGCTTGTTCTCGTAGAACGCCGTCGGCGGGATCGCGGCGACGCCGATGTGTTCGACGAGGTGTGTGCAGAAGCTGACGTCGTCGTCGAAACCGAAAGGTGTGTGGTCGGTGAGGACGAAGTACGTGCCCTCGGGTTTGCGGAGTTTGAAGCCGATGTCGGTGAGGGCGCCGCAGAGGTAGTCGCGCCGGGCGCGGTATTCGGTGAGGAAGTCGTCGTAGTACGCCGCGGGTGATCGCAGCGCGGCGGCCGCGGCGTGCTGGCAGGGTGTATTCACGGCGAAGGTGAGGTACTGGTGAGCCGCGCGCACGGCGCGGGTGAGTTCCGCCGGCGCGATCGCCCACCCGATCTTCCACCCCGTCAGGCTGAACGTCTTGCCGAGTGATGACAGCGTGACGGTGCGCTCCCACATGCCGGGCAGCGTCGCCATGCGGATGTGCTCGCCTTCGAAGACGAGCTTTTCGTAGACCTCGTCGGTGATGGCGATGACGTCGTGCTTGCGGCAGAGCTGCGCGATCAAGTCCAGCTCATCGCGCGTGAAGACGTGGCCGGTGGGGTTGTGGGGGGTGTTGATGAGGATGGCTTTGGTCTTGGACGTGAACGCCGCGCGGAGTTCGGATTCGTCGAAGGTGAAGTCCGGGGCCCGCAGCGTCACAAACCGCGGCGTCGCGCCGGCCATCGACACGCACGCGCGGTACGAGTCGTAGTACGGCTCAAAGAGGATCACTTCCTCGCCGGGGTTGACGAGGCCGAGCAGCGTCGCGGCGATCGCCTCCGTGCAGCCCGCGGTGACGGTGACTTGCGCATTTGGGTCGATCACTTCTCCGGTCTCGTTCTTCCAGAACGCGGCGATGGATTCGTTGAGGATGGGGACGCCCTGTGTGCGCGCGTACTGCCCGTGCCCGGCGTTGATCGCATCGATCGCGGCCTGCTTCACGTGCTCCGGCCCGTCAAAGTCCGGAAAGCCCTGGCCGAGGTTCACCGCGTTGTGCTGGATCGCGAGGCGCGAGATCTCCGCGAAGACGGTGGTTCCGAAGGCGCTGAAGCGATCGGCGACGGGCATGGCGGGCCTCCTGGCAGTGGCGGGAACGCGCGTCCCCCGGAGCGCACACACTACCGGTCTGAGGAGATGGATCGAGCGTCTTGCCAAGCCGATGATGACCCGTATAATCGCCTCCCCACGTCGAGACGGGGTGCCCCCCGGAGGCGTGGACAGCCGCCTGGGCGGCGACATGCGGGTGTAGCTCAGTGGTAGAGCGTCACGTTGCCAACGTGAATGTCGGGCGTTCGAATCGCCTCACCCGCTTTCGAAGGAGCCCCCTCGAGATTTGCAACGCAAGTCTTCAGGGGGCTTCTTCGTTTTTGCGCCACATTTCGTCACGGTCGAGCTCTCGTCCCATGTCGTGCAGGATCGCCCGGATTTGTGGCGCTGCCTTTTTCGCTCACTCTCGTCAGAGCGGTGTTTGGTTAGCGATTCAGGACACGACATTGGCAAATGGAGGGGGCAGCAGTCGTTCGCCAGACCTGAGTGCTCTCATGCCGGGATCCCCTCGTTGCGGCACGGGACTCGCCGCGCGGCAGCGAGGCGGGATCCGAGTTCAGCCGCGTCATGGAGCGCCTGCTCGCGCGAGCGCTGGTGCCGATTGTCATCGAACTCCTGGTACTCCGAGGCAATCTCGTAGATGTCCTTTGCGGCGATGCCGAGCAGGCGCGTTGCAACGGTTCGCAGATGTGGATTCATATGGTTCCACCCATCGCGAACGCCGCCCGGCTCGAAGCCGAACTCGCCCCTGGAGGAGAGCACGACAAGCGACTTGCCGCTCAGCGTGCTTTGGATCGGAAAGTCCCCCCGCTGAAGGTCGAACGAGAACGTCTCGCCGGGCCGGACAATCTGATCGATCCAGGCTTTCAGGGATGCGGGAAGCCCGTAATTGTAGAGCGGCGCGCCGAGCACGAGAACATCAGCACGCCGCACTTCGTCGATGAGGGTCTCAGATTCTGCGAGCATGTCATTCATGGCCGGAGTGCGCTGCTCAGGCGGCGTGAATGCGGCACGGATCGATGCTTCACTCACAATGGAGGGTGGCTGACGACCGACATCTCTGGGCACGACCTGAACATTCGGTTCGCTCGTGCGCCAGCCGTCGATGAATCGGTCGGTCAACTCACGGGTGATCGAACGATCAAGACGGGCGCTCGCGTCAACTCGCAATAAGACCGTCATGCTGTATCTCCTTTGTGCTTGGGGGACACTTCGCGCGAGGGGTGATGGAGCAGTCGCGCGCCTGCGAATCAGCCGACGAGGTGTATCCACCCCGCCAGCCGAACGGGGAGAGCGGAGCGATTCTTCGAACTACTCGGCGTGCTCGCCGAACAGGCCGGGCCAGTTGGTGTTCGCGCGGGAGACGCTGCCGTCGAAGTCGGCATTGAATTTCTGAAGGATGTCGGCGTTCACGTTGAGGTAGAGCTTGTCGTTGCGGACTTGCGCCGTCGTGATATCCACCGGGAGCAACATGTTGATCGACACACCGTAGGCGCAGAAGCCGCCATATTGCGGCGCGAAGCGGTCCGGGTTGGCGAGGAACCGGGCCTTGCTTCGTTCGGAGGCGAAGAGGTAAGTCGCGCCCGCGTGCTCGGCTCGGATCATGGGGGATCCGTTGAGCGGCGTATCGCTTTCAAAGAAGCTGACCGGATCAAAGCCGTCAAGGCCGATGCCGCTTGCGCCTGAGACGTTCACGAGATGGCCTCGGGCGGCCGCGATCTTCTCAACCGCTTCGTCCGTGCTCCATACGTCGCTCGCGATCATGCGATAGTTGACGAACGCCGCTTCGAATCCGTCATAGCCGGGGAGCTTCGCGGCGGCTGTCGCGTCTGACACGATTGCGACTTCAAATCCTTCCTCGATCAGGTTTCGCATGTGGGATTCGACGCACAGGTTCGCCGACATACCCGCGATGACGACTTGATCGATACCGGCCTTGCGGAGCTGGAGGGCGAGATCGTTGGAGTCGGGACCGTAGACCTTGTGGGGGCTGACAACGATGGTGATTCCGTCGTTGATGTACGGCTTGTATCGCTCAAGCCAGTCGGCGCCCGATCCCTCGATGCCTTCGGTGTACAGCGGTCCCTCGCGGTTGAACATGTTGATGTCATGCATCAATGTTTCAAGCGCGCCTTCAAATTTCCATGTGTGATCGTGCGGGTAGTAGTAGTGGGGGCTCACGAAGACTCGTGCGTCTGCGCCTTTAGCGGCCTGAAATAAGCGCTCGATGTTTTCGACCGTGCCATTCTCGGTGACACTTTCACCAACAACGCCCCAGGTGACGCCTTCCGGGCTCAGAAAGTCATTCTGCGGGTCGATCACAAGCAGCGCGAAACTGTTGCGGTTGAGCTCTACGCCCGGGCGAGGAATCGGCGCATCATCGCGCAGTCCATCGATGTAGTGAATCCGGTTGGTCTGATTGTGACGGTCTTCTGCGTCGCGATTGGTTGATTGGGCCATTGCCGCGCTGGTTGTGATTGTGCAGGTTGCGAGCGTGGCCATCGTCATGCTGTTGCGGTTCATCCTGAGTTCCTTTCTGTGAGATTGAGTCGTGATCGGGGAGCGCATGGAGTGAGTCGAAACGTCCGTTGGATGCGAACGGGCGCAGAAGCGTGGTCATTGAACGTCTGGGATGCCTTCATGTGACTGTGGCCGCGGCCCCGGCGCGGGCCAACGGAATCGGCGGTCCGCGTCGGTGATTGGCACATCGTTGATGCTGGCCTCCCGACGACGCATGAGGCCGGCGTCGTCGAACTCCCACAGTTCGTTGCCGTAGCTGCGAAACCACTGGCCCTTGATGTGGCGCCACTCGTACTGGAACCGCACGGCGATACGGTTCTTGCGGAAGCCCCAGAGGGACTTCGCGAGTCGGTAGTCAAGCTCCTTGTTCCACTTGTCTTGCAGGAACGCCCGGATCTCGCCCCGACCACGGAGAAACGTGTCGCGGTTGCGCCATTCACTGTCGGGCGAGTAGGCCAACGAGACACGGTCAGGATCGCGGCTGTTCCATGCGTCCTCGGCGGCGCGAACTTTGGCGATCGCAGTTTTGAGTGAGAACGGTGGTCGGGGAGGGCGCGACGATCGCGCAGACGCCAAAGCGTCAGTGGAGAATTCGGGTGTCATGAGTCGCTCCTTTGGACGACGCTCAGAACTGTCGAGCGATCGTCGAGGCTTACTTTTCGTGAACGGTTTCGGCGAGTTCCGTCGGCGCCCATCCTGCCGCTGCAAACGCTGCATCAAGCGGCGTATTCGCGACGTGGTTGGTGTAGTTGGACATCACCTTCAGCGAAGTGCCGAGAATGACTTCCAGGATGGTGCGGTTGGTGTAACCCGCGCCGAGCAGTTCGTCGATGTCGCTTTGCTCAGGCCAGCCACGGCTCTCGTTGACTTTGATGGCAAACACGCGGAGCGCTTCGAGCTTCGGATCTGACAGCTCCGTGCCATCGCGAAGCGCCTCGATGATGCTTGCCTGCACACCTTGAATTTCAGCAATCTTGGTGTGCGCGGCCATGCAGTAGGTGCAGCCATTGAGTCGATTATTGACCATCAGGATGATCTGACGCTCAGCTGGCGACAGGTCCGTCTGGTCGAAGATGTTCGAGAGGGTCATGTATCCCTCAAGGAGCGCCGGCGATCCGGCCATGACCCCGAGCAGGTTGGGAAGGAACCCGAACGCCTGCTGAGCGCGTTCGATAAGTCCCTTGGACTCCGGTGCGGTCTGCATGGTGTGAAGAGGAATGGTGGACATGGTGGATCTCCTTCCGGCCAGGCATGGCGATGTCGTCCCCGGCGAGACGCTCGCCGGGCTAATTCGCATGGGTGATGCGGTCTCGAAATTGCCCCCACGACTCCTGTCATCTCGACTGTCGCTAAGGTGTGTCTAATTTACTAACTAGTCAGTATGTGTCAATGGCTTTTTAGAGGAAATTCCAAAAAATAGCTCTCTTGGCATTCTATCGCCGAATTCTGGTTGGTTGTTGATCAGTTTGCGTGAGTTCAGACTGGACAATTCAAGGGTTTAGCTTATTGTCTAGTCAGTATAGATATTGACTGGAGCCGAGATAGGGAGTCATCCGTGCCCCCAAGCCGACGAAACGATCTAATCGAAGCCGCGATGCATGTCTTCTACAGGCGCGGATTCCACGCATCGAGCCTCGATGACATTCTGGAAGAGGGCGGCATCAGCCGGCCGACGCTGTACAACCACTTCAAGTCAAAGGACGAACTCATCGTGGCGGCGATGCGCCGGCGCGACGAGCTCTTCCGCAACAGGCTGATGAAATACGTGGAATCAAAGGGCAAAACGCCGCGGCAACAAATCGAAGCGGTTTTCGACTTTCACGAAGATTGGTTCACAGGCAACGAATTCTGCGGCTGTATGTTCATCAATGCTTCCGCTGAATTCTCGCACGCTGACGCCGCGCCGCGCCGACTCGCCGCAGAGCACAAGATGGAAATTGTGCGATACCTCCGGGGACTGTGCGAAGCCGCCGGGTGCGAGGATCCCGCGAGCACGGCGGAGCAACTGAATATTCTCATCGAGGGAGCGATCGTCGCGGCGCGCGTGGTCGGGCAGGTGGTTGACGGAGGCGCCGATCCGGGGGTCTCGGCAAGACGTGCGAAGCAAATGGCGATACACGTGATTGATCGCAGCTAGCGTGAGATAGCGTTTCATCAGTCCTGTAGGAGTTGGAGTCAGTCAAATTTCACCGCCTTCGGTGCAGTTCCATATGCCGCGATATCCCATTCGCTGGGTGTTCTGACCAATTCAGACTGCATGATTCATGGCATCCGAAGTGTCAGTAGGGTGGATGCGCCATGATGAACACCGTCAATCAATCAGAGCCGGCTCAACGATTCTGGCGGCGCATTCAACTGCGGAGCCTGATTCCCTATGTCGGGTTTGGAGCGGCGCTGGTGATTGCTGTCGCGGTCCTGGGCCGCGAGTTCAATGATCACATTGACGCGATCGAGGCGTGGCTGACGGCAATTCATCCGTGGGGGGCCGTGGTGTACCTCGGTCTGTTTGTCGTGATGAGTTCGCTGCTGGCGCCGAGTTCGGTGCTGGCCATTATCGCCGGCGCCCTGTTCGGGTTGGGATGGGGCATGGTCGCGGCTATTGCGGGCGCGTTCGTGGCGTCGATGTGCCAGTACGCGCTGGCGCGATGGCTGTTTCGAGGATGGTTTCAACGAAAGCTGTCGGAACGCCGGCAGCTTGAATCAATCATGCGCACGCTCACGACCAAGCCCCTTCGCACTCAGTTCATGATTCGCCTTGTCCCGTTGAGCGACGCCATCGGGAGCTACGCCCTCGGCGCCGCGGGGGCGCCGTTTGGAACGTATGTCCTGGCGTTGTTTGGGCTCGTGCCGGGGTTGTTCTTGGAGATCTATTTCGGGCACGTCGGCAAACATCTGGCGCGTCTGGCCAGTGGGGATTCCACCAGTGTGGGGTCACACGATGTCGCGCTGGTGGCGGGGTTGGTGATTGCGCTCATCGTCATGGTGATCTTGACCATCAGAGCGCGGCGGGCGCTGCAATCGGCGGAGCGCGATTCGGGCGAGACTGAGCTCGACGCGGCGCCAGCGTCCCTGGCTTGATCGAACGGCCCCCGCCTCCCTTGAGAATTGGTCCGCGAACCCGCTGGAATACCCCGGGGTGTTCGGCGTAGAATCAGGCCACTCCATGAGGGGCGCATGGCGGACGGCGATCGACATGAATTCGACACCGAGGCGCCAACGGCTGAGCAGTCGTCGCGTCATAGCGTGGACCCCCTTGTCGGTTGCACGATCAACGACGTCTATGAGATTCGCGAGCGTCTGGACGCCGGCGGCATGGGCGTGGTGTATCTGGCGTGGGATCGAGGACTCCATCGGTACGTCGCGCTGAAGGTGATTCGGCCGCACGTGCTGAACGTCGGGAACGCGTCGGACGCGTTCGGTGAAGCCGCGCGCCAAGCGAAGATTGAACATCCGGCGTTCGTCGGCGTGTTGCACGCGTCAACGTTTCGACATCCTGATGGCGACGGTCGCGCGTTCTTCGTCATGGAGTATGTCAAAGGCGGCGCGCCGATCATCTCCCATGCGATGTCCAACGGACTGTCGCGCGATGACCGATTGCGCCTCTTCGTGCAGTTATGCGAGGCGATTGAGCATTTGCACGATCACGAAGGGCTGATTCACTTTGATCTGAAGAATGCGAACGTGCTCGTTGATGATCACGGCGCTGTGCGCGTCATCGACCTCGGCGTCGCCAGGACTTTGCGCGATCAATCCGCGGAACTGCCCGGCGGAACGATCTCATGCATGAGCCCTGAGCATGTGCGCGGGCGCGTTGCGGATCTGGACCATCGGTGCGACATCTGGTCGCTGGGTGTGATTCTGTACTTATTGCTTTCGGATGGCCGTCCGCCATTCAGCGCGGTCGGCAACGCGGCGGATTCAGCTGAAGGGTTGCGCCACGCGATTTGTGAGTCTGAGCCAGACGCGCTTGAGGCGCCGCCGGAGTTGCAGCGCGTGGTTATGCGAGCGCTCGCAAAATCGCCGTCGGATCGGTACGACCGAGTGGCGGGCATGCGAGAG
>MRWG01001716.1_pt1 | contig 12946 bp, 11 predicted proteins | sample 1013341 | NCBI WGS metagenome assembly MRWG01 (sample SAMN06117577, study PRJNA244670) | biofilm metagenome | biome: Water; feature: Cathode Biofilm; material: Biofilm; isolation source: microbial consortium enriched at the cathode of a solar microbial fuel cell | place: USA: District of Columbia ... | reverse complement strand
GTTCCGCGGCAGCGTCACCGTGGAGGACGGCGTCATCACGGCGGTGGAGGAAGGCGGCGCCGTGGCGGGCGACGCCCTGGACTGCGGCGGCGAGATGCTGATCCCCGGCCTGGTCGACCTGCACACCGACCACTGCGAGCGGCACGCGGTGCCGCGTCCCGGTGTCCACTGGGAGCCGCTGCAGGCGGCCATCGCCCACGACGCCCAGGTGGCCGCGGCCGGCATCACCACGGTCTTCGACTCCCTGGTGGTCGGCCTGCGCGATGCCGACCAGACGCGCCGCGACCTGCTGGGCCAGATCATGGCCGCGGTGGAAAAGGGCGAGGAGCTGGGCGTCTTCCGCAGCCAGCACCTGCTCCACCTGCGCTGCGAGGTGACCGACCCGACCCTGCTGGACCAGATCGCCCCGCAGATGGACCACCCGCTGCTGCAGCTCGTCTCGGTCATGGAGCACACCGTCGGCCAGCGCCAGTTCCCCGACCCGGAGAAGTACCGCGAGGTGCTGGTGAAGCTGTTTCACGTGCCCGAGGACCAGGTGGACGAGCGCTTCCGCCGCGACGCCGAGGCCTCGCGCACCTTCGCGCCGACCTATCGCGAAGCGGTCTGCCGCATGGCGCAGGAACGCGGCATTCCCGTCGCCGCCCACGACGACGAAACCCTGGAGCACGTGGAGGAGGCGTCGCGCCTGGGCATGACCCTCTCCGAGTTCCCGACCACCATGGTGGCGGCGGAAGCGGCCAAAGAGCGCGGCATGACCACGATCATGGGCGCGCCCAACGTGGTGAAGGGCGGCAGCCAGTCCGGCAACCTCTCGGCCCTCGACCTCGCCAGGGCGGGCCTGCTGGACGTGCTGGCCTCCGACTACGTGCCGATCTCCATGCTGGCCGCCACCCTGCGCCTCACCGAGGCCGATGTCGGCATGAGCCTGCCCGAGGCGGTGAAGATCTCCAGCCTCAACGCCGCCAGGGCCACGGGCCTGGACGACCGCGGCGAGATCGCCCCCGGCAAGCGCGCCGACCTGTTGCGCGTGCGCAAGGTCGGCGACCACCCGGTGATCCGCACGGTCTATACGGCGGGCAGGCGGGTGGCGTAGGCGACTTTCGGTACTACGCATTCGAGGCTTGGCCCGACACAGGCCGCTCGAATTGCGTTCCTTGCCTTGGCCTGCGCTGTTGACCTCTTGGGTCCAGCACCAAAAGCCAATCGTCGCAATGCCCGATGGTTATGAGAAGCGCCGGCCTTCGCAGCCCGGCGCTTCTCATTGTCAGCGCAAGGCGAAGTCTCCTTTCACGAATAAATTCAGAGTAGAAGCTGGAAAAGAAGTGGGCATTGCCACCTCAATGCCGCTCGGTCTGCTATAGTGTATGCAGCACGAAAAAGAGCATTGAGGTGAACCTTTCTGTATTTGCTTTCGACAGTCTGACTGAATCGGTCGACCAGCATTGGAGGCGATACCATGCACCCGAAGCTTCGCTCCAGGATGATTTTCCTCTTCACCGTTCTGGCGCCGCTCCTTCCGGCTGCTGTGCAGGCCGAGTCGGACGCCACCGTTACCGGGGTCACGCCCGGGGAAACCGTGGTCATCAGTGACGGGGTGGCGTATGCCCGGGCCGTATCGCCTCAACATCTGACGGCCCATGTGGCGGTCAAGGGCGGCAAAAAGAACGTCTTCGGCGATTGGAAACTGATCAAGGGTTGGCGTGTGACGTTAACCCTCGTCGCGGAGCACGGCGCCGGGTCGCAGACTTTCGACGAGTTTGCCTACAAGGAAGTCTACGTAGTCCATGAGCGGCCGCGTCGTGTTTCAGAGACCGTCCGCCTCGTCATCCCGGCAGAGGTCTATGGCGATTGGGCGCTCAGGCGCTGTAACGCCGAACTGGACCGCCGCCGGGATGCCGGTCAGCGCCAGGTGAACGTTCTGCGGCAAGACGTAGTTATCGGCGTCAATGTGCGCGCCACTATGCATATTGACTACCTGGTAGGCGGGAACGGCGCAGAGGAGGTCCTACCAGGCTCCAGCGCGGGTCCGACGGCTTTCCATGCGCATACCAAGATCACCTGCAAGGCTTTCAGCGCGCAAGGTCCGCAGGTTTCCACGGGCCTGTCGAGCGAAAGTCCCAAGGTGACGGCGGCGCATTTGACGATCATCGAGCAATATGGTCCTTCTGGTCTGTGCAAGCTGAACCTTTCCGGCAAGATCGACGGTCCCCCTTCCGCCACCTTCGCCTTCCGCTACGAAGACGACGAGGGCCATAGAAGCGACCGCAAAACAGTGAAAATCGACCATACCGGCTCGGCGCTCTTCTCCCACAGCTACAACGTCAAGAACGACCTGCATTGGGAAGAGCACGGCAAGGTCCGCATTGTCGGCGATGGTTTTGCCTCTCCCTGGGCGACCTACCGGATGGATTGCGTCGAGCCCGGCGCGACCGCGTTGCAGGCCACTCTGCCGCCCAGGCTTCAGATGCGGGTGGTGCCGGTGTCCAGGGAAATCGTCGATGGGCAGCTCTGCGTCAGCCGGGTGAAGCTGGAGGCGCAGATCAAGGGCCAGGGGCCCATGTCCGGCACGGCCTCCTTCGTCGGCGACCACTATTTCTCCAAGCCGCAGTCCTATAGCGTCAACACGGGCAAGACTGTCACCGTGGTGGCCTTTCGTGATCTGACCTGGAAGGCGAAGAAGGTCGGCGGCTTCACCGCCAATACCTCGGGCGGCAATGAACCGAAGTCCAAGACCCTCAAGATCGGCTTCAACGTGACCAACCAGAACAACGCCGTGATTGCATCCCTGCCGCGCAAATCCTTCGTCTACAATTGCGTGAAGAAGCAAGGCGCCGTGGGAGCGAGTGGCGCAAACGGCACTCCGGTCGTCCCGCCACAGCCGAAAGGTGACACCGCCGAGAAAGCGACCCCTGCGACCAAGGCACTGCAGTCCGTACCGCTCAAAAGCAATTGAACTGCAGGCGCGCCGACCTGCTGCGCGTGCGCAAGGTCGGCGACCACCCGGTGATCCGCACGGTCTATACGGCCGGGCGCAGGGTGGCGTGAGGCGCTCGTGCCTTCCCCCTCACCCAGCTACGCCTAGGCTCGTGCCTCGCCAAGGCTACGCAACCCTCTCCCGCCAGGGGAGAGGGTTTGTTTTGTTGCCCTCTCCCCCCAAAGCCCTTTGGGTGGGAGAGGGAGCGGCCCGCGTCAGCGGGAGGGTGAGGGGGCCGCTTGCGGAGATCTTGGCGGTTGAGGCAAAGTTGGCGCCGAACCGACCACTGCGCCAGTACCAGCAATCATGCTCATCCGTGAAGACGACCTCAGCGGCCCCGAGATCAAGGCCTTGCTGGAAGCGCACCTCGATCTCATGCGATCCATCTCCCCGCCGGAGAGCGTGCATGCCCTCGACCTCGATGCCCTGCGCGCCCCGGAGGTCACTTTCTGGACGCTCTGGGAGGGCGCGGAGCTGCTCGGCTGCGGCGCGCTGAAGCAGCTCGACCCGACCCACGGCGAGATCAAGTCCATGCATACCGCCCAGGCGGCGCGGAGGCGTGGCGTGGCGCGGCGCATGGTGGAGCACATCCTGGAAGAGGCGCGGCGGCGCGGCTACCGGCGGCTCAGCCTGGAGACCGGCGCCACCGAGGACTTCGCCGCGGCGCGCGGGCTCTACAGCGGCTTCGGCTTCACCACTTGCGCGCCCTTCGCCGACTATGTCCTCGACCCCTTCAGCGCTTTCATGACCCTGGAACTGGAGCAGGCGGCACGTGCCGGGTAAGAACACCGTCGTCACCTCGATCAACGCGCCCGGCGAGAGCCGCTGCGTCGACGTTTTCCTGCGCCCGGACGGGTCTTTCGGCTTCGAGGAGTATCGCCGCGATGCGGAGGATGCGCGTGGCTGGTTCCCCATTGGCTTCTTCGGTGACGGGGTCTTCGACAGCGCCGAGGCGGCGCTCGATGAGGCGCGGCAGCGGGTTTCCTGGCTGCCGGAGGCCCTGGCGGGCAACCAGCGGCGGTGCCGTAACCCTTGACCGCTCTCGCGGATCGCTCTAGACGGCAAGGGGCCCCAGTCCTTGCGGGGGGAGCCCTTAGCGATGTCGCGTTACTTCGTCTTTGCCGCCGTCGTCTTCCTGGCCGTCATCTTCGCGGGCCTAAGTTTCTGGCAGGCCTGGTTCCTCATCGGCTTCTTCCCCCTGCTCGCCATCGCCCTGCTCGGCGTCTGGGACGTGCTGCAGCCGCGCCACGCCATCCTGCGCAACTACCCGGTCATCGGCCACATGCGCTGGCTTTTCGAGGGCATCCGCCCGGAGATCCGCCAGTACCTCATCGAGAGCGAGCGCGACGAGGAGCCTTTCAGCCGCGCCGAGCGCTCCCTGGTCTACCAGCGCGCCAAGGGCGTTGAGGACAAGCGCCCCTTCGGCACGCGGGAGAACGTCTACGGCGCGGGCTACGCCTGGCTCACCCACTCCATGGCGCCCAAGCCGCCGAACCATCCGGATTTCCGCGTGAAGATCGGCGGGGCGGCCTGCACGCAGCCCTACGAAGCCTCGGTCTACAACATCTCCGCCATGTCCTTCGGCGCGCTGAGCGGCAACGCCATCCTGGCCCTCAATACGGGCGCGAAGCTGGGCGGCTTCGCCCACGACACCGGCGAGGGCAGCATCAGCCGCTACCACCGCCAGGGCGGCGGTGACCTGATCTGGGAGCTCGGCAGCGGCTACTTCGGCTGCCGCGGCGCCGACGGCCGCTTCGATGCGGCGCGCTTCGCCGAGCAGGCGCAGGCCGAGCAGGTGAAGATGATCGAGGTGAAGCTCTCCCAAGGGGCCAAGCCGGGCCATGGCGGCATGCTGCCGGCGGCCAAGATCACGCCCGAGATCGCCGAGGCGCGTGGCATCCCCATGGATCAGGACTGCATCTCCCCCGCCGCGCACAGCGCCTTTTCCACGCCCATCGAGTTCATGCACTTCCTGCAGGGCCTGCGCGAGAGCTCAGGCGGCAAGCCGGTGGGCTTCAAGCTCTGCATCGGCCACCGCTGGGAGTTCATGGCCATGGTGAAGGCCATGCTGGAGACCGGCATCCGCCCGGACTTCATCGTCGTCGACGGCAAGGAGGGCGGCACCGGCGCGGCGCCGGTGGAGTTCGCCGACCACCTGGGCACGCCGCTGGCCGAGGGCCTGACCTTCGTGCGCAACACCCTGATCGGCGCCGGCCTGCGTGACGACATCCGCCTGGGCGCCGGCGGCAAGCTGGTCAGCGCCTTCGACCTGGTCTTCGCCCACGCCCTCGGCGCCGACTGGTGCAACTCGGCGCGCGGTTTCATGTTTTCCATCGGCTGCATCCAGGCGCAGTCCTGCCACACCAACCGCTGCCCCACCGGCGTCGCGACCCAGGACCCCCTGCGCCAGCGCGCCCTGGTGGTGGAGGACAAGGCCCAGCGCGTCGCCAGGTTTCACCGGAACACCCTGCACGCCCTGGCCGAGATCGTCGGCGCCGCCGGCTTCGACAAGCCCGACGACCTGCAGCCGCGCCACATCATGGTGCGCCAGAAGAGCGGCGAGACGCTTTCCGCCGAGGAGGCCTACTGGACCCTGGAGAAAGGCGCCCTCGTCAACGGCGATTGCGACAAGACCGAGTACACCCGCTTCTGGGACATGGCCCGCGCGGAAAGCTTCCGGCCGGTGGGGTGAGGGGAGCGGGAGCTAGGCCGCGCTCTATATCTTGGTCGACATGCTGCCGTCACTGTGTAGGGGTGGCGAAGTCAGCTCTTGACCCTGAGCGGACAATGGACTGCATAAGCTGTTCACAGCGCCGGATCGCAACTGCACGACAGCCCAACCTAGGTTCCGATGGCAGAAGATGCTGGTAGTCACCTTGCCGGGCGACCAAAATGGCTACGGTGGTAGACTGCGATTAGAGTTGCGAGACTGGCGGAATCAAATCATCACATGGCAAATCTTGTCTACGAATACGAAATCCCCGACATAAACCGCCCGATTTCCGAGTCGGAGCGCGGTCTTGGCGCAAGCGGTGTACTAATCCCGTTCAAACCAGTGCAACTACAGCCCGAGCAGGTGATTGGCCGCACCATCGATCAGCTTGAGCCATATCTAGGTACGTATGGCATGGGTGGCCCGGGCTTCTTCGGGCTGAGGCTTGGAGCGGAGTGGCTTGTCATTGCGATTTGGGGTGCAGCGGAATGGATTCACGCCAATGATCTGCTGGTAGCTGACGGCTTTCATGACAATTATGGTAGGCCGACTCCGTGGTTGTCAGAAGACGGCGATAGGCTCTCAGAATGTGTGGTCGGCGAGCGCATCATCTCTATTGAAATCGAGCGTCACAGATTCAAGCTGGTGTTATCCAATGACCTTGAACTGATCATTGAGGAATCTGCGACCAGGCGCCCGATCCTTGAGGGCACTAAGGAGCCTCGCGCTTTTAGTCCGGACGATGACCTTAGACGAGTAATCTTTTTGTCTCCTACAGCAGAAATCTGGGTGTAGCCGGTCTAAAACTGGAAGCCCGCTCCTGGTACATAGCTGACATGCAAAAGCGAACCTCGAGCGGCTTGGCGGGGACGCCGGCTACGATGCTGTAGGGGGCGACGTCTTTGCCGACCACCGCGCCAGCGCCGAACATGCGAATTCCGGCGCAGCGGGCGACACGCGAAAAGTCATGCCGTTCAGTCGGGGATGACCGCTGTGCCGTCGATCTCGACCAGCCATTCGGGGCGGGCCAAGGCCTGTACCACCACCCCGGTGGAAACGGGATGCACGCCCTTGATGTATTCGCCCATGGTCCGGTAGACCGCCTCGCGGTGGCGCACGTCGGTGAGGTAGACGACGACCTTCACCAGGTGCTCCATGCTGCCGCCGGCCTCTTCGATCAGCTGCTTGATGTTCTGCATCACCTTGTGGGTCTGCGCCACGGGATCGTGGCTGTCGATATTCACCGCGTCGTCCAGGTTCTGCGGACACTGGCCGCGCAGCCAAACGATCCTGCCCCCGCTTGTGACCACCGCCTGGCAGAGGTCATTGTCCAGGTTCTGCTCCGGATAGGTGTCCTTGGTGTTGAACTTGCGAAGGCGGGTATGGGCCATCTCGGTCTCCGTCTGGTCGGCTGTCAAACTGCGCGAAGCTGCGGCGGAATCAGAATAGCCGCTCTGCCGCCCGGCCTGGCAATTCTAAAAGCGTGATCCGCGCCTCCAAATCCGTCACGGCGAGTGGACACAAACTGGCCAAGGCCTATTGAATACATGATTCTACAAATCCGATGGATCCCCTAGACTGACGATAGACCAACTGAAGCTCCCGGAATTCCCAAGAAATGGCGACCCACGAATGTCCGTTGAGAAAGTAGAGACGCTCGTTGTCGGCGGCAGCCAGTCGGGCCTGGCCATGAGCGAGCACCTGAGCAACAGCGGTGTGCCTCATCTGGTCCTGGAGCGGCAGCGGATCGCCGAGCGCTGGCGCTCCCAAAGGTGGGACTCCCTGGTCGCCAACGGTCCGGCCTGGCACGACAGGTTTCCGGGCATGACGTTTCCCGGGATCGATGCCGATGCTTTCGCCCCGAAGGAGATGGTTGCGGACTACTTTGCCGCCTACGCGAAAATGATCGCGGCGCCCATCCGCTGCGGCGTGGAGGTAAGGGAGGTGCGGAGAAATGCCGGCCACCCCGGCTTCCGTGTCGAAACGTCGGAGGGCGTGATCGAAGCCGCCTACGTGGTTGCCGCCACCGGGCCGTTCCAACGCCCTGTCACCCCGGCCATTGTGCCGAAAGAAACGGAAGTCCTGCAGATCCATTCCAGCGCTTACCGCAATCCCGGCCAGTTGCCCGAAGGCGCGGTGCTGGTGGTCGGGGCGGGATCCTCGGGGGTGCAGATCGCGGAGGAACTGCTGCGGGCGGGAAGGCCTGTCTACCTCTCGGTCGGCCCGCACGAGCGACCGCCCCGCAGCTATCGCGGGCGCGATTTCGTCTGGTGGCTGGGAGTTCTCGGCAAGTGGGATGCCGAGACCCCCGAGTCCGGCGCGGAGCATGTCACGATCGCGGTGAGCGGCGCCCAGGGCGGCCATACGGTCGATTTCCGGCGTCTTGCCGCGCAGGGGATGACGCTCGTCGGCCTGACGAAATCGTTTAAGAACGGTGTGCTGAGCTTCGCGCCTGATCTCGGGAACAACATCGCGCAGGGTGACGCCTACTTCCTGTCGATGCTGGACGAAGCCGACGCCTATGTCGCCCGCAACGGCCTCGACCTGCCGGAGGAGTCAGGCGCCCGCAAATTCGAGCCGGACCCGTCTTGCGTGACCGATCCCCTTCTGGCGTTGAACCTGGCGGAGGCCGGAATCCCCTCCATCATCTGGGCGACAGGCTTTGCGCTCGATTTCGGCTGGCTGAAGGTCGACGCCTTTGATCAGGACGGCAGGCCAAAGCACCAGCGCGGCGTTTCCGCGGAGCCCGGAATCTATTTCCTGGGGCTGCCCTGGCTGTCGCGGCGGGGATCCTCCTTCATCTGGGGCGTCTGGCACGATGCCAAGTTCCTGGCGGACCACATATCCACGCAGCGCAAGTATCTGGCCTACCATCCTTCTATACGGAACAAAGCAAAAGCTGTGATCCCGGACTGATCCCTGCGTGAACCAAGGGGGCCTTCGGCCATGACGTTTTCCATCGCAGCGCATTGCCCTGATACGGGTATGTTCGGCGTCGCCGTCTCTTCGTCGTCACCGGCCGTTGCGGCCAGGTGCGCCTTTGTCCGCCCCCGCACGGGGGCCGTGCTCAGCCAGAACGTCACGGACCCCCGATTGGGAACGCGGTTGCTGGACCTGCTGGGTGGGGGTGCGAGCGCCGAGGAAGCCATCGCGACTGTGGCGAGGACGGCGGAGTATGTCGCCTATCGCCAGCTCATTGCCGTCGACAAGCTCGGCGGAGCCGCGGTTTACTCCGGTAGCCATGCGCTGGGCATCGTCGGTGAAGCGCGCGGCAGCGGCGTCGCCAGCGCCGGTAATCTCCTGGCCGAGGAGTCCGTTCCGCAGGTGATCGTCGACGCCTTCTCGGCAAGCAGCGGCCACCTCGCCGCAAGGCTGCTGACCGCCATGCAGGCCGCCGTCGAGGCCGGCGGAGAGGCGGGCCCGATCCATTCGGCCGGCTTGAGTATCGCCGGCGAGGTTGACTGGCCGATCGTCGACCTTCGCATCGACTGGACCGAGAACTGCCCCGTCGCCGAGCTGAGCAAGCTTTGGCAGCTCTACGAGCCTCAACTCGACGCCTACATCACGCGGGCGCTGGACCCCTCAGCCGCACCGGGTTTCGCTGTGCCGGGAGATCAGTGAACCACCGCGGCCTAGCCGCTGTACTTCTCCAGGAAGGCCTCGATCTCCAGGCCCCTGAAATCCGGCAGGGCGGCGCGCAGTTGGTCGTGGGGCCAGTCCCACCAGGCCAGGGCCTGCAGGCGCTCGGCGATCTCGGGCGGGAAGCGCTCCTTCAGCGGCCTGGCGGGGACGCCGGCGACGATCGAGTAGGGGGCGACGTCCTTTGAGACCACCGCGCCGGCGCCCACGGCGGCGCCCGTGCCGATGGTGACGCCGGCCAGGACCGTCACGCCGTGGCCGATCCAGATGTCGTGGCCCAGGGTGACTGCGTTGGCCTGGCGCCAGCCGGAGACCTCCGGGTCGTCGGCCTCGCCCAGGCCGTACTGGCGGCTGCGGTAGGAGAAGTGGTGCTGGCTGGCGCGCCAGACCGGGTGGTTGCCCGGATTGATGCGCACCTGGGCGGCGATGGAGCAGAACCTGCCGATGTCGCTGCCGGTCACGTGGCAGTCCCAGGTGATGTAGCTGTAGTCGCCGAAGCGGCTGTGGCTCATCTGGGTGCGCGCGCCGATGTCGGTGTAGATGCCCAGCTCGCAGTCCACCACCGTGGCGCTCTCGTGGATCAGCGGCGTCTCGCCCAGGACCTTTTCTTTCTTCGCGGCGGGCTGCAGGGCGGCTTCGCTCATGGTGTGGTTCCTGTCGCAGCTATATCACAACGGGTTGCATCATCTGCCCTGCGTCCTTCGAGACGCCGTCCGCGCTGCCGCCCGGCCGGCTCCTCAGGATGAGGTCCAGTATTTATGGCACAAAGAAAGATCCTCATGCAGAGGAGCGAGCCTAAGCGAGCGTCTCGAAGCACGCACGGCAGCCGTCCCATCGTTACAACCGGCTGTCGCTCTTGCCGATGATGCGGCCGCGCAGCCAGCCGGAGAAGCTGTCGATGGCGTAGACCGTCACCAGGATCAGCAGCACGATGGATATGACCTCGTCCCAGTTGTTGGCGCTGATGCGGTCGTAGAGCAGGAAGCCCACGCCGCCGGCCCCCACCACGCCCAGGATGGTGGCGCTGCGGGTATTGGATTCCAGCTGGTAGAGCGCGTTGGAGAGCATTACCGGCAGCACCTGGGGGATGATCGCCAGGCGGATCACCTGCAGGGTGCCGCCGCCGCTGGCGCGCACGCCCTCCACCTGCTTCTCGTCGATGTTCTCGATGGCCTCGGAGCACAGCTTGGCCAGCACGCCGATGTCGGAGACCATGATGGCGAAGATGCCGGCCAGGGGCCCCAGGCCGAAGGCGCGGATGAAGATGAGGGCCAGCACCAGCTGCTCGAAGGCGCGCAGGGTGTCGAAGCCGCGGCGCGCGCCGAAGCGCAGCCATTCTGCGCGCAGGATGTTTTTGGCGCCCAGGAAGGAGAGCGGCAGGGCGACGAGGCTGGCCAGGAGGGTGCCAAGGAAAGCCATGGCGAGGGTCTCGCCGATCGCCGTCGCCGGCTCCATGAAGAGCTCCCAGGTCGGCCAGACGTAGGGCGGCAGCATGAAGGAGAGCACGAAGCCCAGCTTGCCGAGGCCTTCCCAAAGCCGCGCCGGGGCGAAGTTGAAATCGATGAGGGTGTAGATCACCAGCGCGGCGAAGAGGCTCCAGGCCGTCCACTTCATGAAGGTTTCGCGCGGGCTGACCGCGAAGGCGCGCGGCAGGCGGGTGCGGGCGGCGGCGATCTCCGCCGCGGTGACGTCCTGGGGCTGTTTCATGCCTTCAGCTTCTCTTCACCAATGAACCGATGGCGGATGCGCTCGCAGATCAGGTCGATCCCGGCGACCGTCACCAGGATGATCAGGAACAGCGCGGAGATGTCGGTGTAGTACTGGAAAGAGATGGCGGTGCGGATCTCCTGGCCCAGGCCGCCGGCGCCGACGAAGCCGATGATGGAGGAGGAGCGCACGTTGATCTCGAAGCGCAGCAGAGTGTAGCTCACGTGGTTGGGCAGCACCTGCGGCACCAAGGCGTAGCGCACCATCTGCGCCCAGTTGGCTCCGGCCGCGCGCAGGCCCTCCACCGGCTTCATGTCGGCGTTCTCGTTGACCTCGGAATAGAGCTTGCCCAGGGCACCCATGGTATGGACGGCGATGGCCAGCACGCCGGCCAGGGGGCCGATGCCGAAACAGAAGACGAAGATCAGCGCGTAGACCAGCTCCGGCACCGTGCGGGCGATCTCCAGCGTGCGCCGGCTGGCGAAGAGGATCGCCTTGTTGCGCATCAGGTTGCGCGAGGCGGGGAAGCTGAGCAGGAAAGCGCCGCAGACGCCGAAGACCGTGGCCAGGAAGGCGATAAGCACGGTTTCCAGCAGTAGCTTCAGCCACAGCTTCACCGGCAGGAACCACTCGGCGAGATCGGCGCCGAGGCTCTCCCAGCGCAGCACCGGCAGGATCTTCACGATGAACTCGTGCAGGCGCGGCAGGCCGTTCCAGATCTTCACCGGGTCGAACTCGCCGATGACGGCGCTGAGGGCCAGACAGAGGGCAAAGCCGAGGAGGAACAGCAGGTCGAGGCGGCGCTTGCGCCGCTGCTGCTGCGCGTAGCTGTCGTGGAAGCGGGCGACGGCGTCGCTGCCGCCGGCGGCGGCGAAGGTCGGGGTCGACGGGAAGGGCAGCTCCGCCACTTTGTCCGGCTCCGATCAGGGAAGGGGGAAGGGTGAGGGCCGGCGCCTGGCTGGCACCGGCCCTTCATCGCCGCTGAGGACTCAGCTGCCGCGGTTGCGCCGGATCTTGCGGATTTCCTCACGCATCTCGACGATCCACTTGTAGCGCTCGTGGTCGACCTCGATCCAGCCGACCTGCTTGGGGTTGCCGGTCATCGCGGCGAAGGCCTCAGGGTCGGCCTTGGGAATGTCCATGACCAGCTGCTTCATCGAGGTCTTCATCTCGCCGGGCAGGTTCTTGCGGGCGGTGAAGGGGCCGGAGGTGATTTCCGGCGACTTCCAGATCCAGCAGACCTCGCCGTCCTTGATCATGCCCTTCTCGACCATGCGCTGGGGGATGCCCGCGGTCTCGTTGGTGATGTAGGTGGCCGCAGCGTCGAACTGGCCGTTGACGACGCCCAGCACGCCGGTCTCGTGCGCGCCGGAGAACGGCGTGGCGCCGAAGTAGGTCTCTGGATTGTAGCCCTGCTTCAACAGGTTGAAATAGGGCACCGCATAGCCGGAGGTGGAGTCCGGATCGGCGAAGGCCAGGGTCTTGCCCTGCAGGTCGTCGAGGCTCTTGTAGCCGCTGTCGCAGCGCACCGTGACCACGGAGTAATAGCCGGTGCTGCCGTCCTTCTGCAGGCGGGAGACCAGGGGCTCGACGCCGCCGTTGGTTTCCTTCCAGGCCGCGGCGTAGGAGGAGGAGCCGAGGAAGGCGAATTCGATCTGGTCGGCGGCCAAGGCCTGGATGACGCCGTCGTAGGAGGAGGCGGTATAGATCTTCACCGGCACGCCCAGTTCGCCCTCCAGGTAGTCCTTGAAGCCCTGGTAGCGCTGGATCCGGTCCTTCTCGTTCTCGCCGGAGAGGATGCCGAAACGGATTTCCTTGAATTCGGTCTTCCAGTCGGCGGCGGTGGCGCCGTTGGCGCTGCTCAGCAGCGCGCCGGCCAGCAGCGCGGTTCCGAGAAAGGTTCTACGAAGCAT
>MRWG01001715.1_pt1 | contig 12949 bp, 15 predicted proteins | sample 1013341 | NCBI WGS metagenome assembly MRWG01 (sample SAMN06117577, study PRJNA244670) | biofilm metagenome | biome: Water; feature: Cathode Biofilm; material: Biofilm; isolation source: microbial consortium enriched at the cathode of a solar microbial fuel cell | place: USA: District of Columbia ... | reverse complement strand
CCACCACCGCGCCCTCCACGCAGCCACCCGACACCGAGCCCTCGAAATTGCCATCCGCATCGATCACCAGATGGCTTCCCACCGGGCGCGGTGCAGACCCCCAGGTCTCCACCACCGTGGCAATCGCCACATCGCGGCCTGCCTGCATCCAGTCCTCGGCGATCATCAGCGGATCGCGTGTCTCATCGGATTGTTTCAGCTCAGACATTGGCGTTTCTCCCGCCCTTCATATGGGCACGCTGAAAGTGCCGTGCCAAGTCCCCGCCCTGTGCGGGCGCATCCGTCAGCGCGGCGCACAGATCGCCAAGCGCATCGAGATTGTGCACCGGCCGCAGCTCGTCCACATGCGGCAGCATCGCCCGCATGCCGCGTGCGCGTGGCTCGAACCCGTCAAAGCCAAGCAATGGGTTAAGCCAGATCAGCCGGCGGCATGATTTCGAAAGCCGCTCCATCTCCCGCGACAGAACCTCGATATGATCGCGCTCCAGCCCGTCGGTGATCAGGAGCACGATTGCGCCCTGCCCCAGAACCCGGCGCGACCACAGCCGGTTGAAATCGCCAAGCGCCGTGCCGATCCGCGTGCCGCCGGACCAGTCGCGCACCGCTTCAGACGCTTCTTCCAGCGCCTCGTCGGGGTCACGCCGGCTGAGCGGGCGCGTGATGTTGGTCAGCCGTGTGCCAAAGGTGAAGCTGAAAACCCGCCGCCGCTTTTCCGTCAGTGCATGCAGAAAATGCAGGAAAACCCGCGAATACTGGCTCATCGAACCGGATATATCGACCAGCGCCACCAGCGGCGGCGCGATCTGGCGCGGCGAGCGGAATTTCGGCAGGATCAGGTCACCGCCGGTGCGCAGGCTTGCCCGCAGCATCGCATGCGGGTCGATCCGCGCCCCATGCGGGTCCGGCCTGAACCGGCGCGTCGCCACCCGGTCGAACGGCAGAACGAGATCGCGCATGGCGCGGCGGGCCTCGGCCACTTCCTCAGCCGACATCTGCGCGAAATCCTTCTGGCGCAGAACCTCCATCGCCGTGAAGGAAAGCCGTGCGTCCAGTTCAAACTCCGGCCGCTTCTTGATGATCGCCCGGCGCTCCTCGTCCAGCGCATCCTCGGCGCGGCGGTCGCCGGCGCGTTTCTTCTCGCGCAGCACTTCCGCCTCGTCGCCCTCGTCTTCGGTCCGCCCCTCATCGCGCTCGTCGCGCCGCGCCCAGTAGAGCCGGAACGCCGCATCGAACAGCGCATGATCCTCATGTCTGGAAATCAGGGTGGCGTGCAGCGTCCAGTAAAAGTCGTCGCGCCGCTCGACGCCGACCGTCACCACCGCCTGAATGGCGTCCATAACGGCGGCCGGTCCCACGCGCAGCCCAGCGCGCCGGAGCATGCGGGCAAAGCCGACGATCCTGTCGGCCAGCCGCGCGCCCTCTTCGCGTTCCGGTGCTCGTTTGTCCGCGTCTGGAGCAGCCGGCATGTCAGCTGGCCTTGACCTCTTCGAGAACGCGCGCGCCCTCGCCGTCTTCCAGCCGCGCAATGTCGTCCTGGTATTTCAGCAACACGCCCATCGTGTCCGACACCGCATCCGCATCAAGGCTGTCCTTGCCCAGCGCCGTCAGCGCCGTTGCCCAGTCGATGGTTTCGGCCACGCCCGGCGCCTTGAAGAGATCGAGCTCGCGCAGTTTCTGCACGAATGTCACCACCTGTTTCGCCAGCGTGGCGTTGGCGTTCGGCACCTTGCGGGCGAGAATTTCCAGCTCGCGCTGCGCATCCGGGTAATCGACCCAGTGATAAAGGCAGCGCCGCTTCAGCGCATCGTGGATTTCGCGGGTCCGGTTGGTGGTGATCACGACGATGGGCGGTTCATCCGCCTTGATCGTTCCCAGCTCCGGCACGCTCACCTGATAGTCGGAGAGCACTTCCAGAAGATAGGCTTCGAACGCCTCATCCGCCCGGTCGAGTTCATCGATCAGGAAGATCGGCGGCCCGTCAATGCCGCTTTCCAGCGCTTCCAGCACCGGGCGGCGGATCAGATATTTTTCGGAAAAGACGCCGCTCTCCATCTCGGAGCGGTCGTGAATGCCCGCAGCCTCGGCCATGCGGATCTCGATCATCTGCGCGGCATAGTTCCACTCATAGACGGCAGACGAAACGTCGAGTCCTTCATAGCACTGAAGCCGGATCAGCCTGCGCCCGAGCCCCGCCGCCAGAACCTTGGCGATCTCCGTCTTGCCGACACCTGCCTCGCCTTCCAGAAACAGCGGGCGCTGCATGGTCAGGCTCAGAAACAGCACGGTCGCAAGCGCCCGGTCGGCCACATAGCCGCCTTCCGTCAGAAGCGTAAGCGTCTCGTCGATGGATTGCGGCAGGCCGCGGGCTGTCGTTTCGGACATCATTCCCCCATTGCTTCCCAAAGGGCTCCCCGGGTTTCCCGAAATACTCCCGGGTCGAGAGGCTACAATACCCGGTAGCCCCGCTCATGGTAGAGGAGCGGATTGCTTTTGTCGCCGATGCTCAGGCCGGCCACGCGGCCGAAATAGACCCGGTGCGTGCCGATTTCCACGGTCTGAACCACATGGCAGTCAAACACCGCCAGCGCATCCGGCAGCGTCGGCGCGCCCGTGGCGATGGTCTCCCACTCGGTCAGCGCAAAACGCTCTTCGGGCGAAAGCCCCGTCAGGCCGGAAAAGGCGTTGGAAAGCGCCTGATGGTCCGCCGTCAGCGTGTTGAGCGCGAAGATGCCATTCTTCACGAAGGCCTCATTGTGCGGGTTTTCGCGGTTGAGGCACACCAGAACCGTCGGCGGATCGTCCGAGACGGAACACGCCGCAATCGCCGTCACGCCGCGCAGGCCAGCCGGCCCGTCGGTCGTGACCACATGAACGGCCCCTGCAAAGCGGGCCATGGCATCGCGATAATGACGCGGTTCGATCTCGTTGGTCTTCAGCACAGTCAACTCTTTTCAACTCACATGTGCGATATAGGATTGCTGCAGAGCCTTACCAAGGCGCACCATCGCCCGACAGTCCAAAAAAGGAAAAAGGACTGCGCCAGAAAGTCTCCATCGACGGAAGCACTTTATGGCACAGTTATTTACCAGTTCCGCAGCTTTGCGGTTAACTTCGGATGCGGGCGGCCTGATTCTCATGCTAGTGCGTGACCGTGAAATGGGTGATTGATCTCCAGATATGCGTTGCCTCGCTTGCCTTCTCGTCTCCAGTTTTGCCGCGTTGACCGCGCCTTCCGCGCATGCGCAGGAAACCTCCATTGGCATCGCCGCGCCACTCAGCGGCAATTTCTCCATTCTTGGCCATCAGTTGCGCGACGGTGCCCGCCTTGCCGCTGAAGCCAGCGACGCCACCGCCATCGAGGCTGACACACGCTGCACCGCCGAAGGTGGCGAAGCGGCGGCCCGCGCGCTGATCGGGCAGAATGTCACCATCGTGGTTGGCTTCCTGTGCACCGACGCCATCGAGACCGCGCTGCCGCTTTTTGCCGAGGCCGGCATTCCCGTCGTCACGCCCGGCGTGCGCACCGCCACGCTCACCGACCAGCGCGAGCGCACCGGCTGGCCTGTTTTCCGCACCGCGCCCCGCGCCGACGCAGAACGCGACGCCGTAGCCGACATTCTCGTTCCGCGCTGGCGCGAGAATTTCTTCGCCATCGTCGATGACGGCACGATCTACGGGCGTGAACTGGCCGAAAACATGCGCGCCGCCGCCGAGCTTCAGGAACTGAACCCCGTCTTCATCGACACGTTCCGCCCACAGCTCGACAACCAGATCGGCCTCGCCGGACGCCTGCGCCGCGCCGGAGCCACCCATGTCTTCGTCGGTGGCGACCGCAGCGACATCGCCATTCTGGCGCGCGATGCGCGCGGCATGGATTACGAGCTCACCATTGCCGGTGGCGAGGCACTGCGCGCGGAAAACAGCAGCGTCCCCCTTGCCACAGGCACGCTCATGGTCGGCCTGCCGCACTGGGCGGACATCGTCTCGGATGACGTCAGGCAGACGCTTGAAGTCGCCGGCATCGTGCCGGACGGCTATGTCATTCCGGGCTATGCCGCAACGGAACTTGCCATTGCCGCCGCCCGTCAGGCGGACGCGGAAGCAGGATCGGTCTTCGACGCCCTTTCTTCCGGCACGTTCGGCACCGTGCTCGGCTCTCTTTCCTTCGACGCCAAAGGCGACCTGAACGAGCAATTCTATCGCCTCTTCCGTTTCGAAGACCAGACATTTCAGGAGGTTGAATGATGTGGCGCACCGGCCCGCGTAATCTGCTCACCGATGTGGCGGGCATCACTGTGGGAAACCACACGGACGAGACCGTCAAATCCGGCGTTACCGCCATTCTGTGCGATGAGCCTGCCGCCGCCGGCGTTCAGGTGCTGGGCGGCGCGCCGGGCACCTGCGAAACGGACGCTCTGGAGCCGCACAATCTGGTCGATGGCGTCGACGCTATCTCGCTGTCGGGCGGCTCGGCCTTCGGCATCGACGCAGCAGCAGGCGTACAGGCGGCTTTGCGCGAGATGGATCGCGGGTTCGAGATCCTCGGTTTCCGTGTGCCGATTGTGCCGGGGGCTATCCTGTTCGACCTGCCCAATGGCGGCGACAAGAACTGGGGCCGCTTCTCCCCCTATCGCGATTTCGGCTTCGAGGCCGCCATGGCCGCCGCGCAGGAGTTCGAGATCGGCAGCGTCGGCGCAGGCGCAGGCGCAACCACCGCCGCGCTCAAGGGCGGGCTCGGTTCGGCCTCGACCGTGCTTGAAAACGGCATCACCGTCGGCGCGCTCGTCGCCGTCAATGCCGTGGGCTCCGTCACCGTCGGCGGCACGCCGCATTTCTGGGCAGCGCCCTTCGAGATCGGTGACGAGTTCGGCGGTCTCGGCCTGCCTCACCCGATGCCCGACGACGCGTCGAAAGTGTTGACCAAGCTGCGCGCCACCGCGCGCGGCAACACCACCATCGCCGTCATCGCCACCGACGCAAAGCTCGACAAGGCAGCCGCCAAGCGCCTCGCCATCGCCGCCCATGACGGTTTTGCCCGCGCCATCTGGCCGACCCACACGCCGGTCGACGGCGATCTCGTGTTCGGCCTTGCTACTGGCCGCAACGACACGGTCCTCGACATGGAAGGCGTGATCGACCTGAACGCCGCAGCCACCGCAACCATGGCCCGCGCCATCGCACGCGGCGTCTTTGCCGCAAAAAAGACCAATCGTGATATATTCCCGGTTTGGGAAGAGCTCAAAGCCACCAGCAAGCGCGACTAGTTTCAGTTTAAAAGGATTTTCAGCATGAAATCTCTTCATTCAGTGTTTTGCGCCATCGCCCTCGCCGCCACCTGCACCATGGCGCAGGCGGGCGACACCGCCTCCGTCAACATTCTCGGCTTTTCCGCCGATGGCTCCACCTTCGCCTTTGAGGAGTATGGCATTCAGGACGGTTCCGGCTTTCCCTACGCAAACCGCTATTACATCAACACCGCCAATGACAGTTTCCTGCCCGGCACACCGGTCCGTGTGCGCATCGATCAGGATGGCGCAAGCCTCACCGACGCCCGCGCACAGGCCAAAAGCCAGTCCCAGTCCGTCATCAGCGACGCAGTGCTCGCCGAAAATCCCGGTTTCACCGCCGGCTGGAACGCGGTCACGGAAATTTCGGCCGATCCCTATCGCATCGAGGTCAATCCGCGCCCGGTCTTCCCGTCGATCGACGGCACCCTTGATTTCCGCCTCGCCGAACTGCCCATGCCCGATGGCGCGGAATGCTACGGCTTCGGTGAAGCGGCCGGTTTCCGCCTCACCCGCATCGCCACCGAACCGGGTGCGGAAACCACGCTCGTGCATGAGGACAATTCCATTCCGAAAAGCCGCGGCTGCCCGCTCGGCTACCGCATCGCCGGCGTCCAGACTTTCTACCCTCAGGGCGGTTCGCCGGTCTTCGCCGTCATGATCGCCGTGCGCGGTATCGGCTTTGAAGGGCCGGACCACCGTTTCATCGCCGTCACCGGCCAGCACTGACCTGTCATGTCCGGGGGCGGTGAAAGCATCGGGATCTCATGAGACCGGCTCTCGCCGCCATCAGGCGCGCACTGCCCGCCCCCGCCACGGCTCTTCTGGGCGCGCTCCTCTGGGGCGCGCTGATGGGGCTTAACGCCTTCGCCTTCTTCTGGCAAAGCGAATGGCAGACCGCGCCGCGCGTCACCGCCCTCACCGTAATCTTCGCGCTGGGCGGCGTGCTCGCCTTTCCGCTCGGCCACACGCTTCAGGCGCTCATCGCGCGCCATGGCCGGCCCGAACAGCGCTTTGCCGCAGCCTTCCTCGCCTTCGCGCTGTGCACCCTGTGCATCACCGCCGCCCTCTACGCGCTCGAATACCGCGCCTATTACGCCCAGTGGCACGGCCCGATCCTGTCGCTTCGATGGGCGTTTGAGTTCGTCTTCACGATAGCCGGCGCACTATACCAGTTCGCCGTTCTCGGCCTGCGGGTCTATTTTCCCTGGGGATTGGCCGCACTTTTCGCGCTCTCGCTCGCCTATGCCATCAAGCCGCGTTGAGCAAAACGCGCACCTCTGCTAGTGAAGCGCCAACCCCACACCTATGGAAGGCAAGGCACGCATGATCCCGCGCTATTCGCGGCCTGAAATGGCCGCAATCTGGTCGCCTGAGACCAAGTTCCGCATCTGGTTCGAAATCGAGGCGCATGCCGCAGACGCGATGGCCGAGCTCGGCATCGTGCCGAAGGACGCCGCGAAGACCATCTGGGACAAGGCCGGCGAAGCCACGTTCGACATCGACCGCATCGACGAGATCGAGCGCGAAACGAAGCACGACGTCATCGCCTTCCTGACGCATCTGGCAGAGATTGTCGGCCCCGAAGCCCGCTTCGTGCATCAGGGCATGACCTCTTCCGACGTGCTCGACACCTGCCTCAGCGTCCAGCTCGTGCGCGCCACCGACATCCTGCTTGACGATCTCGACAAGCTGCTCGCCGCCCTCAAGAAGCGCGCCTTCGAGCACAAGGACACCGTCACCATCGGCCGCAGCCATGGCATCCATGCCGAGCCGACCACGTTCGGCGTCAAGCTCGCCCAGGCCTATGCCGAGTTCGAGCGCTGCCGCCAGCGCCTCGTCAATGCGCGCGAAGAAATCGCCACCTGCGCCATTTCCGGCGCTGTCGGCACCTTCGCCAACATCGACCCGAGCGTCGAGGAGCATGTGGCCGAGAAGATGGGCCTGAAGCCGGAGCCCGTCTCCACGCAGGTCATCCCGCGCGACCGCCACGCCATGTATTTCGCCACGCTCGCCGTGATCGCCTCCTCCATCGAGCGGCTCTCGGTCGAGGTGCGTCACCTGCAGCGCACCGAGGTTCTGGAAGCCGAAGAGTATTTCTCGCCGGGCCAGAAGGGCTCGTCGGCCATGCCGCACAAGCGCAACCCGGTCCTGTCGGAAAACCTGACCGGTCTTGCCCGCATGGTCCGCGCCTATGCGACGCCGGCCATGGAAAACGTGGCGCTCTGGCACGAGCGCGACATCTCGCACTCCTCCGTCGAGCGCATGATCGGCCCCGACGCGACCGTCACGCTCGACTTCGCGCTCGCCCGCCTCACCGGCATGATGGAAAAGCTGGTCGTCTATCCCGACGCCATGCAGAAGAACATGGACCGCTTCCGCGGCCTCGTTCACTCGCAGCGCGTTCTGCTTGCCCTCACCCAGGCTGGCGTGTCCCGCGAGGACGCCTACCGCCTCGTGCAGCGCAACGCCATGAAGGTGTGGGAACAGGGCGCCGACTTCCTCACCGAACTGCTCGGTGACAACGAGGTGCGCGCCGCCCTCTCCGAAGAGGTCATCCGCGACAAGTTCGACCTCGGCTACCACACCAAGCATGTGGACACGATCTTCGAGCGCGTTTTTGGCGAAAGCTGATCTTGACGCCCTGAAACGTGAAAACGCCGGCGCATCACCCGATGCGCCGGCGTTTTTCTTTGTCTGACCAGAGCAACTCCACAAGAAGCGGAAACGCTCTGGCTGAATGACGGCTTCCTTCTCCCCGCGAGCGGGGAGAAGGTCCCGGCAGGGGGATGAGGGGCTGACGCCGCGCGTGAAAATCCCGCCGCATTGTGGGTTCGCGGAACCTGACGCGTCAGTTCGACGGTGCGACCCGCACGACCGTGCCCCACGGATCGGCGAACTCGGTCTCCGCCGTCGCATTCCTGCTCTTCAGTTCAAGCCAGGAGAGCCCCGTGCGGTTCGGGTTGCGTTTGCCCGCCCCGGCGCTGCGCCAGCTGTTTGCGCCGATATGATGGTGGTAACCGCCCGTCGCCAGAAACACCGCCTGCGATCCATAGCGCGTCATCGTGTCGAAGCCCTGCGCCTCATGCCACCAGGCTTCCGCCGTCACCGGGTCGCCGACGCGCAGATGCACATGGCCGATCACCGTGTTCTCCGGCGCACCCTGCCAGCCCGCATCGCCATCGGGAACCGTGGAAAGCAGGCTGCCGAAATCGAGACGCTCGGTCGCCATGGCGATCCCGTCTGCGGTTTTGGTCCAGCTTTCGGGCGCACGGTCCGCATAGATCTCGATGCCGTTCCCTTCCGGATCGGACAGATAGACCGCCTCGCTGACCAGATGGTCCGACGCGCCCTCAAGCCGCATGTTGCGGTCGCGGGCAAAGAGCGACCAGCGCGCCAGATCGGCCCGCTCCGGCAACAGGAACGCCGTGTGAAAGAGACCGGCCTCGCGCGGATCGTCCGGCTCGGCAGACCGGTCCTCGGAAATCTCCAGAAGCGTGCGCCCACCGACACCCAGCGCAATCGCGCCATTGTCGCCGTCCATCTCCTGAAGGCCCAGAATATCCGAATAGAACGCCGCTAGATTCTGCGCGTCGCGCGCTTTCAGGCCGATACGGCCAATGCTGACCGGCGTGGTTGCGGCAAAGGGAAACCCACTCATCGCTTTATCTCCTGCGAAGCGGCAGCCAGCCCCTTTGGCGGGCCGCCTCATGTCCCCCTGAAACTGGCGCGCCATCCCCTTCCGCACAAGCACCTGCCCGGCGAACACGCTGTTCACTAAATAAAATACAATCTTCAAAAATCGTTCGAAAAAACGCGCAATTCGCGCCGCAGATCATCCCAGCGCTTGCATGCCTCCGACACGATGGCTACATGCCCGGCCATGAAAGCTTCAGACGCCGATATTCTCATCATTCCCGGTTACACCAATTCCGGGCCCGATCACTGGCAGACGCGCTGGCAGTCGCGGCTGTCGACGGCGCGTCGCGTCGAACAGGAAGCCTGGTCGAAGCCGGTCCGCGAGGACTGGATCGCCAATGTGGTGACGGCCGTCAACGAAGCGGAAAAGCCCGTTGTGCTGGTCGCCCATTCGCTGGGCGTCGCCACCGCCGTTCAGGCCATTCCCGAGTTCAGGAAGCCGGTTGCGGGTGCATTCTTCGTCGCCCCGCCCGATGTCGCAAACAGCAAGATCAGGCCCAAACACCTGATGACCTTCGGGCCGTACCCGCGCGATCCGCTGCCCTTTCCGTCGATCACCATCGCCAGCCGCAACGATCACTTCTGCTCTTACGAAGTGGCTGAAGACATCGCCGCCGCGTGGGGTTCGCTGTTTATGGATGCGGGTGACGCCGGGCACATCAATGCCGAATCGGGCTTCGGCCCCTGGCCGGAAGGCTCCATGACCTTCGCCAAATTCCTGCAGCAGCTCTGAACAGCCTCTCCGCAGACCGCGTCTTTGCCGGTGCGCCTGAAAAGCAAAGGGCGGCTCATCGTTCCTGAAAAACGAAGAACCGCCCTCAATCATTTGCCAAACCGGCTGTGGCCGGATCAGCCCTTGATCGAACCGCGCGCAGCCGCAAGCATGGCCGGTGCGCCATCGGTCATGTAAGCGCCCTCGGACCCGAGCGCGAAAAACCGGTATCCCATTGCATGGAAACGGCCGACAAGCAGCGGATCGACCACATAGATGGCCGCATGCTTGCCCGCTGCGCGCGCCTTTTCCGCGATGGAGGCAATCGCCGGCATCATGTCTTCAAGCGCCGGGTCCATTGTCGCGCCATTCGACCACGCAATGGAGAAGTCCGAAGGACCGACCAGAACACCGTCGATCCCGTCCACGGCGAGAATGTCATCAAGCGCCGCCAGCGCCTGCCGCGTTTCGATCATCGCGAAGGCGACCGTGTTGGCGTTCTCGTTCGCCAGCCAGCTCTGCGCATCGGAGGCCCCGGCGCGCGGCATGGCAAAGCTTGGTCCCCATGAACGCAGCCCGACGGGCGGATATTTCATGGCGGCGGCAAAGGCGCGCGCATCCTCTACCGAGTTGACCATGGGCGCGATCACGGTTTCCGCTCCCATGTCCAGCGCGCGGCTCGCCATGTCAAAACGGCCGACGGGAATGCGCACCACCGGGTGCTTTCCCTTCAGCCGAACGGCGCCCACGCCGCGCAGCACGCTGTCCTCGTGATGACCGCCATGCTGCATGTCGAGCGTGACGGCGCCGAAATCCAGTCCGGCAACCAGTTCGACGGTCTGCGAATCGGGAATCAGCGACCAGGCGGAGAAAACGCTCTCCCCCGCCCTGAGGCGTGCTGCCAGCGACAAGGACGCCAAGACGCTTACTCGCCGTTCTTGATCTGCTCGAGCGCCGTGGAGAGCAGCTCTTCCATGGTGCGGCGAATCTGGTGATCGGACTGCTCGACATTGGCGGCGTCGAAGTCCTTGCGCACCTTGCGGAACACGTCCTCGTCACCGGCTTCCTCGAAGTCCGAGTTCATCACTTCGCGCGCATAGGCCTCGGCCTCGTCGCCGCTTTTGCCAAGCTTTTCTGCTGCCCACAGGCCCAGGAGCTTGTTGCGGCGCGCCATCGCCTTGAACTTCTGGGTTTCGTCGTGGACGAACTTGTTCTCAAAAGCGTCTTCGCGGTCTTTCATGCTGGCCATACTGAATGTCCTCCGGCTCGGGCATCGCGAACGATGCGGATACAACTGGGTTGGCAAGCAAAAACCAGAACCCCCGCTCCGGGTCAATACGCTCTATGGGCGCATTTGCCCTTTGGCTGCGGCCATAAACCGGTTGGCTTTGAGAAATGGCAATTGTGGTATGGACGGGTTTGCGCTAGAGACCCCGTGAAACGATGCATCTTTGAAACTGCCGCGTTGCGGAACTTCCGCGCGAAGTTTCCCTGTCAAGGCAACGGACCAGGAAAAGCCATGAACCGTCGTCGCCGCATTTATGAGGGCAAGGCCAAGATTCTTTATGAAGGCCCGGAGCCCGGCACCTTGATTCAGTTCTTCAAGGACGACGCCACCGCCTTCAACAAGAAGAAGCATGAGATTGTCGATGGCAAGGGCGTGCTCAACAACCGGATCTCGGAATACATTTTCGAGCATCTGAACCGGATCGGCATCCCGACCCACTTCATTCGCCGCCTCAACATGCGTGAGCAGCTGATCAAGGAAGTGGAGATCATTCCGCTCGAGATCGTGGTGCGCAATGTTGCCGCCGGCTCGCTCGCCAAGCGTCTGGGCATCGAGGAAGGCACCGTGCTGCCCCGCTCGATCATCGAATTCTACTACAAGGCGGATGCGCTGGACGACCCGATGGTCTCCGAAGAGCACATCACCGCGTTCGGCTGGGCAAGCCCGCAGGAGATCGACGACATGATGGCGCTCGCCATCCGCGTCAACGACTTCCTGACCGGCCTCTTCCTTGGCGTCGGCATCCAGCTCGTCGACTTCAAGATGGAGTGCGGCCGCCTTTGGGAAAACGACATGATGCGCGTCATCGTGGCGGATGAGATTTCGCCTGATTCCTGCCGCCTGTGGGACACCACCACGCAGGACAAGATGGACAAGGACCGTTTCCGCCGCGACATGGGCGGGCTGGTCGAGGCCTATCAGGAAGTCGCACGCCGTCTCGGCATCATGAACGAGAACGAACCGCCGCGCGGTGGCGGTCCCGTCCTCGTATCCTCCAAAGACAACAAGACGCGCCACTAGGGCGCGTCGGGAAATCAGGGAGCACTACCGTGATCAAGGCGCGCGTCACCGTGACGTTGAAGAACGGCGTTCTGGACCCGCAGGGGAAAGCCATTGAAGGCGCGCTCGGCGCGCTCGGTTTCTCCGGCGTCGGTTCGGTGCGTCAGGGCAAGGTCTTCGACCTGGAGCTCGAGGGCTCCGACAGGGCCAGGGCCGAGAGCGACCTCAACGCCATGTGCGAAAAGCTTCTGGCGAATACCGTGATTGAGGACTACACTGTCTCCGTTACCTGAGGTTGTGGAGAAAGACTGTCATGGGCGACGTCACCAATGGGCTGCTTTATGAGGTTCTCAAAAGCATGCAGGGTCGCCTGGACAAACTTGAAGCCGGACAATCGGAGATCCGTCAGGAGCTGATCTCCATCCGGGGGCATATGATTGCGATCCAGCAGGACACCCACAATATCTACGGTATGCTCGGACGCCATGACGACCGCCTTGAACGCATAGAACCCCGCCTCGAGCTCCGCGAATTGGCCGAAGGCCCTCAGAAACCGTACGATCCCAGCCCGAACGATCAGAACCCATGAAATCAGCCATCATCCAGCTTCCCGGCCTCAATCGCGACCGCGACATGATCGCCGCGCTTACCAAGATTTCCGGAAAAGCGCCGATCACCGTCTGGCAGACGGAGACCGAGCTTCCCGATGTCGACCTGGTGGTCATTCCCGGCGGCTTCTCCTATGGCGACTATCTGCGCTGTGGCGCAATCGCCGCCCGCATGCCGGTGATGCAGGCCGTGGCCGAAAAGGCCCGCAAGGGCGTTCTCGTCATGGGCGTCTGCAACGGTTTCCAGGTTCTGCTCGAAATGGGCCTCCTGCCCGGCGCGCTGATGCGCAACGCCTCGCTGAAATTCGTGTGCCGCGAGGTGAAGCTTGAAGTCACCAACGCCAACACACCCTTCACG
>MRWG01001714.1_pt1 | contig 12950 bp, 14 predicted proteins | sample 1013341 | NCBI WGS metagenome assembly MRWG01 (sample SAMN06117577, study PRJNA244670) | biofilm metagenome | biome: Water; feature: Cathode Biofilm; material: Biofilm; isolation source: microbial consortium enriched at the cathode of a solar microbial fuel cell | place: USA: District of Columbia ... | reverse complement strand
CTACGAGGGCACGCCCATGGCGCTCGACATCGCCGCTGTTCAGGCGATCTACGGTGCCAACACCACCTATGCCTCCGGCTCCGATATCTACACGCTGCCAACCGTCAATGCGTCCGGCACCTTCTGGGCTGCGATTTGGGATACCGGCGGCTTTGACACAATTACTGCCAACGGCACGAACCTCAATGTCGTGATTGATTTGCGCCCGGCACCGTTGAGCGGAGAAAACGCAGGCGGTTACGTTTCCGCGGCGCAGGGAATCGTCGGCGGCTTCACAATCGCTGCGAACGTTTTGATAGAGGGCGCAGAAGGCGGTTCGGGCGCAGACACCCTCGTGGGGAACGGCGCGGACAATCTGCTGGTAGGCAATAACGGCAATGACATGCTCTTCGGCCTGACGGGCAGCGACGATCTCTATGGCGGCATTGGGCTCGATACTATTCATTCGGACTCCGGTAATGACCTCCTATCCGGCGGGGACGGAAATGATAACCTCTATGCCTACTCCGGCGATGATCTGATCATGGGCGGCGGTGGCAACGACTTTATCGACGGTGGCTCCGGCATTGATACGGCCATCTTCGACGGCAACATTGCAGAGTATTCAATCGCCGGAAGCGGAAACACGCTCACGGTCACTGATGTGTTGGATGGCAGTGACGGTACCGACACGCTGGTATGGGTCGAACTGCTGCAGTTCAACGATACGACCGTTGCCGCTTCGGACTATCAAGGCAGCAACAGCATCGCTCTGGCGAGTTACACGCCACCGGCTTCTTTGTCACGGATGGACGCTTCTTTTGGTGACGATGATGCGCTGCAGGCGTTGGTCTAGAGCATTACCGGACACCATGTGACCGGCAATAGGCTTCCAACGACGCGATTGCCGAGGCTTTTTCCGCCCTGCTTAAGAATGACGCGGTAAAGGAGTTCCTGGCCAACTTGGCCAGATGCTCCCGGCTCAGATCGAGCGCCTGCTGGACCGCTCGGTAGTTATCGGCGACGTACCCCCCAAAATAAGCCGGATCGTCGGAATTTACGGTTGCCTGTAGGCCAAGATCGAGCATCTGCCGCAGGGGGTGCTCCGCCATATCGCGCACCACCTTGAGCTTCAGGTTGGACAGCGGGCAAACCGTCAGTGCCATCTGATCTCGGCGCAGACGCTCCACCAACAGAGGATCCTCCAGCGCCCGATTGCCGTGGTCGATCCGGTCGATCCCCAGCTGATCCAGCGCTTGCCAAACATAGTCCGGAGGCCCCTCTTCCCCAGCATGGGCAACACGCTTGAGCCCCATAGCCCCTGCACGCGCGAAGACACGGCTGAACTTGCTCGGCGGATGCCCGTTTTCCGAGGAATCAAGCCCGACCCCTAACAGACGATGGCTATAGGGCGCCGCTTGCTCCAGAACTGCCAAAGCGCTTGCCTCGTCCAAGTGCCGCAAAAAACAGAGGATCAAGCCGCTGGAAATTCCAAACGCACGCTTGCCCTCAGCCAAACCGGACTCGATCCCCTCAAGGACCGCTTTGAACGCGACACCTCGGTCAAGGTGTGCCTGTGGGTCAAAAAAAACTTCAACATGCCGGACGCCGTCCTCGGCTGCCCGCGTCATGTAGGCAAAGGTCAAATCGCGAAAATCCTCTTGGGTCAGCAGAACCGACATACCCTGATAATAGAGGTCCAGGAAGTCCTGCAGGCTTTCAAAACTGTAAGCAGCCCGCAGGGACTCAACAGTGTCATAGCCGATCGCCACGCCATTGCGCGCAGCGAGTTGAAACAAGAGGTCTGGCTCAAGGCTGCCTTCCAGGTGCAGATGCAATTCGGCTTTTGGCAGGCCGCGGATAAAATCATCGTCGCAAATCATCAGCTATCCTATGCAATAACGGCGAGAATTCAAAAGTCGTCACAAGATCACAAAGGCATGATCCCAAGTTGAGGCATTGAGCTGCCCTGCTAGTATTGACGGCATGCGTGTCTTGAGGACATGGGCAGTCATCTTTGCCCTTACCAGCCTGCTTCTCCCGATCTCCGGCAGAGGCGAGACCGAGTGCGCAAGCGATGCCATGCTGACACAACAGCTTTCCTGTTATCTTCACGCGGCGGAAGCGGCAAGCGACCCGGCGATCTGCCTGGAAAGCCGGGAACCTTCGGTCCGGTTCAACTGCATCAGTCTGTATGCCGAACAGAATGAGGCACCAGTGGCCTGCAGCCTGATTGAGGCTGAAGAAGCGCTGCGGCCCCATCTGCACGATGCCTGTGTGTCGGGCGTGGCGATAGCCAACAGAAAACCGGAGCTCTGCGCAACGGTGGAACAGCCCGTGGCCAAGGACACCTGCTACTCGTTTCTAGTACTCGAACAAGGCATGGACAAAGCGCTCTGCAAGAACATAGAAAACAAAGCACTCCAGGAAGCCTGCAACACGCCGAAAGGATCCGACTGACTGATGACCAGACTGTTCATCGACGCCGACGCCTGTCCGGTAAAGCGCGAAGCGCTGCGTATCGCCGAACGCCATGGATTGCGTGTGTTCATGGTATCCAATGGCGGTATCCGGCCCGACCCCTCTCCGCTGGTCGAGACGATCATCGTTCCAGCGGATCCGGATGCAGCGGACCGCTGGATCGCCGAGCGGATCGAGCCTGGAGACATTTGCGTCACACAGGACACTCCGCTTGCGGCGGCCTGCATAGGCAAAGGCGCCAGCGCGCTGCGTGCCAACGGTGAGCCTTTCACCAAGAACAACATCGGCAATGCGATGGCAATGCGCGACCTGATGGCCGACCTTCGCGCTGCAAACCCACTCGCGGTCATGGGGGGAGGACGTAGTTTCACCAAGGCCGATCGCTCGCGATTTCTAGGCACGCTAGATACGTTGATACGCAAACTACACAAGGCAGGTTCCTGAAAAAGAAACTCTGCTTTGGAGAGCTTCCAGGTTATCCTCCAAAGCTGCATTTAAATCGTTTTAAATACTGAGGAGAGGCCATGCCCCGCTTCGCCGCAAACCTTACTATGCTGTTCAACGAGCATCCTTTTCTTGACCGCTTCGCCGCGGCAGCGGACGCGGGTTTTGCCGCAGTGGAATTTCTTTTTCCCTATGACCACTCGCCCCAGCAAGTCGCAGATAGGCTTCATGAGCGCGAACTGACCCAGGCACTCTTCAATTTGCCGCCTGGCGATTGGGCTTCCGGTGAGCGCGGGATCGCAGGGCTTCCGGGCCGCGAACAGGAATTTCAAGATAGCGTCGGCCTGGCTCTGGAGTACGCAAAAGCGCTCAAATGCAAGACACTGCATGTCATGTCGGGAATTTGCCCACCGGACGCCGATCGGGCGCATTACTTGGAGACCTATGCCGGCAATCTGCGTTTTGCCGCCGAGATGTTGGGCAAGGACGGCATAACCGTCGTGGTGGAGCCCCTGAACAACCGGGATGTGCCGAACTATCTAATTCCACGTCCGGCCGATGCCAGACAGGTAATCGAAGCGGCAGGGGCCGGGAACTTGGGCCTGCAGTTCGATTTTTACCACGTCCAGATCATGGACGGAGACCTGTCCAAGAGTTTCGAGGCTAACCTTGATATAATCCGGCATATCCAGATTGCCGGGGTGCCGGAGCGTCATGAGCCGACCGTTGGTGAAATCAACTATGGTTACCTTTTCGCCTTGATCGATCGCCTTGGATACGATGGTTGGATCGGTTGCGAGTACAAACCCAGCACCGATACGCTGACCGGATTAAGCTGGCTGCAACAAGTTGGAGCTCAATAGATATGCCGCTCCTACTAGGGTGTATCGCGGATGATTTCACTGGCGCAACGGACCTAGCCAATACGCTGGTCAAAAGCGGCATGAGAACCGTCCAGATCAATGGCCTGCCCGGCCCTGACAGTGCGGTCCCCGCTGGCGCGGAGGCGATCGTGGTTGCGCTAAAATCACGCACTCAGCCGACGGAGCAAGCAGTGGCTGACAGCCTCGCCGCACAGACTTGGTTGACGGCTGGCGGCGCGCGTCAAATTCTTTTCAAGTACTGCTCCACTTTTGATTCCACGCCGCTTGGCAACATCGGCCCGGTCGCCGAAGCTCTGATGGATCGGTTGGATGCCGACTTCACGACATTTTGCCCGGTCTTCCCCGGCGCCGGACGCACCCTTTACCAAGGGCACCTCTTTATCTGGGATACCCTGTTGTCGGAATCCTCGATGCGGAACCACCCGCTGACACCGATGACCGACGCAAACCTTGTGCGCTTCTTGCAGCTGCAGACCAAGCGCAAGGTTGGGCTTTTGGCGCACCAAACTGTCCGCGCGGGCAGCAAGGCCGTAAGGGACACACTCAGAGAGCTCAGACAGCAAGGCGTCGAGTTTATCATTTGCGACGCCCTCACCGATGAGGACCTGATCACCCTGGGTCACGCTCAAGCGGGCTGTCGGTTACTAACGGGCGGATCGGGGATTGCGATGGGTTTGGCCGACAATTTCCGGGCAGCGGGATTGAACCTCCCGGACACCACTTCGTCTCTCCCGGCCGTTTCCGGGCCTCAGGCCATTCTTTCGGGAAGCTGTTCCGAGGCAACCTTGGGCCAATTGCAGTATGTTAGCGAGCGCTATCCGTTTTTCCGCATCGACCCTCTCGCATTGGCCAGAGGCCAAGATCTGGTCGGGCGGGCGCTGAACTGGGCTGAAGACAAGCTGGGGGATGTCCCAATTGTCATTGCCGCGAGCGCCGAACCGGCGATTGTCAAGGCGGCACAGGAAAAGCTTGGGCGTATGGAGGCGGGCGAGTTCGTAGAAAATGCGCTAGGCAGAATTGCGCAAGGACTCGTCGAACGCGGACTACGCAGGCTTGTCGTGGCCGGCGGCGAGACATCTGGCGCCGTGGTCAGCGCACTGGGATTAAAAGCCCTGCGTATCGGTCCGGAGATTGCACCTGGCGTACCTGCGACGGTCAGCTTGACGGAACCACCTTTGGCAGTGGCGCTCAAGTCCGGCAACTTTGGCGGACCCAATTTCTTCGAAAAAGCCTTCGAGGTCATGCCATGACGGAGTCCTTACTGCGCGAAAGAATGACTCTCTTCGGAAAATCGCTCTTCGACCGCGGCTATCTGCATGGCAGCTCAGGCAACATTTCCGTACGCCTGGAGGATGGCTTCCTCGTCACACCGACCAACTCCTGCCTGGGCTTCCTGGACCCGGGTGCTATAGCAAAGCTCGACCTGAGCGGTCGGCATTTGTCCGGGGACAAGCCCTCCAAGGAGGCGTTCCTGCACGTCAGCGTTTACCAGGCCCGGTCCAATTCACAAGCGGTCGTGCATAGCCACTCCACGCATTCCGTTGCCCTGTCATGCCTCCCGGCAAGCGATCCGACCGACCTTTTGCCGCCCATCACGGCCTACGGTGTGATGAAAATCGGTAAACTTCCCCTGGTCCCCTACTACCGCCCCGGTGACCCAGAACTGGCTGCCGCCGTGCAAGAAACCGCGACCAATCACAGTGCCGTGCTGCTTGCAAACCATGGTCCGGTTGTCGCAGGACGCTCACTTGAGGACGCCATCTGGGCCCTGGAGGAACTGGAGCAAACAGCCAAACTGCATTTCCTGCTGGAAGGCCGCCCAACCCGCCTGTTGACCGCCGCGCAGATCGGCGAGTTGAATCGCGTCTTCCCGAGCTAACGGATGCGCGCACTCACCATTGCACCACGCGAAGAGAAGCGCTTCCTCGGAATGCTTCTTCTCGTTGCCGCTATCACCTGCTTCACGGCCATCGATTCCTCGGCCAAATGGCTGGTGCAAACACTGCCACCGATCGAGGTCGCCTTCGTGCGCTATCTTGGGCACTTCGTCATCGTGGTTGTGCTGTTCTTGCCGGTCTACGGGTCCGCACTTTGGAAAAGCAAAGCGCCGAAGCGCGAATTCTGGCGAGCGGCCATGCTGCTTGGCAGTACGCTGTTCAACTTCACCGCTGTTCAATACCTTCCGCTGGCAACCACAGCATCTATCGCATTCACATTGCCGCTTTGGGTTTGCGCGCTTTCCATTCCCCTACTCGGCGAGAAGGTTGGACTGCGCCGATGGGTGGCCATAATCGTTGGGTTTGGCGGCGTTCTGATCGTGGTTCGCCCGGGTTTTGAGAGCTTTCACTGGGCCGCTTTCCTATCACTCGGCACGGCTGTGTGCGCGGGGCTCTATATGATCGAGACGCGGCGCTTGGCGGGGGTCGACGCAACGGCAACGCAGCAGTTCTATGCCGCGATGCTGGCAACAGTTCTGATAGCCCCCTTTGCCCTGCTGCAGTGGGAATGGCCGCAGAGCAATCTCGACTGGGCCCTTTTCATTTCCATCGGATTTTGGGGCTGGCTTGGTCATCAACTGCTGACAATCGCCTACCGCCTGGCGCCAGCTTCGACTATCGCGCCGCTCACCTACCTTCAACTCATTCCCATGACCCTAGCGGGCTACCTCTTCTTCAATGATCGACCTGACATTTGGGTTTTCGTTGGCGCTGGCGTCGTGGTTTCCAGTGGTGTTTATGTCTGGTACCGCGAACGTGTTCTTGCCCGCCAAGTAAAAGCAAGTTTGACGAACATAGTTCCTTCCCCCTGATACGCCGCTTATAATGCCGCCCGCGAGACAGGCGGCACTCAAAGTATGCAGCAAATGCATCGACCGCTTGTAAATCGGGGCCAGGAGAACGAAACCATGCAGACATTTGACGCACTTTGGGACGCCGCCGCCAGCCGCAAGGGCGGCGCGGAGGCGCTAGAGGCGCTATTGCCGCCGCCAATTCCACTTAGCGCATTGGAGGAAACACCGGATTCTCGGTTGCTGTCCGCCATGAGCCGCCGCGTATTCCAAGCCGGCTTCAACTGGGCGGTGGTCGATAAGAAGTGGCCCGACCACGAAGCAGCTTTCCACGATTTCGATATTAATCACTGCGCGTTTCTGTCCGACGAGGATCTTGACGCACTGACGCGCGACCCACGGGTCGTCCGTCACTTCAAGAAGATACAATCGGTTCGCGACAATGCGAATCTGTTGATTGCCCTTGCCAAGGAGCATGGCAGTGCCGCTCGTTTCATTGCCGCCACGCCGGACGAGGAGTACATCGTACTGCTCGATTATTTCGAGAAGAACGGTTCGCGGCTTGGCGGTGTCACACTGCAGATATGCCTGCGCGATATCGGCAAAGATGGCTTCATTCTATCCAAGGATGTCCTGACCGCCCTGCAAAGAGAACAGGTGATTGCCGGAAAAGGCACGTCCAAACGGGAGCGGAATGCGGCGCAAGAGGCCTTCAACACTTGGCGCGCCCAAAGCCAGCGCCCCTTTGCCCATATCAGCCGAATCCTAGCCTTCACGGTTTAATCAGAAGGCATATTCCGGTCCATCAACCACATTTGCGGCTCACCGGGCCGGTCGGTGATATCTCATGGACCCGTTTTAGTCCTAACTACCGCTATGTGATGCTCTGCCACTCCCGCGCCTTGATCCAGCGCCCTTCCTCGTGGGAACGGTAGACGGCTTCCTCGATCGCCTGATTGATAAGGTAATGCTCGGCCGCCGTTTCCAAGGGTGTGCCCTCGCGTAGGTGGTCGAGCAAGTGACGGTGGCAGGCATAGACGCAATCGCCGGCGAAACTGCGATCTTCCCAGGCGTAGCCGTGCTCTTGTTCTCGATTGCTGCCGAAGCTGCGGAGCCATATACGACCGTCGCCGTTCAGACGCAGACTGGCCTTTGCGCCTTCGATCAGAAGGTCCCCCATTGTCCGGCGGCGATTTTCGGCAATGTGGTCGGCCAGACGATTGCCATCGAACAAGCCCCGAAGACGGCCCCCAAACTCAAAAACGATGAACCCGGCATCTTCCCCCGCAATAGCTGGATTGAGCTGTGCCAAACGCGCGAAGAGGCCGCTTGGCTCACCCAACAAGAAGCGAAAGCAATCAATCAGATGGATGGCCGTCTCATGGATCAAAAAGCGCTTCATCCGCTGAAAATAGGGTTGCCTGTCCAAATAGGCTTCGGGTCCCTGCCCGTCCCCTGGACGCAGACGAAAACTCACCTGATAGACGTCACCAAGCAATCCTTCATCCAATAGACGCTTGATCTCCCGGTACCAGGGTTGAAAGCGGAAGTTTTCGTGCACCGCAAGAACACGACCCCTGTTTCGGGCCAGCGCCACGGCTTTACGCCCTCCTTCAAGGCCACCGCAAAAAGGCTTTTGGCAAGAGATGGCCACGTCTTCCTCGACCAACCTCGTTATCACTTCAAGATGAGCCGACGGCGGCACAACAATGTCCACGAGATCCGGTCGCTTTTGCGACAAGAGATCGTCCAGGTCGCCGTAATGGCCCGGAACACCATAGATGGCCGCGACTTCCGCGCCTTTCTGGGCGTCCTTCTCGCAAAGACCAACGAGTTCGACATCCGCCATGCGGCTCCAAGCCTCGTAGTGAAACCGTGCAAAATAACCCGCGCCAATGACGGCAACTTTTGTTGGACTACCCATCAGCGAGCCCCATGGTCGGCAACAAACCCGCAAGCGGCCCCAGTGGCAGATCCCAATGCGGCGGTGCGATACCGACAAAAGGCGAGCGAAAACAGGCTATCGACCGACCCAGCAGGCACCCGAGGTAGGCGTGCCGGCGATCGCTGCCGCCAAATGCGAGGTTGGAGATGTTGCGCAGCCGCTTACTGACAACGCCATCCAGATGCGGTCGATCCATATTTGCCGATCGATAAGCCGCCTCGACCCAATTCAAATGATCCGGGTCGCTGTCTTCCAGGATAGTTTCCAGCTTGCCGTCAGGCGTAAAGCGCAACACCCGGTTGGATACGATACTGACGATCCAGATGCCGCCCGCCTCGTCCTGGGCTAGGCCGTCGGGGAACGTGCCAGGTCCAAACTCAACAAGGCACCGACGATTGGTTAAGACGCCGTCCTCGGCGACATCGAAGGCTGTCAAGCGGCGACCGAAGGTCTCGTTCACATAGAGCCGCGTTCCATCCGGCGATAACAAGCATTCGTTGGCGTACCCCAGTCCGTCGGCGACGATCCTCGCCCCCTTGTCGTCCAGCAGCACAATGAAGCCTGTTGCGGCTGTCGCGCGGTAGTCGGCTGCGCGCGGTGTTACACGCGTGCTGACGGTGACCCAAAGCCTTCCTAGACGATCACGGGTCACGAAGTTGGTCGGCGGCAGCACCTTTCCGTCTAATTCCACTAGAACTGGCTCGCTGCAACCATCTGGTCGCAAGCGGTACACACCTCCCTCCTCCTGCCCCAAATGAGCAATCAGGATATTGCCCCAAGCCTCTAAAGCGATGCCGTTGGGCCGCAAGGGATTGTCCGCGCGGTCCGTCGCCAGAAGGCGGGCCTGGCGCCCGTCGGGCATCAACAGCGTAACCCCCCCGCCATCCGTCCAGTCAGGCGCAACCAAAAGGCCCGAACTATGCGCCAATACGCACTCGGGCCGCTGGAGGCCATGACCCAAGAAAGCTAGGTCCGAAACGGACAACAACGCCATAAGGTCCTCAAGATTCTAAAATTCCCGAAGCACCCTATCGAGTGATTGCAAAGACGATCAAGCAATTACGGTTCAAGCCCTACAATGCTTGATCCAAGTCGGAAACAAGATCCTCGACCCGCTCGATACCGATAGAGATGCGCAACAGGTCCTGCGGGATCGGGCTATCAGGCCCTTCGACCGCGGCACGGTGCTCGATCAGGCTTTCCACGCCACCAAGCGAGGTTGCCCGCAATATCAGCTTGCAGGCCGTCGCGACGCGCTGTGCGCCCTGGAACCCGCCCCGGACGCGCAGTGACAACATCCCACCAAACCCGCCATCCATCTGGCGCTTGGCAATCTCGTGTTGCGGGTGCCTTTGCAGGCCGGGATAGAGCACATCCTCCAAACGCGAGTCGCCGTCGAAGTGCCGTGCCACGGCCAACGCGTTCGCACTACTTTGGCGCACGCGCACGAAAAGGGTGCGCAGACTACGTATCAGCAGCCAGGAATCGAAACTTCCCAGTTGCGAACCACTGAGCAGGCGCAATCTGCGCATGCGGTCCCACTGGTCATCCTTCTTCGCCGTCACCAGCAAACCCGCAAGGATATCGCTGTGCCCTCCCAGGTATTTTGTCGCCGAGTGCATGACGATATCCGCGCCGAGGCCGAGCGGGCGTGTCAGAACCGGCGTCGCGATGGTTGAATCAACCGCCAGCCTCGCGCCAGCGTCGTGTGCGAGCCTTGCCGCTCCGGCGATATCGACAATATCCCAGGTCGGGTTGGCGGGCACCTCAAGCCATACGAGCTTGGTCTCGCCGGGACGCAGCGCAGCTTCCAAAGCGTCTAGGCCACCAGTTGCGTCAAAAAAATCGACTTCGAAACCCCACTGCCCACCCAGGTCCAACAGCCAGTCACGCAGTGTCCAGTACATGATTTTTTGGACCAAAAGCCGGTCACCGCGTTGCAGGGTCTGCAGCACCGCCGTCGCAGCGCCCATACCCGACGCGAAAAGCATGGCGTCTGCACCCCCTTCCAAACGAGCCAGGACGGCTTCGGCCTGTTGCAGCGTCACGCCCTGATCACGTCCGTAAACACGGTTATTGAGCGGTTCGTAGGTTTCGTCCCTAACGAAAGTCGTGCTCGGTTGCCAAGCTGGCACTACCGACCGGGTTGCCGGATCAACACTCTTCAAAGCGTGGACGATGAGGGTTTCGGTGTCATAGGGCTTGGATCCGGACATGGGACTCGCTTTCATTCAAAATCGGCGGCGTATCTTCTGATAGGGCAAGGATGACCACAAGGCCGCGTCACGATTAGTGCTCACTTATTGGAAGCTTTCTCTCGGAGGATCGGCGGAGCTTGCAGTGTGCCTCTGCACGTTGACGAAGCCAAGACGGGACCGCTAGGCTTTTCAGCGACACAAAGAAGCAACAATTCCGTCAAGTAATCCATGGGGGGCGCCATGGGCGCGACTGGGGAAGCCTGTATTTCAGACGTTGGCATCCGGCACAACCTGGCGGACCGGGAAACGGCGCGGCAGTGCGTGATCGTGCTAGGTCCTGGACGTAGCGGCACGTCGATGATGTCCGCGATCCTCGGCCAACTCGGTTACAATATGGGCCGACGCCTGGATCCAGCGAACCACGAGGACCAAGAGTTCCTGGAGGCTTCACGCCCCATCTCCGTTTTGCGCAAGAAGACCCATCCCGAGCGGGCGCAAAGGCTGGAGACGATACGCCAGCTTGTTCGGCAACGTGACCGCGAACACGAACACTGGGGATGGAAGGATCCCATGTCCGCCTTCTACCTCAAGGAGGTTCTGCCGGAGATTGGGAACCCGTTAATTATCGCCCTCTTTCGCGACGTGGCGGCAACGACTGTAAGCCGCTACAAACTATCAAAGACTGGGCTGGGTGGCGCCGCCAGACGAGCCATGCCGTCAGCGGGTACCGTGCTCGGCAAGGTGCTCGCCTACCAGCAGCGTATGATCAGCCTTCTGGCTGAGATACCTTATCCGCAGTACTGGGTGAGCTATGAGAAGGCCACGCGCAACCGCGGGATTTTTATAGACGACCTACAGGTCTTTTTGGGGCGCCCAATAAGCACGGCACAGCGCCAAGCGATTTCACGCTTGATCGCGCCGGGCAATCGACACGCCTTATCGTGACGCCCCAAATAAGAACTAGCGGCGCTGATACTGGGCGGACCCGAACAGGTTTTGCCGCGCCTTGTCGTCGAAGCCTTCCTTGCGGCTTTCCGCCAGCACTTGCACGCCGCGCTGTACGGCGGGCCGTTCGGCGATCTCGTCGAACCAACGACGGAAGTTCGGGTAATCATTGCGATCGACATTCTGACGCTCGGGGAACCGCGTCCAGGGCCAAATCGCGATATCGGCAATGCTGTACTCGGCACCCGCTATGTAGGGAGTTTCAGCCAAACGACGATCAATCACGCCGTAGAGTCGATTAGCCTCGTTAGCATAACGCTGCTTGGCATAGGGCAGGTCTTCCAGGGCATACTGGAGGAAGTGGTGCGCTTGGCCCAACATCGGGCCAACACCACCCACTTGGAACATCAACCAGCAAAGTGTTTCATAGCGCTTACGAGGCTCGTGGGAGAGGAACTGCCCGGATTTGTCGGCTAGATAAATAAGCATGGCACCTGATTCAAACAGGCTGATCGGAAGACCATCAGGCCCTAGCGGATCCACCATCGCCGGCATCTTGTTGTTCGGGCTAATTTTCAAGAACTCAGGATCGAACTGCGCGCCTGCGCCGATATCGATCGGGTGAACCTCATAGGGCAACCCTGTTTCCTCGAGCATAATGTGCACTTTATGGCCGTTAGGAGTCGGCCAGGTGTAAAGATCGATCATACTTCGTCCCTTCCGGATCATTTTTGTTATCAACGTCACGGTGGCATATAGGGTCACAATCTGAGAGATCAAAGGACCTCTTGATCTGACAAGAATGTGATTGGCTCACTCCTTGTGAGGAGTCACGGATTCTGCGCGAGCGGAAAATTGAGCTATACTGGGCCCACCAAAAGGTGAAGAGCCGCAAAAAGCGGCCATTTCGAACCTATATTGGGGGGTCTTTCCTATGAAACGAACGTGGCTATTTGTGCCATTTCTTTTGCTTGCTTTATCACTGAGCATGCCGCCCTTGGCATGGGGCGAGGGCGGCGGCGGTGGTAGAGATACAACAAACCCTTTTGAATCTCTGCGCAAAACCCAGGACGGCGAGAGCACGCCAGAGTCCGATGGCGGTACGCCGACCACCTCGACACCGCCCGAAGCGCCCAGTCAACCAACGGGCACGCCGCCAAGTACACCAACGGGCACTCCACCGGGCACTCCACCGGGCACTCCACCGGGCACTCCACCGGGCACGCCACCTGGTACGCCACCGGCGCCACCTGGGAGCCCTCCACCACCACCGCCGCCACCACCAC
>MRWG01001713.1_pt1 | contig 12960 bp, 12 predicted proteins | sample 1013341 | NCBI WGS metagenome assembly MRWG01 (sample SAMN06117577, study PRJNA244670) | biofilm metagenome | biome: Water; feature: Cathode Biofilm; material: Biofilm; isolation source: microbial consortium enriched at the cathode of a solar microbial fuel cell | place: USA: District of Columbia ... | reverse complement strand
CGTCATCGATATCCTCAAGGAAACCGCAGAAACAGAAGTGATGCCTAGGTACCAAACCTTGGCAAGTCACGAGATACGCGAGAAAGACAGAGGGGAGCCGGTCACTGTTGCCGACGAAGCGTCAGAGCGCCGTCTGACGGCAGCTTTAACGGCCTTATTGCCTGGCTCGAAGGTCGTGGGCGAGGAAGCTGCCGCTTCTGATCCGAAAGTATTCGATCTGCTGGCGGACACCGAGCCGGTATGGATTGTTGACCCCATTGACGGAACCCGGAATTTTTCGCACGGTCGCCCGGTTTTTGCGATCATGGTTGCGCTAGTACGAGCGGGCGAGACCGTTGGCGCTTGGATTTTAGAACTGCCGAGTGGCCGCATGGCTGTGGCAGAGAAAGGGGCGGGCGCTTGGATGGACGGTGCGCGTCTCAAGATTGCACCCGCGCCTTCAAGCGTTTCTGAACTGACGGGCACGTTTCACGCAAGCACTTGGGCTTCACCCGAAATTGCAAAAGCTGTTGAACGCAATCGCGATCGCATGCGCCCTTTGAAGAGTTTGGGGTGTGCAGGCGCCGAGTATCTACGGTTGTCCGAGGGAAAGATGCACTTCTCACTCTTCACCAAACTTATGCCCTGGGATCATGCACCTGGCACACTCATCCATGCGGAAGCTGGCGGGCTTGCAAGGACGTTGGAGCAAGTTGACTATCATCCGCTCCTGCGCCAGACGCAAGGTCTTGTTATGGCACCCGACGAGGCCACTTGGCAGACTCTAAGTCGAGTCCTGACCGAATGAACCTCGCCGATGCATCCCTGATGATTCCCACATTTACAAACTCACTAGTGCGATAAGACCAGCGAGCACGATCAAGCCGCCACGAATGAGTGGCAGTTTATCTTGCCGTTCGATTTCGTAGTTGGGAAAAGCGCGCCGTTCGGGCTCGTGAGATACGCCCGGGTTTTCCCGACGAAGGGCTGACATATAAGTTTCTGTAAACACTGGAAGTAACATTTTGTTTCTCCTGGTTAGCGGTTTTGCTATACAGAAGATAGGTCACATAAGGGAATTATGAGACTCAGGAATAATTTTGATATGTAAGCAGGAATTACATATGAGATGGCATGATCTTCCTTCGCTATCGAGCCTTCGTGCATTCGAATCAGCGGCCAGGAATCGGAGTTTCAGTAAAGCGGGTCGGGAAATGAACGTGACCCATGCTGCAGTCGCGCAGCAGGTTCGACGACTGGAGGAGTGGCTTGGTGTGGGTTTGCTTTTCCGGGAAGGGCGGGGATTGAGTTTAACCGCAGACGGAAAGATCCTGGCAGAAGGTCTACTGGAAGGATTCTCTCAAATTGCGGAGACAATTGAAATGGTTGCGAGTGGGGGGCGTAATCGTCCCCTGAACATATCCATGACGCCAAGCTTTGCGGTTAGCTGGTTGATGCCACGAATTGGCGCGTTTAGGACCAAGCACCCATCAATAGAGTTAATGCTAAATCCTTCTGTAGAGGTTGTTGACTTCCGGCGCGACGCAATCGATTTGGCGATACGCTACGGGGATGGAGACTGGCCCGGGTTGATATCCGTGCCCTTTATTCCGGCCCGTTTTACCATCGTCGCTGCAAAGTCACTCGTGCAGGATCGAAAAATCGACAGCCCTCAAGATCTGCAGGATTTGCCGTGGCTGCAGGAGATGGGGACGAGAGAGGCATTGCAGTGGCTGGAAAGTCAGGGCGTGGATCTATCGTCCCGAAAACTCAATGTTACTCATCTGCCGGGCTACATGCTGCTCTCTGCGTTGCGCGCAGGTCAGGGTGTGGCTTGCACTACCAGCGTTTGGGTGGAAGAAGATCTTGCGGCCGGCCACTTAGTTTCGCTCTATCAGGAAGATTCCAGAAAGTCATACCACATCGTGCACCGGCCAGGCGTACTGCGCCCGGAGGCAAAAAGCTTCATTGACTGGATGAAACAAACCGAACGCCGTGACCGGCAACAATCGACGACCTCACCGGGTGGGGAATTAGCTCATTCGTGACGCGAGAAGGCAAAAGGCCCGAACGCCTGCATGGTCGGCATTAACTCTAGAACGTTAATGTTTACATGGCGGGGCAGGGTGGCGGCCCAAAAAATGGCCTCTGCAATATCGTCTGCCGTCATGTGATCGATTTTCTGGTAAGGCTGTTTGGCTTTCTCGACATCTCCTTTGAAACGAACCAGAGAAAACTCTGTTTCCGCCAATCCAGGTTCGATACTTGTCACGCGTACATTCTTGCCTATCAAGTCGGCACGCAAATTAAGCGAAAACTGATGTACGAAGGCTTTGGTTGCGCCGTAAACGTTCCCGCCAGGGTAGGGGTAGCTACCAGCGACGGATCCTATGTTTATCACGTGTCCCCGGTCACGCTCGACCATACCCGGGAGGAGCGCTCTGGTGCAGTAAATCAATCCTTTACAGTTGGTATCAATCATCTGCTCCCAATCATCCAAATCCGCGCGCTGCGCCGGCTCGAGCCCAAGAGCAAGCCCGGCATTGTTCACGAGAAGATCAACCTCCCGGAAAGCGTCGGGGAGGGACGAAACAGCCTGTGCCACAGCCTTCTCGTCACGTATGTCCAGTGTCACGGGCAAAAATCGGTCACCTAGCTTCTCATGGGTCTCTTTTAATCGGTCATCGCGCCGCCCGGTACCGATAACTTTTGCACCGCTGTCAATGAAACGGCTTGCGGTTGCAGCACCGAACCCAGAAGTCGCGCCGGTAATAAAAACGGTAAGATTTTCGATTTTCATAAAAGTACCTTATTGCAGATAGTTAGGACGCATCATAGTTCTGTTTTCTTAGCTTCCTGCCAACGATGCTCGAGATCGGTCAACGAGGCATCGGCAAGGTCCATTCCGGCATTTTCCAGTGAGCGTTCTATAAATTTAAACCGCTGTTCAAACTTATCGTTCGTACGCCGTAGGGCGCTCTCAGGATCAAGGGCAAGGTGACGCGCTAGGTTCACAACTGCGAACATTAAATCACCGAGCTCGGCCTCTAGATCCTCTTTCGAGCCGTTCCGGGAAACCTCTGAACGTAGCTCGTGTAACTCTTCGTCAATTTTTTCAAGTACCGGATCTATATTATCCCAATCAAAACCGATAGTTGCTGCACGTTTTTGAAGTTTCAATGCGCGTGTTACCGAAGGTAGGTTGGTGGCAATACCGTCGAGGAGGCTGGCGGTTTTGCCATTGCGGTTGGCTTTGGAGCGCCTTTCTTCTTCTTTCTGGGCCTCCCAGGCTGTTGTTTGTCCGGACGGGTCGTTTATCGTTTTATCGTCGCCAAACACATGCGGATGTCGACGCTCCATCTTGTCAGAAATAGCGGCAGCGACATCAGCAAAAGAAAACTCTCCAAGTTCCTCAGCCATTCGGGCGTGAAACACCACCTGAAGTAACAGGTCACCGAGCTCCTCCTTAAGGTCGGCGAAGTCGTTGCGCGAAATCGCATCAGCAACCTCGTAAGCTTCTTCAATGGTGTAGGGGGCGATGCTGCGAAAGGTCTGGACGATATCCCAAGGACATCCGAATTCCGGGTCGCGCAATCGCGCCATAATTTCGATGAGTCGGATAAGAGGGGCTTCTGGAGGCATCGCAACCGTGTTGGCGTTTGAACTCTCAGTCATGAACGCAATCATATGCTAGGGGTTGGGAGGTGCAAGGGTGAACCCGTGAGGGGCGACGAAAACGAGGCAATCATTGCCGGTTATAAACGCGCATAATGTATATTATGGTAAATATTTTATTCATTCCAATGAGTTGAGAAGCTTACTAAGCAACGTGTTAAGGGCCGCTTGCTCCGATTCAGAAAGCCCCCGTTGTATCATTTCCGTATGGGTTTCCAAAACCTTAGGAAGCAAAGTTTCTATTAATTGACGACCGGTGTTTGTAAGGCGAACGATTTTTGAGCGCCGATCTCCTTCAAAACAGAAGCGCTCAATATAGCCCTTCGTCTCCAAACCCCTCAGGGTTTTAGTCATCCCACCTGAAGTAAGCAGTACAGCGCTGGAAAGATGAGTTGGCGTCATCTCATACGGGCTACCACTGGAACGTAATGTCGAGAGCACATCAAACTCTGATGGTGATAAAGGTATTGATTCCATAACCTTACGGCCATTTTGGAACAAAATATCGCGTACGCGTAGCAAACGAATGGGAATTGCCGCCTGGACCGCAAGGTCACAATGCCAGTTACATTCCAGCCTGGCTAAACGTGCTTCAACAGTATTTCGCGAGATTGATATGGCGCCCTCCAACTTTTTACCTTGCTAGAAAGGTTTCCAGTAGTTATATGCCCCATCTCTTGACCCGTCAAATGCCGGCATCGGCTAAAAGCGGACTACCAAACTCTTCGTACTTAGAGGCAAAACTAATGCATTGCTTTATAAAATCAACACAAACTATTGCAATCATGGCAATTATTGCAGCGGTAATTATGCCCATTTCCTTGAAAGCCCAAACTCCGGGTCAAGCTCCACCAGTAAGCGTTGTGCGGGCTGTCGAGAGAGAAGTGGTCGAGTGGGATGAGTTCACAGGGCGTTTTGAAGCGGTCAAGTTTGTTGATGTTCGGGCAAGGGTTTCTGGCTACCTTGAATCGATCCACTTCACCGATGGGCAGTTTGTCGAAAAGGGGGATCTTCTTTTTGTTATAGATCCCCGTCCCTTCGAGGCTGCGGTCGATCTAGAGCAAGCAAATGTGGCACGTTTTGAGAGCGAGCTGGAACTTGCCATACTTGAACTGAAGCGCGCCGAACGCCTGTTGCCCAACAAGAACATTGCACGTGAAGAATACGATTCCCGAGTGGCAAACAAGAAAGTGCAAGAAGCACAGTTGCGGGCCGCCAAAGCGGAACTACGCAGCGCCGAACTCGATCTCGCCTACACGGAGGTAAGAGCTCCTATTTCGGGGAGGATTTCCAGCGCTGAAGTTGATGAAGGAAACTTGATTGAGGCAGCGACCGGCGCTTCAACGCGCTTAACGACGATTGTATCTCAAGATCCGATCCACTTTGTTTTCGACGTATCGGAATCCGACTATCTCAAATACATCCGTTTAAACAGCGTTTCCGGTGTTGGGAATCCGACGGTTGCTGGAACTGCCATAGAAGTCGAACTCCGTCTCATGGATGAAAAGGATTGGCCCCGCAGAGGAAAGATTGATTTTGTCGATACGGTGTTTGACCGAGGAACAGGCACTTTGCGGTTGAGAGCTACTTTTGAGAACAGCAATGGCATCCTGGTGCCGGGTTTGTTTGCGCGGTTGCGGCTGCCTGCAAAAACCCCAGCGGTTAGCATTATGATTCCAGAAGTTGCCGTGCTGTCCGATCAAAGCACCAAGATAGTTCTTGCCGTAAATTCTGAGGGCACGGTCTTACCCCGTCCCGTCGTGTTGGGTCCTTCAATCGATGGCCTCGTGGTCGTCCGAGAGGGTCTGGCCTTGAACGACGAGGTAATCGTCAAAGGACTGCTTAGGGCAAGACCGGGTTCCAAGGTTGCACCAGAGGTAATTTCACTTGAGGCCCTCCAAGGCTCGACCGGAGGCGGCCAGTGAAAATTGCGCACTTCAGTGTAGATCGGCCGATTTTTGCGTCGGTTCTGTCCATTCTTATTGTTTTGGTTGGAGTAATTGCTTATCTGCGATTGCCCGTCACCCAATATCCTGAGATTGCACCGCCAAGCGTCACAGTCACCGCCAACTATCCGGGTGCGACCGCTGAGATTGCTGCTGACACGGTAGCTTCCGTGCTCGAACAACAGATCAATGGCGTCGAGAACATGCTTTACATGCGCTCGGAGAACACTGCCAGCGGTACGACATCCCTTACGGTAACCTTCCGGACCGGCACGGATCTTGATATCGCTCAAGTGCTGGTGCAGAACCGTGTTTCGCTTGCCGAGCCCCTACTCCCAGACGTTGTGCAGCGTCAGGGTATCGATGTGCGTAAGAATTCGCCTGACCTGATGATGGTCATCCATATCATCTCGCCCGACGATACGCGTAACAGCCTTTATGTTTCGAACTATGCAAAGACTCAGGTTGTAGACCGGTTGGCGCGCATCAATGGAGTTGGTGAGGCGCGCTTATTTGCCGAACGCGCATATGCAATGCGTGTTTGGATTGATCCGGAACGGGCCGCGTCCTTCAATATGACGGCAACCGAGATCGTTGCCGCCTTGCGCGAGAACAATGTGCAGGTCGCAGCAGGTGTTTTGAACCAGTCGCCAACGCACAGCCAAGATGCTTATGAGGTAAGTATTCAGACGCAAGGTCGTCTGCTAGAAACCGGCGAGTTCGGCAACATCATTATCAAACAAGGTAGCGGCGGACGGACGGTGCGCCGTCGTGACGTTGCGCGGGTAGAGTTGGGCGCCCAAAACTACGAGACGATCGGTTACCTTGACGGCAGTTCGGCGTTGCCGATCGGGATTTTCCAACGACCCGGTTCCAACGCTTTGGAGACGGCTGCCGATATCATCGCGGAAATGGAAGACATCGCTGAATCAATGCCGCAGGGCATCGATTATAGAATTGTCTATAACCCAACGGACTACATCCAGAAATCCATCGATGAAATTTATCGGACCATCATCGAAGCTGTTTTGCTGGTCATTCTTGTCGTTATGCTCTTTTTGCAAAGTTGGAGAGCTGCGATAATTCCGATCATCGCCATCCCGGTATCGTTGATCGGAACGTTTGCTGTTATGGCGGCATTGGGCATTTCTCTCAACAATTTGTCGTTGTTCGGGCTGGTGCTAGCTATTGGTATTGTCGTGGATGACGCGATCGTGGTCGTCGAGAACGTCGAACACTACATTGCAAAGGGATTGGCGCCAAAAGAAGCAGCTCACCGCACGATGGATGAGGTAGGAATGGCTTTGATCGCCATTGCACTCGTGCTGTCCGCTGTCTTTATTCCCACGGCCTTTATCACCGGGATTTCCGGGGCCTTCTTCAAGCAGTTTGCGCTTACGGTGGCTACAGCCACGATTATCTCGGCTTTGGTTTCCCTCACCCTATCCCCTGCCCTCGCCGGCATACTCCTGAAGTCGCGTGCGGATGAGCGGCGCCCACCCGCGCTGCTCCGTGCGTTGCTGTTGCCGTTCAGCGCGATCGGCCACGGATTCAACTGGGTGTTTAGTCGTACAGAGCAACTGTACGGGCGGCTGACGCTTCGGCTGGTCCGAGGAAGTCTGTTCGTTTTGGTACTCTACGGTGGATTGGTGGCTTTGACCGTAACTGAATTTAAGAACACGCCAACCGGCTTCATTCCGGAACAAGACCAGGGCTACTTGATTGCGGTTACGCAACTTCCCCCCGGTGCCTCTTTGTCCCGCACAGACGAGGTCATGCGTCAGGCCGCCGAGATTTTTGCGAAAACACCCGGTGTTGCCAATGTCGTATCCATTGTCGGCCTTGATGGTTCTACCTTCACGGCCTCTTCCAGTGCAGGCGTGATATTCTTGCCCCTCCTTCCCTTTGAGGAACGAATCGCAATGGGGCTCGATGCCGGCACCATTTTGCAAAATGCGCAGATGGCGGTAATGGAGATTCAAGACGCCCTGTCTTTCGTCATTGCTCCACCTCCAGTACGCGGAATCGGCAACAGTGGAGGGTGGAAGCTGTACCTGCAGGACCTAAACGGTCGTGGGTTGAAAGTGCTGGAGGAAGCTGCGGGAGTTATTACGGCCCGGGCGAACCAGGACCCGTCTCTGACTCGTACCTTCACATTCTTCAATACCCTAACGCCGCGGATCTACGCCGACATCGATCGCACACGCGCGGAAATGCTGCAGGTGCCGATTGATGATTTAATCGATACCTTGGAAATTTATCTAGGTTCTAGCTATGTCAACGATTTCAACTTTCTAGGCCGAACCTATCGGGTTATAGCCCAAGCTGAGGGGCAGTACAGGAAAGAATCCTCTGATGTACTAGCGCTACGTGCCCGCTCTGCCGACGGCTCAATGGTTCCCCTTGGCACGGTCGCTAACCTGCGGGACACGACCGGACCAGTACGATTGCCGCGCTACAACCTTTATCCGGCGATTGATATTCAAGGTAGCGCGGCCCCGGGTATTTCGACGGGCGAGGCGATCACTGCCGTTGAAGCGTTGATGGCGGAGAACTTGCCTGACGGCATAGGATTCGAATGGACGGAGCTTGCCCTCCAAGAAAAGCTAGCAGGCAACACGGCCATGATCATGTTTGCTATGGCTGTTGTCTTCGTGTTCTTACTTTTGTCGGCTCTCTACGAGAGCTGGCTTCTACCTCTCGCAGTCATCTTAATCGTGCCGATGTGTTTGCTCGCAGCCGTTGTTGGCGTGAACATTCGAGGCTTGGACAACAATCTGCTCGTCCAGATAGGGTTTGTTGTTCTAATTGGCCTCGCGGCTAAGAACGCTATTCTAATTGTCGAGTTTGCCAAACAAGCCGAAGAGAATGGCTTGAGCCGGCGAGAGGCGGCTGTCGAGGCTGCCCAACGCCGCCTGCGCCCGATTTTAATGACATCTTTTGCTTTTATTTTGGGGGTCGTGCCATTGCTGGTTGCCAGTGGCGCTGGCGCTGAGATGCGGCAATCCCTGGGGACAGCAGTGTTCTCTGGAATGTTGGGCGTTACCTTCTTCGGGCTTATCTTTACGCCTGTTTTTTACGTTACAGCCCGGTGGATTGGTTCGAGGTTGCGTAGTCGAGAGAAAGTAACAACTCCGGTGTGAGTTAACCCCCCTCGCGCATGCCGCTAAGCCGTTTCCATGCTTTTGTGCGGTTGATCAGGCGGGTTGTCCAACGGGCAACCCGCTTTTGATTGATGCCGAAATCGATCATTCCATGCCGGGATCGACTCAGTACTGCGATGGTGGATTGCTGCTCGTCCAATGGGACGATCTCCGCCCAAATATCATCGGGAAAGTGAAGATACCGAGTCGTTTGGGAATGGTGCGAGGTTAAGGTTTCGGTGTCTTTATCTAAACAAACGGTGCGTGGTGCATTGTCGGCGATATAAAGCCAGAGAAGCCACAATTCCTGCGCTGAAACATCGAGGAGCGGTGCTGGAGAAACCCTGCCCCCGACTGTGAACCAATCCGGCGGGGAAAGAATTGAATAATTTCTTGAGCCTAATTTCCGATACTCTCGAATTCTCATAAATCAATCGTCAAGCCATCGTAGCCCGGCTGGACTCCTTCAGGACAGTTATTGATCATCCAATCATAATCCAAACTATGGTTCATATGGGTAAGTATCGTATTTCGTGGTTGGATTTTTTCAATCCATCGGAGTGTCTTTTCCAGATGTGAATGCGTCGGGTGGGGTTTTTCCTGAAGGCAATCGACAATCCACAGATCAAGGTTGGAAAGCACTTTCCAACTCGCCTCGGGTAAATCAATAAGGTCGGTGGAGTAGGCAAAACCACCAATTCGGAAACCCAAAGTGGTTTGCCCCAAGCCATGGTCCTGCAAAAAAGGCTGCACGGCAGTGCCAGCAGCATCAAAAACTTCATGACTAATTATCTGGTCATCAAGTATTGCCCTGTACAACCCGCTCGCTGAGTTTTGGCTTTTCAGGGCATAGCCAAATCGTTGCGCCAGGGAATTCTGCGTCTCTTCGGACATGTAAGCTGGTATCGGTCCGTGATGAAATGCAAAGGCGCGAAGGTCGTCCAACCCATGGCAGTGGTCGGCATGATCATGTGTGAAGAGCACTGCATCCAGGCTATCGACGGAGGCATCCAGCATCTGCAGCCTCAAATCCGGGGACGTGTCGATCAATATGCGGCGATTGGCATTCTCGATCAGAATAGAAGCCCTGCGACGTCGATTCCGCGGATTGTTCGGATTGCAGTTGCCCCAGGTCCCGTTGATCAACGGCACGCCGCCAGAACTGCCACAGCCGAGGACGGTGATCTTCATTGATGGGGGACCTGGATTTCTTCGATTCTGGCCTTGGTAAAGAGGCGAAAGAAATTCTCTGTCGTTGCCTTCTCCACAGCCTCCAAGGGTATACCTTTGAGATCTGCGAGCGCTTTAGCCGTATGACACACATAAGCGGGTTCATTTGTCTTACCGCGTAAAGGGACTGGCGCGAGGAACGGAGAGTCGGTTTCCACGAGCAGTCGATCAAGAGGCGCATATCTGAGAGTTTCCCGAATCGCTTCAGCCTTTTTGAAAGTTATAATTCCGGAGACGGAAAGGTAAAATCCAAGTTCGAGAACGGCATCTGCTAGGGCACGGCTTGCAGTAAAACAGTGGATAAGCCCAGGAAAGGCGCCGTCCCGGTAGGATTCGCGGAGAATTGCAACGGTGTCGTCATCTGCATCACGGGTATGGACTATCAGTGGCAAACCGCTTTCCCTGGCCGCTTCAATGTGGGAACGAAAAGACCGTTGCTGATCTTCTCTCGGCGCGTTGTCATAATAATAGTCTAGGCCCGTTTCACCGATTCCGATGACACGCTCGTCTTTAGAGAGCTCGAGCAACCGAGTTGGGCTTTCTTGGCCTTCCTCATCTGCGTTATGAGGGTGAACGCCAACAGTGCACCAAATTCCCCGGCAGCCATCGGCCAAAGCGCGCACTTGGGGAAAGGTTGACAGTTTGGTCGAGATGGTAACCATCCCCGACACACCTGCCTGATGGGCCCGAGCAACAATGGGATCGACTGCCTCGTCTTTCATAAGGTAGTCGAGGTGACAGTGGGAATCGATTAGCATTCGTACTTCCTATAAGGGGGCAGCGCCCTATCACGCAGTCATTTCTCTAAGCAATGAGGCGCGACAGGTCAGCGAACAGTCCGAGCATCATTTGGCGTCGGTTTGCCGCAGTGTTGTCCGAGCGGCTCAGCAGCTTGGACCACTTATCCCAAAAGGCCATCCAGGCATCAAGGTCGCCGCTGTCGTACATGCGTACCATTAACTCTCTCTCGTTCGCCAGAACTGGTGGCGGAAAGGTCTGGGTTGCACCGCCACGCAGCATTCGTGCAAACCACCATGCAAGTAACTCGCGCAATGTTTCGAACGCTGCAGCGTCCTTGGGCCCTACTACATGGTCGACGAACGTTTGCGCTTTTATAACATCCAGCCTTGGCATTGATTCCAGAACGACAGCTAGATCCTGAAGCAGCCCAAGTCCACCAGCTTGGCGCAAGGCAAGTGCTTTTCCGATCGAACCGCCGGAAAGGCGGGCGAGTGCTTGCGCTTCGTCCGCGGCCGCTTCGGGTATAAATTGTGCAATCAGCGCTGATAGATCATCCTCTGACAATTGCCCGAGGGTCAAATGGCAGCAACGGGAGTGCACGGTGGGAAGCAAACGACCCGGTGCGTGGCTAATGAGAATAAGCAAGGTTTGGTCAGAAGGTTCCTCAAGTGCTTTGAGCAACGCATTGGTGGCTTGATTGTTCAAATCTTCGGCTGCGTCGACGATCACAATCCGCCATCCACCGTCTCCAGAGGTGCGATGCAGAAAGTCGGTAGCACCCCGGACGTCATCAACCACGATGGAACTGCGCAAGCGACCTTTTTTGTCTTCCTTCCGTTCTAGCACCCGCAGATCGCCGTGGCTTTCAGCAGCAATGCGCCTGAACACTGGATGATTTGGATCTACGTGCAGTGTTCCGGCATCGTCGGCAATATCTCCAAAAAGCCCGGCACCGCTTGGAAGGCCATCATTAGCCAGCAGATAACGCGCAAACCGGAAAGCCAGTGTTGCTTTCCCAATACCTTTTTGACCGGTGAACAGCCAAGCATGTGGCAATCGTCCTGATTTGTGAGCCTTTAGCAACGTTGCCTCGGCCGAGGTTTGCCCAAGCAGATTCGGATTGCTGCGGGGGCTAATCGGCGTCGGGTCTTCAGCTAGAGGCGATCTTGTCATGTAGCAGAAAGCTTTAGGTTTCTTAGGACCAGTTCGAGCACAACGTCAGCAACCTGAATTTCATCTAACGTCGCATCCACTATATGGCAACGATTTGGCTCACGTGCTGCAATTGCCAAGAACCCTTGGCGAAGACGCTGATGAAAAGCCAGCGTCATGGTTTCATAACGGTCTTCACTTCCCCCACGAAGTTTCGCCCTTTGCAATCCCAGCTCAGCAGGGGCATCGAGGATTATCGTTAAATCAGGGGCAAAAGATTCCAAAACCATCTCGTACAGTTTGTAGAACAGATGATGATCCAACCCGTGGCCATACCCTTGATAGGCCAGAGTGGAATCCGCAAAACGATCAGAGATAACCCAAGTCCCCTGCTCGAGCGCAGGCAGTATTGTCTTCTGAACGTGGTCTCTGCGGGCCGCAAAATGAAGCAATGCCTCAGTTTCCGCATCCCATCGATCTGGTGTGCCCTCCACAAGCAAACGCCGAATTTCCTCAGCGCCGGGGCTCCCGCCAGGTTCTCGGGTTGCGAGTACTTTGAGACCCCGAGCTTGCAGCGATGCAACCAAACGCTGCCGCTGTGTCGACTTCCCCGTACCCTCTCCGCCCTCAAGCGTTATGAAACGGCCTCTTGTCATGATGGGATATGGTTGCCCGCTCTAGAGCGTGGGTCAATCCATGCTGGCGGATCCGAGGATCATGTGCTTCGCACCGGTCAACAGCCGTCCTATCGGCCCCTGCCGATCAATGTTGCTACGTGCCATCAAAGGAATGCTTTGCGGCTCCATTCCCTCAGCCTCTACTACGAGGTGAGCCATGATCTGTCCTCTCTGAATGGGGGCTGGTACCGGACCATCGTAGACAACTTTGACCAGCAGTTTATCACGGCCTCTTTTGGGTAGCGTGACAGCAATGTCACCAGTTGAAACCAACTCAACTGAATCCTCCTGCCCCATCCACACATCGGCGCGCTCGACCGTTTCGCCGGCATTGAACAAAGTGTAGCTTTCAAACTCGCGAAACGCCCACTCGATCAACCGGTCAGATTCCTCGGCTCGAACTTTGCTGCTAGCCAT
>MRWG01001711.1_pt1 | contig 12967 bp, 14 predicted proteins | sample 1013341 | NCBI WGS metagenome assembly MRWG01 (sample SAMN06117577, study PRJNA244670) | biofilm metagenome | biome: Water; feature: Cathode Biofilm; material: Biofilm; isolation source: microbial consortium enriched at the cathode of a solar microbial fuel cell | place: USA: District of Columbia ... | reverse complement strand
GCGCCGCGAAGTCGTCCATGAACCGTTCATGTTCTATGACATGGCGCCTTGGCGCGGAATGTCAAAGTGCCGGGGGCTAGCCCAGCTCTCTGCTGCGCTTGGTCGCGGCGGCGATGGCGCGGGTCATCAGCGGCTGCAGCCCGTCGTTGGCCATGAGGATCTTCAGCGCCTCCAGCGTGGTGCCCCCGGGCGAGGTGACGTTCTCGCGCAGCTTGGACGCGGGCTCGCTGGCGATGTGCACCAGCTCGCCGGCGCCGGCCACGGTGACGCGGGCGCACTGCATGGCGAGGTCCTCCGGCAGGCCGGCCTCGACGCCCGCCTTGGCCAGGCACTCGATGAGCAGGAAGACATAGGCCGGTCCGCCGCCGGAGACGGCGGTGACGGCGTCGATCAGTCCCTCGTCGTCGACCCAGGCGGTCTCGCCCACGGCGGCCAGCAGTTCGCCGCAGACATCGCGCAGCTTCTTGTCGGCACGGTCGTTGGCGCAGAGCACCGTCATGCCGCGTCCGACGGCGGCGGGCGTGTTGGGCATGGCGCGCACGATGGGGGTTTCGGCCCCCAGCACCGCCTCGAAACCGGCGATGCGCCAGCCCGCGGCGATGGAGAGCGCCGCCGCCCCGCGGCCGGCGAAGACCTTGTAGGCCGGCAGCGCCTCGGCCAGCATCTGCGGCTTCACGGCGAAGACGACGAGGGCCGGCTTCAGGTCGTCAGGCAGATCGGCGGCGGCGGCCGCGTGATGCACGCCGCGGGCGATGACGCCCTGCAGGGGATCGGCGAAGGGCTCGACGATCCAGACGTCGGCGGGGCTGAGGCCGCGGGCGAGCCAGCCTTCCAGCAGTGCCCCGCCCATCTTGCCGCAGCCGACCAGCAGCAGCGGTCCTTTGAGATTCATACTACGACGTCACCACAGGCTTGCAGTCGCCGCAAGCCTAGGCTTCGCCCACGGTCTCCAGCAGGGCTGCATCCAGGGCCTCGCGCACCGGCGAACCGCCCCAGACCACCATCTGCAGCGCCGGGTAGATACGGTCGCACTCCATCAGCGCCGCCTCCACCAGGTCTTCGAGCTGCTCTACCGAGGCGCCGGAGACGCCGCGCAGCGGGATGGTGTGGCGGTACATCACCGCCCCTTCTTCCGCCATGAGGTCGAAATGGCCGAGCCACAGGCGCTCGTTGGCGTGGGCCAGCAGGTCGCAGACCTCCTGGCGGCGCGCCTCGGGCACCTTCATGTCGAAATGGCAGGAAAAGAACATGGAGCTGACGTCGGTCTGCCAGACCGAATACATGTGATACTCGCACCAGTGGCCGCCCATCTCGATGAGCAGCTCCGATTCGCTGTGGCGGTCGAGAGTCCAGTCGTTGGCGGCGCCGAGTTCTTCCAGGAGGTCGAGGGGGTTGATCGGATGGTTGTATTCGGAAACGAGTTCGACCATTGCGATACAGCCTCTTCGGTTGGCGGTGGCAGGGTCTAGCGTCCCGCTTGGGCCCGACATATGGATTAAGCCGACGCCGCCGCTACCAAATGTAGCGTAGCCTCAAAAGATTCCGCTGTGCAACAAAGGATTGGGCGCGACTCCGCAAGGCGCCTGAGAAAACTGTGGACGAACGCCTTGGCCGGCTTGCCGGCCGGCCTCAGAGCGGCAGCGGCATCAGCCGTCGCCTTCGGGGCGGGCGGCAGGCCGTGGCGTCACTTTCACCGTGGTCACCTTGCGGGTGCCGGATTCGACGGCCGCCAGGCGCTTTTCCAGCGCCGCCACCTGGGCGGAAAGCTTCTCCTGCTCCTCGCGGGCGGCGACGGCCACCGCCTTCATGGCATCGAACTCCTCGCGCGGCACCAGGTCCATCTGGTTCAGCAGCCGCTCGAGCTGCTCGCGGAAGCGCGCCTCGACCTCCGAGCGCATGCCGGCGGCAACGCCCATGGCGCTGCTCGCCACCTTGGCCATGTCTTCCAGGATCTTGCTCTGGCTCTGCATCGGGGACCTTCCTGACCTGCCCTGACCTCCAGGGTGTTCGCCGCCTACTATGACCGGCGCCCCCTTCCGCTTCAACCGGGCCCAGCATCGACCGGGCCGCGCAAGCGCGCTTGCGCGGCTGCCGGCAAGCCGCTTCACTGCGGGCGAAACTTCTGGGGGATTCCATGCGGCACGACCGGCGATCGGGCACCAAAGGACTGCGTGCGGCATCCATCGGGCTGGCGCTGGCCCTGTGCTGGGCCGTGGTGCCGGCGCCGGCCAGCGGACAGTTCGCGGGGCCGGTGGAGGCGCGCAGGCCGATCAGCGTGGTCGGCGCGGCTTCCGCCTTTCCCTTCGCCGTCGCGGCGGGCGAGCGCTTCTCGCTGCAGACCGGCAACGAGATGCCGGTGGTCGAACCGGTCGGGACGGAAGCCGGAATCGCGCTGTTCTGCGCCGGCAACGGCCCGCGCCACCCGGACGTGCTGCTGGCGGAAGGGCGCCTGGAGCGGCGCGAGCTCGGCGCCTGCGGCCGCAACGGCGTCGGCGCCAGCGAGCTGCGCCTCGGCTACCAGGCCATCGCCCTGGCGCAGAACCCCGGCCCGGCGCCGCTGTTCCTGACCCGCCAGCAGCTGTTCCTGGCGCTGGCCCGCGAGGTGCCGGTGAACGGCCGCCTGGTCGCCAACCCCTACCGCCTGTGGAGCGACATCGACTTCGCGCTGCCGGTGAAGCCCATCGAGATTCTCGGCCCGCCCCCCGGCAGCCCGCTGCGCGACAACCTCGTCGCCCTGCTCATGGCGCCGGCGGCGGCGCAGTTCCCGGCCTTGCGCGGCCGCCCGGCCGGCGCCTTGCGGACCGACGGCGCCTTCCTGGAACTGGGCGAGGACCAGGGGGAGACCCGGGCGCAGCTGGTGCGGCGGCCGGATGCCTTGGGCATCTTCGGCTTCAACTACCTGGCGGCCAACCCCGCCGGGGTTCATTCGGTGCCGATCGACGGCGTCGCCCCCAGCCTCGCCACTATCGCCGACGGCAGCTATGCGCTGGCGCGGCCGCTGCAGCTCTACGTGAAGCGCGCCCACGCCACGGCGATCCCCGGGCTCAAGGCATATCTCGCCGAGATCGTCTCACCGCAAGCCGGCGGCCCCGGCGGCTACCTGACCGCGCGCGGCCTGGTGCCGATGCCGCCGGCCGAGGCCGAGGCCCAGCGCGCCGCGGCAGGCAGCCTGCCCGCGCTGTGAGCCCCAGCCCTTCAGACCTGCCCGGGGCCGGGGTTGCGGAGGCTTCGGCCACGCCTCTATAAGAGGGCGCCTTTTCCCTTGGGACTCGCTCGCGCATGCTCCTGGTCACCGGCGGCGCCGGATTCATCGGCTCCAATCTGGTCGCCGCTCTCGCCGAGCGCGGCGAAGACGTGGTGGTCTGCGACCGCCTGGGCGCCGGCGACAAGTGGCGCAACCTGTCGCATCACGAGGTCGAGGACGTCATCCCGCCCGAGGAACTGCCGCAATTCCTGCGCTGGGCCGAAGGCCGCCTCACGGCGGTTTTCCATCTCGGCGCCATCTCGGCGACCACCGAAACCGACGGCGACGCCCTGCTGGCCAACAACTTTCGGCTTTCCAAGGTGTTCTGGGACCACTGCGCGCGCGAGAAGATCCCGCTGATCTACGCGTCCTCGGCTGCGACCTACGGCGACGGCGCCGAAGGCTTCGACGACGACGCCGACCGCGCCGCCCTGGCGCGCCTGAAGCCGCTGAACGGCTACGGCTGGAGCAAGCATCTCTTCGACCGCTGGGTCCAGCGCCAGCTCGCGAAGGAAAACGCGCGCCCGCCGCAGTGGGCGGGATTGAAGTTCTTCAACGTCTACGGCCCCAACGAGTACCACAAGGGCGGCCAGGCCAGCGTCGCCTGGCACCTCTTCGGCCAGCTCAGCCGCGGCGAGCCGGCGAAGCTCTTCCAGTCGCACCACCCGGACTACGCCGACGGCGGCCAGCTGCGTGACTTCATCTGGGTCGGCGACTGCGTGGACGTGATGCTCTGGCTGCTCGACCACGCGGAGGTCAGCGGCCTGTTCAATGTCGGCACCGGCAAGGCGCGTTCCTTCGCCGATCTGGCGCGCGCCGTCTTCGCCGCCATGGAGCGGCCGGAGAACATCAGCTACGTGCCGACCCCCGAAGCGATCCGCGACAAGTATCAGTACTTCACCGAAGCGAAGATGGCGCGCCTGCGCGCCGCCGGCTACGACCGCCCCTTCACCGAACTGGAGGACGGTGTCGCCCGCTACCTGCGCGACTACCTCACCCAGCCCGACCCCTACCGCTGAGGCTTCATGGCAACGTCCACCGAGTCCGCCATCACCGATCTCGGCACTCTGCTGTTGGCCCTGCAGCACCCGAATTTCGATCCGGTGGCCTTCTCCATCTGGATCTTCGACGTGCGCTGGTACGCCCTGGCCTACATCAGCGGACTGATTCTCGCCTGGCTCTATTGCCGCTGGATGAGCCGCCTGCCGCCGCAGCGCCTGAAACCGATCGACTTCGACGACTTTCTCCTCTGGGCGACGCTCGGCGTCGTCCTGGGCGGACGCCTCGGCTACGTGCTGTTCTACAAGCCCGACTATTACCTGCAGAACCCGATGGAGGTGTTCTTCATCTGGCGCGGCGGCATGTCGTTTCACGGCGGCCTGCTGGGCGTCCTTGCCGCCATCGGCCTCTTCGCGCGCAGCCGTGGCGTCAGCTACTTCACCCTCTCCGACATCGTCGGCGCGGCAACGCCGATCGGTCTCTGCCTCGGGCGCATCGCCAATTTCATCAACGGCGAGCTGTTCGGCCGCACCACCGATTCCACGGTGGTGCCCTGGGCCATGGTGTTCCCGCAGGGCGGGCCGATCGCCCGCCACCCCAGCCAGCTCTACGAGGCCTTGCTGGAAGGCCTGCTGCTGTTCCTCGTGCTGCACGTCATGGTGCGCCGCGGCGCCCTGCAGCGCACCGGCCTGATTTCCGGCGCCTTCATGATCGGCTACGGCCTCGCGCGCATCGTCGCCGAGTTCTTCCGCCAGCCCGACGACTTCCTGCAGTTCGTGCTGCCGCACACCACCATGGGCCAGGTGCTTTCGGTGCCGATGGTGCTGGTCGGCATCGCGGTCACCCTCTGGGCCCTGCGACGCCGGGCCTGAGCAGCGGCGAACCATGGACAGCCTGCTCGATCACCTGCGCAGCCGCCTCCTCCGCGAAGGCGTGATGTCCGTGGCCGACTACATGGGCGAGGCCCTGACCCACCCCTGGGCCGGCTATTACATGCGCGGCGATCCCTTCGGCGCCCCCGGCCCCGGCGGCGGCGACTTCATCACCGCACCGGAGATCAGCCAGATGTTCGGCGAGCTGATCGGAATCTGGTGCGCCGACACCTGGATGCGCCTCGGCCGCCCGTCGCCTTGCCTGCTGGTCGAACTCGGCCCCGGCCGCGGCACCCTGATGGCCGATGCCCTGCGCGCCACCCGCCAGGTCCCGGGCTTCCACGACGCCATGCAGATTCACCTGGTCGAGATCAGCCCGGCGCTGCGGGAGCGCCAGCGCGAAGCCCTCGGCGCCCACCGCGTGACCTGGCTGGACAACGTCGGTCAACTGCCCGAGGAGCCCCTGCTGCTGATCGCCAACGAGTTCTTCGACGCCCTGCCCGTGCGCCAGTTCGAACAGACCGGCGAGGGCTGGGCCGAGCGCGTCGTGGTGCTCGACAGCGATGCCCAGGGAGACGAAGGGCGCCTTGCCTTCGCACTGGCCGGACCGCATCCGGCCAACCGCGCGCTCGTCCCGGCCAGCCTGCGCGACGCGCCCCAGGGCAGCCTCGTGGAGGTCTGTCCCGCGGCCCTGAACATTGCCGCCTTCCTGGGCCACCGCCTGGCGCGCCAGCCGGGCGCCGCCCTGGTGATCGACTACGGCCCGGCCTACCCGACCACCGGACCGACCCTGCAGGCGCTGCGCCGCCACCGCCGACACGAGGTCCTGGACGCGCCCGGCAGCGCCGATCTGACCGCCCATGTCGATTTCCACAGCCTCGCCCAGTCGGCCGTGGCCGCCGGCTGCGCCGCGCAGGGACCGGTCGAACAGGGCGCCTTCCTGGAAGCCCTCGGGATCGAACTGCGCGCCGCCCAGCTCGCTGAATCGGCCCCCGGCGCGGCGGCCGCCCTGGCGGCCGCCCGGCGACGCCTGACCGATCCGGAACAGATGGGCAGCCTGTTCAAGGTCCTCGCGCTGACCCCGCCGGGCTTCGGCCCGCCCGCCGGCTTCGAAGCGGCGAAGAGCGACGGCAAGCGCCCCCTACCTTCCGGCCGCCAAGCCCGGTAGAGTGCCCGCCATGCTGACCATCGGCCCCCTGAACGACCTCGCCTGCGTGCGCCACGGCTTCTTCAGCCGCAACGGCGGCGTCAGCGAGGGCCTCTTCACCAGCCTCAACTGCGGCTTCGGCTCCGGCGACGACAAGGAAAAGGTGGCCGAGAACCGCCGCCGCGCCATGGCGCAGATCGACCTGGAGGGCGAGCGCCTGGTCACCGCCTACCAGATCCACTCGCCGGATGTGGTGGAGGTGAAGAAGCCTTGGGGACGCGACGATGCGCCCAAGGCCGATGCCATGGTGACCCGCGAGCGCGGCCTCGCCCTCGGCATCCTCACCGCCGACTGCGTTCCTGTGCTCTTCGCCGAGCCCAAGGCCGGTGTCGTCGGAGCCGCCCATGCCGGCTGGAAAGGCGCCCTCGGCGGTGTCTTGGAGGCCACCGTGGCCGCCATCGAGGCACTGGGCGGCGCGCGCGAGAGCATCGTCGCCGGCATCGGCCCGGCGATCTCGCAGCGCTCCTACGAAGTGGGCCCAGAGTTCCCCGCGCCCTTCCTGGCCCAGGACGCGCGCAACGCCGATTTCTTCTGTCCCGGCGCGCGCGAGGGGCATTTCCATTTCGACCTGAAGGGCTACGTCGCCCGGCGCATCGCGGCCGCGGGTCTGACCACCATCCAGACGTTGCCTTGCGATACCTGCGCCGAGGACGAGCGCTTTTTCAGCTACCGCCGCGCCTGCCACCGCAAGGAACGGGACTACGGCCGCGGTCTCTCCGCCATCTATCTGGAACCATAACCTCTATGCCGCTGCATTTCAGTGAGGCGGAGCTGGCCGGCCGGCGCGACCGTGCCTGCCAGCTGCTGGGCGAGGCGGGCCTCGACGGCCTGCTGATCTTCCGGCAGGAAAGCATGTACTACCTGACCGGCTACGACACCTTCGGCTACGTCTTCTTCCAGTGTCTCTACCTGGGCGCCGACGGGCGGCTCATGCTGCTGACCCGCTCGGCCGACCGGCGCCAGGCCGAGCAGACGTCGGTGGTGAAGGACATCCGCATCTGGGTCGACGGGCCAGAGGCCAATCCGGCGGTCGAGCTGCGCGGGATCCTGGAAGCCTTCGGCTGCGCCGGCAAGCGCCTGGGCGTCGAGTACGAGGCTTACGGCCTGACGGCGGCCAACGGCAAGCGGCTCGACGCGGCGCTCGACGGCTTCTGCGCGCTGGAGGATGCCTCGACCCTGGTCAGCCGCCTGCGCGTGGTGAAGAGCCCGGCGGAGATCGCCTATGTGCGCGAGGCGGCCTCGCTGGCCGACGACGCCTGGCAGGCCGCCCTCGGGCGGACCGGGCCCGGCGCCTTCGAAGGCGACATCCTGGCCGCCATGCACGGCGCCATCTTCGCCGGCGGTGGCGACGACCCGGCCAACGAGTTCATCATCGGCTCCGGAGCGGAGGCCCTGCTGTGCCGCTATCACACCGGCCGGCGAAGCCTCGATGCAAGGGATCAGCTGACCCTGGAATGGGCCGGCACCTGTCGCCACTACCACGCCGCCATGATGCGCACGGTGCCGATCGGCGAGCCCCTGGCCCTGCACCGGGAGATGCACGCGGTGGCCCGCGACGCCCTGGAGGCCGTCGAGGACAACCTGCGGCCGGGCAGGACCTTCGGTGAGGCCTTCGACGCCCACAGCCGGGTGATGGACGCCGCCGGCTACCAGGCCCACCGGCTCAACGCCTGCGGCTACTCGCTGGGCACCACCTTCGCGCCCAACTGGATGGACTGGCCGATGCTTTACCACGGCAATCCGGTGCCCTTCGCCCCCGGCATGGTGGTGTTCTGCCACATGATTCTGTTCAATTCCGAGGCCGGGGTGGCCATGACCCTGGGCCGCACCAGCCTGGTCACCGAGGCGGCGCCGGAGGTACTGTCGCGCAGCGGCCTGGAACTGGTCTGCCGCTGACGGCACCCGGCAGACCCGGAACCCTTGTGATGCCCCACCTGACCATCTTCGTGCTGTTCCTGCTGCTGGGCCTGCTGGCCAGTTGCTTCTTCATGTAGGCCCACCCCCGATCGCCCCTCGCCGGCACAGCCGCAGGGTTGATTTTCCGCCACTTTCTCACCCGGAAGGTGACCGGGAAAGCCCCCGGCAAAAGCCGTCCGCAAAGACCCGGCAAGGCCGTTTACAGGGCCCGGAGGCGTTGATATGGTCCGCCCGCCTGGGCCCAAGGGGGAGGGCTGCTCGGCGCTTCCGGCGCTGCGCCCGACGGCCCATGCCCAGCGAGTAGGGCTCTAGGGAAACCAACATGAAGATCATGACCGGGAACAGCAATCGGCCGCTGGCCGAGGCGATTTCCGCCTTTCTGAACCTGGAATTAACCAAGGCCAGCGTGCGCCGCTTCTCGGATATGGAGGTCTTCGTCGAGATCCACGAGAACGTGCGCGGCGAGGACGTCTTCATCATCCAGTCGACCTCCTACCCGGCCAACGACAACCTGATGGAGCTGCTGGTCGCCATGGACGCCCTGAAACGGGCCTCCGCGCGGCGGATTACCGCGGTTCTGCCCTACTTCGGCTACGCCCGCCAGGACCGCAAGTCGGCCCCCCGGACGCCGATCTCGGCCAAGCTGGTGGCCAACCTGATCACCTCCGCCGGGGCCGACCGGGTGCTGACCCTGGAACTCCACGCCGGCCAGATTCAGGGCTTTTTCGACATCCCGACCGACAATCTCTTCGGCACGCCGGTGTTTACCAAGGACATCATGGAGCGCAACGGCAAGGGCAACCTGACCATCGTGTCCCCCGACGTGGGCGGCGTGGTGCGGGCCCGGGCCATCGCCAAACCGCTTGACGCGGACCTTGCGATCATCGATAAGCGCCGCGAACGTGCCGGGGTTTCCGAGGTGATGAACATCATCGGCGACGTGGAGGGGCGGCGCTGCATCCTGGTGGATGACATCGTCGACTCGGGCGGCACCCTGTGCAACGCCGCCGTCGCCCTGAAGAATGCCGGGGCCACCTCGGTTTCCGCCTATATCACCCACGGGGTGCTGTCGGGCGGGGCGGTGGCCCGGGTCAGTTCCTCGCCGTTGGAGGAACTGGTCATGACCGACAGCATCCAGGCGACCGAGGCGGTGCGGGTGGCGCAGAACATCCGCCAGATTTCGATCGCTCCGCTGATCGGCGATGCCATGCAGCGCATCAGCGACGAGCGGTCGGTATCGAGCCTGTTTGATGTGCCCGCTATGTAGGGCCGGCGCTGTAGCGCCGATGTGAGTTTTGAGTTTTTCCGATGCCGGCACCCCTGGAGGCCGGGTCGGGCGCTGCGGACGGATGGCGAAGGCCGGCGTCCGCTTCATTCGTGAAGGAGTTGGAGTATGGCTGACATTGTTGAGCTGCCCGCCCTTGCGCGGGACCGGGCCGGGAAGGGGCCAGCCCGGGCCGCACGTCGTTCCGGGCAGGTGCCCGGCGTGATCTACGGCGCCAAGAAGGACCCCAATATGATTACCGTCGAGGAGCGGCTGCTGAAGAAGCTGCTGCACCAGGGCGGCTTCTTTTCCACCCTCTTCGACGTGAAGGTGGACGGCAAGGCCGAGCGCGTGCTCGCCCGCGACGTCCAGTTCGATCCGGTGAGCGACTTTCCGGTGCACATCGACTTCCTGCGCGTCTCCGCCACCACCTCGGTTCACGTCGAGGTGGCCGTGCACTTCATCAATGAAGAGAACTGCCCGGGCCTCAACGAGGGCGGCGTGCTGAACGTGGTGCGTCACGAGATCGAGCTGGCCTGCCGGGCCGATGCCATCCCGCAGTACATCGAGGTCGACCTTTCCGGTCTCGACATCGGCGACGGCGTGCACATCTCCATGGTGAAGCTGCCAGACGGCGTACGTCCGACCATCACCGACCGCGACTTCACCATCGCGACCATCGCCGCGCCGACCGTCGTGCGCGACGAGACCGCCGAGGCGCAGGCCGAAGGCGAGGCCGAGGGTGAAGAAGAGGCCGAGAAGGAAGAGGCCGGCGAGAGCGAGTCCAGCGAGGACTAAGGCCGGGTCCCTCCGCAAAGGGTGGCCAGCATGCTGTTGCTTGCCGGGCTCGGCAATCCGGGCCCACGCTATGCCGATAACCGGCACAACATTGGCTTCATGGCGGTGGACGAGATCGTCCGCCGCCATTCCTTTTCGCCCTGGCGCAGCCGTTTCCAGGCGCTCTGCGCCGAGGGGGTGCTGGCCGGCGAGAAGGTCCTCGCCCTCAAGCCCCAGACCTATATGAACGAGTCGGGCCGCGCCGTGGGCGAGGCCCTGCGCTTCTACAAGCTGGCGCCCGAGAACGTCATCGTGCTGTATGACGAGATCGACCTGGCGCCCGGCAAGCTGCGCGTGAAGCAGGGCGGCGGCACCGGCGGCCACAACGGCATCCGCTCGCTGGAAGCCCACATCGGCAAGGAGTTCTGGCGGGTGCGCCTGGGTGTCGGCCATCCCGGCGACAAGGAGCTGGTGCACGGCCACGTGCTCAGCGACTTCGCCAAGGCTGACAAGGTCTGGCTCGACAAGCTGCTCGACGCCGTCTCGGCGGAGATCCCCCTGCTTGCCGCCGGCGAGGCGCCGCGCTTCATGTCGCGGGTTGCCGAAATCATGAGCCCGCCGCGCCCCAAGAAGCCGAAGCCGGAAGGCAAGGCGCTGGACGCGGGCAAAGCAGACAATGGCGGAGCGGAGACTCAATCGCCTTCTTCGCCGGCACCATCATCCCGGAGCGACGACTGACAAGGGTCGAGAACGAGTTATGGGTTTCAATTGCGGTATCGTAGGCCTGCCGAACGTCGGCAAGTCCACCCTCTTCAACGCGCTCACCGAGACTGCCGCCGCGGAGGCGGCGAACTATCCTTTCTGCACCATCGAACCCAACGTCGGCCGCGTGCCGGTGCCCGACGCGCGCCTGGACAAGCTGGCGGCGATCGGCAAGTCGGCCAAGGTGATCCCCACCGTTCTCGAATTCGTCGATATCGCCGGGCTGGTGCGCGGCGCCTCGCAGGGCGAAGGCCTTGGCAACCAGTTTCTCGCCAACATCCGCGAGGTCGACGCCATCGTGCACGTGCTGCGCTGCTTCGACGGCGAGGTGACCCACGTCGAGGGCTCGGTCGACCCGATCCGCGATGCCGAGACGGTTGAAACCGAACTCATGCTGGCCGATCTCGAATCCGCGGTGAAGCAGCGCGACGCGGCCATCAAGCGCGCCCGCGGCAACGACAAGGATGCCAAGGAGCGCCTCGCGATCCTGGAGCCGGTGATTGCCGCGCTGGAAGCCGGCAATCCGGCGCGCAGCGTAGCCATCAGCGATGACCAGCGCCCCCTCTTCCGCCAGCTGCAACTGCTCAGCGCCAAGCCCGTGCTCTACGCCGCCAACGTCGAGGAAGACGCCGCCGCCACGGGCAATGCCTACTCCGCCCTGGTCGAACAGCGCGCCGCGGAGACCGGCAGCGCCTGCGTGGTGATCTCGGCGGCCATCGAGGCCGAGGTCGCCGCCCTTGGCGACCCAGCCGAAAAGAAGGAATTCCTCGAGAGCCTCGGCCTGGAGGAAACCGGCCTCGCCCGCGTCATCCGCGCCGGCTACCAGTTGCTCGACCTCATCACCTTCTTTACCGTCGGCCCCAAGGAAGCGCGCGCCTGGACCGTGCGGCGCAACAGCCGCGCCCCGCAGGCCGCCGGGGCGATCCACACCGACTTCGAGCGCGGATTCATCCGTGCAGAGACCATCGCCTACGAGGACTTCGTCGCCTGCAACGGCGAGAACGGCGCCAAGGAAGCCGGCAAGATGCGGGCGGAAGGCAAGGACTACGTCGTGCAGGACGGCGACGTCTTCCACTTCCGCTTCAACGTCTGAGCGGGGGAACCCCGCGGCGGGGCAGCACGTTGACGTGGACTGTGTAGACCAAAGGCCGAAGGCACAAGGGAGACCAGCATGGGCGAGACGGTGAAACTGACCGCGGACGACGGTCACAGCTTCGATGCCTACGTGGCAAGGCCGGCCGACCAGCCGAAGGCGGGGCTGGTGGTCGTGCAGGAAATCTTCGGTGTCAACAAGCACATCCGCGCGGTGGCCGACGGCTACGCCGAGGACGGCTACTTGGCCGTCGCGCCGGCCCTGTTCGACCGGGCCGAGCCCGGCATCGAGTTGGGCTATGACAAGGACGACATCACCCGGGGCCGCGAGATTCGCGGCAAGATTTCCTGGGATCAGGCGATGAGCGACGTCGCCGCCGCCATCGGCTTCGTCAAGGGGGCCGGCAAGACCGGCGTCATCGGCTACTGCTGGGGCGGCTCGGTCGCCTGGCTCGCCGCCTGCCGCCTGAACCCCGACGCCGCGGTCTGCTACTACGGCGGCAACATCCACGAATGCCGAAACGAGCAGCCTTCCTGCCCGGTGATGTTTCACTTCGGCGAGGAAGACAGCGGCATCCCGATGGATCAGGTCAAGGAAATCGGCAAGGCGCATCCCAAGCAGGAGCTCTTCACCTATCCGGGGGCCGGACACGGCTTCAACTGCGACATGCGCGGTTCCTACGACGCGGACAGCGCCGCCCTGGCCCGCGCGCGCAGCCTGGCCTTCCTGGAGCGCACGCTCCTGTAGAGCCCAAAGAGGGCGCTTGCCCACCGCCCGGGCCGCGCCTATGTCTTTTCGCATGGTCAGAAGCGTTGCGGTCCTGCTGGCGACG
>MRWG01001710.1_pt1 | contig 12969 bp, 20 predicted proteins | sample 1013341 | NCBI WGS metagenome assembly MRWG01 (sample SAMN06117577, study PRJNA244670) | biofilm metagenome | biome: Water; feature: Cathode Biofilm; material: Biofilm; isolation source: microbial consortium enriched at the cathode of a solar microbial fuel cell | place: USA: District of Columbia ... | reverse complement strand
GCGAGAGGGAGAGAGCGATGACCGACTGGCTGGAGAAGGTCTACACGGCCGGCAACGACACCGCGAAACTCGCCGAGGTCTACGACGCCTGGGCGGACGAGTACGACGAGAGCGTCAGCGCCGTCGGCTACACCAATCCGGCGGTGGTGTCCGCCCTGTTCGCCCGGCTGGTGCCCGATATCGAGGCACCGGTGCTGGATGCCGGCTGCGGCACCGGCCTGATCGGCTGGATGCTGACCCTGGTGGGCTATCGCGACATTGCCGGCATCGACCTGTCGCCCGGCATGCTGAAGCGGGCCGAGGCGCGCGGCTGCTATCGGAGCCTGGCAACCGCCACGCTGGGACAGCCGCTCGCCCTGCCGGACGCCGGGTTCGCCGGCGTGGTCGCGTCCGGGGTGTTCACCGTCGGCCACGCGCCGGCGTCGGCGTTCCGCGAGATTGCCCGGGTTCTGCAGCCGGGCGGCATCTTCGTGGTGTCGATCACCGACCCGGTCTACGAAACCGGCGGATTCCGCGAGGCGATCGACGATCTGGTCGGCGAGGGAGCGTGGGAGCGGGCCGCCACCAGCGGATCGTACCTGCCGCTGCCGGCGGCCGACGACGACCATCGCCATCCCGGTCGGGTGTACGCGATGCGGCGGCGATAGCGACGATTTCGGTCGGCAGAAACACCAACGGCCCGGGCCGGAAGGCCTGGGCCGTCGAAGAAATGGCTCCCGGGGAGGGATTCGAACCCCCGACCAAGCGGTTAACAGCCGCTCGCTCTACCACTGAGCTACCCGGGACCAGTGAGGCGGCCTCTATAGCGCCGCCCTGGGTCGTCGCGCAACCGAGAATGTCACTCTTCGGTCACTGCGTTTCGCTCGCTGGAGGCCCCGACCGGAATCGAACCGATGTACAAGGATTTGCAGTCTTCATACGGGCGATTCGCATAACGTCTTGGAACGTGTCGAGTCAGCACCTGATATTTTGAAAAATTCAAACTGTTCAATCCCTAAATGCGTCCACATGAATACGGTCGTTGTACATGAAGCGTCACCATTGTACGGTTGGTTTGTTGACATTCTGTTGACCTGGTTTCGCTGAAAATGGCCGAACGGATCACCGACAAGTTGGTCAAGGACCCCGAACGCGTCCCTGAGCGTGGCCAGCGGATCGTGTTCGACGACGAGATTTCCGGATTCGGGGTGCGATTTTCTCCGCGCGCGACGGCGAATCGGCGCGCCGGAGGCCGCGCGTTCATCCTCGACTACCGCATTGGCGGGCAGCAGAGGCGCTTCACCATCGGCCGTTACCCGGCGTGGTCGGTGGAGGCAGCTCGTATCCGGGCGAAGGAGCTGCGCCGGGCCATCGATCGGGGCGAGGACCCGATGGAGGAACGGGTTCGCCTCCGGACGGACCCGAAGGTCACCGACCTGGCCGACAGGTACCGCGACGAGCACTTGCCGTCGAAGGTCGGTCATCCGGCCCCGGGGGAGGGCCAAGCGGCCTACCGGGGGCGGCTCGAGCGCCATGCCGACTGGCGCATGATCCAGGCTGAGATCCTGCCGCGGCTCGGCAAGCGCCGCGTCGTCGAGGTTCACCAGGGCGATGTCCGGGCAATGCACCGCGCCATTACGGCACGCGGTGCCCCGGTGCGGGCGAATCGCGTGCTCGCGGTCCTGTCCAAGATGTTCGCCCTGGCCTTGTTGGTCAGGGAAGGCGAGGCAGAGCCGTGGCGGACGCCGACCCTTGGCAATCCGTGTGCCGGTGTCGACCGGAACGCGGAACAGGGCCGTGAGCGGTTCTTCAGCGAGGTGGAGATCGAGCGGATCGCCGACGCCCTGACGGCCTATCCCGGCGTCCACACAGCCAACCTCATCCGCTTCGCTATGCTGACCGGCTGCCGACCGGGCGAAGCCATTCGGGCGCGGTGGGTCGACGTCGACATAGCCGCGGCGACCTGGACGAAGCCGACGGCCCACACCAAGCAGCGCCGGGCCCACGTCGTCCCGCTGGCGCCACCGGCGATCGCGCTTCTGCAGAAGGCCCGCGCGGAGGTGCCGGAGCACTGCCCGCTCGTCTTCCCCGGCCGCCCGAAGGTCGACGCCGACGGGACGTGGACCTGGGCGCCACTCCGGCAGTATCGATCGTGCTGGGAGTGGGTACGGGTGAAGGCGGAGCTGGCGCCCGACGCCGACGGCAACGCCCCGCGGCCCTATGATCTGCGCCACACCTTCGCCGCGGCGGGGGCCGGGCAGGGTTTGAGCCTCTACATCGTCGGCAAGCTGCTCGGGCACACGCAGTTCCGCACCACGCAGCGCTACGCGCACGTTGGCGACGATCCACTACGCAAGGCAGCGGAGAAGATCGGATCGACCATCAGCAACGCCGGTCGCGAGCCAGACACGGACAACGTCGTGCAGGTGGCACCAGCCGCGGGAGGGCGCGCCGGATGACCGTGGAACAGGTCAGGGAGAAGGCGGAGCGGATCCGGGCGCGCCTTGCTCAGCAGGGTCAGCAGCAGGCGATCGAAAAGCTCGCCGCCGCACTGAACGTCTCTGGTGCGGGCGGTGCTGCGGCCTGGCTGGCGTTCGCGTCGACCGCGACGTCAGGGCTGGGGGACCAACTCGGCAGCCCCGGCAACGTCTTCTCAATGCTCGAGCACCGGGTGCGGGAAGGTGCACGGCAGGGTGCAGCGCTTACGAACGCCCGGCATAAGGCGCTGCATGCCCGGTATCAGGCGATGGCTGACGACTATTGGACCCGGCACCCCGGGGCGACCAAGCGCCAAGTCGCACTGTGGATCGAGGCACAAATCCCCGGGGCGAGGGCCAACACCATTCGCGCTCGGATTGCCCGTCCATCCGCCAGGAAGTTGATGAGCGCCGGGTGATCATCAACGGAGCGTTCGTCATCTTTGCACCGATGTCGCCAAGGGTGAACACGGGTGCACACGATGGACGTGAAGGGACTGATCGACGGAATGGTCACTCCGGACGACGTGGCGGCCGCTTTCGGCTGCTCGCGCCGGACCGTTGACCGCTGGGAACGCCAGGGCCTGATCCCGCGGTTTCGGAAGTTCGGCAACCACAAGGTCCTGACCACCGAGGAGCTGAGGGATGTCCTCGAAGGTCGATCGATGCCGCGCAAGCGCCGCGCCGCCGGCGCCCGGGGCTGAGGCCGACCTTGAGCCGGAAACACAATAGGCTGGGGAAGGGCTCCAAGGTCGACGCCAAAGGGCGGAACACCAGCGAGCGCTTCATCATGCTGCCCCACTGGTTGCTGGACAGTCCGGCCTACGCCGAGCTGTCGGGCGATGCGGTCAAGGTGCTGACCATCCTTCTCCGTCGCTTCAATGGCACCAACAACGGAACCATCAGCCTGTCGACCCGGGAGTGCGAAGGATCCGAAGAGAGACCGGGCTTCGGCGTCAGTCGCAACCGGGCAGCGCGCGCCTTCACCGAACTCGAGGCAGTCGGCTTCATCGTCCAGACCAAGGCTGCGTCCTGGAAGTCGCAGGCCGCGAAGACGGCCCGCGAGTGGCGTTTGACCTGGCTGCCGGTCGGGGACGAACTGGCGACCAAGGAGTTTATGCGCTGGCACGGCAGCGAGACGGGAAAGAAGATTTCCAGGCACGCTGGCGGGACAGACTGTCACGCCGGTGTGACAGGAAAGGCACCGGATCGGGACAAGAAAAGCCGATCTGTCCCGCAGGTGGGACGGGATGACGTCCAATACGATGCTCGGCTGCCACACAGGCGGGACGCTTCTAGTATCCAGGTGGGTGTGCCCTCGCCTGGCGTTGATGGCGCACCGCTGCAGCAGTCCGACAATCCGTCATCCCCTGCATCGTCAGCGTCATCGTCAGGTCCGGAGGAAGGCCGCCAGCAGGCGTTGTCAGCCGATCACCTCGCCGCCGCCGTTCGACCGCCGGAGGCCGTCCAGCAGGCTGTAGCGACGACGTCGGCCGGTCCGGAACAACCGACCCTACCTCTGCCCGAGGATGAGGGGCGGCGTGCTGCTCTTCGACGTCCGCTGACCAAGGATCCGACAACCCTCATAGCGGGCAAGCGGCGAAGCGGGTGGCGAGCTGGTTGGGCAGAGACTGTACGCGAGGAGGCCCCCCCAGCGCTGATCATCTCCCGAGTGGATCTCGAGAACGTCGTCATCTGCGTCCGGGTGGCGATCGCCTTCGACGTCGAGTTCAAACAGATGATCGAGCGAAAACGCATCGCGCGCGGCAGCAGCATCTGGAAGACGGCCGAGAAGATCATCGAGGCTCGACTGGCCGGAAGGGCGCCAGCCGCCCGGTCGCTGAGGCTGTGCCCTGAAGAACCGCAGCTCGCTCAGCTTCACGAACTCCTCATGAACGATGAGACCTCGATCTACAGCGATCCGACCTTCCAGGTCTCGGCTGCGAGGGCCGTGGCATGAACGCGGTCGCGACCTTCACCCCCTCGCGCCGGCCGCGCCGCCTGCCGGCCACCACCGAGCCGCTGACCGGTGCCCGGCTGATCCGTGGACCATGGCGCATGGTGTTCGCGTGGTCGTCGACGCCGTGGGGCCGTGGGTCCGGCCGTCGACTCGCGCCAGATCGGGCCGAACAGCTTGAGCTCGACCTGCAGCCCGCCGCCGCGGCTAGCGTCTACGGTTTCACCCTGATCGAATCCGCGCGACCTTCTCGGTCGGCGGGCGACTCAGGTGGACGGATTTCACCTAAGCGAAGGATCTCGCCATGACCTCTGAAGACCGCCCCCAACTCGCCACTCGCCGCAAAGCCATGGAGGCAATGATTCGCGAGGCGGCCGAGACCTATTCCATCGCCGTCAATCCTGCCGCCCTGGCGTCCCTCGCCGCCCGGGCCGCGCATGAGCTGAGCCTCGACGCCAAGGGTTACCCCGTCGACGCGAACGGCAAATTCCGGCCGATGGTCAAATGGCTTACGGAAACCCAGAAGGACGCTCCGTACTTCTTCCTGAACGGCCCGGCGCCGGCGGAATCGCTGTTCGAAAAGACGGTCGAGATGAATGGATTCGGCAAGAACCTCGAGCACATTGCCGCCGGCAAGACGGGTGTCCACCAGGACCAAGCGCGGACCGACCGACGGCCGGTGATCAGCCCGAACGAGATGGGTCGCCGCCTTGCGGACGTCGCTGCCGGCAAGGTTCGGGTGGCGGCCGACCTTGGGCCGGATTGATGGCTGCCGACCTCCCCAGCGCCGAGGTGATCATGGCCGACGTCCGGGCCCGCTGGGGCTCGGACGTGATGGTCAGCTACTCCCGCGGCAAGGACGCCACCGCGGTGACCCTGGCGCTCAACGAGGCCGGATTCCGCACCTTTGGCCTGTACTTCTATTCGATCCCGCCCGACCGCGACGGCAAGCTGTTGAGCTTCGAAGCCAACTACCTCGACTACGCCGAGGAGGTCCTGTTCGGCGGCCGGCGGATCATCAGGTTGCCGTCTCCATGGCTCCATGACGCTCTTCTCCGCGGGCTCTTCCAGACGCCCGAGCGGATGCCGGTAGTCCTGGCCATGCAGCGGAGCCTGCGACGGCACAGCTACTACGACCTCCACAACGTCGCCCGGCATATGCTCGACATGCCCGACCTGCCGGTGGCGATCGGGACCCGGGCAAGCGATTCACCCGGACGTCGCATCCATTTCCGAAAAGCCGGCCCGGTTGACGTCGCGCGGCGGACCTTCTCGCCGATCGCCTCGTGGGGACGCCGAGAGGTGGTCGACATCATCCGGCGCCATGGCGTGAAGCTGCCGGCCGACTACTCGTGGGCACCGAACACATTCGACGGGGTCGACTTCCGCCATGTCGTCGGCGTTGCACAGAACCGCCCCGCCGACTTCGACAGGATCCGCGAGGTGTTCCCGCTGATCGATGCCGAGACGTTTCGTGCCGGCCTGATCCGACGCCGGCAGGAAGGAGCCGCACCATGAGCAAGATCGGAAAGCCGCGCGCGATCGGAAAGCCGCGCGCGATCGGCAAACTCAAGCCCATCGGCCGCAGCCGCTCCGTCCGCCCGCCCCAGGCGATCGAGAGACCCGCGCCGGACCCGCTCCGCGACGTCGACTACGGGCCTGACCCCGAGGTCAACGCCGCTCGGCAGCTCAGCGCCGTCGAGGCCGGCTTCCGCAGCCGGGCCGCCGAGGAGAAGCGCCGAATGAGGCTGGCGACCGACGCGAGCTACTACCGCGTGATCGTTTTCGAGGATGCAGACCAGTCCGCTACCTTCTGGCGCGCCGTCGAACAGCAGTTCGGACCGGTGCCGGACGGCGATTTCGTGGACGGCCGCGTGCTGGCCGATCTGCTGAACATCGTGTTGCCGAACAGCCCGATGAAGTACAATTCACCAAGGCGAATCCCCGAGCTCGCCGACATGGTCATCGAAACGCCCGACGGGCGGGAGGACTGAGTCATGTTTCGGGGATTCAGCCGCGGTCGCGGCGGCACGTCTTTCAGCCCGCCCACCGGCGCCGGCGCGCCGGCGCAGCGCCCGCGTCTCCGGGTCGCGGTGAGCGGCCGCGGGGGCACCGCCACCATCTTCGGTATCCGCGCGACGAACCTCGCCGGCGCCAGACTTCTGACCGGCGCAGTCTCCGGTCGGGGCTAAGCGATGGCCGGCGCGGATCAGATCGCCCGGCTCGAGATCGACGTCTCGGTTCCCAACGCGGACCGCGCGGATCGTCAGCTTGCCCGGATCGAGGATCGGACCGCTCGACTTGAACGCGCCGCAGCCAGGCGTGCGCGGGCCGAGCAGATCGCCGCTCGCCAAATGGAACAGAACGTCCGGATCGCGCGGCAGTATGAAGCCTCGTTCCGCCAGATCGACGCGTTCCAGCGCGCAACGGCTGCCACCGGCACGGCAGCACGCCGGGCGGCGAACGACAATCAGGCGCTCACCGCCAGCTTCGGTGCGCTGCGCGCCGCGATCATCGCCCTCGGACTTGGCCGGGTGGCGTCCGAGTTCGTCGGCATGGCGGACAGCGCCAAGCTGATCGAGGGCCGCCTGAAACTGGTCACGTCGAGCCAGGAAGAGCTCGTAGCGGTCAACGAACGCCTCTTTCAGATCGCCCAGCGCACCCGCCAGTCCTATGAGGGGACGGCGACGCTCTTCCAACGTGTCGCCCGGTCGGCCGACCAGCTCGGACGCAGCCAGGAGGAAGTCCTCCAGTTCACCGAACTGGTCCAGAAGGCGATCGTCTCCTCCGGCGCGTCGTCGCAGGAAGCGACCGCCGGCATGATCCAGCTTTCCCAGGCGCTCGCCTCGGGCAAGCTCGCCGGCGACGAGTTCCGGTCCGTCCTGGAGAACTTCCCGGCGATCGCCAAGGCTGCCGGTGACGGCCTCAATCAAATGGGGCTGACGACCAAGCGCGGCTCCGATGCCCTCTATGAGCTTCGAGACGCCGGCAAGCTGACCGCCGACAACTTCATTACCGCGATCTTCCGGATGCGGAAGTCGATCGAGGGCGACTTCGAGAAGATCCCGGTGACGGTCGGCCAGGCCTTTACGGTCCTGCGCAACGAGGTGTTCCGGGCGACGGCCGAGTTCGACAAGACCCATGGGGTCACGGCGAGGCTGTCGTCGGGGATCCTGTCGCTCGCAGGCAATTTCAACGTGCTCGGCAAGGCGGTCTCCGGCCTGCTGGCGGCTGGCGGCTTCCTGGCGCTAGTCCGGACCTCGGCCGCGCTGGCGGGCATCTTGGGGGCGGTCGCCGTCGACGAAGAGGCCACAGCGGTCGCCGACAGGCTCGAGGCCGAGGATTTGATGGATGTGCGTTTCAACGCGATTGGCCGGGCGATCGAACAGGCGTTCCAAGAGGGCGTAGCGGCTGCCGGCGAGGCAGTGCGCCGGGTCGACCCGGAGGCGCCGTCGTGACGCGGGTCGTCTACTTCGTCGAGCTGACCGGGATCCTGAAGTCGGACGGGGTGACGTCGGTGACCTTCGGCTACTGCGACGGGGACGAAGGTTACAACGTCCGGGAGGGGGATACCGGCCTGTCGGCGGACAGCCCTCACTACGCGGCGTTGGTGAACTCGCCCGGATCCTACACCCGGTCGCTGATCGGCAAGACGGGGCAGCTCTTCGGCCAGGCCGACGCCCAGAAGGGAACCATCGAACTCGAGAACCAGGCAGGCTCCCTCGACGACCTCCGCCTGTACGCCTTCGACGGCCGGCAGGCGAAGATCCTCCGCGGCGAGGTCGGCGATGACGGCGCCCTCGTCTCCGGCAGCCTTGTCACCATGCTGATCGCCCGCATCCGGCGGGTCCAGGTCGGGTGGGGCGAGGTGATCGTCGACTTCATCGACCGGGCCGGCGAGTTCGCCCGGGCGCAGCTTCAGCCGGACAAGTACCTCGGCAACACCGGGGCGACCGGCGCCGAGGGAGACACGACGATCGCCGGCCGGCCGAAGCCTCATGGGTGGGGCGAGATCGAGCAACTCTCCCCGGTACTCGTCGCGACGGGGCACCTGATCTACCAGTTGTCCGACTACCGTTCGGATTTCATCTCGTCTGTCTCGGTAGGGGGTGACGCGATCAGCAAGGGGAATCAGTATTTCAGCTTTGCCTCGGTGACGACCGCAAGCACCGCGGCCGGAGGTTGGGACTACTACCTCGGCGACGACACGATCGGCCTCGGCGACAATCCGAACAACAACCAGGGCGCCTACATCAAACTCGGCACCCTGCCCGATTTCACGGTGACGGCGAAATTCACCGACGGCCCGGGCGCCGTCTCCGCTTCCGACGTCGCGTACAAGTTGCTCGGCAACCGCCTGGGCTACGACACCGTCTCCGGCAGCGCCGACGTCGACGTCGGCGCACTGGATGCGCTGGACGCGTTGAACAGCACCACGATGGGACGCGCCTACGTTGAAGAGGTCACGATTGCCCAGGTCTTTGACGACCTGTTCTCGTCGATCGGCGCCTGGTGGAGCATCGACCGGTCGGACCGGTTCACCTGCGGGCGACTGGACCTGCCAGACACGTCGGCGACGCCGGACCTCGAACTGACAGCGGACGAGCTGCTGGGCGGAGACGACGACGAGCCGATCCAGATTGTCGACCTCGGGATCCTCGGTGGGGTCCCGGTCGGGCGAGTCGAATTTGGCTTCAGTTTCTATCACACCACCCTGACCGGCAGTGACGTCGACCCCAACGTGTCGGCAGCCGATCGGTTGCGGTTCTCGACCGAGTGGCGGCTCGTAACCCCGACGAACGGCGTCGATCAGGACACACTGGACCTTCACCCGCTGAGCGAGCCCTTCCGGCACAACACGTTCCTGGTGGACACGACCGCATCGAGCAACGAACAGGCCCGCCTGCTGGCGATGTTGAAGACCGAGACCATCGCGCTCCGATGCTCGGTCGGCGCAAGCCTGGTGTCGTCGATCAACCTCGGCGCCCATGTGAAACTCACCCTCGACCGGCTCGGCATGGACGACGGACTCCACTTCACGCTGGTCCAGATCGAGGAGGACTACGGAGAAGATGAGGCAACGCTGGTCCTCTGGGGGGAAGCCGCATGACCGAGATCAACTACACCGCGTCGCGCCTCCTACTTCACAAACTCACCGTGACGCAGTCGCAGATTGCGCCCAGTCTGGGGACGGACGTTCACCGCGCCACGAGGGCCGCGCTGCTGAAGCGGATCGCCGGCGACCTGACCGCCGCGTTCGTGATGCTGGCCGAGGCGCGCTTGCCAGGCCGGCGGAGACTGCCGTGGTCCACCAACGTGGAGTCCGTCAGCACCATGCTCGAGGCGGCAGGCGTCTACGACGATGGTTTCGTGATGCCGCGATGTCGCGCCGCAGTCCGCAAGGCCACCCGCGCCGCGTTGGCCGAAGAGGGTGGGCAGGTGTCCGAGGTGGCCTCGGCTACGACCTTCCTCGAGCTCGTCATCGAGCACGCCGCCACGCTTCGCGATCTCGCTGAACAGGCCGGCAATGAAGACGTTCGCTACATGGCAGTCGAGCGTCACCGCCGGGCCTTGGTCTCGCTCGAAAACCTCGACACCCGGCCCGACCCGCTCGCCCTGCCGCCGCTGCCGAGCGAGGCGCCGGCCGTTACCGTGCAATGACGGTGAAAAAACGGTGTCCAAGAAGTCCGACCACGATGCGCGCGGGCGGTTCAAGCCCGGCAACCAAGCTGGCCGCAAGGGCAAGCCGGTCGGCTCACGGCATCGCACCACCCGCATGCTCGACGCGTTCGGAGAAGACAAGGCCAAGGACATCGTGCAGACCACGATCAGCTTGGCCGTGGATGGCCACCTGGACGCCACGGCCTTGCTGCTGCCGTACATCTGGCCTCGACGGAAAGGCGGCCGCGTACTCCCCGCGATCGACCTCCCGCCGCTCAGGACCGCCACCGACGTCGTGAAAGCGCATGCCCGGATCGCCGCGGCCGTCGCCGACGGTGAGATCACGGTCGAGGAAGGAGACGGCCTGGGCGTGATCGTCGACCGTGCCAGCAAGGCGATCGATACCGCCGAGTTGATGGAGGTCATGAGGTCCGAGATGCAGGCGCTCCGCCAAGAGCTCAAGGAGGTAAAGGATGCGGCGAACCGCGATCCTTCGTGAGATCTCCCGTATGCGGGAGGAAGTCGCCAACCTGCGTGCAGAGCGACCGCCACCGGGCATGGTCGAGGTTCGGTACGCCGGGGTCAGTGGGATGCTGCGCCAGGCGCGCGAGGATGCGCAGCGCGATGAGCACGGGAACCTGGTTCCCCGTCACATCGTCAGCCTCGACAAGCCGCGGCCTGCGAGCGGTGCCGCCGCGATGCTTTGGGACGCGATGGCCGCTGTCCGAAAGCGGAAGGAAGAGCGGGCCGCTGCCGGCCTGCTGCCTCTCTCCGGTCGGTGCTGACCATGCACACTGATCGCCTGGACGACCTTCTCGACCGCCTGCGGACCCCGACGGCCGATCCGGACACGGCCATGTCCCTGGTCGACGACGCGCTCGTCCTCTGGGATGAACGCCTCGAGCTGCACATTTCTGGCCGGGAACGCATGACCCTGGCCGAGTTGCGCGACCACCTGCGCGTGCTGGACGCCATCCACGAGGCCGGCCGGGCCGCCCTTGGGGCTCCGGCTTCGTCCCGCGCCGTCCACTGAGGAGCCGCAACATGACCGTGCATCCCGATCGCGCGCGCTTCGCCGCCTTGATGGAGAAGCTTCGCGTCCCGCCGACCGGGCCCGACCCGGACATCGAGGCGGCGGCGCTTGAGGCCATGCGCCTGTGGGGACAGATCCTGGCACGGGACGAGTCCGGCGAGGACCCGCTTTCGACGGCCGAGTTCCATTCTCTTGCCGAGGATCTCGCCGACCTCCAGCGAACCGCACGGGCTGCCGCTGGCCGACCGCTGCCGGCGCCGACACGGCACTGATGGCGCACCCGGCAGATGCGCCGACGTAGGCAGGCCCACCGATTGCGTCAGCCTGACGCATTGGCACGGCCTGTGCCGAGGGTCGCGTTCCACCGCGGGCCGGCCTGCGGTATCATTTACTTATCCCTCGGGGATCGCTTGGCCCGAGACGGGCGACCTCGAGGGTTGCGGGGACACGATGGCCACGGAAGACGATCATCGGCCACGCCGCACGCTCGTCACGATCGAGCCGAGGGCCGTCTCCCTGGAGACGGCCGCGGCCATGTTCGAATGGTCGACCGGTCGCTTCGATCGTTGGCGCCGACGCTACGGCCTCGACTATGCCCCCGGCTCCAATCGATTCGTCGTCGCGGACATCGACGCCGCCGTGCAGGCTTGGCGCCAGGCTGGGTCACCGGTGCTCGCCGATGAGGAAGAAGATCCCTTCGACCGGGCGCTGCAGCTCGCTGCCGAAAAGCGTGACAAGGATCTGCCGTCGCCTAGCCGCCGGCGCAGCAGGCGGTCGTAGCTATCCGCTACCTCGATCGCAGCCGGTTGCCGGGCTCATGTTTGTCGAGGCTCACTGACCGATGCTCGTCTCCGGCGCAGGCAGCCCGAAAGCCCTCGCGATCTCGGGGGCGCCGTCGACTCGCGGCCACTCGCGAAGCCACACTTCCATGAGGGCGCGGGCGCCTTCCAGCGTCCGGGCCGGGCGGCCGAACACCACCTCAGCCAGAAATTCGCACTCGGCGTGGGCGTAGCGCTCGAACTGATCGTGCCAGACGTCGTGCGCCTCCGTCCCGTCGGCCGGCATCATGTCCCGGAGGGCGCTCTCGTGGCACAGCATCGCGCGGTGTTGTTCGATGGCCGCGAAGATCGCCACGTCCGGATGGTCGCGCGCAACCGCGTGGGCCGGCATGCAGACCGGTGCAGCAGTGGCGCCGGCCAGTAGCGCGCGCCGGGATAGGGGTGACCGCATGGTTGCCTCCCTTCGTGCCGAACCGCCCCGGCGCCGAAGCACCGGGGCGGCCGTGGTGAGTCGGTCAGATGGTGGTCGGGGCGCCGAACATCGCGGCAAGGTCGCTGCCGCCGTCCGAGACGCCGCCCCACATCAAGAGCCAGGCCTGCACCTGGGCCTGAGCCCCAACCAGGGTCTGAGCCTTCCGCGTGGCGATCTCCTCGCCGAACAGGTCCCAGCGGTCCTGCATCGCCTTCTCGGCGGCGTCGTCGGCCGACGGGAGCGGGGTGCTGTGCATCGCCTGCAGCCGGTCGCAGGCCGCCAGCAACGCGCGGTCGTCGGTTCCGGCGTTGGCCGGCATCGGGACCGTGACCAGCATGGCACCACCGCCGATGACCGCGGTGCGCCGAGTGAGACTGCCTTGCGGCATGCCCGTCGCGTGCGTATTTCTTTCCATGGGAACCTTCCTTCCATGGTTGGAACCAAGGGATCCGCCCGGGGCAAGACGCCACATCGAGCCCGGGCGGTCCCCGCTCATGCCGCTGATCAGGCCGCGGCCGCCTGCATCGCCGGGCGACCCGGCTCCGCTCCGTGCCGGCGGCCCTCAGCCGCCAGATCCAGTTCCGTCAGATAGTCCCTGGCTTCCGCCAGCG
>MRWG01001709.1_pt1 | contig 12972 bp, 14 predicted proteins | sample 1013341 | NCBI WGS metagenome assembly MRWG01 (sample SAMN06117577, study PRJNA244670) | biofilm metagenome | biome: Water; feature: Cathode Biofilm; material: Biofilm; isolation source: microbial consortium enriched at the cathode of a solar microbial fuel cell | place: USA: District of Columbia ... | reverse complement strand
GCTCGCCAACGGCGCGACCAACGGCGCCCAGCACAATGCCCATGCCGCCGGCGGCCTGGGCCATGCCGAGCATCACCCCGGCGGACAGGAAGAAGACCTCCGGCTCAGAGGCCATCGACATCACCCAGAGGCCGCAGATCTGCATTGCGGCGCCGAACAGCAGCACGCGCCACGAACCGAACTTGTCGGCCAGCGCGCCGAAAAACGGCGAAAAGCCGCCCCAGAGCAGGTTCTGGGCCGCCAGCGCGACCGAGAACTGGAAGCTGGTCCAGCCGAGATCCTGGAGCATCGACGGTTGCCAGAGCGGCAAGACGTTCCGCGTGCCCATCGACATCAGGGCCAGAACCGCGCCGCAGAAAACAATGAGGCCAATGGCCGGCCCGCGAACGCGTGCGGGCGTCGCCGGCGCAGCGCCCGGCGGCGCGCCGACGGCCGCGGCCATGGTGCGGCCGTCGGCGGCGGGGCCGGACCATGTGGGCGACGAACGCTCCCGGGCGGACGCATTTGCGGTCACCGGCGACGGGCGGCGCGCGGCGCCGGCATAGGCTTCGATGCGTCCGCCGCCGCGATGTACGCGAACCGGAGTCAAGCCGTCGTCATCGGTGGCGGCCATGGCCGTTCCTCCTCCAAAGCATCCGCGAATTACGGGGTCTACCAGCCGCAGAGCGCCCGAATGGTCGCGCCGGCCCACATCAAGGCGCCCATCGCCTGGCCGTAAAACGGAGCCGCAAGGGCGGTCAGCAGCAGTAGGCCGCCGCCGCCGATCCAAGCCCATGTCGGCAGACCGGTCGTCCGGTCCCCGGGTTCCTGTTCCGTGCTTCCATCCATGCCGGCAATCTGACCGGTCCCGACGCGGACGACAAGCGCGCCGGAAGCGCACCATCTTTGCGGCTTGCGCATGGCGGCGGCGCGCGATTAGCTGTCCGACGACGGGCGCGACGGCGCGAAGGGAGAACGACGATGGAGTTCGTTTACGCGAAGGCGGATGAGGATGGATTCGAGAGCGGCCTGCGCGCCTTCTTCGAATACCGCGATCTCAAGATGAAGGACGCGACCGGCGGCAAGGTCGTCGCGCACGTCGTGCGCGCCAAGCCTGGCGGACATGCCGAGCCGAAGTGGCACGTCCACGATGTCGAGTTTCAGATGTATTACGTCCTGAAGGGCTGGGCGAAATTCGAATATGAAGGCGTCGGCGTCGTCACGGTGAAGCCGGGCGACTGCGTGCACCAGCCGCCGGGCATCCGGCACCGCGAGATCGAGCATTCCGACGATCTCGAACTCTTGGAAATCGTGCTGCCTGCGGATTTCGAAACCCGACTCGTCGATGCGCCCGAAGGCGCTTCGACCTCCGCCTGACCGAACGGGGAAGAACGCTCATGGACGTATCCGGACAGGCCGCCATCGTCACCGGCGGAGCGTCGGGACTCGGGCGGGCGACGGCCGAAGCGCTCGTCGCCGCGGGCGCGAAGGTCGCCCTGCTCGACCGCAACGCCGACCTCGCGGCCGAGACGGCGGCGGCGATCGGCGCCCTCGCCGCGCCCTGCGACGTCGCCGACGCGCAGTCCGCCGCCGACGCCATCGCCAAGGCGCGTGACGCACATGGGCCGGCGCGCGTTTGCGTCAACTGCGCGGGTATCGGCGGATCGGTCCGCATCGTCGACCGGAAGGGCGAACCGATGGACCTCGACCACTTCCGGAAAATCATCGAGGTCAACCTGATCGGCACCTTCAACACCCTCCGTCTCGCCGCGGCGGACATGGCGAAGCTGGAGCCTCTCACGGAAGACGGACTGAAAGGCGTGATCGTCAACACGGCGAGCGTCGCGGGATATGAAGGCCAGATCGGTCAGGCGGCCTACACGGCGTCCAAGGGCGGCATCATCGGGCTGACCATCCAGGCGGCGCGGGACCTGTCCTCGAACGGCGTGCGCGTCTGCACGATCGCGCCGGGCATCATGATGACTCCGCTCCTGATGGGATTGCCGCAGGAGACGCTGGACATGCTCGGCGCGCAGGTCCCCTTCCCGAAGCGCACCGGCGACGCCCGCGAATACGCGTCGCTCGCGATGGAGATCGTTCGGAACGACTATCTGAACGGCGAAGTGATCCGCCTCGACGGGGCGATTCGGATGGGGCCGCGCTGATTTCCGGGAACGATCCGCTTGACGGCTGGTCGCCGGTCGATTTTTCGCCATTCGGAACCGTGCGATGTCCGCCGGGCTGGCGCCCGGACGGCCCGGCCGCGGATGGCCGCGGCGCCGCCGCCCTGTCGCCGGACGGGACCCAACGCCTGGTCGTGCATCTGGCGGTTCACGACGCCCGCGAGGGCGGGCCGGACTTCGCCGCGCGCATGCAGGCCGCGGCCGCGCGGGTTCTCTCCCACCTGGCCGCGCAACCCGGCGCGGCCGCGCCGGAAATCGTCACCATTTCAGGCGCTTCTCAGCCGATCCTCGAAATCGGCTCGACTTTCTACGATGATGCGCAGACGCCGCTGACGCTGATCCGGCAGTGGCATGCTATCGCCCCGCTCGACGCCGATGCCGGACAGCTCGCTGTCGTCGCGTTTTCATTGATGACGCCGGCGCTCCGCCCGACGGCGGCGAGCGCCGATCTCGCGACCGGCTTCCAGACAGGCTTGCGCGCCGCGGCGGCGGCGATCGTCGACGCGGGCGGCGACGCGGATTAAGCCCGCCGGCGGCTAAGAATCCCTTGTGAGCGATTGGCAGGGACATTATTGTGCGCGAACTAAACCAAAACCTCAGGGAGGGTTAATAATGAAACTATCGACCAAGCTTGGCCTGGTCTCCGCTGTCGCTGCCGTCGCGCTCGCCGCGACCTCGGCGCAGGCGGACCGTGTGCGGTGGAAGCTGCACAGCGCATGGGGCAGCTCGGTGCCGCATCTCGGCACCTCGGGCGTTCGTTATTCCGAAACCATCAACGCGATGACCGGCGGCGAAATGCAGCTGAAGTTCTTCGAACCGGGCGCCCTCGTGCCCGCGAACGAAGGCTTCGACGCGACGTCGAAGGGCTCGATCGAGTCGGCCTGGTCCACGGCCGGCTACGACGTCGGCAAGGTCCCGGCGCTCGCCTTCTTCACGTCCGTGCCGTTCGGCCCGGGCTACGGCGAATTCTTCGCCTGGAAGATCTTCGGCGGCGGCAATGAGATCCAGCAGCGCATCTATGCCGAGAACGGCATCAAGCAGATGGACTGCTTCGCGATCGGCCCGGAGACCTCCGGCTGGTTCAAGCAGGAGATCACCGATCTCGAACAGCTCCGCGGCATGAAGATGCGCTTCTTCGGCCTCGGCGCGCGCGTCATGCAGCGTCTCGGCGTGTCGACCCAGCTGCTCGCGGGCGGCGACATCTTCCCGGCTCTCGAGAAGGGCGTCATCGACGCGACCGAATTCTCGATGCCGGCGATGGACATCAAGTACGGCTTCTTCCAGATCGCGAAGTACAACTACTTCCCGGGCTGGCATCAGCAGACGTCCGTCAGCCAGCTTCTGGTCAACATGGACAAGTGGAACGAGCTGACCGACGCCCAGAAGAAGATCCTTGAGATCGCCTGCGGCGAAAGCATCCACCACACCTACGCCGAAACGGAAGCGGTCAACCCGGGCGCGATGCTCGAGATGGGCGAGAAGTACGGCGTGATCACGAAGCGCTGGGACGACGCGACGCTCGCGAAGTTCGAAGAAGCGTGGCTGGAGACGCTGAAGGAAGACGCGGAAAAGGACCCGCTCTTCAAGGAAGTGGCCGACAGCTATCTCGCCTTCCGCGAAACCTACGCCAAGTGGGGCGCGGCGCAGGCGTTGAACTCGACCTACCTGAAGTAGGCGACGTACGCGGGCGGCGCGTTTGAAGCCGCCCGGAAATTGCGACGAGGCGCCCGGGCTGACACCGTTCCGGGCGCCTCACCGCGATATGAACGGCGGACCATAATCGCCGGCGACCTCTGGGAAGGTTTAAGATGGAAGCTATCGCTGGCGGCATTCGTCGCAATCCGGGGCTGACGATCGTGATCGTCGCGCTCGCCATCATCGGCGGCGCCTATGCCTATGTGCTCAGCCTCTCGCCTGACGAGCAGAAGACCCTGCTCTACTTCGTGCAGGACTACCTGCCGATCATCATGTTCGCGTCGCTCGCGATGCTGTTGTTCAGCGGCTTTCCGGTCGCATTCATTCTTGGCGGTCTGGCATTTTTATACGGCCTGATCGGCTATTTCCTCGACATATTCTCGTTGATCGAGTTCTTCAACTTCATGCCGCGCATCTGGTTCAACGGCGCAGAGAACCTGGTGCTCGTCTCGATCCCCGCCTTCGTCTTCATGGGCGTGATGATGGAGCGGTCGGGCGTCGCCAACGACCTGCTCTACTGCGTGCAGGTGCTGTTGAAGAAAGTGCCCGGCAGCCTCGCGCTCGCCGTCGTCGTCATGGGCACGGTGCTGGCCGCGATGACCGGGATCATCGGCGCATCGGTCACCATGATGACCGCGTTGGCGCTCCCCACCATGATCCGGCAGGGCTATAGCCACGCGTTATCGACCGGCTGTATCGCGGCCTCCGGCACGCTCGGCATTCTGATCCCGCCCTCGATCATGCTGATCATCATGGCCGACCTGATGGCGGTCTCCGTCGGCAACATGTTCATGGCGGCGATCCTGCCGGGCCTGATGCTGGCCGCGTTCTACCTCCTCTTCGTCGGCACGTTCGCGGCGCTCCGCCCGAAGATGGCCCCGCCGCTGCCGCCCGAACTGCTCGCGGTTCCGGCGCGCGACTATCCGAAGATGATCTTCAAGAGCTTCCTGCCACCGGTGCTGCTGATCGGCATGATCAAGGGCTCGATCCTGTTCGGCGTCGCGACCCCGAGCGAGGCCGGCGCCGTCGGCGCCTTCGGCACGCTCCTCCTCGCGATCGGCAACGGCCGTCTGACCTTCAGCTTGCTGCAAGGCGTCTGCCATACGTCGGCGCGAACGATCGCGATGATCTTCTTCATCATCGTGAGCGCGACCTGCTTCGCCTATGTCTATCGCTCGCTCGGCGGCGACGACATCGTCGAACACCTGATCACGTCGGCCGGATTCGGCTCCTGGGAGCTGCTCTTCCTGCTGATGGGGATCACCTTCGTTCTCGGGTTCTTCCTCGACTGGATCGAAATCACGCTGATCGTCCTGCCGGTGTTCGCGCCGCTGGTCGCCGGCCTCGACTTCGGCGACCACGTCGCCGCCAAGGACGTGACCTTCTGGTTCCTGATCCTGATGGCGATCAACCTGCAGACTTCGTTCCTGACGCCGCCCTTCGGCTTTGCGCTCTTCTACATGAAGGGCATCGCGCCCAAGGAAGTGAGCATCCAGTCGATCTACAAGGGCATCATTCCCTTCGTCCTGCTGCAGCTGATTGGACTGTTGCTGGTGATCTGGCAGCCGAACATCTCGCTATGGCTGATGAAGTCGGTCTACGACTACTGACGGGCCGGGAGACAGAACAATGAACCAATCGGCTACCTCCACCATCGCCGGGACCGGCGCGACCGTCGGTTCGGCCCGGCCGGACGACGAGCTCGTCCACCTGACGGAAACGCAGATGCCGATGGCGCTGCGTGTGTCGCGGCGGCTTCGCAATACCGTCGATGCGATCGGGCGCTTCGGCTCCTGGTTCGCAATGCCGCTGATCCTGATCACGGCTTTCGATCTTGCGATCCGCAAGACGGGCACGGCCCAGATCTGGCTTGTGCAGAACGTCAGCCCCTATTTCGGCTCGACGCTGCTGCAGGAGCTCGAATGGCACTCCCACACGGTGCTGTTCGTGCTCGTGCTGGGCTTCGGCTACATCTGGAATACCCATGTCCGGGTCGACCTCGTCCGCGAGAATCTGGCGTTCCGGAAGAAGGCGTGGATCGAATTCATCGGCCTCACCATCTTCCTGATCCCCTTCTGCACGGTGGTGACCTACTTCGCATTTCTTTATGTCGGCGATTCGTGGTCCGCGAACCGGACGCCCGACTGCGCATTCTGGGAATGCGGCGAGGTCTCGGCCTCGCTGGTCGGGCTGACGCATCGCTGGATCATCAAGGCCGTGATGGCATTCGGCTTCGTCTTGACCATCGTCGCCGGCATCGCGGTCTGGCTGGAAATGTACATGGTGCTGTTCGGGCCGCAGAACTGGCGCTATCCGCTTTCGACGCTGGAATGGCCCGAAGAAGCCGGCGCCACGATCGAAGGCAAGCAGCGCCTCGACCTGGACGAGGTTCCCGATCAGCTCGAGCTTCGGGCGCAGGAACGCGGCTTGGGCGGCGGACAGAACCAGTCCTGATCCGACGACATGCGGACGGCGCGAGCAGCGCCGTCCGTAATGTTTCCGCATGACGCGTTCTGCTTGATCGAACCGGAGGACGCAGCGCGTGTTGGACTGGGAAAGCCTCTTCAAGCGCTATGTCTGGGACACCCAGACGACGCCGTACTTCACTGCCGTGCCGCGGTTGACCCGCGTGCAGGCGAACTTCGAAGTCCTGGCGTTCTGCCTGTTCTTCGGCATCCTGTTCGCGGTCGTGGCGCTGGGCGCCCTGACCGACAAGGCGCTCTTCGGGCGTTCGCCCCTGCTCGGCCTCTACGCCTTCAGCGTGGTCGCCGCCTGCGTCATCTTCAATTACACCAAGGCGCTGCCGGCCGCGGCCTATCTCGCCGCCGCGCCGATCGCCTGCATCGTCTATGTCGGCGTCTACGGCTTCGGCGATCCGGAACTTCGTCTCGACAGCATCATCGTGGGTGGCTTTCTCCTTCTGGTCGCGCTCTACACGCCCCGCCTCGTCGCGATCTCCAGGACCTACCCCGAAATGCCGGAGGGCGACGCGCCGCCGCGGCGACGCCGCCTGTTCAAGTGACCGGAAATCCCGAGCGCCCGCCCGCGCCGCCGAGCCGGCCGCTGCCGCGCTCGAAACGCTTCCGCCCACATCTCTGCGCGTTTCTCGCAGTCTTCACGCTGACGCTCGTCCTCAATCTCGGCTTCGGCGCCGGCCTGCCGCTGTTCTGGCCGCTGGCCGCCTGGTCGGTCGCGCTCGCGGTGCATTTCTTCATCGCCAGCGCCCACGACGTGAACGAGCGCTGGGTCGACGACCGGGCGATGGAAGTCCGCATGCGGTCCTACGATTTCGACCATATCCGCGACATCAAGGAGCGGGCGGCCAACCGAGAGAACTCCCTGACCCATCCGCTCGAACGCGACCGGGAAAAGAAGGACTAGGGCCTGAATGGCGCTCTACCCGACAAGCGCCGGCGACCGCCGCTTCGCGACCGAAACGCTCGAAGATGTCGCCGCCCGCATCTTCCAGGCGGCCGGCATGTCGGCGCCGGATGCCCGCCTCGTCGCCAATTCGCTGGTCGCGGCGGACCGGCGCGGCATCCATTCACACGGCGTCCTCCGGGTGATCGACTATGTCCGAAAGCTGCTGCACGAAGGCGTCGACCCAAAAGGCCGGCCCCGCATCGTCAGCGCCAAGGGCGGCGCAATCCGGATCGACGGGGCCAATGCGCTCGGCCAGGTCGCCGGCGCGTTTGCAATGGACACCGCCGTCGCGGCCGCGCGCGAGCACGGCGTCGCCTTCGCCGCGGTGGGCGGGAGCAACCATGCGGGCGCGCTCGAGTTCTTCACGCTTCGCGCCGCCGCGGCCGGCATGATCGGGCTTGCCGGCACAAACGCCTTGCCGACCATGGCGCCCTGGGGCGGGGTCGAAAAGATCGTCGGCCTCAACCCCCTCTCCGTCGCCATGCCGGCGGCGGACCGGCCGCCCTTCGTGCTCGACGTGGCGCTTGGCGCGACGGCGCACGGCAAGATCCGTGTCTACGCCCAAAAGGGCGAGCCCCTGCCCGACGGCTGGTCCTTCGACGCCGAGGGCCGCCCGACGACCGACGCCGCCGCCGCGCTCGACGGTCTGATCCAACCCATCGGGGCGTTCAAGGGCATCGGCCTCGCCGTTGCGGTCGGCTTGTTGTCGACCATGCTGACGGACGCGGGCTATGGCCTGGAGAGCGGCAATATGGTCGACGGCGCCTATGCGGGCCGCGATGGGCAGTTCTATATGGCGATCGACATCGGGGCGTTCGTCGATCCGGCGACGTTCGCCCGGCGAGTCACAGGCGCCATGGACCAGATCGAACAGTCCCGGCGGAAAGCGGGCGTCGACCGCATCTACGCGCCTGGCGGCCTGGAAGCGTCAATCGCGGTCGAGTACGACCGGTCCGGCATCCCATTGAGCGCGGCCACCGTGGCGACGATCATCGAAGCGGCCGAACTTGCCGGCGTGGATGCGTCCGAACTGACTTCGGCGGACGCCGGTTAGATCAGCTAGCCAGCTTCTCCAGATAGGCGGTGAGCGGGCGCCGGTCGATGCCAAGCCGGCTTGGCAAGGTCATATGGCCATGCCGCCAGGCGAAACGATTGGCCGCCGGCACGCCCCAGGCATCCAAGAGCGTCACTGCGTCGCCGAAGGGAGTGACCCCGTCATAACGTCCGGCGATCGAGATGATCTTGTCGGCCGGCGTGGCCGGCGCCGGCGCGGGGGACAGCGCCCCCCGCCAGGCCTCCAGATCTTCCGTGGCCCATCCCGCGTCCGCCAAGGCCTTCGGAACGCCGAGCGCGCCCGCCAGCTTGCCGCCGACGACGCCCATCAGGTCCGGTGAATGCGCGACCAGGCAGCCGGCGTTCGGCCGGGCCGCCTCCGGCCAATCGCCGGCAAGGCCGAGGATGAGTTGCGTGGCGAAGCTGGACATCGACACGCCGAATATCCCGACCGGGCGGTCGAACCGATCGCGCGCCCAGGCGATATACCGGGCCGCTTCCCGCGACTGCGCGGCCAAGAGCTCCGCGCTCGAACACGGCGCGCCCGCGAAAAACGGCTCGCCGCCGTACATCCCGGGCGTGGCGCGGAGGCCGTGGCCCGGCGAAACCAGTTCGATCGACGCGATCCCGATCGCGGCGAAGGCGGCGGCGAAGTCGTAGTCGCGCCGCATGCGCACGTAGAGGTCCCACTCGACGCCGACGCCCGACCCGACCACGGTGGCGGCGCGCACCTCGCCCTCGGCAGGCCAGGAAACGCGGGCGAGCGAGACGTCTTCGGGCAGTCCCGTTTCCGACGTGGCCGACAGCCACTGCCGCATCATTCCGCCTTCCCGATAGATCGGCCCGGCGCGCACGGCGGAGAGATCGTCCGGCGCCCGGAAGAGCGCACGTAAGTCCGGGGGCGGCGCCGGCTTCCGCATACGCCAGGCGACGAGCGGCGCGTCCCGTCGACCGACCGCCGCCGCCAGACCGGCGGCCGAGGCGAGGTGCCGGCTCGCCGCCCGGCGCCGATCGGTTTCCGCGCCGGCCGGATCGCCCGGCAGGCCGTCCAGCGCCAGCGCGCGCCAACGGGCGTTGGCGTCGGCCGCCGCCTCGCCAAGGTCGATGACCGCGCGATAAGCCCGCCTTCCGACCGCGCCGGACGCGCGTCGCCTCGCCGAGTCCGGAAGCCCCGCGATGAACGCTTCGATGTCGCCGTCGCTGGCGTTCGCCGCCGCCCACATTCTGGCAGACGGAAAATGATTGCGCCGCAGCAGCCCGATCAGGACCGGATCGGCGACGCGCCCCAGCACATCGAAACCCAACAGGGCCATACGGTTAGAAAGCGAAAGCTGCATCGAATTTCTATGCACCAACCGCCGAAGCTTCGCCAGTGCGCATCGGCCTGAAGCCCAAATCTATTGACGTAGCCGGCGCGGCTCGCCACTTTGCGCGCATGACCCATTCGTTCTCGATCGATCTGCGAATTAGCGGCCCGGCCTCTCGCTGAGCGCCGGGGTGTACGCACGCAGTTTTTCTCGATCGAACCGAAAGGGTTCTTCCCATGCCTTTGAACCAGTTGGCGGACGACGGTCGCGTCGCCTGCTTTTCCGTTTCCGCCGCCGCCGTCCCGGGCGCGATGCCGCGTGTTCTGGAGGTCTTCGCCAAGGAAAGCCTCACGCCCACGCGCTGGACCAGTACGGTGGAAGGCCAGCGCCTCACCATCGACATTCAGATGGCGGGTCTGCCGGTGGACCGCACGGACTATTTTGCCGCGGTCATCGGCGCCATGCCGATGGTCGAGCAGGTGCTGACCAGCGCCAAGTCGCTGACGCCGGCCTGAAGAAGCGGACGGTCGAGCCGGCATGAGCTATCTCGATCACATCCGGGCCTGCAATCGCCACGACCTCGCGAAATACCAGCCACTCCTGATAGGCGGGACGCGCTATGGCTGGGTCGGGGCGGACGTCCGCGCCGGCCTGCTCGATCTCGGCATCGGGTTCGAGCCGGCAGGCGCCGGGCTTCGCCTGAGCCCGGCTCTGTCCGATTTCGAGGCGTGTTCGGCCGCGTTCTCGGCCGGCGGGGAAGGCCTTGCCGCCGCCGGCCTTGCCCCGGCGGCGCGAGGCGAGCCCTATGCGGTCACGATGCGATGGGCCGACCCGCCGGTCGCGGTCGTCGACCGCGGCTATGTCACGGCGTTCGGCCTACCGGCCTATGGCGTTCATGTGAACGGCTGGCGCCGGCGCCCCGATGGCGGCCTCGCGCTCTGGATTGGCCGGCGCGCGCGCGACAAGTCCGTCGCGCCCGGCAAGCTCGACAACATGGTCGCCGGCGGTCAGCCCTTCGGCCTCTCGCTGATGGACAATCTCGTCAAGGAAGCGGCGGAAGAAGCCGGCGCGCCAGAAGACCTCGCCCGCCAGGCGAGTCCCGTCGGCGCGATCACCTACCTTCTCGAAGATGCGGGCGGCCTGAAGCCCGACACTCTATTCTGCTACGACCTTGAGACGCCGGACGACTTCACGCCCGCAAACGTCGACGGCGAAATGGAAGCCTTCGAATTGATGCGCGCTGAGGACGTGGCGGAACTCGTGCGGACGACGGACGCCTTCAAGTTCAACGTCAATCTCGTCGTGATCGACTTCCTGTTGCGGCGCGGCGTCATCGACCCGGACCGGGAGCCGGACTACGTCGAGATCGTCGAGGGCCTCGGCGCCGGTCAGCTCTTCGGGTCATCGGATTCCTCGCGGACGATCGCCTGACCGCAGATCACGCGCTGCTTCGCAGGGTCATAGGTCAGGCAGGGGCTGCCGTGCAGTTCCCAACCCTCGGCCAGCGCCTCCGTCACCCGGTCGCAGAATGCCCGGTCGTCCGGTCCGGTCAGCATTCGATAGCGCTTCATGTCTCGATGTCCCCGTGCAGAAAGGAAGTGACGCCGGCGACGGCGTCCTTGAGGCCGACCCTTTCCGGCCGCGCGCCGTCCGGCAGGCCGGCAAGCAGGCGGCTCGGCGTTCGAGGATCGAGTATCACAAAAACGCCCCGGTCGTCCGCCCGTCGCATCAGGCGGCCGAATGCCTGGGCGAGCCTGAGGCGCACAATCCGATCGTCATAGACGCGGCCGCCGAAGTGCGCACGCCGGGCCTTATGCAGGATATCGGGCCGTGGCCACGGCGCCCGGTCGAAGACGATGAGGCGAAGCGACCGACCCGGCACATCGACGCCATCCCGCGCGGCGTCGGTGCCGAGCAAACAGGCGTTCTCCTCCGCCCGGAAGATCTCGACGAGGTCAGCAAGCGCCATTCGGTCGACATGCTGGGCGTAGAGCGGCAGACCCGCGTCCTCCAGCGGGCCGGCGAGGCGGCCATGGGCGTCGCGCAGGCGGCCGATCGCGGTGAATAGGCCAAGCGCCCCGCCGCCCGCCGCCAGGAACAAGGAACGGTAGGCGGCCGCCACGTCGTCCGCACGGTTCCGGTCGACGTCGGTCACGACATAGACCCTGGTCTGCGCGCCGTAATCGTAGGGGCTGGCGACGCGGGCGCGGATCGCCGGCCGGGCGAGATGCGCCGCCCCGGTGCGCGCTTCCGCCGCCAGCCAGTTCGCCTCGACGTCTTCGCCCCGGTCGGTCAGCGTCGCAGACGTGATGACGGCGCCATGCGCGCTCTCCAGCACGGCATGGGCGAAAGGCTTCGACGGATCGACCCAGTGACGCAGCATGCCGACATCGCGCATACGACCCTCGGCCTTGTCGACCTGCATCCAGTCGACGAAGTCCGGCAATGCGTCTTCCCGGAGCGTCGTCAGCATGTCCCGCCACGCAGCGAGCTGCGCCGCACGGCGGAACAGGGTGCGCGCGACGCCGTCGATGCGCTGGCGGGTCTGCGTCTCCAGCACATCGGATTCCTGGTCGAGCCGGGCCAGAAGCAGCGTGCGCAGGCGCTGCATCGGCTGGATCATCTGGCCGAGCGACCGTTCGAGCTTGCCGGCGTGCGAGAGGAGATCAGACAGCGCCGGCCGGGCGTCCGCCTCAAGGCTGTAGCCGGCGTCCCGGTCCGGCGCCCGCGCCAGGACCTGACCGTAGCAGGCGGCGAGAAAGGCTTCCGTCTGCCCCACCGGCCCGCCCTCGGCGATGCGCTGCAGCCAGCCGTCGCCCGGCAGAACCGCGGCGCCCTTCAGGATGGCGGCGAGCGACGCCTCGGCCTCCTCCGCCGCGCTCGGCGGGTCGGCCGGCAGCAGTTCCTCGACCCGCTGCTTCAGGCCGCGCGCGCGGCCGGCCCGGCCTTCCGCGCCGATCAGCCAGCGGCGGAACTCCCGCGTCTCCAGGCCGGTGAGCGCGGCGGAGAAGGCGCTGTCGGCCGCGTCGAACACGTGGTGGCCTTCGTCGAAGACGTAGCGGGTCGGCGTCGAGTTGTCGTCTAGGCCGCCCATCGCCGCCTGGGCCATGACGAGCGCATGATTGGCGACGACAATGCGGGCGCGCCGCGCCCGGCGTACGCTCCGCTCGATGAAGCATTTCTGGTAGTGGGCGCAGGCGGCGTAGACGCATTCGCCGCGCCGGTCGGCGAGCCCGAGCGCCAGGCGCGGGCCGATCAGGTCGACCATCCAGCCCGGCATGTCGCCGCCGACCAGATCGCCGTCCCGCGTCGCCGACGTCCAGCGCGCCAGA
>MRWG01001707.1_pt1 | contig 12987 bp, 13 predicted proteins | sample 1013341 | NCBI WGS metagenome assembly MRWG01 (sample SAMN06117577, study PRJNA244670) | biofilm metagenome | biome: Water; feature: Cathode Biofilm; material: Biofilm; isolation source: microbial consortium enriched at the cathode of a solar microbial fuel cell | place: USA: District of Columbia ... | reverse complement strand
TTCACAACCTCGGCGCCAGCGCCCGCCTCAGCCGCGCGGCCATCGAGACACTCTCGATCGTTGCGTATCGGCAGCCTGTGACGCGCGCCCAAGTCGAAGCCATTCGTGGTGTCGCCTGCGGCGAAGTCCTTCGAACACTCCTGGAACGCCGCCTGATCGCGATTGCCGGCCGTGCTGATGAAGTCGGCCGACCGCTCCTCTACGGCACCAGCCGCCAGTTCCTCGAGGAATTCGGCCTGGCGTCATTGAAGGATCTGCCCTCAGTTGAAGGCGACACTCCGCAGGTGGCGGATACCGGCCAGACCGCTGACTGACGAAACGAGCTCTCCTGCTCACCGGCGATTGCCGCAAATCCAACTCTTCAACATTTTGCCGCACACAGACTTACGGGCGAATTACCGGACCCGGCGCAACCGTCACAGACGATGTCGCCCCCTCCGAGACCGCGTGATCCACCCCATCTGAATGTAAAAACCCGACGAATTCGCCCCCCGACCCTTGTACGAGGGAGCGGCTCGGGTACATTTGACTCGGTTCCATGCACAGGGACCTCGGACAATCGAGAGATCAGGTCGGCAGCTTTCGGGAAACGAAAGTCTGTTCCGGCATGAAGTCGGCGCGCCGCCGCACACGGCTCGTCGTACGGAGGAGTTAGGGATCATGAAGAGAGGACTTTCGTTCCTGGCGCTGGCATGCGCAGCGGGATTCGCTGCAAGTGCGCACGGCGCCGTCACATTCACATTCTTTGACCCGGCCACCGGCCCGGAGATCACCTACGTCGAAGGCAGTGACAACGTCACTGATCCCGGCGAGGCGACCTGGACCGGATCCAACGTGGCGCTCACCGTCGATGGCACAGACGAAGGTCTTGGCCAAACGACATTCGCCAACACCGCGGTCTCGATGTTCCTCGAAGTCGGCGCCGTCGCGGACCAGGAAGGCGGAACATTCATCGCGCCGATCCTGAGCGGCATGTTCTCCTTCACGGACATGGATTCGGGCATGACGCTTCTGACCGCCACGATGGGCGCTGAAGCAGGCGCCGTGCTCGCGCTCGGCACAACGGGCAACATCATCGCGCAAGGCGGCGGTGGCGCAGGCGGTTTGACATTCACCGCAGGCAGCGGCCTGGCGGCGTTCCTGGGCGGCCTGACACTCGGACCGATCTTCGATGCGAACTTCACGCTCACGAATATCGACCCGGCCGCAACGCTGAGCGACAACGACTTCCTCGAAGACTTTGAAGCCAACAGCGCGTTCACCGGCAATGCGGAAGTCATCCCATCGCCCGGCGCCATCGCGCTCGCCGGACTGAGCCTCTTGACGTTTGCAGCAAGCCGCAAACGCTGATCGAAATAACCGGACATGTAAGGTCCGAGAAGAGAAAAAGTAGTTCTTGTCTGTGCGAGAGAACTGCTGTAACCTACGGTCGCACAACATTCAGCCCGCCCCTATGCACAGGGTGAAGAGAGAGTCATTTCGCGGCACGGGCTGACCGCGAAGAAAACGGAGTCAGGCGCGGCACGCACATGCTGCGCGAGGAGATGAGAATATGATGTCGCGCGCTCTTGGCGCTGCGCTCGCCGTAGGCGGGCTGTGCGCTTCCACGCAGGCCGCGGTGTTCTTCACCTTCGAAGATCCGGGCTCAGGCCCCGAGATCACCTATACCGAAGGTACGGACAACAACTCAGACCCAGGTGTCCTTTCATACACCGGCGCCCAGGTCAACCTCATTGTTGATGGCAACGATGAAGGACTCGGCACGATCAACTACAGCGCCTCGCTGGAGATGGAGATCTTGATCGGCGCCGTCGAAGGCGAGATCAACAACATTCTTTCCGCGCCCATTCTGGGCGGCTCATTCACCTTCACCAATCGCACCGAAGGCGACAATGGCGGCGACGTCATCCTGTCGGGCTCCATGACCAATGGCGGCCTGCTTACGCTGAACACCGTCGGCGCCCTCATTGCGACCAGCACGACCGCCGGCCTGACCATGCAGGAAGGTCCCGTTCTAGCGGCGTTCCTCGGTGGCTCCGAACTCGCGCCAACATTTGATATCTCGTTCACGCTGACGAATATCTCACCCGGCACGACCAAGAACCAAGAGAACTTCATCACGTCCTTCACCGCGAACAGCGCCTTTACTGGCAACGCGAATGTGATCCCGACGCCGGGCACGGCGCTGCTCGCCAGCGCGTCCTTCTCATTGCTCGCGACGCGACGCAAACGCGGCTGAAGAACGCGACGACATTCAATGTGACCAATCATTTGAGGCGCTTCCGACGCGTGGAGAGGAAGCGCCTCTTTTATGTTTTGACTGGAAACTCGGGACTTGGTGCGCTGGCGGGCAGCCGCGATATCAACCGCAGGCCTGGAGCGATCCAAACAACGTGAGCGCCGTGGCTCGCTCAATCGCGACAGGATGAATCTGACCAATCAGATCATCCGGCGCCGCGCCATCGGGTGTATCAAAGATCACGATCAGGTCGCCGTCGGTGCGACCGCTGAGTTGAGCTGAAGGCGACGCCGTCTCAGCAATCTCAAAGGAATTGGCGTCGGGAACCTCGTTCCCGCCGACCGTCAGCGACACGCCGCCCGGACGAACCGGCGCCGTGCGCTTGCGCTCACGAACGGAAAGCCCTTCGACGAACACATCCAGCGTCCGACCGACCTGCGCCTGAGCAATCTCGTCGCTCATCGCCTGTTGCACCGCGAGCAATTCGTTATTGCGGCGGCGTTTGACCACATCCGGCACATCGTCCGGGATTCGATCAAAGGCGACGGTGCCCGGCCTCGGCGAGTACTTGAAAATAAAGCAGTTCTTGTACTTCACACGCTGAAGCAACTCGATCGACGCCTGAAAATCCTCATCCGTCTCACCCGGGAAACCCACAATCATGTCACCCGCAATCATCAGCGGCCGACCAATCTCGGGTTGATCGAGATACGCCCGGGCGCGATCCACGAAATCCAGATACTCACCCACCGTGTACCCGCGATTCATGCGCTTCAGAACCGTGTCGCTGCCCGACTGCGCCGGCACATGCAAGTAGCGGCACATGCGCGGCGAATCGCGGATCACCTCAAGCACATCATCGCCGAAGTCGCGCGGATAGCTCGTCACAAAACGGAGCCGCTGAATCTCCGGCACTTCGTCGTGAATGCGCTTCAACAGATCCGCAAACGTGGTCACGCGCTCACCGCTGAATGGGTCGCGTCGATGGCCACCCTTGTATGATCGCCCTTTTTGAGGCTGCGTCACGCCGCCGACCGTCGTCGCGGCGCCATGCTCAAACCGGTAGTGATTCACCGTCTGGCCGAGCAGCGTCACCTCGATCACGCCGGCGTCGGCGAGTCGCTTGCATTCATCAATGATGTGATCCGGCGGACGATGCACTTCGGCGCCGCGCGTAAACGGAACGACGCAATACGTGCAGAATTTGTTGCACCCGCGTGTGATTCGCACATACGACGAGCCGTTGTGATCGTGCGGCGACACCGCGCGAGAAAGATCCAGCAGCTCAAGCCGATCCCCCACCGCCGCGAGCGTGCTGGTTCGTCGCGATGCGCTCCCCTGCAGCGCCACGGCGCGGGCCGATTTCTGATGCGCATGCTCGCCATCCAGCGACGTTCTGGTGCGGACCGCGTTGTCCAACAGCGCCGGAAGTTTGTCCAGTTCCGCCGGACCGCACAGCAGATCCACCACTGGCATGCGGCGGATGAGGTCCTCGCCATCGCGCTCCGCCATGCAGCCGAGCACGCCGACCACGAGATCTGACTCCTCCCGTTTGCGGAGGGCCATTTCGCCAAGTCTCGACCGGACCTTTTGCTCCGCCAGGTCACGCACTGAGCATGTGTTGTAGAGCACGATGTCCGCATCATCCGCCGCCGCGACGAATCGATACCCGATCGCGCTGAGCTGGCCTTTGACCAGCTCGGAATCGAGCTCGTTCATCTGACAACCGAAAGTCTCGAGATAGACGGATTTCGCAGCCATGAGCGGCAAGTGTAGCCCCACGATCGTTTCACTTCGATGTTTCACAGATCACGCCGAACCGATATATGAATTCAGCGGAATAACCTACGTTCTCAGGCGACCTGCCCTTGTGAGGCGGACTCTCATGCGAAGCGGCGGCAGCGAAGTTGGCATCCCGAGCGAGGACCCCGGACGCGTGCCCGGCATGGTCATCGAGACTGACCGCGCCTGCCCGAAGTGCGGCTACAACGTGCGCGGCATCACGGTTGGCCAGCCCTGCCCCGAGTGCGGACGCCCTGTCTTCTTCGGCCTTCAGGCGTCCCCCGAGTTCGTGCTGGCTGACACACCCTATGTCTACATTCGCATCGTCCAGGCCGCCCTGTGGGGACTGTTCCTCGGCGCGTTCGGCGCCGGCCTTGCGCTCGCCTTGCGAGGCATCATCGGTGACGCGATCACACCTGCGCTCGGCGCCGCATCGCTCGTGTGGGTTGCCAGTCTTGGCGTGCTCTGCCTGCCGCGCCCGCACGACCGTGAAGAACATTCACCAATGGATCAGATTCCGCTGTGGAAACGATTCGGCGCCGCTGGCTCACAAAGTCTGTGGGTGATTTCAGTCTCCATGCTCATGCTGTTTGGTCAGCAGCCGTGGGCGCTGGAGGTCATTCCGTGGGTGATCGTGGCAGCCGCGGCAGGGCTCATCCCAACCATGCTCTTCCTCGCGGATGTGGCTGACTTCGCCGGCGATCCCGATCGCGGCAAGCGCCTTATGCAAATCGCGGTCACGTTGCTCATCGCCCTCTCCCTTGCTGGCCTCGGCATTCAGCTCCGAGTCGGCGTCCCGCTCCCGAGCGTCAGCGCCATCGTCACTGGCATCGCGCTGGTGCCCATCATCATCATGGTCGCCGGACTGATTTCACTCTGGCATTTGTTTCAACTCGCGGCTGTTGGAAGCTGGGCCATTCACGTGGCGCAACGTGAAGACGAGCGCACCGCCAACCTGCGCGAGCGATTCAATCAAGACCGCCAGCTAGGATCGACCGACCACGAGGCCGTTCCGTTTGGCGGGCCGGTGCAGGCGCCGATTAACTCCATGATGGGCATGAAGTCATCTCGCCGAGACTGACGCCGAGCGCGCCTCAGACGAGCTTCAGCGTGTGTTCCAACGCTTCCAGCGCGCCAATGACATGTTTTGGATGCCCTTCACGCTCCAGGAACACCGGCGTGCATGCGGCCGTCAACAGCCGTCGAATATTGGCGAGATCGCTGTAATCATCGCCGGGATCGAGCCCTATTTTTCGCATCGCTTTGGCCATGGCCTTGGCCGGTTTCACACCGTGCAGCATTTCCGGCTTGCCCCAATGAATGCGTTCGAGATACACCGCATCCGTCACCCAATGCCCGGGCGTCACGCGCGCCAAATCAATCAGCACGCATTCGGACGGTCCCCATGCAGAGTCTTCGGGCCTTCGCATCGCGTTGCCGGGATGAAAATCACCATGCCGCCAGAAGCGTGTTGATCGCGCACGCCAGGCGCTGATCAAACCCGGAAGCGCTTTCGACGTCGCCTTCAGCGCTTCCTTCCATCGCTGCTCTTCAGGTATCGCGTTGTCTCGCACGGATTGTCGCGCACGCTCGATGTACGACTCCCATTCCACCGGCGTCGGCGCCTTGGTCGGCGGACCAAAACAATCGAGCGATTCTTTGTAGAACGACGCCGCGGCGGCGCACAGGTCCAGCACATCCTTCTTCTTCAGGTCACTGGACAACGGATCGCCGGGGATGCGCTCAATCACCAGCCACGCCAGGTCGTACGCGCCAAGTTCATCACCGCACGCTGCGACTCGTGGCGTCGGCGCATTCCGCGCCCCCAGGTCTCGCGTGAATTGAAACTCCGTCCAGCCAACCGGCGCCTTCACGACGACTTCGCGTTCAGTCCCATCGTCGTGACACCACGCGCCGTACGCGGTCGCCGCGCCGCCCTGCTGCCACGCGGTCGTAAAAAACCGAAGATCAGAGAGCGACCCGCCACACGCGTCGATCAGCGACGGCGCCAGTGAAGCGCCGAATTGCTCGGGCGACACCGACGCCTTCTCGTGCGTGTCATCGGCCATCGCGCTCCACTGTAGCAGACCGGAGTCACAGACCTCACGCGCCAGGCTCCAGGCCTCAATTCTTACGATTTGAATGCGAAATAATTGTCCGAATCGCGTCTGTCAGCCGGTGGCGCCGACAGTGACGCCGATCGTCGGCTGCGGCGCCACATCGTGCGTCGGCTCGACCGCAATTGACAGCGGCACGCGCTTGCCGCCCGTTGGCGGCAGCCCCTCTTCATCGATGTGACGGCGAATCGCGCGGATGCCTTCGAGCAACATCTCCGGCCGAGGCGGGCAGCCCGGCACGTAGACATCCACCGGGATGAACTGATCAATCCCCTGCACCGTCGCATACGTGTCAAACACGCCGCCGGTGGACGCACACGCGCCCATCGAAATCACCCACCGAGGCTCCGTCATCTGCTGATAAATGCGCTGCAGCACCGGCATCATTTTGATCCCGACACGACCAGCCACGATGAGCAGGTCCGCCTGACGAGGCGAAAAGCTCATGCGCTCCATGCCGAATCGCGCAAGGTCATACCGGCTGGACGCCGTCGCCATCAGTTCGATGCCGCAACACGCCGTCGCAAAAGGCATGGGCCACAGCGCGCTGCGCCGACTCCAGTTGATCACCCTCTGGAGGCTCGTCGTCAGAAATCCTTGCGCCGGAATGGCCGCTTCAATGCCCATGGTCGTCCTTCGCCTGACGGTTATCGGAATGCGGCGTCGCCGCCGTCTGCATGATCCTACACAGTCAGCCGCGCGTGGTCAGTCTCCGCCATCGGCGCATTCGGACCATTTCCCGACTTCGATGCGTCGCAGCGCTCGAATGACCCTCAAATCGGGCCGATGCCCCGCCCGTGTCGGCGCGCCCGAAATCCATCACGATTCGAACTGAGGCGGCGTTTCTCTCTGCCGTCGTCGCCGGCGCGTGGCTCGCCACCGCCATGCTCGGAATGAGCGCGCCGACGTCCGCGCGAGCGACATCACTCGCCCAGGCGGCCCCGAATGGCGCCAGCCTTCTCGAAGCCGCCCACGACGCCCGCCGTCGCCGCGACCTGACTGACGCCGATCGCCTCTATCGCCTCGCCTGGCGCGATGTCGCCACGCGAGCTCGAGCAGCGGAGTCTCTCCACGCGCTTGAGTCCGATGGCCTTGAAGCGCCCGTCGATGAAGAGCAAGTCGAGCCCGTCGCACAACAGCTCGGCGCCGCGTTCCGACGGTTTGAATCCGACCACTTCGTGATGCTGTCCGATGCGCCCCGCTCCACCGCGCAGGCCAAGCTCGAGGCGCTGGAGCGTACGCACCACCAATATTTCCGCGCCATGGATCGACTCGGATTCCACGCGATCCCGGCGCCGCAAAAACTGCTGTGCATCCTCTTCGCCGATCACGCCATGTACCGCGCGTTCGCCTCGGCCCAGGATGGCGTCGATGCGGCGTGGGTCGCCGGCTACTACGCGGGGCTCTCCAACCGCGCCGTCTTCTACGAAGATGAGTCGGGGCCGAGCTTCACCGCAGCGACGCAGAAACTCGCCGACGCCGAACGTCGCGTGCGCGAACTCGAAGTCCAGGCGACGCAGGCGCGCCGAGATCGCCGCACGGATGAAGCGCAGTTCATCGCCGCCAAGGCCGAGCAGCTCAGTCGCCAGATCGCGTCTGAGCGCGCACGTCTCGACACACAGGCGCGGCATGCGTCGATCGCCAAGACAATCCATGAAGCCGTTCACCTGCTTGCGTTCAACACCGGTCTCCAGTCGCGCGCTCATCAGTACCCGTTCTGGATCACCGAAGGTCTGGCGACCTCGTTTGAAACAGACCGACCGCACGCCGCGTTTGGCCCGGACCGCCCGGCCGAAGCCCGCGAAGAGGAATTGGCCCGCGCCGTCGAGAACGATCGCCTCGTCTCGCTGGAATCGCTTGTCAGCGCGTTGCAGCCGCCTGACGACAACGACCAGATCACCGAATCGATGTACGCCCAGTCCTGGTCGCTCTTCGGCTTTCTTCATCGCACCGAACGACGCTCGCTGTCATCATTCTTCGATGACATGCTGGATGAACCCGCCGGCGCCATGACCGATGACCGTCGCCTGGCCCTGTTCGAAGAGCACTTCGGCGATGTCGATCGAGTGGAGCGACGCTGGATTCGCTACATCAAGCAATCCATGCCGACCGTGGCCCAGGCGCTGCAGGAATAGCGATCACATCTCGCCGCGCGCGACAGCCTCTCGCGCCGCCACCGCCATCGCGTCGCATCGCTCATTCTCAGGATGCTCGTTGTGCCCGCGAATCCAGTGATACGCAAGCTCGTGTATTGCTTGAAGCTCATCAAGCTGGCGCCACAAGTCTTCATTCTTGACCGGCTTCTTAGCGGCGGTCTTCCAGCCGCGACGCTTCCATTGCGCCAGCCATTCATTGAGCCCCTTCAGCACATACTGGCTATCCGAATACACCGCCACGCGGCTCGGACGAGTCAAGGCGCGCAGCCCTTCGATCACCGCCATCAATTCCATGCGGTTGTTGGTTGTCTGAAGCTCGCCGCCCGATGCTTCACGTTCCGCGCCCGATGACGGGTGGCGCAAGATGTACGCCCAGCCGCCCGGCCCGGGGTTGCCCGAGCACGCGCCATCAGTGAACAACAACACCGCATCCGCTTTGGTCATGAGCGGAGTGTAGATCGACGACGCAACATGCGCTTCAGGCAGCGTTCAGTGTCGCGCGCACGCGGCGCTCCATCTCATCCGCCAGCTCACCCCACGTTTCGGCGACGACGTCAATGTCAGCGTCACACGGTTCAGCCGCAGCGATTTTCTGCTCAACGCGTTTGCAGGCCGTCACGACCGTCGAATGATTCGGACGACCCATCGCCTGCGCAATCTCGGGGAAACTCCGGCTCGTGAGCTTTCGTGACAAGTGCGCTGCGATGGATCGCGCCACGACCACGCGCTTGTGCCGGCTCTTGCCAAGCATCTCCGGCATGGTCACGCCCAAGGCGTCTGCCACGCACTCGGCGATGGCTTCGACCTTCATCGGACGACGAGCCTTGCGCGGTCGTCCGGGGCCAAGGGCGTATCGCACGGACGCCGCATCCAGCGTCCCCGACAGCGCCTTGCCCTCCGGCAGCAGACGATGCACCGCGTCAATGCGCGTCAAGGCGCCCTCGATTTCTCGCACAGAGCCGGTGCAATGTTCAGCGATGACCGAAATCGCGTCCTCGGACAGCGCAATCGAGCGCCGACGGGCCAGCGACAGAATGATCCGCCGCCGCGTCACCGGGTCCGGCGCATCCAGCCCGACCACCATCCCCGCGCTAAAGCGAGACACCAGTTCACGCGAGAGCTGCCGAATGCGTCCCGGATGCTCATCCGACGCCAGCATGATTCTGGCGCCTTCGAGGTCCATCGCATCAAACGTGTGCAGGAACTCCGTCTGCGTCTGCGTCTTGTTTGACAGAAAGTGAATGTCGTCGATGCACAGCAGGTCCAGCCCGCGATGCTTGCGTCGAAACGCGTTGATGTCCCCGCCGCGAATCGCGGTGATGAAGGCATTCGTAAACGCTTCGCCGGTGGTGTACAGCACACGGGCGCCCGGATGTTCATTCCGAAAACGATGCATCACGCCCTGAAGCAGGTGCGTCTTGCCAACGCCGCATTCGCCGTGCGCAAAGACAATGTTGAAGCCAAGCGGGCGGTCATGCTGCGTCAGCGCCAGCGCGGCTCGATGCGCCAGTTGGTTGCATCGACCAACAACAAACGTATCCAGCGTCAGCGCGCCGCCGCGATCAGAGTGCGACGTTGTTCGACGACTTGGCGGCGGCGGAGCGCTCGCCGGCCACCGGTTTGTCTTCGTCGCTGACGTGGCCGAAGCCGGCGCATCCGCGACGCGGGGCGACGCGACAGCCATCTCCGGCGCTACCGCGATCCGAATCGGCGATGCGTCAGTCCCGGTTTCGTGCGCGGCGGCCTCCTTCAGCGCGCCCCCAAAACGGCGCTGAATGCACTCCGCGGCAAATCGGGTCGGCGCCGAAATCACGACCGACCCGTCTTCTATTGAAATGGAAGCTTTGTCCCTCAGGAAACGCCGGACGGAATCCGTTCCGACGTGCTGCTCAACTCGATTCAGGATCCGCTCAGTGAGCGACGTTGCGAAAACGCCCGTGGTCACAGGTCGTCCTTCCCCGTTTCCATGCGCGCCTCGTAAAGGCCCCGTGACGCGCCGGTGCGACTGAATGTCCCATCGATTCCATTCGCCGCTCAGCGAGTGCGGACGAGCGCCGCGCAGACCGATCGCGCCAGGCGTAAGCAACGTCCGCTGCCGCTCATTCGCCTCCCGATCTCGCGTTCCTGCATTCTGCTCGTCAGCGCGTCGTGCGCTTGGACGCTGTTCCCGTCCGCTCCTCGCCTGGTGGTCGTCCTGTGACCGCGTGAGAAAGGTAAAGCGCATGCCCACCACGCTCAACCCCCAAATCTGGTTTCGCACTTGTGCACACGCTCCGATCGTTCTGTTCATCGAGACTTAACGCGACACAAAAAGTTTTCTCCACCGAATTCGCGACTGCGCATGTTCGGTGGAAAACTTTTATTGATCACACATCATTTGTTGACATGTCTCGGCCGGCGCGTTCGTGTCTTCACCGTGTCACAGCGCGCACAAACGCACGGCGCTGCGCGAATGACGAAAACCCTTCGCGCTCATACAACCGCTTCGCCGGCGCGTTTCTTGAGTCAACGGCGCACAGCACTGTTCGATGCCGCCGCTTCGATAGCGCCTTCAGGCCGAATCGAACCAGCGACCGACCCATCCCGCTGCCCCGAAGTTCGGGCCCCAACCCGAGATACACCAGCTCCGTGTGACCCTGCGTCGGGCACGGATTCAGCAACAGCGCCCCGGCGGGAGCGCCGCGAAACCGCACCAGCCACCAGAGGTGCGGGTCGAATTTCCCCGTTGCCTTGTGGCTGGCGACAACGTCCGGCGTCTGGCGCAAGCCGCACAGTTCCGGACAATCCAGCGTGTCGATGTAGCTCCGTTCCAACGCCGCAGCCAAATCGTCCTCGAGCCCATCCCTCCAGGGTTCGACTTCAACCGATGGCGGCCAATCGCTCGACACGCCTCCAGGCGCCGACCACGGCCGACGCATGTACAGCAGGTCGCCAACGTGGGTGAATCCAGCGCCGAGAAATGCATCTGCGGCCCGGTCCTCCTGCGACTCCAACAGCGCCTGCATGAGCGACCCGGCCCGATTCGCCGTTGCCGCCGCATCGAGCAGTCGGCCAACATCCTCGACCGCCACGTCAGCCCCGAATGGCGAAACAAAGGCCATGACAGCGCCGCCCGCCGCGGGCGTCAGCAATGCAGCCGCTCGCAGCGGACCATCCGGCGTATCTGACAAACCCCAGAATTCGTCGAGTTCGACCCCGTGACGGGTCGTCGCGGCGAGAAATCGGGCGCCGCTGTCTCGATCGGCCGTGGGGCCGGCCATCAGCCGGGCCGCCTCCAGCCGCCGATTCGCAGGGATCCGCTCAATGTGAATGGACGTATCTGGCATTCGCGTCACACACGAAATCGCCCTGTCTCATGGCCGGGCGAGCGATACACTAGTCAATCCGACGCGCCCAGTGTCGTGCGATTCACCCAAGAGGACCTGGCCCCATGCGATCCATTCGACGCCTGTTCGCCCAAGTCGGCCGCGCCGCCGCGCTGCTCCCTGTCGCCGTAGGCGCCCCGCTCGTCGTTCCAGCGGCGATCACGCAGACCTCAGTCGCCGCCCCGCAGCCGGACCCCGTCCCGCGCCGGTGGCAACTCAATATCAAACCCGGCCCGCTCCGCCTCGCCATTCTCGATGTCGAAGGCCAGGGCGAACAGGCCTACTTTTATTTCACCTATTACGTCGAGAACAACACCGGCGAGGATCTCCTCTTTGCCCCGTCCTTCCAAATTGCCACGGACGATGGCGAGATCATGAATTCCGGCGCCAACGTCCCCAGCGCTGTCACCCGCGAGATTCTCGAGCGGCTCCGGAATCCGTTCCTGCTCGATCAGATCTCCGCCGTCGGGCTTTTGCTCCAGGGCGAAGAAAACGCTCGCGAAGGCGTCGTCATCTGGCCCGCAGAGAATCTGGAGGTCGATGAGGTCAACCTTTTTGCCGCCGGGTTCAGTGGCGAGACCAAGACCATCATCCGCCCAGACACCGGCGAGCCCGTCCTGCTCCGCAAGACGCTCATGCTCCGCCATGAGACCCCGGGCGATATCGCGGGCATTGGCGACCGTCCCCTCGACCGCGTCGATCGACGCTGGATCATGCGCTGATTCCCGCTATACTCCGCGGCTCGCTCCATCCGGGAGCACGCTCGGCGATCGCCGCCGGGATTCTGGTTTTCCGACCCCACGAGGACTGTCATGGCACACAAGAAGGGCCAGGGCTCTACCAAGAACGGACGTGACTCCAACCCCCAGTATCGCGGCGTGCGCCGCTACGGTGGTGAGTTCGCCAAGGCCGGAACCATGATCGTCCGTCAGTGCGGCACCAAGTTCAAGCCCGGCTACATGGTCAAGCGCGCCAACGATGACACCCTCTTCGCCTTGTGCGACGGCAATGTCGTCTATCGCAGCAACCGCGTGCACATCGTGCCCGCCGACAGCGATGCGCCGCGACCGGCCAACCTTCAGAACGCCTCGTTCTGACTCAGGCTTTCTTCGAATTGAATGACGAGAGTTTCAGCCCCGTCCGATGATCGGGCGCCGGCGATCCGTCTGCGCGCACGCCTTTCAGGTAGTCAAGCCGATAGTGCTTCGTCGGCTCCGCGCTCCCCTGCTGAAACTGCACGTGGCGCGAGTGTTTCCATTCATTGAATTGCTTTTCGAGTTCCGCGTCTTCGCTGACCGGCGCCGTTCGCGCCTGCATCGACTCCAGCA
>MRWG01001706.1_pt1 | contig 12999 bp, 17 predicted proteins | sample 1013341 | NCBI WGS metagenome assembly MRWG01 (sample SAMN06117577, study PRJNA244670) | biofilm metagenome | biome: Water; feature: Cathode Biofilm; material: Biofilm; isolation source: microbial consortium enriched at the cathode of a solar microbial fuel cell | place: USA: District of Columbia ... | reverse complement strand
GACGTCAACAGATTTATCGATTGACGCCAACGTGTGCGGCGCCGGCGTCACTGGCGCAGCCGCATACCCATAATTTGTCAGGACCACGAATCCGCCGGCCACCACGACACACCACGCCCCGATCAGGACGACGAGCCAGCGTCGATGAGATGATGAAGTTTCAATCCGGGCGCGGTCCATGGCCCGAATATCGGTCCGTCACCATGCGTCCTTCATGTGGACTTCGGCCGAAACAACCCCACGCAAAACCACTGTTTGGGGTCTACCCAGTGGGCCAGATGGTCAAGCCCTGCGGCAGCGGCTTCCTCGTTGAATCGTTCAACCGTGAATTTGTATGAATTCTCTACATGCAGGAATTCACCTTCGGCAAACGGAATCGCCTCCCCGTCAACGGTGACGGTCTGATCCCGCAGGCTTTCCTGCCCCATCTCGACGCGTGAACGCTCCGCATTCCAGATCGCCTTGTACTCGAACGCGTTCGTGTAAAAATCCGCATCAAGCTCGCGATTGATTCGCTGGAGCAGGTTCGTATTGAATGCGGAACTCACGCCTTCGGAGTCGTCATACGCCTGATGAAGCACATCCGCACTCTTGATGAGATCGACGCCGATCAGAATCGTGCCGTTGGCGCCGGCCAACTCGGCGAATCGCTCCAGAATCATCCTTCGCGTCGGCGGCTCAAAGTTGCCAATAGTTGATCCGGGGAAATAGACGACTCGATTGCCCGCCGCGATTTCATCCGAGAGTTCTATGTGCTTGGTGAAATCCGCGCAAATCGGATGAAACGCGACTTCCGGGAACTCCTCGGCGAGTTTGCTCGCGGCTTCATCAACAGCAGCGAGGGAAATCTCGATCGGCACATACATGGCCGGGTCGTCGAGCGCCCCCAGCACGAGCCGCGCTTTCTTGCCATCGCCGCCGCCGGGCTCGATGAGCTCCGCCCGCGGCCCGATATGTGTCGCGATTTCAGGCAGATGCGCGTCGTACACCGCGCGTTCCGTACGCGTGACGTAGTAATCCTGCGTCTCACAGATGCGCGAGAAGAGCTCACTCCCGCGGGCATCGTAGAGGTGCTTCGATGGAATCGCCTTCTGCTGTTGCTTCAGGCCGTCGATCACGTCGTTGCGAAACACACGATCACGCTCGGCGCGATCCACAACGACGTCTGCGAGATTGTCCGGAGTCGATTCGGTTTGCGTCATGTTGTACTCCGCGCCAGCCGTATTCCGGTGAATTGCCAGCGCGATTCGGGTGAAAAGAAGTTGCGATATGTCGGCCGGATGTGCGATTCACTCGTTGCGCACGAGCCGCCACGAAGAACATACTGACCATTCATGAACTTGCCGTTGTATTCGCCGATCGGTCCGCGGGGCGGGCAATATCCCGGATAGGGCTCGTGGGATGAACGCGTCCATTCCCAGACATCGCCGAAACACTGCCGCAGCGCGCCGCGCGGCGAGGGCGGCGATGCGGGATGCAGCAGATCGCTCTCCACAAAGTTGCCCGCCATGTTCACGCCATTGGCGGCATGCTCCCACTCCGCTTCTGTCGGAAGACGGGCGCCGGACCATCGCGCGAAGGCGTCCGCTTCGAAGAAGCTCAGGTGGCACACCGGCCGATGCGGATCGAGCGTCTGCAGGCCGCGAAGCGTGAACTCGCGCCACGCGCCATGGTCCTGGATCCAATACATCGGCTTGATCCAGCCTCGCTGCGAAACGGTCGTCCACCCGTCATCAAGCCAGAGAAGCGGATCGCCGTAGCCGCCATCGGCGATGAATTCGAGGTACTCACCGTTGGTAACGAGCCGGTCGGCAAGTTGGTACGGCTCCAGAAACTGGCGGTGTCGGGGCGTCTCATTGTCGTACGCAAAGGCGTCGCCGCTGTGACCAATCTCCACGACGCCGCCTTCGAATGACATCCAGGCGCAATCGCCGGGGTCTGAAGCAGGGCCGGAATCGGCGCCATCGGATCGGTACGAGGGCAGGAGCGGATTCTCTGCAAGCAGAAGTTTGAGATCCGTCAGCATCAGCTCCTGATGTTGCTGTTCGTGCTGCATCCCCAATTCTACGATGCCGCGAAGCGATTGAAATGCATCTTCACCTGTGTTCTCAAGAACAGCGCGCACGCGATCATCGACGGCGCATCGGTATGCATAGACATCCTGAACAGATGGCCGTGTGAGCATGCCGCGTCTGGCGCGCGGATGTCGATTCCCCAACCCGTGGTAATACGAATTGAAGAGCACTGGCCATCGTTCATCATGCGGCTTGAAGTGTGGCTCATTCGGCTTGAGCACAAGCGTTTCGAAGAACCAGGTGGAGTGCGCCAAATGCCACTTGGTCGGGCTCGCGCAGACATCCACCTGCACCGCCATGTCCTCGGGACTCAGGGGCGAAGCGATCGTGATGGATTGCGCACGCACACGATTGAATCGCTCAATGAGCGCACACCGATCGACGCATTGTTTTGAAGTTGTGACGATGTCGCCCATGATGAAGGCGCCTCGCTGTGCAATGCGACGTCGCGAAGGGAATATCGCGCCCGGCAAGGCGGGTGAGCACCCATTCGCATACGGTCACGGACGCCCACAATGAGTCGCATCTTGAACGTGATCGACCCCCCATAATACGCCCTGATCGCATCGGGAGCCAAATCCGCCGCGAAACGGAGACCAGGCGCCCTTGTCTGGCGATGGGGGCATTCTCGCTCGACGACGAGCCATGGCGTACAAATTGGCCGTCCGTCGCCTCATCCTGCGTTCCGGAGATTCGCATCCCTATGCGTGACTATCAGCGAATTGAATCGAGTGTCCGAGCGTCGATCGCCGATGCAGCGGACCTCAACGACCGCATGCAGATCGTCATCGACGCCATATGGGACGCTTGCGCGGCGCATGGCGTCTCGTGGGTCGGTTTCTATTTGGAGGACCCCGACGCGCCTGAGGAGTCGAGTCTCGTGCTCGGCCCTCGTCGCGACAAACCCGCATGTTCGCCCATTGGCCTGCACGGCGTGTGCGGCGCCGCGTACGTGACACGGTGCATTCAGATCGTTCGCGACATTCGCGAACTGGGCGATTCGTATGTGGCGTGCGATCCGCGCGACCTGTCGGAGATCGTCATCCCACTCTTCGATGCATCGGACCCGACCCATTGCTGGTCCGTGCTTGATCTGGATTCATTCGACGTCGGCGCGTTCGATGAGCAGGATGCGCGCGGCCTGATACAGATTCTGCGCGCCGCAGGCTTTACAACGCCCGAATCAAACCTCGTGCGCACGCGGTAAACCGCGAAGTCATTCCGTGTCAGAATGCAGACGCTCTCGCGATTCGACGGACACCGCCGGCTCGCTCTCCTCGTCGTCGCCTTCTTCTTCCTCTTCGAAGGAGTCGAGCCACTCCTCCGTCTCACGAAGCGCGATGCGCAGCGGTGTGCCGGGCTCAAAATCATCCGGCATCAGGTCAACTGCCAATTCGAGCGACTCAAGCAACGCCGCATCCGACGGCGACATGTCATGCTGCTCGAGCAAGGTCCGAACAGCGTCGTCAAGGCGCTCCCAGTCCTGAACGCCGCCATCGCCGGCGTCAATTCGCGCCGCGTGATAGCGAATGCGATTGAGGTGACGCTGCGCCTCGCCGCCCTGCTCATTCTCGGCCTCAAGCTGCTCCACCAGTTGGCGAGCGGCTTCAATGCGTGAATCCCATGTTTCGGGGTCCGCCGGATCCATCAAACGCATGTGCCGCGCAACATAAATGCGCCGACGGCCCGTCTGATCCTTCAGCCAGTGGAACGCATCTTCCTGATCGGGGTCGCGCTGGCGGCGCCCGCCATCGAACAAGGCTTTCCGAAGCGCAGACTGCGCCGCAGCGACCAGCTGCATGGACTCCTGTTGAATCTCGCGATTGCCGGTGAGCCGATCGATTTCCATCATCGTCTCGGCCGCGACGGCCAGACATTCGTAGCAGCCGGCAATCACTTCAAGCTGGTGATCATCCGGCAGGTCGGCGTACGGGTGCAGCGCCCAGACGAAGCAATTCTCGTAGGAGCGTGCGCGCTCAATCAGCTCCGCATCGCGCGGCGCGATCTTGGATTCCGCATCGCCATCCGCATCAATGATGGTGCGGCGCTCGGCTGCCCAGCGGCACGACTCGGCCTTCAGGCGGCTGCGCTTGCAGATGAGCTCCATGGAGACTGTCCGCTCATCGGCCGGCGTCTCTCCGGCGCCATCACCCATATCCCACGTCTCGGCGCTCGGCACGGTCGATGGCGCGTCCTGCGCTTCGCGCTCGCGCGGCGGCCGAGCGGGCTCTTTGGTGATCTGCACGAGGAGCGATCCAAGCGCTCCTAACGCGTCTCGCATGCGGGCGTCATTCTTCGAAAGGACAGACAGCGCCTCGGCGAGCCGAGCAACGTCAGACTCCAACATGGGTTTTCCTCGTAGACATTCAATGACTGATGTTTAATGGCTGAAACATCTACGAGTATAGACAGATGTGCGCCGTGCGCCGAGGCGCACGCCCAGCAGGCAAATAAGGTGTTCCGCCCGATGACGTTCAGGCGCCGACGGTGATCGACGCTTCGGGGAACACTTTCTTCATGCGGTCATTCCAACGGCGCTCGACCGCCGCGGCGACCGACGCGTCAACGCCATACATGGCAAGCCAGAGAAACACTTCGACAAACGGCCGGCCGCCATCGTGCGTCCATTGATCGAGGTGGAGGCGCAGCATTCCATTGTTGTGGCTGGCCGCCAGCATCGCGAAGTCGCGCGGCGGCGACATGACCTCCAACTTCCCTTCATACCGATCACCAAGGGCATCGCTGAACGCAAGCGGCGTCCCTTCGGCTGCGCCGCCGGCTGCGCCGGGAAGATTGAGAAAGTCCGGCCCCGTCAACCGACGCCAGGCGTCTTCCATGGAGACTTCAATTCGCCGGCGCGACCACGCGACCGTTCGATCTTCACCCTTGTGATGCTGAAGGTATCGCTGCAGGCTGCGGAGCTCATACGTCCAGCCGCGTTTCATGCTGTCGTACAGGTCATCCCAGCTCTCATCATTGCTGAATCCCGAGGTGACCACGCGCAACATCGCCCCCCCGCCCGTTCGACTCTCGATGAAGTAATCAACGGCAATGGGCGTTTCCGGCGCCGCGGCTGTCTCAAACGGCTGCGCCTTTTCGAACCACCGGGTTCGCAGATGGCGATTCGGCTCCCAAATCTCGATCGGACAATGACCGTCCCACACATCGTCCCAGTGAAGTCGCACGAAGCCATTCACGCCTGGTTTCACCTCAGAATGGAGCGGAAACCAACGTGTGAGTTCGTCAGCGTCGGTGAGCGCTTTCCAGACTTCCGCCGGGGTCGCGTCAAGCTCCACCTCGCGCTCGATTGATCGACGATCCTCGCTCATTCGTTTTCTCCCTGATGTGGCGACCGTCTTGAAGGAGCGTGTGTTCCTCGATGCGCCGCCGGGTGCCCACCAACAAAGAATCGAAACCACCGACCGCCCCGAGCGGGCTCGGTGTGATGCAGCGCCACAACACGGGCCACTGCGATTGAGAGATCTTCCGCGAATGCCTTCATGGCCTGCGGCGATTCGAAGCACACTTCTGTTTCCAGCGAGAACGTGGCCAGCTTCTTGTTCGCCCGATCAGCGCCGGCGCGAAGCTGCGCCAGATCACGAATCGCCCGCCCCACGACCGCCACGAGATACGCCCACGAGAACCGATCCTGCATCTGCGATGGATCGACATCACCAAGCGGTCCCAACGCTTCCGGGCTCACCACGAAATGCGCGGCTTTGGCCCGAACAATCCGCTCCAGACAGTTCCCGCGCTTCCGCTCTTCCACAAAATCGACAAGCCCAACGCGCTCCAGTTCGCGGAGGTGAAAGTTCACCTTCTGGCGAGGCTCGCCCAGTCGTCGCGCGACGCCCGACGCGGAATCGCCTTCGGTCAGCGATTCCAGCACCCGCAAACGGAGCGGATTCGCCAACGCCGCGGCCTGCTCCGCATCCCGCACCACCGCAATGTCCGACGCGAGCGCTGTCATGGCATCAATCTACAGCCGACAATTCTAGTTGTCAACACTTAACGGAACTGTCGGCTCTGCCCCGCCTTCGTCGCCTTGCGCCCTCTCGCCGGTACGCTGACCTCATGTGGCGACGCTTCAAGTTCGTCGGGCCTTTCACCGTGGCGTACCTCGCCGCCTTTGGCCTGTTGATCTGGCGCGACGGCAACCGTGAATTCCTTCTCTACGGCGGGGTGATGGCGGTCCTGATTGCCGCCGTGCTGCTCATGGATCGTCGCGCCCGATTCAGCCCCCTTGTGCTTTGGGGCCTGTCGATCTGGGGGCTGCTCCATATGGCGGGGGGGAATGTGACGATCCCGCCGGAGTACGCGAACGAAGGCGGGAAGCCCGTTCTCTATTCATTGTGGATCGTGCCGAATCTGCTGAAGTTTGATCAGGTGGTGCATGCGTTCGGCTTCTTCATCACGACGTTTGTCTGCTTCGAAGCCGCACGCGACCGCCTCACGACGAATGGGCGCGTCACTGCCGGCGCGGCGATTCTCGCGGCTGCCGCCAGCATGGGCTTCGGCGCCCTGAATGAAATCGTCGAGTTTGCCGCTGTGTTGCTGATCCCCGACACCAATGTCGGCGGCTATATCAACACCGGTTGGGATCTCGTCGCCAATTTCTGCGGCGCTTCACTCGCGGCGATCGCGCTCTGGATTCGGCCGACGCGCCGCCCTAGTCCTGCGTGATGACATAGTTGAGGATGTCAATCACCTGTTGCGGCTTGCGGCACACCGCCAGCGCCGCGCTGTCCACTTCCTTCAGCGCATGATCATGCTCTTCGTCATGGATCGTAATCAGCTTCTTGCCAAGCGCCGAAGCGTATCCGGCGTCGAACGCCGCGTTCCATTGCTTGTATTTCGGTCCAAACCGCACGACCACAATGTCAGCGTTTTCGATGAGCGTTCGTGTGCGAATCGCATTAATAGATGCGCCCTTGTGGTCTTTCCAGAACGACGATGATTCCTCGCCAAGGATCTTCACACCGCAATCATCACTGGCGGCATGGTCCGTCACGGGCGCTGTCAACGTCACGGGCAGGTTGGCGTTCTGCGCGCCCTGCGCGATGACGTTTCGCCAATCGGAATGAATCTCTCCTGACAAATACACGCGCCATGAGTCCATCGTTGCGCTCCTCCCGTTGCACTTGCGCTGTTTCATCATTGCCTCATGTCCGAAGTTGTGAATTGATTTTGACATCACACGAGGCGACGTCTAGCCATTCTATTGAAACCGCGGCTGCGCTGGCGCCATGCCAAAGTGCGCCGCTCCATGTTCATGGATGTATTGAAAGGAGCCAATCATGAAAACGATTTCACGAAACCGACTGAAAGCGATGATGGATTCCAACGAACCCTTCGAGTTGTTTGAGACACTCGACCAGGACGAGTTTGACGACTTCCACCTTCCCGGCGCGCGGCACATGCCGCTGGATGATTCGTTCGATGACGCGGTTCGCAGCGCCGTCCCGAATGCAGACACAACCATCGTCGTGTACTGCAAGAGCGAGAATTGCTCGGCGTCAGAGAAAGCCGCGAAGCGCCTGATTGACCTGGGATACACCGACGTCCTCGATTATGAAGCCGGCAAGGAGGACTGGAAGGGCGCCGGGTTGCCGATTGTGCAGCCCACCGGCGCTGCTCGCTAACTCAATCTGAACATCCCAGCGAGGCGAGGCGCCTGCGCAGGACCGGCCCCACGATCGATCGTGATGCGAACGACCGGGGTCGGATTCTGTTTTCGAATCGGCCTGTCCGGGCTGATTGACTGGCCATGCAAGTCGCTGGAATCTCTGATCAGACGCCGCCAATTGCACTAGAGTGGTGCATCGGAAGATGCTGCATGGACGCATTCGACGTCCGTGCAACCCCATATCAATTCGAAGATCAGAAGGATGATTTCATGCGACGATTCACATTTGGCTCTCTGTTGATTCCCGCAGCCGCGATCGGCGTGGTCGCCGGCCTCGCGGGTGTTGGCCCGGTTGATTACTCCAAGCTTCCGCCCACCGCGGGCGAGCTCTTGGGCAAGCTCAACCAATGCGACATCACGCTGGCCGAGGCCATCAAGAAGGCAGAAGAGAACGCCGGCGGCACGGCGTCTTCGGCCAATTTCGAATTCAGTGACAGCGGCATGATCTACACGATCAATGTTGTCTCCAACAACGCCCGCCATACGGTTGTCATCAACGGCGCCAACGGTGAGATCACGAACTCGACGACCGAATCCGGCTCGCCCATTCCCGGTTGGGAAATCGAAGAGGGCATTGCGGCGCAGACCACCGACTCCGGCGTGACGTTCTACGACCTGGAGGTCGGTGATGGCGCGGCGCCAAGCGGGCCGTCCTCACGCGTCACCGTGCACTACACCGGCTACTTCGTCAACGGCCAGAAGTTTGACAGTTCCGTGGACCGCGGTCAGCCGCTCACGCTCCCGCTGAACCAGTTCATCCCGGGCTGGGCGGACGGCGTTCGCACGATGAAAGTCGGCGGCAAGCGGAAAGTGATCATTCCGTATCATCTGGCGTATGGCGAGCGCGGCCGACCCGGCATTCCGCCGCGCGCCATGCTGGTCTTCGATGTTGAGCTGGTCGAGCTTCCGTAAGCAACGACTGTGTGGCCCATGAACCAAACGCCTGCGGAACGCGACCGCGGGCGTTTTTTCATGCGCCGGCGTCGCCGTCCAATTCGATGATCAGCGCATCAGAGGGTTTCGTCGTGCGGCGAAGCTCATGGCTCACACGCTCGATCTTCTTCATAACGCGCAGCAGGTTCTCACCAGCGATCTTGCGTAGATCAGCATCGGAGTATCCGCGTCGCTTCAATTCGACGAAGAGCGCGGGATAGGTCGAGACGTCTTCCAATCCCTGCGGCCCGGCGCCGATGCCGTCGAAATCGCCGCCGATGCCGACACGCTCGATCCCCGCGACGCGGCGCACATGATCAATGTGGTCCGCCACCTGCTCCAGCGTCGCCACCGGTTGCGGATGGCTCGCCGCCCAGGCTTCAACCTCAGATGCGATTCGTTCATTGTCGTCGCCATAGGTGTCGCGAAGCTCTTGGCGCAACGCATTGCGGGCCTCGTACCACAACCTGAGATCTTCCGAAACGTACGAAGGCACAAAGGTGACCATCACAACACCGTCCGTTTCGCGGAGCCGGCGCAACACATCATCCGGCACGTTGCGTGCGTGATTGGAAACCGCGCGAGCCGAGGAATGCGAAAAGATCACCGGCGCCGCGCTGATGTCCAGCACCTCATTCATGACTTCCGCCGACACGTGCGACAGGTCAATGATCATGCCAAGGCGATTCATCTCGCGGATGACCTCGCGGCCAAACTCCGTGAGGCCCCCAATGACGCGATCATCCGTCGCTGAATCCGCCCAGGGAATGTTGCTCGAGTGCGTGATCGTCATGTATCGCGCACCAAGGTCATACGTGGCGCGCAGCACGGCGAGTGAATTCTCGATGGAGTGGCCGCCCTCCATACCGAGCAGCGACGCGATGCGTCCCTGTGCGTGAATGCGTTCGATATCCGCAGCGGTGAGCGCCAGTTCGAGATCGTCGTACGTGTCGATGAGACGGTGCGCGAGGTCGATTTGCTCGATCACGACTCGCGCATCGCCGGGACGCCCGCCGGCGTCATCAACCGGAATGTACACCGACCAGAACTGCGCCCCGACGCCGCCCGCGCGCAGCCGCGGAATGTCCGTGTGCATCGGCGGGTCGAGATCCGTCGTACCTGAAGCGAAGTCGATCTCGTCCAGATGGTTGTGCACGCGCCGGCGATACTGCCACGGGACATCGTTGTGTCCGTCGATCAGGGGCGTTTCGGCCAGGATGTCCATGACATGGGCCGTGTCCGGGTCCATCGAGGTTGAACTCGACGCATGGTGCGACGATTCACAACCTAATCCGCCTGCCAGGATCGCCACGCCAAGCCCGACAACGCACCGTGCGCACATGCCCATACATCGACCTCCTCGTCATTGAATGCTGATCGAGGACATCCTACTGAGCGCGCGGCAACCATGTTTCGTGCAGGTGGGCCCATGTAAGCCCGTGCGGCGCCGACTCGGCCTTCCTGAACACCACCGTGCTCAAGCGGCCCCGCGCCGGTTCATCGCCCGATTGCTGCCATTCCTCGTACATCGCCACCACGATCTCTGACGAGGACTCTCGCACCTGCACATTCTCAATCCAGATTCGCGATTCCGGATCGCGCCCGTGCGCTTCCCGAACAACCTGAAGAATGCGTTCGCGACCAAGCAGATCGCCCTGCGGCGTCACGATGTGGAACCCGGGCTCCATCACGTCAGACATGCGGGCAAAGCTCGCATCGTCATTCGGGAGCTCGCCTCGAAACCACCCCTGGAAGAAGGCGTGGAGATCGACAATCTCGCGCTCCGCCGCATCATGCATCGACGAATTCATCTCGGTCCGCCGTTGTTGATGAGCACACGCGGTGAGGGACAGCCCCACGCCAATCGCAAGAATCAGGAACACGCAATTGCGATTCACGGCATCTGGATGTCGATCGCGACGACATCCCCGTGCGGACTTCGGAATCGAAGCCGCCGGTGTGACGGAAATGGCGATGGCCCGATGGAGACCGAATCCCCCGGCGACACGAACCACATTTGACCATCCCCGGAGCCATGAACACCGCGGCCGGCCCGCCAGAGCGTAAGCAGCTCCATGACGTCCTGCGTATCGACCGTGCCGTCGTTGTTCAGATCCGCACTCCCGGCGGTGTTCCATTGCTGAAAAACCGCTGACAGATCCCCACTGTCAATCATTCCATCCTGATTCAGATCCGCTGCGGTGATCGCCAGCGCTAACGCCGCTCCAATCATGGCGTCCATGCCTCCGAAGTTGAATTGTGGTTCCCGTCCAAAGCAATGCGTTGCGTTCAACCCATGCTGATCAGGCGTTGGCTCCCGAACATGGGGTTCGCTCGCTCATGAAGCCGCATATATAGAGGAAGTCGGACCGCGCGGTTCCGATAGCGTCAAAAACGCACGAAAAAAATAGCATGTTCTCTGGATTCGACCCAATGTCACACAGTGATTCAGCGCATGCGCGCGCACGTGCGTGTCGCCATCACACGCGCGGCTGATCCTGCACCGCAACGGTGCGATCGGTCGCAACATCCCCGGTGTGGGCCGTTTGCGCCGGTTCGAAGAGCAGCACATGGCACTCCTCCTGCGCAACCGGGCAGTGCTCGACACCACGCGGCACGATGAAGAACTCCCCCTGGCGAACCATCACGTCGCGATCGCGAAGCCGAAGCAGCAATTCCCCGTGAATCACCAGAAAAAGCTCGTCTTCGTGCTCATGGGCGTGCCAGACGAATTCGCCCTGCAGCTTGGCCAGCTTGACCAACTGGCCATTCAACGCCCCCACGACGCGCGGCGACCAGTGATCCGCAAACATCTCGAGCTTTTCAGACAGGTGGACCGGCTCGGCCGGCCACGCATCGCCTCTGGGTGAACCGCCCATCATCGATGCTCCCGGTGCTCTGCGGGAAAATACGTCACCCGCAAGATTCGACCATCCTCGATTTCATACACCGCAATCGATGACTGCGATTTGGATTCGCCGTCGGACTCCCACGAGGCCCGCTCCCGAACTCCCGTAAACCGCTCGCCGGGCATCACGGATTCGATCGAGGACCGAACAGACGGCAGGGCCGAAAAATAGGAATCCATGCCTTGGCGCAATTCGGCATGTCCCGCCGCCTCCATCGACAGCGTGTCCCCTTGAACACTGCCCCATTCGATGTCCGGATGGGCAAACTCCAGCATGGCGTCAACATCATGGTTGTTGAAGGCTTCGGTGAATTGCCGCACGACCTGAACATTCTGCTGTGCCAGTTCGGATCGCGACGCGTGACTGTGGCATGCAGTCAGGAGAAGTACACCCACGATCAGGTTGAGACCGATCAGGTATTTCATTCGCATGGTGTGCATCCTAACGAGATGCGGCAGCCGGCCGCACGAGATCAGCAAGCGCGGGCGCCAGAGTCGGAAACGTAAATTCGTAGCCATCATCCAACAGTCGCTTCGGCACGCAATACCGTCCATACAACGCCAGTTCAGGATCTGTGTGCAGGACGAACCGGGCGCCGAATCTCACCATCCAGGACGGCGCCGGCAATCCAATCCTGACACCAATGGCGTTCCGCAATTCCTTCATGAACTCACGATTCGATACTGGGTGCGGCGCCGAGACGATGTACACACCGCTCATGAACCTCTCCGAGATCGCACGATCCACGATTCGATTGAAGTCCTCAATATGAATCCAGCTCATCCCCTGTGCGCCGTGGCCAACTGTTCCACCAAGACGTTGGCGCACAAGACGTGACAATGTCACGAAGGCGCCGCCACTGGCGCCAAGCACAAATCCCGTGCGAAGTATGACGCCGCGCGTGTCAGCGGGGCACACGTTGTGAAATTCAGATTCCCACGCGCGGCCGACGTCCGGCGCCAGTCCGTATCCGAGCGCTGAGTCTTCATCGCACACGGCTGATGGCGGATCGCCATAGATATGCGCCGTGCTCATCTGCACCCACACACGTGGAGGCGAAGAAGCGAGGTGGCACGCTTCACCGAGGACGCGCGTCGATTCAATTCGCGATCGAAGAATCTCATCGCAATGATCAGGCGTCTTGATGCAGTCAACGGATCGGCCGGCCAGATTGACGATGACATCCGCCCCGTCAATGACATCGGCCCATTCGCCAATGGTCCGGCCATCCCAACGCACAACAGTCCACGCCTGATCAGCCTGGTCGCCCGACCGAATCAGCGCGACAACATCGTGACCGGAGTCCGTAAGGCGTCGCGCGAGCGCGGCGCCTTACGGACTCCGGTCACGATGTTGTCGCGCTGATTCGGTCGGGCGACCAGGCTGATCAGGCGTG
>MRWG01001705.1_pt1 | contig 13000 bp, 11 predicted proteins | sample 1013341 | NCBI WGS metagenome assembly MRWG01 (sample SAMN06117577, study PRJNA244670) | biofilm metagenome | biome: Water; feature: Cathode Biofilm; material: Biofilm; isolation source: microbial consortium enriched at the cathode of a solar microbial fuel cell | place: USA: District of Columbia ... | reverse complement strand
GCGGCCCAGTACAGCCATGCCGTGTCGATCAGTGCGTGCCCCGGCTGCGCCCAGGGAAATCCGGTAAAGAGCCAGCCGCGCAGGGCCTCTGGTGCGGCTGCGCTCGCGGCGGTGGCGGCATTGTGGCCGCTCGGCGCGGCGCTCACACCCGAGGCGGCGCCCGTGCCCGGGGCGCCGGTGGTGCGGCTTGTTCAGCCGAACGCGCCGCAGCACGAGAAGTGGCAGCCCGACAAGGTGCAGACGTTCTTCGATCGCCAACGCGCCTTCTCGGCGGCGGGCGCGGTGCCGCCCGATCTCGTGGTGTGGCCGGAAACGGCGGTGCCGGTGCTGCTCGAACGTGCAGAACCGACGCTTGAGGCCATATCGGAAGCGGCGCGCGGCGTGCCGGTCGTGCTGGGCATCCAGCGGACCGAGGGGCCGCGCATCTACAACTCGCTGGCGGTGGTCGCGGCGGGTGGTGCGGTGACAGGGGTCTATGACAAGCACCACCTTGTGCCGTTTGGCGAATACATGCCATTCGGCGACCTGCTGGCGCGGTTCGGGATCTACGGGCTCGCGGCCAACGAGGGGCAGGGCTATTCGGCGGGGCCGGGTGCGCGGCTTGTCGATCTTGGGCCGCTGGGGCGGGCGCTGCCGCTGATCTGCTACGAGGGGGTTTTCGCACGCGACCTGCTTGCGGCACCGGAGCGCCCCGAATTCCTGCTGCTCATTACCAACGATGCCTGGTTCGGCAAGATTTCCGGTCCTTATCAGCACCTTGCGCAGGCACGGCTGCGCAGTGCGGAGCTGGGGCTGCCGATGATTCGGGTGGCTAATACCGGCGTGTCGGCGATGATCGACGCCACCGGCCGCGTGACCGACCGCATCCCGCTGGGCGAGGCGGGGTGGCGCGATGCGCCGCTGCCACCGTCCTTGCCAGAGACCGTCTACGCGCGGCTGGGAGATGTGCCGATGCTGGCGCTCTACGCCGCCCTTCTGGCGTTGTCGTCGTGGCGCAACAGGGCGGGTGTACGGCGCATTTAGCGATTGACGCCGGGGGCTTGCGGGCTTACCCACTGTCAATCCCGTCACAACGGCTTCCTGGCGTGACGGATGTACCCAATGGAGCGATTCACATGTCCCGACAGAACTATCTCTTTACCTCCGAATCCGTTTCGGAGGGGCACCCCGACAAGGTCTGCGACCGGATTTCCGACGCGGTGCTCGATGCCTTCCTGGGTGAGGAAGAGAATGCGCGCGTCGCTTGCGAGACCTTTGCCACCACGAATTGCGTGGTGGTCGGTGGCGAGGTGGGGCTGTCGGACCGCTCGCGCCTGGCGGAATTCATGGGCCGGATCGACGGGATCGTGCGCGATTGTGTCCGTGACATCGGGTATGAGCAAGATGAATTTCACTGGAATACCTTGCAGTTACACAACATGCTTCATCCTCAGTCGGCGCATATCGCGCAGGGCGTGGACCGTGATGGCGCGGGCGACCAAGGGATCATGTTCGGGTTTGCCGTGGACGAGACGCCGGAGCTGATGCCGGCACCGATCCTGTATTCCCATGCCATCCTCAAACGGCTGGCCGAGGTGAGAAAATCCGGCAAAGAGAAGACGTTAGGCCCCGATGCCAAGTCGCAGCTCACGCTGCGCTACGAGAACGGCAAGCCGGTGGAGGTGATGCAGCTCGTTCTGTCGACGCAGCACACCGACGAGGCGCAAACCAGCGACGACATCCGCGCCATCGTCGAACCTTACATTCGGGAAGTGCTACCTAATCAATGGCTTACGGACAAAACCGAATGGTGGGTGAACCCGACCGGGACGTTCGTCATCGGTGGGCCGGACGGTGATGCGGGGCTGACCGGGCGCAAGATCATCGTCGATACCTATGGCGGCGCGGCCCCGCACGGGGGCGGGGCGTTTTCCGGCAAGGACCCGACAAAGGTAGACAGATCAGCGGCTTACGCGGCGCGTTACCTTGCCAAGAACATCGTGGCCGCTGGACTGGCGCACAAATGCACGCTGCAACTGAGCTATGCGATCGGGGTGGCCAAGCCGCTGTCGATCTACGTGGACACGCACGGCACCGGTCAAGTGCATGAATCTGCTATTGAAAATGCGATCAGCAAGGTCATGGACCTGACCCCGCGCGGCATTCGCGAGCACCTGGAACTGACGCGGCCGATCTATGCGCGCACCGCCGCCTACGGGCATTTCGGGCGCGCACCGGAGGCCGATGGTGGCTTTAGCTGGGAGCGGACCGACCTAGTAGATGCGCTGAAAAAGAGCGTTTGAACAACGGCTTGGCGCGCGTTCTTCGTGTGACATGCGAGGTGATATGACGGCCCAACACCACCCGAAAGGCGCGCCGTGGCGCAATTTTCACGGGCGTATCAAGGGCAAGGCGCTGCGCCCCAACCAGGAGGCGTGGCTGGACGAGGACCTGGGCCGTTTGTCGCCCGGGGCGGTCGATTGGGAGATCAATCCCGAGCGGAAACCCATTGATCTGAAAGAGTATTTCGGAGACCGGGAAATCTGGCTGGAGATCGGGTTCGGCGGTGGCGAGCACATGGTGCACCAGGCGGTTGCGAACCCGGAGGTGGGGATCGTCGGCTGCGAGCCTTACATCAACGGCGTGGCCATGCTGTTGGGCAAGATCCGCAAGTCTGGCGCACAAAATATTGCGGTCTATCCGGGAGATGTCCGCAACATGTTTGATGTTTTGCCCGAGGGGTCGATCTCGCGGGCGTTCCTGCTCTATCCCGATCCGTGGCCGAAAAAACGCCATCACAAGCGCCGTTTCGTCACTGAAGAACATTTAAGACCGCTGTGCAAGTGCCTGAAAAAAGGTGCAATTTTCAGAGTTGCAACCGATATCCCCGACTACGTGCGCCAGACATTGGAAGAGGTGCCGCGGTACGGGTTCGAATGGCTGGCGGAGCGGCCCGGCGATTGGCGCGCGCCGTGGAACGACTGGATTTCAACACGTTACGAGCAAAAGGCGCTGCGCGAGGGGCGCGTGCCGCATTACCTGACATTCCGCCGGACCTGAGCCGCGAACCTGCAGGTTCACGCGCCGAACCGGGAGGTTCGGGACGGACAGCGCGCGCGCCGTTAACCTTATTCCGGCTCGCCGCCGAAATGCGCCCAGAACTCGTCGCGCGGGTTCGACCGGGGGAAGGGCGTATCCGGCACCGGCACGCGCAGGAAATCGCAGAGCGGCCCCCACCCGTCGGCGACATTGAAGACCAGCAGCCGGTCGGCGGGGACGGTTTCGCGCACGGCGCGGTTGTTGGCGCGGTAGGCGGCGATGGCGCAGTCGCGGTCGGTGTGATCGACGAAGGTGTTTTTCAGGAACCAGCCGGACATCGTGTCGAAGATGCCGTGGATATGCGGCGGCAGGTCCAGCGTCGGGGCGTTGGTAAAGAACTTGCTGATGGTGGTGCTGAAGCTGCGCCACCAATCCTCTTCGGGGCGCTCGGTATGGATGACCTTGGCGTCGGGGAAGGCGTAGATCGTCCGCGGCCAGACGGCGGCGCCGGGCCAGTCCACCTGCGACTTGAACCCGGCAAAGACCTCGTGCCAGTCCACCGGCGCGCCGCGGGCAATGGCGGCCCAGTGGGCGGGCTGTTCGGGGCGCTGCATCACCTCGTACATGTGGTGGCAGGGGCCGAAGCCCAGCTCTTCGAGGGCGAGCTTGGTGGACATGGTGCCGGTGCGCCCGAAACCGGAGCCGATGATCTGAAGGGACATGCCGTGGTCTCCTGATGCGTCGAACGGGGACAGGATACCCTTGGTCACGGAATTGTCCTAGCCGAAACCGGACCCGGGCGGCGCGGGTGCTGCCCGCCCGCCCGGGGACCGTCACGACCCAAGATGTATCCGGAACCGCGCCCGGATCGCCGCGTCGAGGTCAGGCGCAAAGCGGGCGGGCGCGCGGGTGGCGAGGATGCGCTCCTTGCGGGCGGTGGCGGTGGCGATGAGGTCGGGCTGGCCCTGCTCGACCCATTCCTTGGGCGAGGCGCGGTTGGCGCAGGCGGGGTAGAGGTAGTCGGTCTGCATCCGCGCCAGCGTCTGGCCCGCACCGAGGTAATGGCCCGGGCCGCCGATGCAGGCGTCGCGGATCACCTCGAGGCTGAGCGTGTCCTCGTCCACCTCGATGCCGCGCACGCAGCGGAGCGCCTGGCCGATCAGGTCGTCGCCGAGGATGAGCGACTCGTGGCAGAAGCCCAGCAGCGAGGCGTGCATCCCGGCCGCCTCGTAGACCATGTTGAGCCCTGCGAGCCCGGCCATGACGTTGGAGGTGGCCTGCTCCCACCCGGCCTGCATGTCGGGCAGCTTGGAATCGGCGATGCCGCCGACCGCGCCGCCGGGCAGGCCGTAGAACTTGTGCATCTGCGCGCAGCCCGCCGACAGCAGCGCCTGCTCGCCCGAGCCGCCGGACATCGCGCCGGTGCGCAGGTCGCTGACGAAGGGCCAGGTGCCGAAGATCGCCGGGTGGCCCGGCTTGACCGCGTTGACATAGACCAGCCCGGCGAGGCACTCGGCCATCGCCTGCACGATGGCGCCCGCGATGGGGGCGGGGGCGGTGGCCCCGGCCTGCCCGGCGGACAAGAGCAGCACCGGCATGCCGCTGCGGATCACCTCTTCCATCATGCGGCAGGATTCGGTGGCGAATTTCATCGGCGGGACGACGAAGCAATTGGAATTGCTGACGAAGGGGCGGTCGCGCCACGCGCCCTCGCCGCCTGCGATGATGTGCAGCATCTCGATCGCGTCGGCGACGAACTCCGGCTCGGTGAAGGACACGCCGACATGCTTGGTGGTGCCCGCGCAGCAGGCGTAGAGCGTGTTGAGGTCCATCTCGCGGTTGTCGACGATGTCGCGGCAGACCATCGGGCGCTGCACGAAATGGATATTGTCGAGCGTGTCGGCGATGCGCGCGGCGTCGTGCAGGTCCTGCACGGTGCTGTCGCGGTAGTCGCCGGTGGCCACGTCCACGAGATGCACCGCCGCGCCCGCCGTGCCGTAATGCACGCGGTTGCCCGAGAGGGTCAGGTCGTGGCGCGGGTCGCGGCCATGCAGGGTGATCGCGCGGTTGGCGCGGGCGATGGTGTCCTCGATCAGCGCGCGGGGAAAGCGCAGCCGCCCGTCGGGGCCGGGGATGGCGCCCGCGCGGGTCATGTGCTCGACGCCGGAGGGGGGCGCGTCGGCGAGGCCGATCTGTTCGAGCGCGTCGAGTGCCGCGGCGTGGATGCGGGGCATCTGTAGCTCTGTCAGCGGGTGGTAGAGCCCACCGTCGAGGCCCGGGCGGACCGGGCGCAGGGTGTCGGCGAGGGGGGCGGCGCGTGCGTCATGGCGCGCGGCGCGGCCGCCGGAGCGGCGCGGGGCGGTGGCTGTCATCGGGAATTGTCCTTGGCAAGATCGCAGGGTGGGGTGCGGCGGTTGGCGTGCCCTCAGGGCCGCCCGCGCGGGGCAAGCCCACGTTCCGCCCCGATGGTGCGGCATACGAGCGCAATCTTGCTGCGTGGGGCCATGACGCCGTCCTCCTTTGGCGAGCAAAACCGAATCGGCCCGGCCTGTCTGTCGTGTTTGCGACCGGTGTCGCAAACGGAACATGATGGGGCGGTTGCCGGCTCTTGGGGGTCGGTGGGGCAGACCGGATCCGGGAGAAGGAAGGAGGCATTTGGCCTGGAGGGGTCGGGATTAGCCGCGCATCGACGGGCCGCGGCGCGGCGATCCAAGGTTCGTTCTGCCGCGCTTTATGGCGGCCAAATTCGAGAAAGGCCCGAGCGGGACGCAGGTTCCAGCCATATCGCCGTGCCGTGGGTGCGGCCCAGCGATGCGCGGCGGCGTGCAAGCACGCCTTGATTCCGCGCATGGGCACCAAGACCCGAACAACCACTCAAGGCCAAACCCCGTCACCCCGGACCTCCTGCGACCGGTGGCGGGCCGAGCGAGGCGCGCCACGCGATCCCGGCGTCGAGGCGCAGGCCGGGGGGCGGGGCGGCGCCCGCGCGCATGTCGAGCAGCATTTGCGCCGCGCGCCGGCCCATTTCGCGATGCGGCACGTGCACGGTGGTGAGCGCGGGGGTGAGGATCGCGGCCAGTTCGATATCGTCGAAGCCGGTGACCGAGACGTCGCCGGGCACGTCGATCCCGAGCGCGCGCGCCTGCGTGACGGCGCCCGCGGCGAGCACGTCGTTGCCGCACAGCACCGCCGTGGGGCGCGGGTGCGCGTCCATCAGGCGGGCAAAGGCGGTGGCGCCGTTGGAGATGGAATAGGGCGTTTCCTCGACCAGTAGCGTGCCCGCGTCGAGCCCCGCCGCCGCCATCGCCGCGCAGACACCCCGGAAACGTGCGCGCGCGCGGTCGTTACCGGCGCGGTCGGCGGTGATGACGGCAAGGCGGCGGTGGCCGAGCGCGATCACCTCGGCGGTGAGCGCCTGCATCGCCGCGCGGTTGTCGAAACCCACGCAGGGCCGTGGCGCGGCCTCGTCCCAGGCCCAGGCGACGAGGTAGGGGATGTGCTGGCGGTCGAGCAGGGCATACGCGGCCTCGGTCCGGTCATGGCCGATCAGCAGGAGCGCCTCGGCGCCGCGCGTGATGAGGGTGCGGATCTGGTCCTCTTCCTGCTCGGGCTTGTAGGAGGAGGATGCCACCAGCAGCGTCACGCCATGCTCGCGCAGCGTGTCCTGAAATGCCTGGAGCCCGCGCGCGAAGATGGCGTTGTCCATCGTCGGGATCACCGCGCCGAAGGTGTTGGTGCGCCTTGCGGCGAGCGCGCGGGCCCCGAAATTGGGCGCGTAGCCGAGATCGCGGACCGCCTGCATCACCCGTGTGCGCGTGGCCTGCGTGACCTGGCCGGGGGCGTTGAGGGCGCGCGAGACCGTGGCCGTGGAGACGCCCGCCCGCGCCGCCACGTCCGAGAGGGTGGGGGCGCCGGGGGCGGTGTCTGTGCGGTCGGATGGCAAGGGGCGGTCTCCGGGCTGCGGCGGTGATCTATCCTGCACGTTGCGCAGAGGTCAGTCCAGCCCGGAATGTAAGCGCTTGCATCGTGGAATGTAAGCGCTTACATTTGTCGGGAATCATGGATTTCCTGGGGAGGAGAGGACCATGTCGCTCGCGGTGTCGTCGTTACTGGCAGCCGTTTTCGTCCTGAACGTCGCGCTGGGCGCGGGCGGCTGGGGCGCGTTTCTGAGCGACGTGCAGGAAATGCTGGTTCTGCTCGCCGCCTCCGCAGCCTTTGTCGTCGCCATACTGCGGCGCGAGGCGCGGGCGCGTGAACACACCGAACGAAAAAACCAACAGGACTGACCAACCGGGAGGACAAGATGATCCGTGATACCAGAGAGCCCGTTTCCGAGGAGCGGCGCAATTTCCTGAAACTCGCAGCCAGCGGCAGCTTTACCGCCGCGCTGGTGGCCGGGGCGGGGGGGCTGTTGTGGTCCTCGGAGGCCGCGGCGCAGACCGCGCGCGAGGAGCGCGAGCGCGAGCAGGCCGCCGATCACGTCATGACGCTGGCCACCGCCTACGTGCTGGGCGCGACGCGCAGCTATCCGATCATGCAGCTCGATCTCAAGGAGAACATCCAGAACGCCACCGGCGGCAAGGTCTATGTCAAGCTCGCCCCCGGCGGGCAACTGGGCGCGGGCGGTGCGCTGGTGCAGGCGGTGCAGGGCGGCACGATACAGTGCGCGCAGCATTCGCTGTCGAATTTCGCGCCCTTTGCCAGCGCCGTGGACCTCATCAACCTGCCGTATTTCTGCGGCTCGAACCAGCGATTCACCAACCTGGTGACGTCGGACGCCTGGAGGACGGAGGTGCATCCCAAGGTCGAGGCCGCGGGGTTCAAGCCGCTGTTTTACGTGGTGATCGACCCGCGGGTGGTGGCGATGCGCAAGGGTGGCGCCGGGCCGGTGATGACGCCGGGCGATCTCAAGGGGGTCAAGTTCCGGGTGCCGGGCTCTAAAATGCTCCAGCAATATTACCGGATGGTTGGGGCCAACCCGACGCCGGTGGCGTGGGGCGAGACACCCTCGGCGATCAAGCAGGGCGTGGCCGATGCGCTCGATCCGTCGGTGGGCGCGCTCTACGTTTTCGGCTTCAAGGACATCCTGAGCCATGTGACGTTCACGCAGGCGGTGCCGGACAGTCAGGTCTATTCGGTCAACCTCGAATGGTTCAACGGGTTGCCGGGGGACGTGCGAGAGGGGATCGAATGGGCGGGCGAGATGACCGCGCATCAGAACCTTGCCAAGGTGCCCTCGGCGCGGACCTACGCCATGGCCGAGCTGGAGAAGGCCGGGGTGCAGTTCCATTCGCTGAGCGACGATCAGCTTGCCGAGTGGCAGGAAACGGGCGGCTACCAGCGCGGCGAGTGGGACGATTTCAAGGTCGAGCTGGCCGGGTCGATGGAGACCTTCGAGCGTCTCGCAGAGGCCGCGGGCACGCAGGGGCAGCACTACGTCCACGACGCCTGAGCCGATGAGCGGGCCGGGGCGGCACGCGCCCCGGTCATGGTCGGCGCCATCCCGGCGCGCGGCCGGACAAGGAGAGTGCCATGTCCCGCATCCTTCACGCGCTGAACCGCAATGCCGAGCGGTGGGCCCTGCTCATCTTTTACGTGATGCTCGTTCTCACGATGTTCATCGAGGTGCTGCGGCGCGAGCTGTTGTCCTATTCCTCGATCTGGGGCGAAGAGATCGTGCGCTATTCGTTCATCTACCTGGCGTGGATCGGGGCGGCGGCGGCGGTGCGCGAGCGCGGGCATATCCGCATCGACGTGATCATGGCCTATGTCGGACGGCGGGCGAAGGCGGTGCTCTACATCCTTGGTGACCTGGTGATGTTCGTGGTGGCGGTGATCGCGTTCTACTGGTCGCTGGAGACGGTGCTCGTGTCGGCCAAGTTCGGGTCGGTCACGCATGGTCTGCGGATCAGCCAGGTCTGGTTTCTCGCCGCCGTTCCCATCGGATTCGGGCTGGTGATGCTGCGCCTCGTGCAGTCCTTGCTGCGCGATCTTGGCGACCTTCGGCACGGGCGACCCGTGTACGAGGGTGGCAAGATGTTCGACTGAGGGCCGCGAGATGCTGTGGAACCAACTGGATCAGAGCGTCGAGCTTGGCTGGGATTTCTACGCCCCGGTGCTGCTGTTCGTGCTTTTGGTGGCGCTCGCCGTGCCGGTCTGGGCCGCGATCGGCGCGGCGGCCATCGTCATGCTGCTCTGGTCCGGCGCGTTGCCGCTGAGCCTGGTGGGGGAGAGCCTGTTTCACGGCATCGACCATTTCGCGCTCACCGCCGTGCCGCTCTTTATCCTGACGGGTGACGTGCTGGTTCGCACCGGGCTCAGCCGCAAGTTTCTCGACGTGGCCGAGGCGCTGACGCAGTTCGCGCGCGGCGGTTTCGGCTCGGCAACGGTGCTGGTGTGCGGGATGTTCGCCGCTATCTCGGGTTCGGACGCCGCCGGGGCGGCGGCGGTGGGGCGGATGACCATCGCGCGGCTGGTGGAATCGGGGTATCCGCGGCCCTATGCCTGTGCGCTGGTGGCGGCGGGGGCCTGCACCGGCATCCTCATACCGCCGTCGATCGCCTATATCATCATCGGGCTGGTGCTGGGCATTTCCGCCTCGACGCTGTTCATGGCGGCGCTCATTCCCGGGCTGGCGATCCTCGTCTCGATCCTTGTCACCAACATCATCATGAACCGGTTGAACGGCTGGGAGGGCGGCGGCAACATCACGCTCGGGGAATGGGCCACGCGGCTGTGGTCGGCGCTGAAATCGGGGTGGTACGCGTTCATCGTGCCGGGGATCATCTTCTACGGCATCTTCTCGGGGCGGCTAACGCCCACCGAGGCGGGGGCGACGGCGGTGGTGGTGACGATCATCATGGGGTTCATCCTCGGCACGCTGAGGCTGGCGGATTTTCCCGAGATGCTGGTGAGTTCGGCCAAGGTCAACGGGGTGATCCTGCCGATCATCGCGTTCTCGCTGCCGCTGGCGCAGGCGCTGGCCATCCTCGGCGTGCCGCAGGGTTTTGTCGCCGCCGTCACGACGGTGAGCGACGAGCCGTGGGTGCTCATCCTGATGATGGTCGGCATCCTGATCGCCGCCGGCTGCGTGATGGAGACGACGCCCAACATCGTGATCCTCGCGCCGATCCTGAAGCCGCTCGCGGACAGTATCGGCATGAACGAGATCCAGTTCTGCATCATGATGATCACCGCGCTGGGGGTGGGGTTCATCACGCCGCCGCTGGGGCTCAACCTCTTTGTCGTCGCGGGGCTGACCGGCGAGTCGATCCTGCGGATCGCGTATCGCGCGGTGCCGTTCGTGTTCTTCATGCTCGTGGTGACGCTGATGATCGCGTATCTTCCGGCGATTTCCACGACGCTGCTTCCCGACATCTACAAGTGAAACAGGAGCCATCCATGCCGACGGAATATCTCAAGAAAGCCCCCCGCCATTCGCGCAGCGACGCCAGTGAGACGCGCGACATCGTGCGGGGCATTCTCGACGATATCGAGGCGCGGGGCGATGCCGCAGCGCTGGAATATGCCGCGAAGTTCGACCGCTACGAGGGGGAATTGGTGCTGTCGTCCGAGGCGATCGCGGCGGCCGCGGCCAAGGTGCCGGAAAAGCTGCGCCGCGACATCGAGTTCGCCCATGACAACGTGCGCAAGTTTGCCGAGGCACAGAGGGCCACGGTGGCCGATTTCGAGGTCGAGGTGGTGCCGGGGCTGATCGCCGGGCAGAAGGCGATCCCGGTGCACGCGGCGGGGTGCTACGTCCCGGGCGGGCGCTATAGCCATATCGCCAGCGCGATCATGACCGTGACCACCGCCAAGGTGGCCGGGTGCAGCAATATCGTGGCCTGCTCGCCGCCGCGCCCCGGCGTGGGCATCAATCCGGCCATCGTCTACGCCGCGCATGTCTGCGGTGCCGACCAGATATTGGCGATGGGCGGGGTGCAGGGGGTGGCGGCGATGACCTTCGGGCTGTTCGGGTTGCCCAAGGCCAATATCCTCGTCGGTCCCGGTAACCAGTTCGTGGCCGAGGCCAAGCGGATGCTGTTCGGGCGCGTCGGCATCGACATGATCGCGGGGCCCACCGACAGCCTGATCCTCGCCGATGCCAGTGCCGACCCGATGATCGTGGCGACCGACCTGGTGGGGCAGGCCGAGCATGGCTACAACTCGCCCGTCTGGCTGGTGACGGATGACCGGGCGCTGGCCGAGGAGGTGATGCGCCTCGTGCCGCTGCTGATCGACGATCTGCCGGAGGTCAATCGCGACAACGCCGCAGCCGCATGGCGCGACTATGCCGAGGTGATCGTCTGCGCAGACCGCGAGGAGATGGCCGCCACCTCCGACGCCTATGCGCCCGAGCACCTGACGGTGCAGGCGGCCGATCTCGACTGGTGGCTGGGGCGGCTGACCTGCTATGGCTCGCTGTTCCTGGGCGAAGAGACGACCGTGGCGTTCGGCGACAAGGCGTCGGGCACCAACCATGTGCTGCCCACCGGCGGAGCGGCGAGCTATACCGGCGGCCTGAGCGTGCACAAGTACATGAAGATCGTGACCTGGCAGCGCGCCACGCGCGAGGGATCGCGCCCGGTAGCGGAGGCCACCGCGCGCATCGCCCGGCTGGAGGGGATGGAGGGGCACGCGCGCACCGCCGATATCCGGCTGCGCAAGTATTTCCCCGGCGAGAATTTCGACCTGTCGGCGGAGGGCTGAGGTGACGGGCGAGCTGTTTTCTGTCGCGGGCCGCGTGGCCTGTGTCACCGGCGCAAGCGCGGGCCTCGGGCGGCGCGCGGCGCTGGTGCTGGCGCGCGCGGGGGCGCGGGTGGTGGGCGTCGCGCGGCGGCGCGCGTCGCTTGACGAGTGGCGCGCCGAGGCAGGGAGCGAGACGGCGGCGGTGGCGGGCGATGTCGCGGACATGGATGGGCTCAACGATCTCGCAGCGGCCATCGCCGCGCCGTTCGGCCCGCCCGATATCGTGGTCCATGCCGCCGGGCTCAACACGCGGGAAGCGGCGGACGCGGTGACGCGCGCGGGCTGGGAGGCGACGCTGGCGGTGAACCTCTCGGCGCCGTTCTTCCTGAGCCAGGCATTGGTGCCGGAGATGCAGGCGCGGGGCTGGGGGCGGATCGTCAATTTCGCGTCGCTGCAATCCTTTCGCGCCTTTCCGGGTGGTATCGCCTATGGCGCGAGCAAGGGCGGCGTGACGCAGATGACGCGCGCGATGGCCGAGGCGTGGTCGGCCCACGGCATTACCGTGAACGCGCTCGGGCCGGGATTTTTCCCCACCGAGCTGACGGCGGCGGTGTTCGGCGATGCCGAGCGCGCGGCGCGGAACGCCGCTGCGACCTGCATCGGGCGCAACGGGCGGGTGGAGGATCTCGACGGGCCCCTGCTGTTCCTGTGCTCGGATGCCTCGGCCTATGTCACGGGGCAGGTGCTGATGGTGGACGGGGGGTTCACGGCGCGATGAGGGCGCTGGTCTATACCGGTCGCGAGACGCTGGATTATCGCGAGGTGCCGGAGCCGCGCCCGGAGGCGGGCGAGGTGCTGATCCGGGTCATGGCCGTGGGCATCTGCGGATCGGACATGCACGCCTACCTGGGCCACGATGCGCGCCGCCCCGCGCCGCTCATCCTCGGGCACGAGGCGGCGGGGGTGATCGCGGGCGGCCCGCGCGCGGGCGAGCGGGTGACGATCAACCCGCTGGTGACCTGCGGGGATTGCCCGGCCTGCCGGGCGGGGCGCGAGAACCTGTGCCCAGCGCGGCAGATCATCTCGATGCCGCCACGCGAGGGAGCGTTTGCCGATGCGGTGCGGATGCCGGAGCGCAACCTCGTGCCGGTGCCCGACGATGTGCGGCTGGAGGTGGCCGCGCTGGCCGAGCCGCTGGCGGTGAGCTGGCACGCGGTGCGGCTGGGGCTGGCGGCGCTTGCCCTGGGGCAGGGGGGGCGCGCGCTGGTGATCGGCGGCGGGGCCATCGGGCTGG
>MRWG01001704.1_pt1 | contig 13016 bp, 10 predicted proteins | sample 1013341 | NCBI WGS metagenome assembly MRWG01 (sample SAMN06117577, study PRJNA244670) | biofilm metagenome | biome: Water; feature: Cathode Biofilm; material: Biofilm; isolation source: microbial consortium enriched at the cathode of a solar microbial fuel cell | place: USA: District of Columbia ... | reverse complement strand
CCGTGTTGCAAATAGTGGAGCCTGTGGCCATGCAAAGCCAAGCCTTTCTCGATCGTTTGATGAGCGACATCAGCCGCCATCTGCCCGGAAACCTGGGGCAATTGCGCCAGGAGGTGGAGCACAGCGTGCGCGCCGTGCTCAACGAGACACTGACGCGGCTGGACTTGATCAGCCGCGAGGAGTTCGAGATTCAGCAACAGGTGCTGGAGCGCACCCGCGCCCGTTTGGAGGCATTGGAGAAGGAAGTGGCGGCGCTGGAACGGGGCGGCGACTGAAAAGGCGCCGCCCCGGCCGCCGGAGGGGTTACGCCAGCGTCGCGGGCGTGACGATATTGAAGACGGAATCGAACCGGTCAAGCATGGAGAAAAAGGTTTCTACTTTCTCAGTGCTGCCTTTTACGGTGATCCGGTTATCGGCCAAGCATTGCTCCAGGGTGACTTCCCCCAGGCCGACCTTATACAGCTCCGGCTGGGTCATCACGACCTCCGCGTCCGCTTGCTCATGCCGATGGTCGGCAAGATGCGTAAGAACACCGTTACGAATGGTCAGAGCATAGCTCTCATCCAAATCCGAGAACCGCCAGTTAAGAGTCATGGGCTGTAACGCCGCCTGCTCGCTGTTCAGCCGCACCGCCAAGAAGGAAAAGAACAGATCCGGTGAGATGGCCCGCACCAGGTCCGGCGCAACATTGGGGCGTGTCATTCTGGTGGCCTTGCCACGCAACTCTTGGGCGCCGGTCAGGTAGGCGTTACGCCAGGTGGTGTTCTCGCACTGGTACCCCAGCTGCTCCAGAGCGTCGGCCTGCAAGGCGCACGCCTCTTCGTTGTCGGGATCGGCGAACACCACCTGATTGACGATCTCGGCCACCCAACGGTACTCGCCGTCCGCAAAGGCCGCGGCGGCTTTCTCCAGCACCTGCTCGGCGCCGCCCATCCATTCAATCGTACGCCGTGCGCTGTCCACCGGCGGGAGCGGGTTGAGGTGGGCCGGATTAGCATCGTAGAAGCCCATGTAACGCTGATAGACCGCGCGCACGTTGTGGCTCACCGAGCCGTAGTAATCGCGGGCGTACCAGCGGTTGGCCAGCGGCTGCGGCAAGCTCTTGAGGCGAGCGGCGATGTCCAGCGGGGTCAGACCGTGGTTCAGAAGACGCAAGGTTTCATCGTTGAGAAAAGCGTACATATCGCGCTGGTCGGCGAGAAACTCGCGGATATTCTCACCGCCCCAGGTGGGCCAATGGTGCTGAGCGAACAGCACATCACTGCGATCACCATAACGGGCCAGGGTTTCCCCGAGGTAGTAGGACCAGATGCGCGGGTCGCGCACCTGGGCGCCGCGAATAGTGAGAATGTTATGCATGCATTGGCATGCGTTCTCGGCCACGCACAGGGCCCGCCACTGCGGGAAGTACAGGTTCATCTCAGCGGGCGCTTCGGTGCCGGGGGTCAGCTGGAATTCGATCTCCACACCGTCGATCACATGGGTCTCGAAGGTTTCGGAAATTTCGTCCGTGGGCGCGATCAGCGTCACCGTCCCGTTCGAGGTCGACTTACCCAGGCCGGCGTCAACCTGACCACGCGGCCCCACCGGCAAGGTACGACCGTACATATACTCGCCACGGCGACGCATCGCTGTACCGGCAAAGACGTTCTCGCTCACGGTCTCTTCCATGAAACCTTCCGGCGCGTAAATCTTCACCTCACCGGACTTGACCTGTTCCTCGGTGACCACGCCTTTAACACCGCCAAAATGATCCGTATGGCTGTGCGTATAAATCACCGCCACAACCGGGCGATGCGGGCGGTTTTGGTAGTAAACCTCCAGGCCGGCTTTAGCGACTTCGGTGCTGACCAAGGGGTCCATAATGATCAGGCCGGTATCGCCCTCGATGATGTTCATGTTGGAGAGGTCGAAACCGCGGATCTGGTAAACGTGCTCACAGACCTTGAACAACCCGGAATGATTGTTCACACGGGCCAAGCGCCAAAGGGCGGGATTGACCGTGTCCGGTGCTTCCTCACCTTTCACGAAATCGTAGGCTCGGAAATCCCATACCTTGTTACCGGCCTCACCAAACACCGCATCACCGTCAAAGGTGGCAATGAACCCCCTGCGGGCATTCTCGAAGTCAACATTGTCCTCGAACGGCAGGTGCTTACCGAACGCGTGGTTGCACTCCACAGTGCAAGGCTGAGCCGGTTTGGGTTCCTGAGACATAAGGAAAACTCCTGGTAGGGCGGGCATGCCCGCATAGGTAAATAGCTAACGTTGTACGCTCGGTTTTTAAATGATACAAATGCATAAACTTCATAAAATCAATGCATCGAACGCATTCATGAATTTGCGAAAACTAGACCAATTAGTGGCCCTGGCCGAGGAAGGCTCGTTCATAAAAGCAGCCGAACGGACGCATCTCAGCCAATCCGCCCTGACCCGGGGGATTCAGAACCTGGAGCATGAGTTCGGCATTCGCTTGTTCGACCGCACCTCCAAAGGCGTTGTACCCACCACCGCCGGCCAACAGCTCATCAACAGAGCACGTCGTGTGCTGCTCGAGGCCAGAGGGCTTCGCCATGATGCGGAGCTGATCCGCAACCACGACATGGGCGAAGTCCGTTTCGGCGCCGGTTCGTACCCCGCCGCGATCCTGCTGCCCGATGTCCTTAGCACGCTCCTTAACGAGCACCCTCACCTGCAGGTAAAGGTGGAAGTCAGCGACTGGGCCACGCTCCTCGACAAAGTAGAACGAGAAGAGCTGGAGTTCGCCGTGGTGGTACGGCGTACCGTGCCTCACGACTCGCCACTGGAAACGATATCGTTGTCGGAGGAAGAGGCCGGCTGGTATGTGAACCGGGATCATCCCCTGGCAGGGCGAGGCGCCATCGCGACACGTGAGCTCAGCGACTATCCGCTGGTCTCGGTGCCGTTGCCCGACGCAACCCGTGCCCGCCTGAAACGGCGTCTCGGCCAGGCACCTGGCGAGGCACTGGCCCTCAGCCTGGAGTGCAATGACCTGCCCACGCTCCGCGACGTGGTCACGCGGACCCACTCCGTACTCAGTGCCACCCCATCGGTTTGCCGGGGCCTTGTGGAGGCGGGCCAGATCGTCAGGCTCGACATCCAGGACAGCCATCAGAGCGTGAAGCTGGCCGTGGTCCGCCTGGCCAACCGCACCCTGTCGCCAGCGGCCCGCAAGGCGCTTGATCTGATTGAAACCTGGGCCGGCTAACCAGGCCTGCTTATTGTGCTTCAGGCCGGTGTTGTTTCCGGGAAAACCACCACACTGCGTGCGGCGCGACCGTCTCTCATCAAATCAAAACCTTCGTTGATCTGCTCCAGCGAGATGCGCTTGGAAATCAGATCATCCAGTTTCAACTGTCCTTTCATGTACAGTTCCACCAGGCGCGGTATATCGATCGAGAGCCGGTTCGACCCCATGAAAGAACCCTGGATGCGCTTTTCGCTCAGAAACCCTTCCGCCGGCAACTCCACGACGCTGCCCGGTTTGAACAGTCCAATGACGACCGCCAGCCCCGAAGGCGCGAGCATGTTGTAGCACTGGCTTGTGGTGACCTCTAAACCAATACACTCGAACGCATAATCGACACCGCCGCCGGTCAGTTCACAAACCTGCTCCACGACATTGTCGGCTTTGGCGTTCACCACATCGGTGGCGCCGAATCTCTTCGCCATAGCCAGTTTATCGTCCAGCGGATCAACGGCGATGATCTGCGCCGCACCGGCGATTGCCGCGCCGTTTATCGCAGAGAGACCGACCCCGCCGCAACCCACGACCACCACCTTTGAACCGGGTTGCACTTCGGCGCTGCGAAAAACCGCGCCGGTACCGGTCAGCACCGCACACCCCAGCAGGGCGGCTCGGTCCAGTGGCATATCTTTGCGGATCGACACCAGGGCACTGTGGTGCACCAGGATCTTCTCCGCGAAACCGGAAATATTGAATACCTGGCTTACCTTGGTTTCATCTTTCCACAGGCGCTCCGCTTGCCCCGGCGCTTTTCGAACATCCGTATTGCCGCAGAGAACCTGATGCCCCGCATCGCAAAGCGGGCAATGGCCACAATGAACGGAGAGAGACCCCACGACGTGGTCGCCGACCTCAAAGCCGTTTACCGCGGAGCCCACTTTCTCGATAATACCCGAGACTTCGTGGCCCAAGATGGCCGGAAGCGGGTACTCGCGCGCCCCGTTCATCATGTGGAGGTCGCTATGACATAGTCCGACTGCTGCTGTTCTGACCAGGACTTCATCCGGGCCAGGCTCACCTATTTCAACATCCGTGATTACCAAAGGTTGGCCAAACTCTTCTAGCACCGCAGACTTCATACTTCTCTCCGAACCTTCTTCTCTTAGGAAAAGCCGCGTCTATGCCCGCCAATTAAAAGACTCATTGTGAGACCTCAAATTAAGACAGATAAACCGGCTCGTATTTGTCATGATTAGAGTTAGCGAAGGTAGAACAGAGCGCCACGGTGTTGTAGACCAATTTATTCTTCAATGATAGACAAAAGGAATACCGATGAACCTTCAGCAGCTAGAGTTAGTGTTGGCCATTGCTGATACGGGATCCATTCACAGTGCCTGCCGGTCTCTTAACAAGACCCAACCGACGCTGACCAAAGCATTGAGCCAGCTTGAGAAAGAACTGGGCACCCCGTTGTTCGTCCGGAGCTCCCGCGGCATGCGGCCCACCGAAGCCGGTGCGAAGGTGATAAAAAGGGCCTATGCAATCTGCACCGAGACCAACAGGCTGAAAGACGAAGTACACCAGATACTGGGCGGCACGCAAGGCTCCGCATCGGTATGCGTCTCGCCGTTTATTGCTTACGCGGTCATGCCCCAGGTGCTGGTCGACTACAAGAAGACCTGGCCTCATATCGAGGTGACAGTGGTTGAAGAGGTCCACCCCAATTCCCTCGCCCGCCTTAGAGAAGGTCGTGTTGACATGGTGGTGGGGCCCAGTCCGGAGATACCCTCCCGTGAGTTCACCGAGGAGCCTTTCTATTCCACCGACCTGATGGTGATAACGAGCGCGTCATCACAGTACCGAGACGCCAAGTCGCTCATAGAGCTTCTAGACATACCCTGGGCCTCACTAAGCAGCAAGCAAGGCGTCGGCAGGTTATGGACGGAAACGTTTACCGACCACGGCCTGCCCACGCCGAGCCGGGTAACCTGGCTGGATTCGTTCGTCACGTTCCTGGAATTCACCAAGCAATCAGGATGCTGCGGCCTGTTCCCGCAGATGTCCCTCGACCGGTTTCCTTTCGCCAGCGAGTTAGTGAGCGTCGTGGTCAAGGAGCCCCCCAAGATTATGACGGTCTCTCTCTTCACACGCTCCGAAGACCCCCTCCCCCCGGCTTCCGAAGCCCTGGCAAATCTTATCCGATTACACGCCAACGCACTCTGAACCGGCGCCAGCCCTGGCCTGAAGGCTGCCTATAAACACCAGCCTGACGCCGAATTGGGGCACGAGTCCCGGGTATTCATAATGTCTATCATTGCCCGGAATTCTTATCTACTCGCCGTACCGCTTATCTTTTATGGTTACCAGAAGCCTGCGATCACAATTCAAAACGCCGGTCAATACATATAAAAACCGCTCAGGAGAGAAAAATGCTCAAGCTTATAAGAACGTTCTTTTTTGTACCCGCACTCTTGGCTTCGGCTTTCTTCGCGGCCGCCGGCCACGCTGAAAGCTACCCGACAAAGCCGGTTACCTTGATTAACTTCTATCCCGCCGGCGGTGTTATTGACATTGTAGGCCGGTCCGCGGCGCACGATCTAACCGAGATCCTCGGCCAGAAAGTCGTTGTGAAGAATATTAGCGGAGGCGTCGGCACTATCGGCATGGCGGCTCTGGCCCGTAAGAAGCCTGACGGCTATACCATTGGCTTCACCACCGAGGGTAATTTGAACCTGCAGCCGCATCGCAGGAACACGCCCTATGATTTCGACTCGTTTGACTATATTTGCCAACTCGTGGAGTTCCCGGTGGTGGTCTTCGCCCGCCCCGACGCGCCTTTCAGCAACCTGGAAGAACTGGCTGAGTACGCAAAAGAGAACCGCATCGTTTATGGCCACCCTGGCCCGGCGAGCCTTCCCCACCTCGCCATGGAAGAGTTTTTCAAGAAAACGGGTATCACCACCGCCCGTTCGCTCCCTTTCCGCTCCGCGGCGCCCGGCGTGGCCGCACTTAAAAGCGGCAACGTCGATCTTTACGCGGCAGTGAGCTCTCTCATCAACACCCTGGGCGACGACGGCCGCCGCCAGATTATCGCGGTGTTCGACGAGAAGAGGCTGGCTAAGGCCCCCAACGCCAAGACCGCCAAGGAACAGGGCTTCGATCATTCCGCCGGCATCACCTTCGGTTTCGTCGCACCGAAGGGAATACCCGACACGGCACATCAAAAACTGTCCTCCGCCTGTGAGCAGCTTTCCCAATCTCCGGGTTTTGTCAAGACTCTGGAGCAACAACTGGTACGTTCCAGCTACACGGACGGCCCGGAGTTTCTGGATTTCCTTAAGTCCAGCTCAGACAAGAATCGCGCTCTGATTAAAGAAATACTCGCCGAATAACAAGAGGCTTTGACGATCATGACATGGCGACCGGGCGTAGTATTCCCACTAACCATCCTTATCTCGTCAATTTATGTGGTGGCCGACACCTACAACGGTCGCTTCGGGATGGACGACATTGCCTATAACCCTGTTTGGTATCCCCGGATACTGCTCTTCACGCTGCTCGCTTTTAGCGCCTTTCTTGCTGTTCGCGGCTTGATAAAAGCCGAGAGCAAGCAACAAGGCATAAGGCTTTCGGCACTTCTAAGTAGCGTGGCCTTAACCGCGCTCTTCTTGCTGAGCTACGAGCACCTCGGATTCGTGTACAGCGCGTTGCTCTTGTTCGCGCTGTTACCCGCGGCCCTTGGGTACAGAAAACCGATAGGGATTCTGGCGACCTCGGCATTGTACGTACTGATTATCTGGTACGGGTTTCATTACGGCTTGAACGCCACGCCGCCAGGCACGGCGTTACCCACCTTTTAATTCCAGATAATGGCGAGACAAAGATGGATATACTAACAGCCACTTTAGAATTACTCGTTAATCCCGCCACCTTGGCACTCATAGTGCTTGGGGTAGCGGGCGGCACGATTCTCGGCGCGTTGCCGGGGGTGGGCTCGATACTCGGCATCACCATGGTGCTGCCGCTAACCTTCGTCCTGAGTACTGAGTCCAGTCTTGGTTTACTGCTTGGCATCTATGCCGGCTCTGTTTTTGGCGGCTCAATTTCGGCAATCCTTATCAACACCCCCGGCACGCCGCAATCCGCGATCACGCTTTTTGATGGCTACCCCATGGCGCAAGCCGGTAACGGCCCACTTGCCATCGGCTGGGCCGCCGTGGCCTCTACGGTGGGCGGCGTTATCGCCACGCTGATCTTCCTTCTTGCCGCGCCGATGCTGGCATCGGTAGGCTTGCTGTTCGGCCCCATCGAGTTCTTCGCGCTGGGGGTTTTCGCGTTAACCTGCCTTGCCGTGGTTTCCAAAGAACATCTGGCGAAAGGCGTGGTGGCGGCTTTGATCGGCTTGATTCTCGCCACGGTGGGCCAGGATCCCATGTCCGGTTACGCGCGCCTGACGTTCGATTCCTTCGAACTCGCTGCCGGTATCGGCTTGCTCCCTCTTCTCGTCGGCCTGTTCGCGTTATCAGAGGTGTTTGACAGAGCGTCATCGGTGACCGCCAGGGAAAATGCACCGGCCGCGGATAGAAAAGACCGCATGCAGCTTCCAAAGCTCGGTGATATATGGCGGCGCAGAGCGGTGCTTATTAAATCGTCGGTGATCGGTACGGGGATTGGCATTCTTCCCGGTATCGGCGCGGTCGCGGCGTCCACCGTTAGCTATGCGGAGGCCAAGCGCAGCTCCGTGAACCGCGCCGATTTCGGTTCCGGTGAGCCCGACGGTGTCATTGCTTCGGAAGCGTCCAACAACGCGGTGACCTCCGGCGCCATGATCCCCACGCTTTCGCTGGGCATCCCCGGCGATCCGATTACCGCCATCATGCTCGGCGCGCTTGCCATCCAGGGCGTTACCCCCGGCCCCCAGTTTTTCTCCAACAACGCCGGGCTGGGCTTCTTTATATTCGCCGCGCTGGTGCTGTCGTGTCTGCTGATTATTCCTGTCGCCGCCTTGGTCACACCGGTGTTTTCCCGGATTCTGAGAATCCCGGAGCCGCTTCTCTTGACCTGCATCGTGGTACTGATTGGCGCGGGCACCTATAGCGTCAACTCAAGCGGCTTTGATCTCCTTGTTACGCTTCTGGCTGGTATTTTCGGTCTTATCATGAGGAAGAACCATTACCCTCTGGCACCGCTGGTTATCGGCTTCGTGCTCGGCCCCTTGATCGAGCGCAGCCTGCGGCAGGGCCTGGTGTTGACCGAGGGCAGCTTTGTCGAGTTTCTAAGCTCACCGATAGCCTCCGGGTTCTTCTTGGTTACCGCTTTGTTCTTGTTATTCCCCTTACTCGGTCGTGTACGGTGGCTCGCCCGCCGGCGGTTGAAAGGCGCCGAATCGAACCCGTAAATCAGAGCAACGTCACCTACAAGCCCACACAGATAGAGCAGTTTGAGATGTCAGAAGTGAAACGTTTTCTAAAAGATCCCTCGCTCATTCGCGAATGCGGATTGATTAATGGCGAATGGAGCAAAGCGCAATCCGGCAAGGTCTTTGAGGTGATCAACCCGGCTTCCGGAAAGATTCTTTCACAGGTTCCGGATATGGCGGCGCAAGACACTGAGATGGCAATCGAAGCCGCCCATGCCGCCGGCGCGGCCTGGCGAGCCAAATTACCGGCGGCTCGCGCGGCCTTGCTTCGAAAATGGTACGACCTGATCGTGGAGCACAGCGACGACCTCGCCGCGATCATGACGCTGGAGCAAGGAAAGCCGTTACCGCAGGCGAAGGCAGAGGTGCTCAGCGGTGCCCGGTTCGTGGAGTGGTTCGCCGAGGAGGCCAAACGGGTTCTCGGCGACGTGGTCCCGCCCCAGCAGCCCGGTCGGCGAGTGTTCGTCACCAAAGAGCCGGTGGGCGTCGTGGCGGCGATTACCCCCTGGAATTTCCCCAGCTCCATGGTGACGAGAAAAGTATCACCGGCACTGGCCGCCGGATGCACGATTGTGCTTAAACCGGCGGAAGACACGCCTCTCTCGGCTTTGGCGTTAGCGGACCTGGCTTGCCGGGCCGGTATCGAACCCGGCGTTTTCAATGTGGTCACGGCCAAAAAAGGCGCGGACATCGGCGCCGCGATCACCAGCAGTGCACTTGTTCGTAAGGTTTCCTTCACCGGCTCGACGCGCGTTGGCAAGCTGATTGCCCGCCAATGCACGGACAGCGTCAAGAACGTCAGCCTGGAGCTGGGCGGTAACGCGCCTTTCGTTGTTTTCGAGGATGCCGATCTGGACAAAGCGGTTCAATGTGCCGTGCAGTCCAAGTTCTTCAATAGCGGCCAGACCTGTATTTGCCCTAACCGATTCCTGGTCCAGGAGGGCGTCTACGAAACCTTCCTGCAGCGCTACGTTGAAGCGGTGCGCGGGTCCGTGAAGGTGGGTTCGGGCATGGACCCTCAAACGACCGCCGGGCCGCTGATCAATGCCGGCGCCCTGGAGAAGATCCGCTGGATTGTCGACGATGCCACCGGTCTGGGCGCGCGCCTGCTCACCGGCGGAGAGTTGTCGCAAGATGATTCGCTGATGTTCCAACCCACGGTACTGGCTGACATCACCCCCGCCATGGCGTGCGTTGACGAAGAGATATTCGGACCGGTGGCGTCCATCATGTCGTTCAAGGATGAAGAAGAGGCGATAGACCTGGCGAACCGGACACCGTACGGCCTCGCCGCGTATTGTTTCACCGGTGACATGGAGCGCATCTGGCGCCTCAGCGATGCGCTTGAAGCGGGCATGGTGAATATCAACGAAGGCCTCTTCACCAGCGAAGCGATGCCTTTCGGCGGAATCAAGGAATCGGGCATTGGCCGTGAGGGTTCTCACTACGGCATTGATGAGTTCCTTGAGTTGAAAACGGTCACGCTGGGCTCTTTGGCGTCTTGATCAGACTGTCGCGCTCACCGCGCCGATAGCCACCCGCTCGGCAAACCGGGCGGGTGGCCGGACCCCCGTAAACGGTTACATCGGTGTCGCCGGCGTAACGATGTTGAAGGACGGCTCAAAACGATCAAGCATGGCAAAAAAGCCGGCCACCCGCTCACCGTCGCCGGACACTTTCAGAACCTTCTCTTCAAGCGCCTGCTCCAAGCTGATCTCGCCCAGACCAACGCGGTCCAAATCCGCTTTTTGCATACACACTCCCGCGTCGGCCACCTCGTGTTGATGGTCGGCCAGGTGGGTGAGCACCCCATTGCGCACGGTCAGCGCGTAATCCTCGTCCAGATCCGGAAAGTGCCAATTGAGTGTCATCGGTGACGCCGCGGCCGCCTCGCTGTTCAAGCGCACCGCGAGGAACGAGAAAAACAACGACGGCGTCAACGCGCGCACCAGATCCGGCGGCTGACCACCGCGCACCCGTTTAACGCCGCGCCGCAGTTCCTGCGCCCCGGTCAGATAGGCGTTGCGCCAGGTGGTGTTCTCGCACTGATAGCCCAGTTGCTCTAAAGCGTCGGCCTGCAGAGCGCGCGCTTGCTCGTTGTCGGGGTCGGCGAATACCACTTGATTGACGATCTCGGCGACCCAGCGGTACTCCCCGTCACGGAAGGCCGCGGTGGCCTTTTCCAACACCTGGTCGGCACCCCCCATCCAGTCGATGGTGCGCCGTGCGCTTTGCACCGGCGGCAGCGGGTTGAGGTGGGCCGGATTGGCGTCATAGAACCCCATGTAGCGCTGATAGACCGCACGCACATTGTGGCTCACCGAACCGTAGTAATCGCGCGCGTACCAGCGGTTGGCCAGCGGCTGCGGCAGGCTCTTCAAACGGTCGGCGATATCCAGCGGCGTAAGGCCATGGTTAAGAAGGCGCAGCGTCTCATCGTTTAAAAATGCATACATATCACGCTGGTCGGCGAGAAACTCACGAATGTTGTCGCCGCCCCAGGTGGGCCAATGGTGCTGCGCGAATAGCACGTCGCTGCGGTTGCCGTAGCGGGCCAGAGTTTCACCGAGGTAATAGGACCAGATGCGCGGATCGCGCACCAGCGCCCCGCGAATGGTGAGAATATTATGCTGGCACTGGCAGGCGTTCTCCGCCACGCACAGGGCTCGCCATTGCGGAAAATAGAGATTCATCTCCGACGGCGCCTCGGTGCCCGGGGTAAGCTGGAATTCGATCTCCACCCCGTCCAGAGTACGTGTTTCGATCGGCTCGACGATCGAATCCGTGGGCGCGATCAAGGTTACCGTGCCCCGTGACGTGCCCTTGCCCAGCCCGGCGTCGACCTGACCGCGCGGCCCACGAGGCAACAAACCGCCATACATATACTGGGCGCGGCGATTCATGGCCGGGCCGGCGAACACGTTCTCGCTCACCGTCTCCTCCATGAAACCGTCCGGCGCATAAATCCGCACCCGGCCGTCACGAACCGCCTCTTCACTGACCACGCCTTTAACGCCACCGAAATGGTCGACGTGGCTGTGGGTGTAGATCACCGCCACCACGGGCCGGCGCGGCCGGTGCTGGTAGTAAAGCTCAAGCGCAGCGGCGGCCACTTCGCTGCTGACCAGCGGATCCATTATAATCAGGCCGGTGTCGCCCTCGATGACGTTCATATTGGACAGATCAAAACCACGGATCTGGTAGATCCGATCGCATACCTTGAATAAACCGGCGTGGTTATTCAGGCGCGCCAATCGCCACAGACTGGGGTGTACGGTATCCGGGGCGTGCTCGCTGTTTTGAAAATCGTAGGCACGAAAATCCCATACCACGCGACCGTCCGCGTCGCGGCGAATCACGTCGGCATCGAAGTGGGCGATGAATCCGCGCGCCGCGTTGTCGAAATCAGCCCGGTCATGAAACGGCAGACGCTCACGCCAGGCATGATTGCACGCGACGGTGGCGGGTTGGGCGGGCTTGGCTTCCTGACTCATAGATGGTCTCCAGATTACCAGTGATCGCCGCATCGGAGCGGTGGCGGACCTTTTTTACGCCCCCTCTCTGAATGTTACCAATGCATAGTGGTCATCAATTTAATGCTGTTACTGCATCGTCGCCGGGTCGCGCACAGGCCTCGGTAGGCGGCAAGGTATTGGCTGACACACAAAGAGCGAATTACGGACACGAATCGGCGTTTCCGACGCACAACCCGGATCGCGCCCAGCCGCTAGCATACGGGCCATGTCTATCGCCTTACTTCACAGTCGCGCCAATCTGGGCATCCGCGCCGTCCCGGTACGCGTGGAGGTTCACCTGGGCCCCGGGTTGCCCGGCTTCACCATGGTCGGTCTGGCCGACACGGCGGTCCGCGAGAGCAAGGACCGAGTGCGTTCCGCGCTGATCAACGGCGGCTTCCGCATTCCACAGCAGCGCATCACCATTAATCTGGCGCCGGCCGACCTGCCCAAGGATGGCGGCCGCTTCGATCTGCCGATCGCGGTGGGCATTCTGCTCGCCAGCGGTCAGCTGGGCCGGGTGGACCTGACCGCGATGGAATGGATCGGCGAGCTGGCGCTCTCTGGCGCGCTGAGCCCGGTGCCGGCGATTTTGCCGGGCGCCCTGGCGGCGGCCCGCGCCGGCCATACCCTGGTGGTACCGGCGGGCAACGGCGACGAAGCCGCTCTGGCCGGCGCGGACACCCTGGCGGTGAACAGCCTCACGGCGCTGTGCGCGCACCTGAAGGGGGACCTCCGTCTGCCGCGGCACACCCCACCGCCCCCGCCCGACGACCACGCCGGCGAGAGCCCCTGCCTGTCGCAGATCCGTGGCCAGCCGTCGGCCAAGCGGGTGCTGGAGATCGCCGCCGCCGGCGGCCATTCCCTGCTGATG
>MRWG01001702.1_pt1 | contig 13018 bp, 13 predicted proteins | sample 1013341 | NCBI WGS metagenome assembly MRWG01 (sample SAMN06117577, study PRJNA244670) | biofilm metagenome | biome: Water; feature: Cathode Biofilm; material: Biofilm; isolation source: microbial consortium enriched at the cathode of a solar microbial fuel cell | place: USA: District of Columbia ... | reverse complement strand
GCCCCGCTTTGACCTTCGGTCCGTTTCGCGCGGTCCGTTTCGCGCACGCGGGGACAAACCCTGCCGAAAAACAACAAGGCCGCCCCTCGCGGGTCGCGGCCTTGATTGTTTTCAGATTGTCATCAGGAGCCTCAAGCGGCACCCATACTCAATAATTCGTCTTTGATTCTCAGCTTCTGCTTCTTGAGGTCGTGAATGGTGATGTCATCAGGATGGGATCTCTTTTCTTCTTCTTCGATCAAGCTTTCCAGGTCGTTGTGCCGCGAAAGCAATGCGTCAACCCGCTGCGACTTACCCATCGTTGCGTCCTCCTTTTCTGATTATCAACTACATTCCCAATTCCAATTGTCTCCCCCAGCACCTGTAATAATACCGCAAACATGGTTGAATTGCCACATGGAACCGGTTCGGTTCCCGACCCAATACAACCTAAACGGCATCGCCCATGCAGATATCGAGACCGCGCGCCGTACGCATCCGGGAACCGTTTAGATTCACCGGCTTAGCCTTGCCGACCACCTCGTCGAGGGCAACGTCGCGGATCCCGCCGTCCCAGAACGAGACCATCCGGCCGCTGGCGCCGGTCGCCAGCAGATCGACCGCGTGCACGCCGAACGACGATGCCAGCACCCGGTCGAAGCTTGACGGGGTACCACCCCGCTGCACGTGGCCCAGGACCGTGACCCGGGTCTCGGCGCCGGTCGTCTCATGCAGTTCGTTGCCGAGAAGCTGCCCGATCCCGCCGTAGACCACGCTGCCGGACCGCTCGACGAAATGAGATTCACCGCCAACCGGCTTGGCCGCCTCAGCGCAGACGATCAGCGCGTGGTTGCGCCGCTCCTCGAGCAGGATGTCGCGCAGCTTGGCAGCGACCGCACTGACCGAAAACGGAATTTCGGGAATCAGGATGACGTCGGCGCCGCCGGCGATCCCGGCGCTGAGCGCGATATGCCCGGCCTGGCGGCCCATCGTTTCGACGATCATGACGCGGTGGTGGCTGGCCGCCGTCGGCTGCAGGCGGTCCATGGCCTCGGTGACGACACCGACCGCGGTATGGAACCCGATGGCGAATTCCGTCATCGGCACGTCGTTGTCGATGGTCTTGGGGATGCCGATGAACGGCACCTCGGCCATCTCCATCAGGCCGTGCAGAATCCGCATGGATCCGTCGCCGCCGATTCCGATCAATCCGTCGATGCCGAGTTTATGGATTGCGTCCACGACCTCGCCCGAGCGGTCCTTGGTACCGCCGCCCGGCGCCGGGTAGTTGAACGGATTGCCCTTGTTCACCGTGCCGAGCATGGTGCCGCCGCTCCGGAGCACGGCACCTGAGAACAGGTCGACCCCCAGATCGAGCGTTTTCGGCGGCCTTGCCAGCAACCCCTCCGTGCTGTCGAGGATGCCGACAACCTCGGCGCCGTAGCCGTGAACACATCTTTTGACGACGGCCCGGATTGCGGCATTGAGGCCGGAACAATCCCCGCCGCTTGTCAGCACGCCGACCCGTTTCATGCTATACTGTGTCAGCGGAACCTCCCAGTTGCAGGCGGACGGAATATGTTGTCCATTATTAGTCTAACCTGATTTTCTGGATACCATGAACGACACCGATACAGATGCACTTAAAAAGCAGTTGGATGATCTTCAACTGGAACACCGCGATTTGGACGACGTAATTGAGCATCTGATCGAGACGCGGCCGTTCGACCAGATACAGATTCAGCGTCTCAAGAAGCGCAAGCTGGCGCTCAAGGACCAGATCAGGAAGCTGGAAAGCCGGCTCTTGCCGGACATCATCGCCTGACGATCAGGCGTGTTTGAGCAAATCCCTGTCCGCCAGTTGAATGACCGCCTCGGCCGAACTGCCCGTGCTCAATTCCGCGACCCCGGCAACGATCTTCGGCGCGATGGCCTGCCCCAACTCGGAGAACGGCGACGCGGCGACCGATTTCACGATGCCGGCGGCACGTTCACGCGCCAGTTGAACCCCCGCGCCCAGCAGAATCACGGCGAAATCGCTGCCGCCCAGGCTGCCCAGCACGTCCGTCGGCTGCAGGGTCCGTGAAATGTTCCTGGCAACGTGCACGAGATAGCGGTCGAGCGCATCCCGGCCATGGCTTCGGCGGACATCCTCGGCGTTGTCGACATGCATAACGGCAATCGATGGCATGGCCGCCAGGTCGCCCAGGTGATTGAGAACATGGTTCAGTTCGCGGATGAACTCGCGCCGTTCCGGGACCGGCAGGAATGCATGGCGCGCCAGGTCCTCGCGCAGGTTCTGCTCGCGCTCGCGCGCCATCTCCAACTGGCGGCGCAGCGGCTCGATCTCGGCGGCGAGACTGTCCAGCACCTGCTGCGCGGCCGGCGTGATTTCCGCGGCAAGCCCGGCGATCTCGAACGCACTCCCGGCGTGCGGGCGTTCTTCTTCCGAGCCGTCCGACTGGTCTTCCGCAGGATGCTCCCGGCCGGCGTTACCGCCTGATTGGTTTTGAACGGGTGCGATCCCCTGGGCACGGTTAACGTCCATAGACTTAACCCCCACTTTTGCACATGCCAAAGTATAGCACAGATGGTTAACGGAGTGTTGACGATCCCCTTGCGCCAAGCGCGGCCCGGCCTATAATGCCGCGCTTTCCCGCTCCAGCCATGAGGGAGAGCATCAGATGGCGGCGCAACGAAATCCTGACGTCGGTATCATCATGGGCAGCCAGTCCGACTGGCCGACCATGAAGCACGCCGCCGAGGTCCTGGAAACGCTGGGTGTCGCCTACGAGGCGCGCATCGTCTCGGCCCACCGCACGCCCCAGCGGCTCTACGACTACGCCGGCGGGGCGCGCGAGCGCGGCCTGAAGGTGGTCATCGCCGGGGCCGGCGGCGCCGCCCACCTGCCCGGCATGGCGGCCTCCATGACGCCGCTGCCGGTCTTCGGCGTGCCCATCGAAAGCAAGTCCCTGAAGGGCCAGGATTCGCTGCTCTCCATCGTGCAGATGCCGGGCGGCGTGCCGGTCGGCACCCTGGCCATCGGCAAGGCCGGGGCGATCAACGCCGCCCTGCTGGCCGCCGCCGTGCTGGCGCTGGGCGACCCCAAGATCGCCGCGGCGCTCGACGAGTGGCGGGCCAAGCAGACCGCGGCGGTGGCCGAGCGTCCCTCGGACGACGGCTGACCGGGGGACAGAGACCTTGCCCGAACTCAGCCGCTCCCTGACCCAGCCTCTCGCTCCGGGGGCCACCATCGGCATCCTCGGCAACGGCCAGCTCGGCCGCATGGCGGCGCTGGCTGCCGCGCGCCTGGGCTACCGCTGCCACGCCTACGGGCCCGAAGCCGACGCGCCGGCCAACCAGGTCTGCGCCGCGGCGACGGTGGCGGCCTATGACGACGAGGCCGCCCTGGCCCGCTTCGCGGCGGCGGTCGACGTGGTGACCTTCGAGTTCGAGAACATTCCCCTGGCCACGGTGGAACTGCTGGAGAAGCTGGTGCCGATCAGGCCCAGCGCCAAGGTGCTGTCGATCTGCCAGCACCGGCTGCGCGAGAAGGAGTTTTGTCACGGCGCCTCCGTGCCCACCGCGGACTACCGCCCGGCCGAGGACGTGGACAGCCTGCAACAGGCGGTCAACGAGATCGGCACCCCCTGCATCCTGAAGAGCGCCGAGATGGGCTACGACGGCAAGGGCCAGGTGCGCATCACCGCGGACAGCGACCTGGAAGACGCCTGGAACGCCATGCGCGGCCATGCCGCCCAGGCCATCGGCATCGTCGAGGCCGTCGTCGAGTTCCGCATGGAGATCTCGGTCATCGTGGCGCGCGGCGCCGACGGCACGACGCGCGCCTATGTACCGGTGGAGAACCGCCACAAGAACCACATCCTGGACGAGACCATCGCGCCGGCCAACCTGCCCGACGAGGTGGCCGACCGGGCCGCGGCCATCGCCCGCCACCTGGCGCAGGAGATGGAGCTTGTCGGCCTGCTGGCGGTGGAGATGTTCGTCACCCACGACAACAAGGTGCTGGTCAACGAGATGGCGCCGCGCCCGCACAACTCGGGCCACTGGACCATCGACGCCTGCGTCACCTCGCAGTTCGAGCAGTTCGTGCGCGCCGTCGCCGGGTTGCCTCTGGGCTCGACCGAGCGGCTCTGCGATGCGGTGATGAAGAACCTGCTGGGCGACGAGGTCGACGACTGGAAGAAGATCCTCGGCGATCCCGGCAACAAGCTGCACCTCTACGGCAAGGCCGCGGCCCGCCCCGGGCGCAAGATGGGCCACGTCACGCGTCTGATCCGCCGCTGACGGAGCACCCGCGCGGCGCTGAAACCGGCGATGAAGCGCGAAACGGTCTGAACCGAGTGTCGTCGTCATCCCACTGAAAAAGCGCTGCCTGAGATAGTCCCCCGGGCCAAGATGAGCCCCGCCGCGCCGATTCCTTGACTAGGCGGAAAGTCTGTTTCGCGCAACAATGAGCCCCATGCAGTGCATCACCCGGGCCGACCAGATCGAGAGCGCCGCGATCCGCCAGCTGTTCCTCTACTGGCAGAGCAAGTGCGCTGACGGGCGCATCCCCCGGCGCGCCGACATCGACCCGGTCGACATCCCGAACCTGGTGCCGAACATTATGATCGCCGACATCGAGTACGATCCCTTCCGGGTCAGGTACCGCCTGGTCGGAACCAAGGTGGTACAGATGACCGGCTATGAGTTCACCGGAAAGTACCTGGACGAGATTGCCCTGCCGAACGACGAGGGGCCGTTCCAGGAGTGCTATCAGACCGCCTGCGAAAAGCGCCTGCCGGTGGTGGAACGCATCAGGTGGCACCTGGCCGAAGACACGACCGAGGAGTACGACATCTGCATCCTGCCCCTCTCCGACGACGGCGAGACGGTGAACAAGGCGCTGGCGATCGAGTGCTATGCGACCGTCAAGCGCGCCTACAAGTTCATCGCCGAACCGGCGTCACCGCCCGCCGCCAGGAAGCCGGTCAAATAAACTGCCAGAGGTGCGTCAGGGGGGACAGTTCCAGCCGAGTTGTCTATCCTGCACGACGGGGAAACCCGAGGGTGGATAGGGCCGTTCTGTCACGAGATGATACCAGTTCATGAAACGCATTACCCATGAGGACGAGATAGAAAGCGCCGCCATCCGCGCGCTTTTCAATTACTGGCGAAGCAAGTGCCCCGAAGGCGGCATCCCGCGGCGGGCCGACATCGACCCCGTGGAGATCCCGCGGCTGATGCCCAACCTGCTGATCGTCAACATCGAATACGAGCCTTTCCGGGTCAAGTACCGGCTGGTCGGCACCCGCATCGTCGAGATGACCGGCTTCGAGTTCACCGGCAAGTACCTGGACGAAATCGCGCTGGAGGATTTCGAGGGGCCGTTCCAGGAATGCTACCAGACCGCCTGCGAGACGAAGTCGCCGATCATCACCCGCATCAAGTGGAGGCTCTCTCCCGACATCGTCGCCGAGTACGACGTCTGTTTCCTGCCGCTGTCGGACGACGGGGAAACCGCCAACATGGCGCTGTCGCTGGAATGCTATGAGAACCTGGAGCGCGACTACACGCTCTTCGCCGGCCGCGCCTACCGCGCCGGCACGAAGGACTCGGGCAGCTAAATCCTAACGACGCGCGTTGCGCCGCGGGCCGTGCTGGCGGGGCGAGGTCATGGCGCCGACGAAGCGCTCCGGCAGGTTGAGGACCGCGCCCACACCCTTGCCCAGACGCCCCGCCACCTGCAGCACCTCGGAAATGCGGCGGTCGAGGAAGGCCCAGGTCGCCGCATAGTCCTCCGACTTGTCGTTCAGCCAGAACAGCAGCGTCGAGGAATAGACCGCGGCCAGGAGCGCGCGCTTGCTATAGAAGTTGTAGTCCGTCGCCTTGTCGCCGGCGGCGTACCAGATGGCGTCCACCGTGCGGTAGAGGCAGGAGAGTCCCGCCGGCGCGTTCTGCGGCAGGGCGAAGAAGTTGAGCCCGCTGCGCACCGCCTCCCGGTGGGCGGCGACGGCCTCCAGGCGGGCGCGCACCCCGGCGGCGACTTTCTCGCGCACCTTCATGGCATCCAGGTCCAGGCTCTCCAGCGCCTCCAGCATGTGGCGGTCGGCCTCGCTGCTGAAGGCGCGGATCAGCTCCAGCGGGCCGCCGGGAAAGAGGCGCTGCGCCTCGCCGGCGTCCAGGCCCAGCTCGCGGGCCCCGGCGTCGATCGCCGTCCAGGTCCAGCCGTCGAAGGGAACATGGCGCAAGGCCGCATCCAGCAGGCTGCGCCGCTGACGCGCCAGCTTCTCGGCCACCGCGCTGTCGATCGGGGTTTCGCGCTCCTGCGCTTCAGCCATGGCTCTCTGCCCTTTCCTCTTCCAAGCTGCCCGCCTCTTCCAGCCCCGCGTCCTGCGCTGTGCGGCCAACCTCGCTGGTGAAGGCCAGCAGCGAGAGGTCCGTCATGCGCTGCGGATAGAGTATGCCGTCCAGGTGGTCGCATTCGTGCTGCACGACGCGGGCATGGAACCCCTCGGCCTCGCGCTCGACCGGCGCGCCCTCGAGGGAAAGGCCGCGGTAGCGGATCCGCGTCACCCGCGGCACCTGGCCCATCAGGCCGGGAACCGAAAGGCAGGCCTCCGGCCCCAGGGCCAACTCGTCGGTCAAGGGTTCGATGACCGGGTTGATCAGCACGGTCAGCGGCACGTCGTCGCGGCCCGCGCTCTCCCGGCCGGGACCGGGGCCCTCCTCCGCCGCCGCGCGGCGGCCGGAGACGAAGAACACCAGCACCCGCAGCGGCACATGCACCTGGGGCGCCGCCAGGCCGGTGCCGCCGGCGTCCTCCATGGTTTCCAGCATGTCGCGCACCAGCGCCGTGATCTCCGGCGCGGTCGGGTCGGCCACGGGGGCCGCCTTCTGGCGCAGCACCGGGTGGCCCATGCGGGCGATCTTCAGAATTGCCATGGACTCAATATGGCCCTCCCCCCAAGCCGGGTAAAGGCGCCGGATCGCCGCGTAGCCGGCCCACCGGGCAGACGACCTGCGGGGGCGACTCGGGCGGCCCGGGATCCCCGCCGCGCCTGACGGTACACCGCGTTTTCCTGGCGAAAAAGGAAAATATTCTCCTCGCTTCGCGCCCCGGCCGCGGCGGGGCCCTGGGAGGCCGCGCGGGAGCGCCCAAGAGGGGAAAAGCCCTTAGAAACCCCTTCCTTTTTTCCAAACCCTGTGATACCAACGCCCCTGTCTCTGCGGCAGCTGTGCCGCGGACATGTTTTTTTTGCCCTTATTGTTGAGCAATCCGGCCCGAAGGTCTGTCGGGAGACAGGCTTTCACGGCTTAAGAAAGGAGCGCAGAGCGTCTGTGCAAGTTCAGGTTCGAGACAACAACGTCGATCAAGCCCTCCGCGCGCTGAAGAAGAAGCTGCAGCGCGAGGGTGTCTTCCGGGAAATGAAGCTGCGCCGCAACTTTGAGAAGCCCTCCGCCCGCAAGAAGCGGGAGCGGGCCGAAGCCGTGCGCCGTTATCGCAAGCTGCTGCGCAAGCGCATGGAGCGCGAAGGCTTCTAGAGCCTTTCCGGCAAGGGAATCGACGGGCGCCTGCTTGAGGGGCGCCCGCTCAGGCCCCGGCAGGAGCGCCCGGGAAGACGGGCCCAGGACGACGGGCCCAGAACGACGGGCGGGGAAGACAGGCTTCAGCAGCCGCTTCCGATCATGAGACGAAAAAAGTGCCGCCAGGCCGCCACCCGAAGGTGCGCGGCCTTTGTCGTTTGCGGGCACTGACCTCTGCGGCCGGTGACGGTAGGGGCTTAAGCGGCGGTGGTGGCGCCGTTGGAGTCGCTCGCGATCAGCTTGGCCATGTGGACCGCAGGCACCTCGATGCCGTTGCCGCCCGGAATGGACAGCCGGCGGATCTCCTGGTAGCCGAGCCTGCGGTAGAGCGGCACACCGGTGAGGCTCGCCCAGAGCTCCAGCAGTCGGAAGCCGGCGGCCCACGCCTCTTCCTCCGCATGGCGCACCAGCCGCGACCCCAGGCCGCGGCGGGCGTACTTGGGATGCACGAAGACGGAGCGGATCTTCGCCGAGGTCGGAGACAGGATGGAGCTCTGCTCGTCGATACCGGCCCCCGGCGTCTGCGAATGCGGCAGATGCTGCGCCCAGCCACCGCTGGCGATGACCTGGCCCCCCTCTTCGATGCTTCTGTCCTCGATAAGGTAATAGGTGCCGCCATAGACCATCGCGTGGTCGTAGGTGCCGTGGGTGATGAAGGCCTCCAGCTCGGCCGGGCTGTAGTCGGCCGTGCCGAGGCCCTGCACCGACAGGAAGTGCATGGCGTCGATGGCCGGGATGTCTGCCGGGGTGGCGCGGCGCAACGTCAACTTCGCAACGTCGCTCTTTCCGCTCTCTTTGTCTTTGCTCTTGGGGTCGTCGATCATGACTCGCTATTGGCCTTCATGTCGGCGTGGAACGGCACACTGGTGGAAAGGGTGCGTGCAGTGCAGGTTGCCGGAACCAGAGGCCGCTGCCTCAAGCTTCTGCGACGGAGTCGCCGCATGAACCGCCGCGGGAGCTTGATGCCGACCGAGCCCCGACCCCAGCACCGCACGCCAGGGATAAGCTGACAGACGAATGTTTCAGCCTGTTTTCGCGCTACGGGGCAAAGTGTATTGATTGTTTCCCCCGAAAGAAAAAAGGGGGAGCCCTTCGGCTCCCCCCTGTACATCCGTATTCTGGCTTGAGAGAAGAGTTGCAGGCGCCCCTTCAGGCCACCCGCCTCACGCGACCGCCTCAGGCAACCCCCTTCAGGCCACCAGGGCCTGCTCCATCCGGCGCAGAGCGGTGCCCCGGGACTCGGGCTCGCCCAGCTCGCTGAACAGCGCCGCGGCGCGGCGGTAGTCCTCGGCCGCGCCCAGGCCGTCGCCCATGCGCGCGCGGCAGTCGCCGCGGCCCATGTAGGCCCAGGGCTCGGCGGGATTGAGCGTCACGTCGTGCTCGAAGTCCGGCAGAGCCGCCTCAAAGCACTCCTGGCGCAGCAGGAAGCGTCCGCGCTTCTGGAAGTAGCGCCCGTTGCCCGGCTCCAGCTCCACCGCGCGGTTCAGGTCCGCCAGGGCGCCTTCCCGGTCGCGCAGCCGCTCGCGCCAGCAGGCCCGCTCGGCAAAGGCGCGCGCGCAGTTCGGCGAGAGCTGCAGGGCCTGGTCGCAGTCGGCGATGGCCTTGGCGTAGTTCTTGATCTCGCCGTAGCAGCTGGCCCGCTCCAGAAACAGCGAGGCGCGGCCTTCGCCGCGGGTCAGCGCGGCGTTGAAGTCAATCACCGCATAGCGCAGCTGGCCCAGCTTGCTGTAGCACTGGCCGCGCCGGGCATGGGCCTGCCAGGAGCCCGGGTCGAACTCCAGCTCGCGGGTGAAGTCCTCGATGGCGCCGCGGTAGTCCTCCAGCCGCTGCAGCAGGCGCGCCCGATTGGCGTAGACCGGCGCGAAGGTCGGATCGGCGGCGATGGTGCGGTCAAAGTCCTCCAGCGCCTCGGTCAGCTTGCCCTGCGCCTCGCGCGCGATGCCGCGGCGGTTGAGGATCGAGGGCTCCTCCGGCGCGAAGCCGGCGGCGCGGGTCAGGTCGGCCTCGGCCTCGGCGTAGCGCTTCAGACGATAGTAGGCAGCGGCGCGGTGAAACAGCGTCACCACCTGCTCGCCGCCCAGGTCGAGGGCGCGGGTGAAGTCGGCCACCGCCTTCAGATCGTCGTAGCGGTCCAGGTGGCAGAGCCCGCGGTTGGAATAGGCCGCGGCAAAGCCGGCGTCGTGATGGATGGCGTTCTCGAAGTCGCAGAGCGCCCCGGTCAGGTCGCCCTTTTCCCGGCGCACCATGCCCATGCCGTTGTGGGCCGCCGCCCAGCCGGCGCCGTGCGTGCCGGCGCGCTCGAAGTCGTCGATGGCGAGATAGGTGTAGCCGAGGCTGCGATAGCTGTAGGCGCGCTCCAGGTAGTAGAGGCCGTTGCGGGGATCGCGGGCCAGCGCGGCGGTGAACTCCGCCACCGCGCCCTGGTGGTCGCCGGCCTCGCCGCAGGCCAGGGCACGCTCGAAACTGTCGCTGCCGTCGCGCGGGCGTTTGGCCTCCTGCACCGGGGCCTCCTGCGCCGGGGCGTCCGGCGCCTCTTCGGCCATGGCGGGCACAGCGGCCGGGACGCTCAGCTTCTCGCCGAGGGAATCGAACAGCAGGTCCCGCGGCAGGGCCGCCGCCTCGGCACAAACCGGGGGTTCCACCGCGCTGTCGGCGACCGCGCCCAAGGCCAGGGGGTCAATCTCGATCATGCGCCGCCCACGACCGTTGGCGGGCAGGTCTGTAGGAAAAAAGTCACAAGGAATGTGACGTGACAGCCGAAGCCCGCTCTCCCGCGCAGTGCTCTGCGGTGCATTCTCTTGCTGGCCAGCCATGGGACTCCCCCTTAAGTGGGCCTTCGCCCTTTAACACGGTTTCAGGGCCGCGAGCTTGCCCGAGACTTGCAAAGCGCTCTGTGAGGAAAATCACACTGCTGGCAAATCGGTGGATTTCTGCGGAAATTCCGGGGCATCGCAGGACCCGGCGGAGGCTCCGGCCACATCCCGGAAGGCGGGAAAAGCGGCCCGGACCGGGCCCTTTTTTGCATCCCCTGCGGGTATTTGCCGCGTAGGTGCCGGTTGAGAACAATCGAAACCAATTTCCCGCGGCCCTCACATGAGATTGAAACAATTCCGCTGCAGGGTCCTGCCTGCCGCTTCCGGGACCGCGGCCGCGCCTGCTAAGCTCGCGGGCCCGCGCCGGGAGGCGGCGCGTGCAGCATGCTGGTCCAGTCAGGTCTCTGTGATGTCGAAACCCGTTCACCCCGCGATCTGCAGCCCCCGTCGCGTCACCGCGGCCCTGCATAGCCTCGATGGTCCCCTGGCGCTGGCCACGGGCGAGGCGCAGCCGCGGCTGCTGGGCGCCAACCGGGCCTTCGTCGAGGCCACCGGCTGGGACGCCGCGGCCATGAGCGGCCGCCGCCTGGAGGATATCTGCGAAGAGGCCGATGGCGCCGCCCCGGATGCCGGGAACACCTCCCCCATCGACGTGCGCCCGCTCTACGACCGTACCGGGCGGCACCGCCACTGGCTGGTGATCCACCGCGAGAGCGAGGCGGAGCCGGCTGACAAGGACAGCGGCGGCAAGGACAACGCCCAGGCGGCGCCGGACAAGTCCTCCGGGCCCGGCGCCAAGGGCGACAGCGGGACCGACTTCCGCACCCTGGTGGAGGGCATCAGCAACGGCGTGCTGGTCCACCGCGACTTCAAGCCGCTCTACGCCAACGCGGCCTGCGCGCGGCGCGTCGGCTTCGAGAGCGGCGAAGAGCTGCTGCGCGAGCCGACCCTGCTGCCCTTCCTGCCGATCGAGATGCACAGCCGCGCGCTGCGCCGCCATGCCCGGCTGCTGGCCGGCGAGGCGCCGGGGCCAGCGCGCATCCTGCGCTGCCTGACGCGCAGCGGCGAGCCCTTCTGGGTCGAGGCCTCGGAAAAACGCATCCTCTGGGAAGGCGAGCCAGCCGTGCTGGTCTCGCTGAACGACGTGACCGAGCAGGTGCAGATGCGGCGCACGGAGCTGATGCTGCGCGAGGCCATCGACAACCTCTCGGACAGCTTCATCCTCTACGATTCCGACCAGCGGGTGGTGCTCACCAACCGCCGCTTCCATGAAATCCTGCCCTTCCACCCCAGCCAGGAAGAAATCGTCGGCAAGCCGATGCGCGAGCTTATCGAGGCCAGCGTCGTCAACAACGCCATTACCGATCCACGCGTCCTGCACGACCCCGAAAATTTCGTCGACAAGTTCATTCAGGAGCGCATGAACAAGCGCTCGAACGTCCGCGAGGACACCTGGCCCGACGGACGCTGGGACCTAGTGAAGGAGCAGCACACCCGTTCCGGCGGCTTCGTCAGCGTGCGCACCGACATTACCGAGCGCAAGAAGGCGGAGATCGCCCTGCGCGACCAGGAGAGCCACCTGGAGCAGACCCTGGCAGAGCGCACCTCGCAGCTGAAGGGCGTGCTGGCCAACATCGCCCAGGGCGTCACCGTCACCGCGCCGGACCAGACGGTGCTGCTGGTCAACCAGGGCTACCTCGACATCTTCGGCCTGCCCGAGGAGCTGGGCCGGCCCGGCATCCATCTTTCGGAATACATCCGCCACGGCCTGAAGATCGGCGAATACAATCCCGCCGAGGTCGCCGCGGCCGGCGGTGAGGAAGGCTTCGTGCAGCACCGCCTGGCGGTCCTCGCCAGCGCGCAGCGCGGTGTCGCCCAGCGCAAGCTGGGGGACGGCCGGGTCGTGGAGATCCGCCAGCAGCGCCTGCCCAACGGCTGCATCGTCTCCACCTACAACAACATCACCGACCGGGTGCAGACCGAGCAGGAACTGCAGCGCCAGCGCGAGAAGGCCTATCAGAGCGAAAAGCTGAGCGCGCTCGGCTCACTGCTGGCCGGGGTCTCGCACGAGCTGAACAACCCGCTCTCCGTGGTCATCGGCCAGGCCGCCCTCTTGGAGACCATGGCCGGCAGCGGCGAGATCGCCGAGCGCGCGGTCAAGGTGCGTACCGCCGCCGACCGCTGCGCCAAGATCGTGAAGACCTTCCTCTCCATGGCCCGCCAGCGCCCGGCCGACCGCCGCGCCATCCCGGTCAACGACCTGGTCAGGGACGTGCTCGACCTGGTGACCCACCAGCTCAGCACCACCGACATCGAGGTGACCTGCAATCTGGCGCCGGAGCTGCCGCCGGTGGCCGGCGACTGGGACCAGTTGAGCCATGTCCTGCTCAACCTCTTCATCAACGCGCAGCAGGCCATGCTCGACACGCCGCTGCCGCGCCGCCTGATCATCTCCACCTCCCACCAGCCGGCCAGCCGGCACGTGCGCATCACGGTGCGCGACAACGGCCCGGGCGTGCCCGACGACATCCGCTCGCGCATCTTCGATCCCTTCTTCACCACCAAGCCGGTGGGCCAGGGCACCGGCATCGGGCTCTCCGTCTGCCACGGCATGGTCAGCGCCCACGGCGGCAGCA
>MRWG01001701.1_pt1 | contig 13026 bp, 15 predicted proteins | sample 1013341 | NCBI WGS metagenome assembly MRWG01 (sample SAMN06117577, study PRJNA244670) | biofilm metagenome | biome: Water; feature: Cathode Biofilm; material: Biofilm; isolation source: microbial consortium enriched at the cathode of a solar microbial fuel cell | place: USA: District of Columbia ... | reverse complement strand
CCGGTCTACTTCGGCTCGGCGCTGAACAACTTCGGGGTGCGCGAGCTGCTGCAGGGCGTCGCCGACATGGCGCCGCCGCCGCGCCCGCAGCCGGCGCAGAGCCGCGAGGTTCTGCCGACCGAGGAAAAAGTCACCGGCTTCGTGTTCAAGATCCAGGCGAACATGGACCCCAACCACCGCGACCGCATCGCCTTCCTGCGCCTCTGCTCCGGCCACTTCAAGCGCGGCGCCAAGCTGAAGCATTCGCGCAGCGGCAAGATCATCAACGTGCACAACCCGGTGCTGTTCCTGGCGCGCGACCGTGAACTGGCCGAGGAGGCCTGGCCGGGCGACATCATCGGCATTCCCAACCACGGCAACCTGGGCATCGGCGACGCGCTGACCGAAGGCGAGGACCTGAAGTTCACCGGCATCCCCTCTTTCGCCCCGGAATACCTGCAGGCGGTGCGCCCGATCGATCCGATGCGCGCCAAGCACCTGGGCCGTGCCCTGCAGCAGCTCGCCGAGGAAGGCGCCGCGCGGGTCTTCAAGCCGAACATCGGCGCCGACTGGATCGTCGGCGTGGTCGGCCCGCTGCAGTTCGACGTGCTGGCCGACCGCATCCGTACCGAATACGAGGTGCCGGTGCGCTTCGAGCCGACGGCACTGCACACCGCGCGCTGGGTGGAGGCCGACGACCCGCTGAAGCTGAAGCGCTTCCTGGACGCCAACCAGGGCGCCATCGGCACCGACCACACCGGCGCGCCGGTGTTCCTGGCGCGCAACGCCTGGCACCTGGACCGCGCCGCCGAGGACTATCCGGACCTGCGCTTCCTGAAGACCAAGGAACAGATCTAGTGTTCGACGACGCGGACGGGCGCCTGCCCGCGGAACTGTGGATCAAGGCGCACATCAAGCGCTGCATCGTCGACGGCATCCCGGCCACCGTGGTCCACCGCGGCGAGAAGAACAGCGGCATCCTGATCCTCAAGCTGAACCAGCTCGACGCCGGCGTGCGGGTGCTGAGCCAGACCCGCGACATGGAGGGCGCCCTCGCCTGGATGCCGGCCCTGGGCGGCGCCCTGGTGGCCGAGGCCGAGGCCGACGCCTACATCGAGCGGGCGGTGAAGCGCGATCCCGACTGCTGGGTGGTGGAGATCGAGGACCGCGACGGCCGCCACCCCTTCGAGGGCAAGCTGCTGTAGCTTGCCGATCGACCTCGTGCTTCGAGACGGCGTTCATGCGCCTCCTCAGCATGAGGTCAATACTAAAGCCTCATCCTGAGGAGCGGTCCGGGAGGACCGCGTCTCGAAGGACGAGGCGTGGTCGCAACCAGGGAGTCCCCCCCATGTCCCCCCGCACCCTCAACCTCAGCGACACCCTCTATGCCTACCTGCTGGACAACTCCCTGCGGGAGAGCGAGGTCATGCGGCGGCTGCGCGAGGAGACCGCGACGCTGCCCGGCGCCGGCATGCAGATCGGCCCCGAGCAGGGCCAGTTCATGGCGCTGCTGGTGGAACTGATGGGCGCGAAGCGCTGCCTGGAGATCGGCACCTTCACCGGCTACTCGGCGCTCGCCGTAGCGCAGGCGCTGCCGCCGGACGGCCGTCTGCTCGCCTGTGACGTAAACGAAAAGACTACGGCTATCGCCAGGCGTTACTGGGCCGAAGCGGGCGTCGCGGAGCGAATCGAGTTGCGGCTCGCCCCCGCACTGGAGACGCTCGCGGCTCTGATCGCGGAAGGTGCTGAAAACACGTTTGATTTCGTCTTCATCGACGCCGACAAGACAAATTATGATGCCTACTATGAGATGTCGCTGGCACTGCTGCGCCCTGGCGGCCTGATCGCCGTCGATAACGTCTTGTGGGACGGCGCGGTAACAGATTCCGCCAGCCCCGACCCCTCGACGCGGGCGATCCGGGCCCTCAATGCAAAGGTCAAATCGGACCAACGCGTTAGCTGTTCTCTCCTGCCTGTCGGAGACGGCCTGCTGCTCGCACTTAAACGAAAAAATTAGGCTAACTAATCGAAACTTATTCCAGGCCGTTAACTGATGCTTAAGCGGACGTTAACAGCATCTTCATTCGCCCGTGAAAAGCTTGTCATATCGGCGAAAGCGTTTCGCTGACCGAGTGAAGAAAGCGAGGCACATTATGTGGAAGATTTTGGCGCTCAGCGCTGGACTCGCCGTCGTCAGCACCAGCGCTGCCGTGGCCCAGCCTCAGTGTGATCAGCGAGACTCTGTCCTGCAGGTCCTGCAGCAGAAGTACAAGGAAATGCCGGTTGCTCTCGGCGTGACGCACAACGGCGGCCTCGTCGAAGTGCTGACCACCGGCAACGGCAACACCTGGTCGATCATCGTGACGACCCCGCAGGGCATGTCCTGCCTGGTTGCCGCCGGCGAAGGCTGGAAGGCGATGCAGCAGGTCGCAGCCGACCCCGAGGCCTGAGCCGAACAAGGCTACAGGCCTCGACCGAACCTAAGGTCTCTGTCGAGGTCGATGCACTCAGGGCAAGTTGCGCCCGGAGGTTCTTGGGACGGTCATTGAGTACGGCAGGCAGGCCGGTCGGGCGGCCTGCCCCGGAAGGCTACGACGCCTACTTGAATGCGGGATGACGAACCCGGTCACCGGGCTTGATCATAAGGCGGGAAGCCGTCCCGGCATTCACCTCCAGCACCGCGGCCACGGGTTGGCCCGAGATGATGGCCCGCTCCGAGTGCGGCACCGTGCGCTCCTCGATGCGCACGATCTTCCCCGCTTCATCGATGAACAGCATATCCAGCGGGATAAGCGTGTTCTTCATCCACATCCCCCGCACATCCGAACCGCCGAAGAGAAACAGCATGCCCGCCTCGGCTTCCAGCTGACGGCGGAACATCAGCCCCTGGGCGCGCTGCTCCGGGGTCTCGGCGATCTCGACCAGAAAGCTGTGGGTCTCGCCGGCCGCGGTCTCGATGGTGACCGCGCCGACGTCGAAGGTGGCGAGGCCGCTCTGCGCCCCCGCGGCCGTTGGCGCGATGGCGGGAACCCCGGCAAGAACCAGGAAGGCGAAGAGGACGAAGAGCCGTTTCATGGCATTAGATTTATCGTCCACCCCGCCGCGAGGCAAGTCGGTCACGGCGCCAGCACGCGTACCGCCAGATCCCCCATGGCGGGGCGAACCGGCCCGGGGCGCGGCGGGTCGGCCAGGGTGGTGAACCAGGCCTCCGGCGGATGGCGCCCGCGGCTGTGGCGCCACGACAGGTCCCGCAGCACCGCTTCGGCCTCGGCCGGCAGAACCTCGGGGATCGCGAAACCGTTCAGGGTCGCCCAGACGCCGGCCCAGGCACGGCCCACGGACCAGGGATTGTAGCCGCCCCCGCCCAGCACCAGCAGGCGCGGCGCGAGGTCCTTCACGCCGGCGACGACCCGCCACAGGGCGCCGTTGGAAAGCATGAGCTTGCTCAAGGGATCCTCCGCCAGGGCGTCGGCGCCGCATTGCAGCACCAGGGCCTGCGGCGCGAAGGCCTCGATCAGCGGCAGCACAGCCGCCTCCATCAGGAAATCGAGTTCGCTGTCGTTGAAGCCTTCGGGCACCGGCAGGTTGCGCGCCGCCCCGCCGGCGCGATCGCCGCTGCTGCCGATGCCGTCATTTCTCATCGGCCAGCGCCGGTCCTCGTGGATCGACAGGGTGAAAACCCGCGGGTCGTCGTGGAAGGCCGCCTGCACGCCGTCGCCGTGATGGGCGTCGACGTCGAGGTAGAAGACGCGGCTTACGCCGCCGTCGAGCAGCGCCAGGATCGCCAGCGCCGGATCGTTGAAGTAGCAGAAGCCGCTGGCGCGGTCCGGGCGGCCGTGATGGGTGCCGCCGGCCGGGCTGTAGATGACACCCGGCGCCACTGCCAGCTGCCGCCCCGCCAGGATCGAAGCGCCGCAGGCGGTGGCCGGGCGGCGGAAAACCTCCGGATAGATCGGATTGCCGTTGCGCCCCAGGTTGAAGAGCACCTGCTCTTCCGCCGGCAGACCCTGCGCCGCCTCGGCGCGCTGCACGGCGTCGATGTAGGCCGGGTCGTGAAAGCGCGCGAGTTCCTCAGGCGTGGCGTGCGGGCTGTCGACGTAGGCCGCATCGGGCAGCCAGCCGAGCGCGCGGCAGAGGTCGATGCAGGTCGACACGCGCGGAATCGCCAGAGGGTGACGCCCGCCGTAGGTCGAGCGGCGATAGATCTCGCTGCCGATGAAGCGCGGGCGGCCTGCGCTGGCGGTCGTCACGGCACTAGCGGGCATCGCCACGCAGCAGGCTGCGCAACAGGATCGGCGTGGCGAAGGTGGTGACCACTGCCATGATCACCAGCACCGAGAACAGATTGGCGACCATGCCGTCGCCCGCCGTCGCGTCGAACACGCCGGCTTCCGCCACCACGCCCAGGATGATCAGCTCCACGGCGCCGCGCGCCGACATGCCGACGCCGACGGCCGTCGCATGGCGCCGGTCGAACCCGAACATCCGCGCCGGCAGGCCGGCGCCCAGCAGCTTGCCAAGGAAGGCCGCGGCGATCACCAGCAGGAGCAGCAGCGGCACCTCGATCACCGCCCGCAGGTCCACCGCGAGGCCGATGGAGACGAAGAACATCGGCCCCAGCACGCCGCTGCAGATCGCGGCAAAGATGAGCCGCATGTCGTCATAGGCGCGCTGCCCGATGCGATGGGATTCGAAGAACAGCCCGGCCATGAAGACGCCCATGATCCAGTGCAGGCCGAGCGCCTCGGCGAGCACGGCGTAGGCCAGCGCTACGGCGACCAGGGCGCTGAGGTCCAGCGCGACCATCTTCTCCTCGCGCAGGCGCTCGTTGATGTGGGGATAGACGTGCACGCCGAGCAGTCCCGTCGTCACGAAGAATCCCGCCGTCTTCAACGCCAGCCAGGCGAGTTCGGTCAGGTCGACCATGCCCCCGCTCGCCACGAAGGTGGTGACGCCGGCCATCAGCAGCAGGCCGAAGACGTCGTCGATCACTGCCGCCGAGAGCACCAGCACACCGAGGCGGCTGTGCAGCATGCCGAGTTCCTCGAAGACGCGCGCGGTGGCCGGAACCGCGGTGACCGAGATGGCGACGCCGATCACCACAGCCTGCGCCGTCTTCAGCGGAGAGTCCGGCAGCAGCCACCAGCCGATGGCGACGCCCAGCGCCATGGGCAGCAGCACGCCGCCGAGCGCCACTGCGAAGGCCCCGGTCGAGGCGGCGGAAACCTCGCGCGGCTCCAGCTCCACCCCGGCCTGCAGGACGAGAAAAAAGATCGCCAGGGTCGTGATCTGCTCCAGATAGGCCGCCGTCTCGAGGGAGGTCGCGAAGCCGTTCAGCGGCGCCAGCGCGAGCAGCACCAGCCCGATCAGCACGCCGGCCAGCAGTTCACCGACCGGCGCGGTCTGCCCCAGGCGCTCGGCGGCGACACCGCAGAAGCGGGCACAGAGCAACAGGCAGAGCAGCCAGGCGATGGTCAGCAGCATGCCCCCGTTCCTAAGGCAGTCGCGCGAGGCGGTCTCGGATCAGCGCGTAGAAGCCGCCCGCGTCGATCGCGTTGATGACCCGGCAGTTGGCCGGATGCGGCGTGACGTCCCACCAGTCGACCACGGTCATGCCCATGGTCAGCTCGGAAGCCGTCTCGATCCGGACGTTGCAGTCCTTGCCGGCAAAGAGTGCGGGCTGCAGCAGGTAGGCGATGACGCAGGGGTCGTGCAGCGGGCCGCCCTCGCCGCCGTACTTGGCCATGTCGAAGCGCTCGTAGAAATCCAGCATGGCGGCGGCAGCCGCCCCGGTCTGCGTACCGAGCGCCCGCAGGGAATCTATCCAGGCCCGCGTCATCAGCGCTTTGTGAGTCACGTCGAGCGGATGCAGGGTGAGCTTCACGCCGGAGGTGAACACCACATGGGCCGCGTGAGGATCGACGTAGATATTGAACTCGGCAGCCGGGGTGACGTTGCCGCCCTCGAAGAAGCCGCCTCCCATCATGACGATCTCGGCAATCCTCGGGACAATGTCCGGCGCCTTGATCATCGCCGCGGCGATGTTGGTGAGCGGGCCGAGCGTGCAGAGCGTGATGCTGCCGGCGGGCGCGGCGCGCAGCGTCGCGACGATCCAGTCGACCGCATGCTCCTTCTGCAGGGGCATGGTGGGCTCGGGCAGGTCGGGCCCGTCGAGGCCGGTCTTGCCGTGGACCTCCTCCGCCGTCACCTGGGGGCGCAGCAGCGGCCGCGCGCAGCCGGCGAAGACCTTCGTCTGCGGGCGCCCGGCCAGCTCGCAGACCTTGCGCGCGTTCTTTTCGGTCAGCGCCAGCGGCACGTTGCCGGCCACCACGCTCAGCCCCAGCACCTCGAACTCCGGCGAGGCCAGCGCCAGCAGGATGGCAATGGCGTCGTCCTGGCCGGGGTCGGTGTCGATGATGATCTGTCTTGCGGTCATGGCACCTCTCCCCGGACCACGCGGCCCCTGCCCGCTCTCAACCCGGGCGGACTCCTCTGCCGGCGCGGGGACCTAGCGATGCCGCATCGCCGCGCCGGGCGCAAGGTTCCTGCGGCGGCTTCCGCGCTTAGGCCGATTCGCGCCGGCGGCGGCCCTCCGGCATGGCGGGCAGACCTGCCGGGTCCGCCCAGCGGACCGGAGCCGAAAACAAACCGCGAAACCCGGTCACCTCGTCAGACCGGTTCCGCCGCGCTCGCCCGTCCGCCGCCGAAATCGGCAGACTTCACACCGGTTTATCTTGACCGGCGCGGCTCGGTCAGTAGGCTCGGAGCCGCCTGAACCCAGGCCAAGAAAACCACAGAAAAGACGGCGATGCAGGGCGCTTCTTCCACCCATTCGGTTCAGTTGCCACGATGTCCGGCCAGGAGTGACTCCGGCCCGGATCGGCCTGCCGGTCATACCTTCGGCGCGGCGCGGACGCTGCTGGGACAATGACGACCCCGGCAAAGAAGAACCGCCGCATGGCGGTGCTGCTGTGCTTTCTGGTCCCCGCCTGGCTGCTGTGGTCGGGTCATTTCGATCCGCTGCTGCTCGGCCTCGGCGTTTTTTCCGTTGCGGCAACCTTCGTCATCGTCCAGCGCATGGGCTACTTCGAGAAGGACATCTTCGCGCTGACCGTCACCCTGCGGCTGCTCGCCTACTGGGGCTGGCTGCTCAAGGAGATCGTGATGTCCAGCCTGGCCGTCGCCAAGGTGGTGCTGCACCCCCGCCTGCCGATCAGCGCCCGCTACATCGAGCTGGAGTCGAGTTCCCTGGACAGCGTCGGTCAGGTGATCTTCGCGAATTCCATCACGCTCACGCCGGGCACCCTGACCCTGGATCTGTACCAGGGTAAATTGAAGGTCCACGCCCTGACCCAGGCTGTCGCCGACGACCTGATGTCGGGCGAGATGGACCGCCGGGTCGCGAGAATTGGGGGGGACCGATGATCTACTATCCCGTGATTGTCGCCATCCTGGTCACCATGGCCCTCGCACTCACGCGGGCGTTGATCGGGCCCAGCGTCTACGATCGCGTGCTGGCGGTGAACATGCTCGGCACCAAGACGGTGCTGCTGCTGGCTGTGGTCGCCTTCTTCATGGACCGCCCCGACTTCCTCGACCTGGCGCTGACCTACGCCCTGATCAACTTCATCGGCGTACTGGCGGTGCTGGAATTCTTCCGCGTGCGCGCCCAGCGCCGGCTCGCCGAAGAGCAGAAGGAGGACTAGCGCGATGGCCATAATCGTGGACGCCATTAGCTGGGTCCTGCTCACCCTTGGGGGCTTTTCCGTTCTGGTCGGCGGCATCGGCGCCCTGCGCATGCCGGACCTCTACACCCGCATGCATGCCGCCAGCGTCACCGACTCCCTGGGCACCATGCTGATCATCGCCGGTGTGATTCTTCAGGCGGGCTTCACGCTGGCCGCGGTCAAGCTGGCGGCGACCCTGATCTTCCTGCTGTTCACCAGCCCGACCGCCGCCAACGCTCTTGCCAGCGCCGCCCTGATGGCGGGCATCAATCCAGGACTGGCGACACCCTGGCGACAAGAGCCGCGTTCATGACCGTCTTCATCATTATGTTCCTGCTCACCCTGCTGGTGATTACCGCGCTGGCGATCGTGCAGACGGCGAACCTCTTCGCCGCCGCCATGCTGGCAGGCATCTTCAGCCTGATCAGCGCGATGACCTTCTTCCTGCTCGATGCCGCCGACGTCGCCCTGACGGAGGCCGCCGTCGGCGCCGGCATCTCCACCGTGCTGTTCCTCGGCGCGCTGGCGCTCACTGCCGAGCACGAGCGGACCGGCACCGCCGGCCGCCTGGTCGCCCTCGTGGTGGTGACGACGATCTCTGCGGTGCTGGTCTACACCACCTTCGACATGCCGCGCCTCGGCGACCCCAACGCCCCGTCGCAACTCCACGTGGCGCCGTGGTACCTCGAGAAGACTCCCGAATACATCGACGTGCCCAATGCGGTCACTGCGGTGCTGGCCAGCTTCCGCGGCTACGACACCCTGGGCGAGACCTTCGTGGTCTTCACCGCGGGCGTCGGCGTGCTGTTCATGCTCGGCAAGCCGCCGGTCGGCCAGCCCAAGCTGCCGCCGGCCACGACCTTTGCCGGCAAGGCGGGCCTGCGGCACTACCAGATTCCGCGGGTGGTCGGCCGCCTGCTGATTCCCTTCATCCTGCTGTTCGCGCTCTATGTGCAGTTCCACGGCGACTACGGACCGGGCGGCGGCTTCCAGGCCGGCGTCATCGTCGCCGCCAGCATCGTGCTTTTCGCGCTGCTCGAAGGTGAGGAACGGGCCCGAGAGGCCCTGCCCGCCGGCCTGCTGAAGGCCCTCGCCGCCTTCGGCGCCCTGCTGTACGGCTTCACCGGCGTGGCCTGCATGCTGCTGGGCGGCGAGTTTCTCAACTACTCCGTGCTCGCCCACGATCCTGTCCACGGCCAGCACTACGGCATCCTGATCATCGAGGCCGGCGTCGGCTTCACGGTGACCGGCGTGCTGATCAGCATCTTCCATTCCTTCGCGGCGCGCGGGGCGAAGTAATGGACCTGCTCGGCCTCTACAACTACTGGGTCTTCGCGATTCTGCTGGGGATCGGCTTCTACGCGGTAACCGCCAAGGCGAACCTGATCAAGAAGCTGATCGGGCTTTCGATCTTCCAGTCGGCCGTGTTCCTGCTCTACATCACCATGGGGCCGGTCGAGGGCGGCACGGCGCCGATCTTCCTTGCGGACGAACCCGGCCGGATCTATTCCAACCCGCTGCCATCGGTGCTGATCCTCACCGCCATCGTCGTCGGCATCTCGACCCTGGCCCTCGGCCTCGCCATCATCGTGCGCATCAAGGAAGCCTACGGCTCTGTCGAGGAGAACGAGATCAGGGAGCTCGACCGGCAGTGAACGCCGAAGCCTACCACTTCGCGGTCCTGCAGGTCGTGGTGCCGTTGCTTTCGGCGCCCTTCGTCATCCTGCTGCGCCCGCGCGGCCTGGCCTGGGCCGCGGCGACCGCCGCCAGCGCCATGGCCTTCGTCATCGCCGCCTCGCTGACCGCCGGCGTGCTGTCCGGCATCGAGTACAGCTATGCCGTGGGCGGCTGGGCCGCGCCCTACGGCATCGAGATCCGGGTCGACGCCCTGACCTGTCTCATCCTGCTAGTGGTCACCGGCGCTTCGCTGGGTGCGCTGCTCGCCGGGCGGCGCAGTCTCGATGCCGATATCGACGACGCACGCCAGCCGCTGTTCTACGGTGCCTGGCTGCTGGCGCTGGCCGGCCTCTGCGGCATTGTGGTCTCGGGCGACGCCTTCAACATCTTCGTGTTCATGGAGGTCTCCTCCCTCGCCAGCTATATCCTGATTTCCGGCGGGCCCGACCGGCGCGCGCTGCCGGCGACCTTCAAGTACCTGGTGATGGGCACCGTCGGGGCGACCTTTTATCTGGTCGGCGTCGGCCTGATCTACATGATGACCGGCACGCTGAACCTCGCCGACATGGCGCAGCGCATCCAAGAGGTCGCCGACCTGCGGCCGGTCCTGGCCGCTGCCGGCTTCATTTTCGTCGGCCTCGCCCTCAAGGCCGCCGTCTTTCCGCTGCACGCCTGGCTGCCCAACGCCTATACCTACGCGCCGCACGCCGTCACCATCTTCCTCGCCGCCTGTGCCACCAAGGTGCAGGTCTACGTGCTGCTGCGCTTCGACTTCCTGGTCTTCCAGGGCAACATCCCCGGCCACGAACTGCAGTTCTCCCATTTCCTCATGCCACTGGCCCTGCTCGCCATCCTGCTGGCCTCAGGCGTCGCCATGATGGAGCGCAACCTGAAGCGCCTGCTGGCCTATTCCTCGGTCGCCCAGATCGGCTACATCATGCTGGGCGTCAGCCTGCTGAGCGCCGCCGGGCTCTCCGCCGGTATCATCCACATTTTCAATCATGCGCTCGCCAAGGGCGCGCTGTTCCTCGCCGTCGCCGGCCTGGGCATGCACTTCCAGGGCCTCACGCTCGGCGACCTGGCTGGCGCCGCCAAGCGCATGCCCTGGACCATGGCCGCTTTCGTCCTGGCGGCCCTCAGCCTCATCGGCATCCCCGGCACCGCCGGCTTCATCAGCAAGTGGCTGCTGATCTCCGCCGCCCTGGCCGAGGGCAACCTGGGCATCGCCGTGGTGGCCGTGGTGCTGGTCGGCTCGCTGATGGCGGTGGTCTACGTCTGGCGCGTGGTGGAGGCCGCTTACTTCCACAGCCCGCGCGCGGGTGGGCCGGAGGGCCTGCGCGAGGCGCCGCCGATGCTGCTGGCCGTGACCTGGGCCGCCGTGCTCGCCAACATCTACTTCGGTCTGCTCCCCGGCCTGCCGATCGAACTCTCCGAGGCGGCGGCGGCCACGCTGCTGCAGCACCTGCCATGAGCCGCGCGACATGAGCCCAGAGACATCCATCCTCGCGGCACTCCTGCTGCCCATAGCGGGAACCCTCGGCATCCTGCTGGCCGGACGCTTCAACGCCAACCTGCGCGAGGCGGTGACCCTTATCACCGCTGTCCTGCTGGCAGTAATCGTGATGAGCCTGCTGCCTGACGTGATGGCGGGCGCGCGCCCTGCCCTGCACCTCGCCACGGTGGTGCCGGGTATCGACCTCGCTTTCGAGGTCGAGCCGCTGGGCATGCTCTTCGCGACCATCGCCTCGGGGCTGTGGATCGTGAATTCGCTCTATTCCATCGGCTACATGCGCGGCAACAACGAGAAGCACCAGACCCGCTTCTACGCTTTCTTCGCGCTCGCCATCGTCGCCGCCATAGGCGTCGCCTTCGCGGCGAATCTCTTCACGCTTTATCTCTTCTACGAAGCCCTCACGCTCTCGACCTATCCGCTGGTAACCCACAAGGGCGACGAGAACTCGGTGCGCTCGGCCCGCGTCTACCTGGGCCTGCTGCTGGTGACCTCCATCGGCCTGCTTCTGCCGGCGATCATCTGGACCTACGGCGTCGCCGGTACCGGCGACTTCACCGCCGGCGGGATCCTGGCCGGCAACATCAGCGGCCCGGCGGTCGGCGTCCTGCTCGCCCTCTTCGCCTTCGGCATCGGCAAGGCGGCGATCATGCCGGTGCACCGCTGGCTGCCTGCCGCCATGGTGGCGCCGACGCCGGTCAGCGCTCTGCTGCATGCCGTCGCCGTGGTGAAGGCCGGCGTCTTCACCATCCTGAAGGTCATCTTCTACATCTTCGGCGTGGACTTCCTGGCCGCGACCCCCAGCGCCGACTGGCTGCTCTACGCCGCCGCCTTCACCGTCCTGGCCGGCAGCCTGGTCGCCCTGCGCCAGCAGAACCTGAAGCGCCTGCTCGCCTACTCGACCTGCTCGCAGCTTTCCTACGTGGTGCTGGCCGCCGCGCTCTTTAAGCCGCTGGCCGAGGTCGGCGCCGTGCTGCACATCGCCGCCCACGCTTTCGCCAAGATTACCCTCTTCTTCGCCGCCGGCGCGATCTACACCGCCTCGAAGAAGACCGAAGTCCATCAGCTGCGCGGCATCGGCCGGCGCATGCCCTGGACCATGGCCGCCTTCACCATCGGCGCGCTCAGTATGATCGGGGTGCCGCCGACCGGCGGCTTCATCTCCAAGTGGTACCTGCTGGCCGGCGCCTACGAGGCCGAGAGTTATGCCGCCATGGCGACCATCATCCTCAGCACCGCGCTGAACGCGGCCTACTTCCTGCCGATCATCGTGCTGGCCTGGTTCGTCAGCGAGGAACCCTCGCCGGGCAGCGCCGGCGCCGCGGCGGCCTCGCCGGTGAAAAAGGACCATGGCGAGGCGCCCTTCGCCGCCGTCCTGGCGCTGACCATTACCGCGGGCCTGACCATTGCCTTCTTCTTCTTCCACCAGCCGGCGCTCAGGCTCGCCAACGAGATTCCGGTAGGTTTGCCATGACGAATCCCAAAGACGACCACTGGCTGGTGCGTCCGGACAGCATCCGGCTGCTGTGGAAGGTCTTCATCGCGATCCTGGCGGTGACCGTTGCCGTTCAATTCCTGACCGGCACCGACGGCCACTTCGGCGTGGACGGCTGGATCGGCTTCGGCGCCGTCTACGGCTTCCTTTCCTGCCTCGCCATGGTGCTGGTCGCCAAGGGCCTCGGCTTCTTCCTGAAGCGCCCGGATGACTACTACGTCCCCGATGGCTCCGGCGAGCAAAACGGAGGCGCGCGCAATGACTGAGTGGCTGGCGCCCGCCTTCATTCTCTTCCTCGGCGCCCTGCTGGTCGGGCCGGCGCGCGGCCACCTGCGCAGCGCGGTGGTCCTGGTGGCGCCGCTGCTCACCCTCTGGGCGATCTGGCAGGTGCCCGACGGGGCGGTCGCCAGCCTGCCGTTCCTCGACTACCAGCTCACGCCGCTGGAAGGCAGCCCGCTGCGCCGGCTGTTCGCCACGATATTCGCGCTGATGGCCTTCACCGGCGGGCTCTTCGCCTTCCGCCAGGCGCGCTGGCAGGAACTCGCCGCCGCCCATGCCTATGCCGCCGGCGCCATCGGCTGCAGCTTCGCCGGCGACCTCGTCACCCTGTTCATCTACTGGGAGATCATGGCGCTGTT